>Ga0265780_10008148_pt1 | contig 12760 bp, 11 predicted proteins | sample P1T30metagenome_FD_192432 | JGI IMG/M metagenome (GOLD analysis project Ga0265780, IMG submission 192432) | Plant litter microbial communities from East Loma Ridge, Irvine, California - P1 T30 | ecosystem: Environmental > Terrestrial > Plant litter > Unclassified | place: USA: California...
CTCCAATCCCCTCAACAAACGCACCATCAACCCCAACACCGTCAACATCCTCACACCAGCACAGCTCACCGCCCAACGCACCGCCCTCTTCATCGCACAAACCGAAGTAGCCCGTGAAGCAATTCTTTTCCCTAACGCGCCCAACGCCGCAAACGACACATTCCAATTCATCAACAACAGTAAGTCCCCACGCACACAATTCATATTCGCCACCAGAAAACTAATACTTCTATCTCGCAGCCGTCACCGCCCCCACAGGCGGCTCCATCGTCCTCTCCACCGTCGCCAATTTCCCCGCCCTCGGATCCACAGGTCTCAGCCAGGCAGTCGGCTTCGTAAACCCATGCGGCCTCAACACGCCGCACTGGCACCCACGCAGCAATGAGTTCCTAACCGTCACGCAGGGCACACTCATCGGCGCCCTCATACTCGAAAACGACTTTGGCGCCGGAAACGTCGTTGGCGCTGCGCCCCCCGTTCGCGGCCCATACCAGCAGATTGAAACCACGCTAGCGAATTACACGGGCATGTTGTTTCCCAAGGGCCTTGTGCACTGGCAGTTCAATCCTGAGTGTGAGCCGGCGGTGTTTGTCGCGGGCTTTGATGTTCCTGATCCGGGGCGCGTGGAGGCGGCGAGGGGATTCTTTTCGGGGATGCCGGATGAGACGCTGGAGGCGAGCGTAGGGTACTCGGAGTTCTTGTCGCCGGGGCAGATTAAGGGATTGAGGCCGGGTTTGACGAGTTCGTTTACGAGTATTGTGGAGAGTTGTGCGAGAAAGTGTGGGATCCCGTTTGAGTGAGGGAGTTGGTGGTGGTGGTGGTGATGGGGGAGGAGGGGATGGGTTGTAATGCGGGTTTGGGAGTGAGATGAGGTTTTGGCTTCTTGGGTCGTGGGTTTTAAGTCTCCTTGGTAAAGGGGGTTGGTGGTCGAGATGGGTATTGGCTCGTTGTTTCGTGTGCGTTCCCTATCATAGACACTCGTTTCGCGATAATATAGACGATCTAGAGCTTGCTGTATGCTACATCATTTAGACGGAGTAAAATAGCAGGCCTGCCATAGCTGAAAATACAGCGGAAAAAAGTTTTGCGTTTGGAAATGGTATGATGTGTGAAATTTCCAAGCTTGCACAAAGCCCATGAGATGACCAAATCATGCGTTCACGCTTCGTACATGGGTCGAACCAGTACATTCTGTGGCAAAAGACCTGCGAAATATGATCTATGAACTTATTCGAGCCATGCATTCAGCGTTCGTTGCAGCAAAGGGGTAGTACCTTACCGCTGAAGATGATGATTGATTAGGCCTATGAGTCAGTTATGCGAGAGCAGCTGGAGGTTATTTGAGAGCACGTATTTGAGAGATGCTGAGAGCGGAGTGGGATTGGTGTTGAATTGCGCGGACACATATTCGCTGTTGTTGGTGTTACGCCTGGAGTTTCTAGGTTGAGGTTAAGTCAAGTCCGGAGTGAATACCATTCACTGTGCGAGGTGGTGGGTGATTAAATATCTATCCATAACGGATTTATGTGACTCCGAAAATCTCACGTGGCAAGACCTTTCTCTGCCTAGGCGCGCCCACAAGATCTATCCTTTCTTAGCCTTACGCTACTTAAGCTTAGCCCGCGCAGTCGGTCATTCATTGCGAACCGAATCACCCAACTTGAAAATCCTGTCGCGGTCTCAGACGAGAACTCCCGCACTTTTTCCTTGACCTCAATCGTGACTTACCCTAGTCTAGCTTAGCTCGCGCAGACGGTCACTCATTGCGAACCGTATCATCCAACATCGAAGCCTTGCCAGGACTTTCGCACCTTGTCCCTGGCCTCAACCGTACATCAACGAGGATCGATTCTGCGCACCAAGGCGTTGGCTGCTGTTCTCATGGCGGAGACGTCTAGTTCAGCTGATATGCGCAAGCAACGAGCTGGCTTCCGGAAGAACACCACGTCGGCTGTGACGAGGTTACTACAGCGCACACGCGAGACTCCACGCCACGTGACGCGAAAATTGCCCAAACAAGCCATCGCGAGCCCCAACGAGTGGGAAGATGTCGAAGAAGAGCCGGCGGGCGTCCAGACCCGAAAAGCCACCAAGAGCGCGCAAAAGTCAAAAGCTTCACCACAGGACGCCGTACCTCCTCATGACTTCATGCATCTTCCCCTAGAACTGCGAGACAAGGTCTACGCCCACCTCATGAGCAACCTACCCACCGACGTCACACTATTCCACGCAGACAAAGGCCCCATACTTACCTATCTACCCAAAGACGCCCTCCCTTCTCTCGCCTACACGAACCACCAGCTCTACAACGAAGTCGCCCTCGTCTATATCCGCCGCACAAGGTTCATCATCTCAGCGCGACACAAGCTGCAACTCTCGCGTCTATTCGACTTCCTCAACCATTTCCCCAACGAGCAAGGTTTCCGCAACGTTCGAAGTCTCATGTACCAGGACAACCTGACTTGCTTTACAAGCCCTGACGCTCCTCTAGCTCTCGGCAACAAGTACAAGCACATCTCATGCGTGGTTATGCGCTGCACCGGCCTCAAGGAACTCAACTTCACTATCTATGCCCAAAGATTAATCGTATATAATCGCCACTATGACTGGAACAACATCGAGAGCAACACAGGGCCTCGCTACAAGCGTGTACAGACACCTTTCGAGGTCAACGAGAGACTGCAGCTTGCGCGGATAGTTGAGCATCAAGGCGCGTTCAAGCTCCGCATAGTGTGCAGGGCCATGCGCTTGGTATCGGGAAGCGCGGGAGTGGCGCCACGGGAGCTTCTTCTGCCGTTTATGAAGGCGCTCGAGAACCACATCGTGCAGTCTGGGAGCAAGATTACACTTCAGGTGTTGCATGATATGAGGTTGGCATAAACAGTCAGACGATGGGAATTCATGGATGCGGAAACGGAAAAGTGTATGATTTGGCGGGAACAGATTTTCAGCGTCTTGGCCGCAGATGAGGCAGCAAGTCTGCCTTCCACCGTTCGTAGAGATACGATAATTGAGACTTCTTACATGTATCTTGCAAATAAAATCACCATTCTGCGAATCTCTCTTCTATATTTCAGGAGGTAGCTTGAACCTACTCTCATCCTGGAGACGCCTCCACCTGAGCCGTTCACTTCGACCATGCGCGACTAACTCGATACCAGAATCGCTCAGAGCGTCCCAAACAGTACCCGGATATCCCATCAGAGTTTCGGCCAAAGTCGCACCCAGCTCCAGCTGATTCTCAAAACTCGCGGATTCTTCGGCGTCGATGGAGATTAAGGGCTCAAGCGGTTGGCTCTTTCTATCACACCATAAAGTGATGCCAGATAACGCCGGGAAGTTGGATCGGTGATTCCAAACGTCTTTCGCCCATTGTGCGAGCATTTTTGTAGAGTCGATGATGCTGATCGACTTTAGAGTGTGTGGTAAGTGGCAAATGATCTTGTTGTCGCCCTGAGGAATTCTTGAATCGCCCAAAAGCGCCATTTCGGGGATGGTGAGTCGCTCCAGATTGCGAAAACGCTCGAGAGATACAATAGGAGCGGCGCGGATTCTAAGCGACCACTCTATCTTGTTCATGTGCTCTTCATCCTTGATTCTATCTACTCTGATCTCAGCGGCATCGATCTCCAAGGTCCTGAGGTTGTCGAGGCGCGGTATGCGCGATGCCACGTAATCCCAGCTCTTCTCTACCTGGTCATGGAGATGACATGGCCAGCGGCAGGTTACGCGGATTGATAGATCCTCGAGGGCTCTGGCTTGCGACATGAGCTGCGTAAAATATGCGAGGACACTCTGCGCGGTGTTTCCCAATTGCCAATCTTCGATGAGTATATCGCGGTCCACGCTGACCACAAGACTGGTTAGTTTTAGTTGTCCTGGTGTGCTTGGAATATCATAATACGGGTCACTTTCTGTGGTGATGCGCAAGTTGAGGCTCTTGAGCGTCGGAAGACTGATCATTATCCAGGGAACCGGGCAGTTGGTCGTCAAGGACCTGAGCTTCGTGAAAGCTGGAAACTTGGGTCTTGTGGTTTCGAGATCAAAATCAAACAAATCGACACTAGGCAAGCGAGGAGCGTCTATATCTTGTCTGTTCACAACAAGCAACTCGAGGGCTTCCAGAGGTGGTGCGAACTCCAAACAAGCGCCGCGACGATCGGCGTCGATTCCGCGTACCAGCTGTGCAACATCCAGATCCTCGCTGTCGACAGGACTTCTTCTCGGAGAATTGGGCAGGTCCATGAACCTTTTAAAATCGCTGGTGTCGTTGAAGATCTTGAAAGCCAAACGCTTCATCTTCCGAGCGAGGCTTGGTTGTTCGACCATCGTCCGCGCAAGCAATATCGAAGGCTCCAAGGTCGGATCATCGTCCCATCTACGGCATCGGCGGTACTCCACGATAGGAGCTACGTAAAGAGCATCTTGTGCTACTCCTTTCAATCTCCGTGAGGCTAATGCAAGGTTGGTGAGGTCTGTGACTAGGGTAGGTCCATCGAGCTGTGCCGCGATCTGGAGCAAGAGCTCAGTTGGTAGTCGCTCCATCGGCGTGGACCGATTAGTACTGCGAATGCGTAGCAAGATATATAAAAGGGAGAGGGCAGAATCGAGAACGTTTATGAAGATGGGTAAATTCGAGAAGAGAGGAGGCGGGTCGTAGGAGGGACAGGTAGCATGATCACGCTAGTGGGGCCGAGCATCCACCAATCAACATGTCCACGAACCCTGCAACAGCATAAATTCTCCTAGCATCCTGTATCGAACTTATTTCCTCCCCAGTCTAACAATACTTCTGCACGTTATAACTACATTGATAATCCTGCCCAGTCGCAGTAAAGCAGTCCGTGGGCGACACCGTAAACTCAAAGTTCCCGTGCGGGGTTTGATACTGGACACTCAGAGGTCCAGCCGCAGATGATTCATCGGCAATATAGTACCACGCCCAGTACCCGATCTTGCATCCCAGGGTGTTGCTAGAGTCGCCGCCGCCGGAGCACGTTGCAACGCCGTTGTCTTTGAGGTATAGGACGACGTCCTTGCTTTTACCCGTGCCTTGGATGGTGCCGGTAACTGTGAGGCAGGCCGAGGCGTGAGTGGCGAAGAGGAAGGCTAAGGTGAGGAGGTTGGAAGGCTGCATCGTGGGGAACGGAAGTAGACTCGAAGATGAATCGATGGATGGATGAGACGCGATTGCAGGTAGAAGAGATGGTTTGGTTGTCGTTCATGTTGGCGCACGACAGAACTTATACTTCCCATCTGCACTTATGCTCGCCGTCCGAGGAACATCGGTTCAGCGGTTCTTTTGAGCATCAGCAGAATGTACATGAAGTCTACCACTAAGACTACAAGTTTGATTTGCTTGCGGTCTTGTGTGACTGTGGCTGGAAGTAGCGGTTGCGAAAGCGTTGACAAACCGTCAGCAGCCGGCCAATTTCCCAATTCATCTTGACCTCCCCATACTTCATTCAAACCAGCGGCCCGCCAATACCAGCATCCACCAAGCGCACCTCCCTTCCGTCTTCCCCAAGCCCATCCGTCCAAACAACACACTTATATACTTCACCCTCCTTAACCCCCCAAACATCCCTTACGCCCTCGCACTTCCAACCCAATCTCTCAAAAACCCTCGTAGCCCCTTCATTTCCCTCACTCGTGAACCCTGCAAAGGCCGACACACCCCTCTCCTCCCTGTAGTACTTCACCAGTGCCGCAGTCGCTTCGGCCGCGTAGCCCATGCCATGGAACTGTGGAAGAAGGCCGAAGCCCAGATCTGGAATGGTTGGTGATTGATGAGGAGAGTCGGGGAAGCGATTCAGTGCCATGCCGACCATGCCGATAGGAGTAGAAGGACTTGAAGACAGGGTCACGAGATAGCGTCCATATCCAGTTTCTTTCACGGACCGCGCGCCCTTTTCGACAAGCGCTTTGGCGGCGGCGAGATCGGGAATGGGCTTTGCGGCATTGGAAGCTTGGGTCGCTGGAGCGTTGTAGAGGTCGTGAATGAGTTGGCAGTGTGCGGGGATGGAAGCGTCGAAATGGGAGATTGTGAGGCGGGATGTAGTGATGGTGAAGGCTGGTTCGAACATGGTAAGCGTGGCAATAACTTGTAGACGTGTGAGACATTTAGGTACATAAGTGACCGACAAGGAAGGGTGGCACAGTTGTAGATTCGAAGGTTGTTTCTGCCTGATGACGAAGCTGACTAATCCTACTGCGTAGGCCACCAGATGCGGCAAGCCTTCGTGATCAAACGAATCAGCAGAACCTTTGTTGAAGATACCAGAAACAGCAGAAAAACGTCCAGTCGATGTTTTCTGCGGATATACTGTCTTTTGAACGGCTATCCGTGTTTGTGTTCACCGTCCTCGAAATCATCGTTAATTAAACATACAAGACCAAGGTGACGAAGCGACGTGGTAAATATCAAGAAAATGCCCAGCAGCAGTTTCCTCCGAGCATTTTTAGGGACGATGCATTGCATTAAATCGCGCAGAAAGCCGGAAGTGGCCCGAGCCATACGACTGGGGCTCAGATGCGGTTGAGACAGGTGGACGATCTATGACCAACCACATTGAAGACCATCGAGGCATCGCCAGCTGTTTTCAGACGTTCAGTTCTCATGACACACATTGAGCAGTCCGACACCCCAGGCAAAAGCATGAAGCCGTCGGACCTTCCGGGCCAGATCAGGATGTTGAAGTAACGTGCCGCAAAGCAGCCCGTGCGCGATATGCGTGATGGGACCGGTATTGAATAGGTGGCCAATGTCAAGTCGACCCAGGAAGGCGAATTTGAACATTGGTATGCAGGGCATCTTGCCCGATCGCTCCGTGCCGCCGTGAAACCAGCGCAAGGGTGCGGAGGTCCTGGTGGTCGCGACACACGTGTCGTTAAGTATGATAAAGATGCTAGGCAATGTCATAGAGGAGTTTCTTGGCAAAATCTTCCAGTTGCGGCTCTCTGGTGTCGGAGGAGCCGATGGCGGTTAAACGCTGAGCTGCAGGGCTGCCATAAAGCTCGGGTCTATCCTAAGGCGAAAGAGGCTGAGGTCAGCCAGCTGCTTGAATTCCATATAGGGGAAGTAGGAATCTGAAGATATCCGTAAAAGTAATGAAGGTTTACATTGCTGACTCAATAGGCAGTTCGCGTAGCCGTAGTCGCAGGCTTCCAAGCAGTGTGACCTTGTATCGCTGGTGTCGTTGTTGCCGGCTGATCATTGCATTTGCCGAACCAGCCCTTGCTGACACACGTGGTGGTAGTCGAAGCTTCACTCGAAGATGAGGAGGTAGTGGTGGTAGCATCAGTTCTATCCTTGCAGCCAAACCAGCCCGGGGTCTTGCAAGTACTTGTACTCGTGGATGAAGATGAGGTGATGGTGCTAGCTGGTTTCGTCGTGGTCGTGGTCGGGTCTTTGCAACCCCACCAGCCTGGCGTTTTACAAGTCTCCGTCCGTGTCCGAGAAGAAGATGAAGTCGGTGCAATGGTTGTTGTAGTGGAGGGCTTGGTCTTCGTCCCGTTCTCGAACTTCCACAAGTAACAGTCAACGCAGTTGACGTCTTCCTCCACGCAAGTGGCCGCCTTGTCATACACCTTGTACACATTGTCGATGGCGTACCGCAAACGATGTGTCGATGTGCTCTGCCTCCAGCCTTTGTCCTTGACGACATCATATGTGCAACGTTTCCCTGTGTGGCAGAGCGTTTCGAAAGCATAGCCACCGATCGAGCAGAAGCTCGAGGCGCCGCTACATGTTCCCATGTACACTGGATCAGCCGTATGACCGAAGTGAAAGCCTCCGGTATTCTTCCTGAGAGAGGATATGTCTCCCGCGATGGGAAGGCCGAGGCGTCGTGCGGCTAGAGCTTGCGGGTAGGTCTCGAAAGTGACAGACGGTACTCCATGCTCGAGACCGATCAGCGACGCCAATACACCACCCAAGCTGTGTCCGGCGGTGATGATGTTCGCATGCGGATACAGCTTGACCACCTCTTCGTACAGCTCAAGCGTGGCTGCGTAGTAACGATTCGACTTCTTCAACTCGTGTTTGACGCAACTCTCGTCGCATGAGTAGGTGCTCGTCTGACAGTCACAGACTTTTCGCCATAGATATGAGCCTCCCTGACCACAACAGCAAGACCCAAGGAGATTGTCGTTTTCTTTGTCATGACCAGAAGTGCCATTGCCCTCGAACATAGCTACTGTAGTACCTTTGACAGCCAAAATGATAGTCGAGTTTGTGTCGTCGGTGAATACATGACCGCGGATGCCACTGTCGTCCCAGCCAAACGGAATGGATGAGTTGTACTGGTCGTCCACATCTAGCCATTCTGGATCGTCGCGACCAGCTTTGTACGCGTCCTCGGACATGTAAGCAAAGTTGATGACAGTCTCCTTATCCTCCACGTCTGGGCCCGAAATCTCTTCAGCAACCCATATGGGAGATATAGGGTACTGAGCATCGTAGTTTCGTACGGCAGGTCGGTCCATCCTTACTGGCGCCGTTTTGACAGGGAAAGGGCCGTATTGACCTTCGGCGGCCGCCACGCTCATATGCTCGGACGTGATGTCGAGCCTCCGCGCCCTTGGTCCTGGCTGGCCAGCCCCATGGTGGAATATGTGTCGCAGAGTCACGCCATGTGCAGTGGTCGTGATGGGCTCATACTGGGCGATACGCGTATCACGAAACAGGTTCCGGCCAGCAGAGAACCATAGTGTGAGTCCGACAACGGATGCTATGAATATTATGGATTTGTTCACGTAGGAGGATGTACTAGGTGCGTTGTATGAGGACATGTCGTATGTGCACTAGTTGAGGAAGAGTGCAGGAGAGAGTGTTGCTGTTGTCATGTTGATGTTGGATGGCTGAGTTGCCGCCTGCGCGTGGCGCGTGCTCACGGCGGAATGCGCGTTAGCGCTCCCGCTACGTCATCTGCAGGGTCATCCGTTACCCGGCGATCGCTCGCGAGTTGACATCTGAGCACATTGTCGAATGTCTCGCCCATGTCTTAGCACTACGAAAAAATTTGCCGTCGCTGAGCAGCCATCAGAGGTGGATGAGTTGATCACGGCTTCCGGCTCAAGCACACACTACATCATCACACCGATATTGCACCGCTTATTCAGTGTATCTTTCACTTCCAAACATCATTCCTTTAACCGTCCCTCCATTCGGAATGCCTTGCTGCGTTGTTTGCCCTGTTTACCGTTCGAGTCGTCGCATAGGAAGCAGGTACCACTCGTGTGGATATATGTGGTCAAATGGCCTCCATCTGCTCATTGATCGATACCGGCGATGACGGCGTTCACTGTTTCGATGTGGTCTACAGTTAACTTAAGTTACTGGAAGTAGAAAGAAACATGTCTCAGAGTTGGCTTCGCTGCGGAGGTGCCACGTAATCTTTGTCCTTCTGACCTTCATTTTCTTTACACCAAGGGTCTGCTTCTCGTTAATCCTTTGCCGTTCATCGTCTCATCAGATTGATCACTTTACTATGTTAGTTCATCGTCTGTCCATTTGTGTCGAGAAACCGTATCTCGCATTTTCGCACTAGGTGGCCGGCACCCACTAATGGCTCTTTCGCCCCATGTCTCTGTGTTGCCTTTTTCATGTTCGAAATACGCTGTACGTCATCTTGCGTTTCTCTGGAGCTTCGGGGCACTCATGTATGTCGCTTTTTTTTGGACGGATCGCTACCATTGCTTGAGTCCGACAACAATCACTTGAGAGAATACTGAAAGGCAGTGCGCAGAGGCCGACTGGGATGCCAAATAGTGCGTTTTGAAGTTGATCTGTTCTGCCTTCGACTTAACGGGATAAATCAGATCTTAACATGCATGCCTGAGAAAAAGATGCATGCTTTGGATTGGTAGTGAGCGATCAGAACCGAGTAATAGTACATCATGAATGTGCTCTTCTGGGGCCCATTGCACAGCACTTTATGCCTAGCTCATGAACGCTCCACTACCTGTCACGGCGCCGATCATTATGTTCCACTGGAGTGCTTCGTCTAAGGTAGCCCGGTTCTCGTACGGCCTCGGACGGAGAAGCCCATAAATAGATGCATATCCCCCGACAGCGCCTCGGACACCGGCGTTTGATCTGCATTGCGCCTGATCACAATACCATGGCCCGTTTGGGAATCACATGCGAGCAATCCGTGGAGCCAATCGCCACCGATGACAGCGTTTTTCACAAGTCACACAAACTCTCGGTCAAGTGAGCGGCGGGACGGTAAGTCTACGGGCGGGACGATCGACGCCATCTGAACAACGATTGTAGAACACATGTTGTCATCCACTCGCATTCTTCGTAAGTCGCATCTTACTTGGCCTCGAAGAATTTGGTGGGGCAGGATCGCTGGGGGCGGAATCGGTGGGGAGAATTACGTGCGATCGCAGGAGCAAAGATCAATACAACAACACCATGCCCGGCGAAGATGGACGTTGACATCGCATCCCGGTCTCTGATAAGTGCGTGGGCACTGGACGAAAGGTGAGTATGTCTCGTGGAGCCACGAGGAGCTGACCCAATGCTGCATGTGTGAATGGCTAGCTGCTCTGATGCTCGTTGAAAGATGTCCTTCTCGCCGGTTTATTGATTCACACTGTAAGATGCAGTGTAGTTTCATCGTGAATGCTCGGCACTCAGTACGATATACGATGTAGCGCAGGGGCATGCCATGAATAGAATTGGTCGTGAAGACGTCTGGTGCCCAATTGAGAGCAGATCGACCTTCAGAGTTGAAGTATAAGTACTCCATAACTTTCCATCTTTCAATCGTCCATCATCATTCATCTTCATCCATTTCAACGGCCATCTTCATACCTCTTGAAACCAGTCCCACAAACATATCCACAGCCAACAACCAGACCATTCGTCCAATAACCAGACCACCCACCCAACGATCAATCCGCTATCAACATGCAGCTCACCATCATTCTCGCCACTCTCGCGGCTACCGTCCTCGCTGCCCCACGCGCCAGCGGCGAAATGGACGTCGAGGCCCGCGCCGACAACTGCTTCTTCCCCTCTGAGTGCTCGGTCTTTTGGTCCGGCAAGTGCGACAACCATTGTGGCTCGCGCGGCTTCTCTCACATGAGTCGTGATGGGTGCAAGTGGAACCCGATCAACCTTACGCAGAAGTGCTGCTGCGTTGTGAAATGAGTGGCTGGAACACACACACCTTTTGCAAGGTGCCACCTGTTACTTAGGAAGGAATAATATGAATGCGCACTTGTCAGGATGCAGAGAACCACTACAAGGTTGAACATGAAAGGGATCGCCTACGTATGAACACTCGTTTACGTGTGGCTTGAGGACTATTCAACTCTAGTCAGGAAGAATATAACGGCTCTTTTCAAATCGACGATGGGTGTATTTGCAGCCAATCAGTCCAGCGTAAAGCATCTACTCATTGTACGAGAGGCACAGTCGCATCTGCTGAAATGGTAGAAAACCTTGGCACCGAACGCAACACGGAGCCAATCACCAATCCTTGTCTCGCTTGATGTCAGTTTCGTTGGGCTCTTGTGCGCAGCGAGTATCGTCCGTCCGTAATGACTGACGCGCGTCCTCTCTATCACTGTCACTGCCATTTCTTCAGTCCTGACGGTCGGGCCCAAGCCGCGACGAGACACTCGGCCCAATCACCTGCTACCTTAATCACACTTCTCGAAATCGATAATATACGCCTTGGTAAGAACTGATCATCTCCTACGCAAGCTGGTGAGGCTGTGCTTACATGCTTACCTGGCGCATGTATATATAAATCAGAGCTGCGGAAGGGAATGGGTTATCGTACAGTCGCTCGAATTCTCTGGCTATTGTTCATTGTCAATCATGTCACCGACTGACGTCAACAAAGTCTTTTTGACTAAGAAATCCGACATGAAAGAAGACACTCGAATGAGCCAGACACCTGGGAGTCGTGACGTTGGTATTGTGTACCGGTGGAGATCATCCTGGCAAGCCCCTATCACAATGATAGGCTTGCTATTTCTAGGAGGTGCTATGGCTTGGGGACATCATTTCCTATATCAATCCCTGTATAGTACGGAAACACCCGATAATTTCTCGCAGCAACGTAATACTGCGTATGGCACCGCTTTTGCTTTTATGGCCAAGGCATGTATGATAGCTGCAGTTGTATCTGCATACACACAGTACATCTGGTCCGACTTCCGCAAGAAATTTACCGCAATTTCTACCATTGGCTCAGCTTTTACTGCAGTCTCGAGCGTCGTTTCATTACTGGATCCCCAGTTCCTTTGGGCTTACAAGACAAGTGCCATTCTCGCCGTACTCACATGGTAAGGGCTCATTATCATCCGTGATTTTGGTTCAGAATGCTGACTCCTATAGGTTGCTTCCGCTATCAGCCATTGTCATTCCCGGAACGCCATCCGTCCGACCAACCACCTCGTCTACAACGTTTGATCTGACAGTTCCAACGCTAGATTTTGCTACGTTTGCCAACCTACGGAATGGATTCACAGTGCAGGCACCGCTGATGTAAGGGTGCGATGGATTGACCATAAGTGCAAGGTAAACAGTGATGAATTCGATAGAGAAGAAAGCTATCTAAGAGCAAAGCATCTCTGATATACATAGTGGTGTGCTTCGAGAAGCTTCGCTGGTGTTCATTAGGTTCTCGAAGGTTCCACCAAGGTTTCACCGAAGATTCCACCGAAGGCCACAGGCCAAGGAACACCTATCAGGGCTTCAGCCCCTTACAGCTGACAAGACTGTCGAAGCTTGTCG
>Ga0265780_10008150_pt1 | contig 12753 bp, 12 predicted proteins | sample P1T30metagenome_FD_192432 | JGI IMG/M metagenome (GOLD analysis project Ga0265780, IMG submission 192432) | Plant litter microbial communities from East Loma Ridge, Irvine, California - P1 T30 | ecosystem: Environmental > Terrestrial > Plant litter > Unclassified | place: USA: California...
ACCAGCACCATGCGACGATCGCGTGCTTCAACGGTAATCGCGCGTGCTGCGGCAAGACGTTCTGCTGTTACCCGGCGCTGATAAAAAAGACGGTCCGATTCCACGTGATCTGCCCTCCGTAGCGACCTGACAGCCCCCCAGCTATCGCGAATCGCCTGATTCCTGCATGACGGATGGTACTGCATTGCACCATCGCCAATCACGACTGTAACCGTGAATGGTTACTCGATTGCGACCAATGGAGTAATACTGGCCGCTACGGAGCCGCTACGGGATCATGACTCTCGATATAGCAAGCAGCTCTGGCGCTGTTCCGTCCAGCGGACTTCGTCTTCGGCCGTCATCGTTTCCAGATCACGCGGAGCAGCGGCGCTGTCATCGACCCATTCCCGCAACGCAGGACCGCCGTTGATCACGTCGATCGGCAACTTGCCGAAAGCATATTCGTACGGAAAGTCACGCCACAGCGGATAGTCCGGATACAACCGCCGGATCGCCTTGAACGCCAACGCCTGCAATCGCCACGGCCGGAACGCGGCGTGCCGATACGACGGACCTTCCGCATGGATTTGCACGCCGTTGCACAATTGATGAACGTGCTTGTGGAAGGTCGGTTCGAACCAGATCTCGCGCAGGCGACAACCCTCGATCCATTCGGGTGCCAGCCGGTGCATTTCCGCGATCACGTCGCGCGCGGCGATATCGGGCGCGCCGAACAGTTCGAGCGGCCGCGTCGTCCCGCGCCCTTCCGAGAGCGAGGTGCCCTCGAGCATCACCGTCCCCGGATAGGCGCGCGCCATCATCACGTTGGGGGCATTGGGGCTGGGGTTGATCCAGGTCCGCTCGGTCGGCCAGCCGAAGCCGGGCGCAGCATCGGGCTGCCAGCCTTCCATCGCGACGACCTGATAATCGACGTCGAGCTTGAGCAGATCAACGAACCAGTGGCCGATCTCACCCATCGTCAGCCCGTGGCGCATTGGCATCGGTCCTGCGCCAACGAAGCTTTCCCAGCCGGGGAGCAGCGTCAGCCCTTCGACCGGGCGACCGATCGGGTTGGGGCGATCGAGCACCCACACGGCTTTGCGGTGCTCGGCGGCGGCTTCGAGGACGTAGCGCAGCGTGGTGATGAAAGTGTAGATCCGCGTGCCGAGATCCTGGAGGTCGACCAGCAGCACGTCGAACAGCTCCATCGATTCCGCGGTCGGGCGGCGGACTTCGCCGTAAAGGCTGAAAACCGGCATCCCGTAGGTCGGATCGGTGAAGTCGGGCGACTCCATCATGTTGTCCTGAAGGTCGCCGCGCACGCCGTGCTGCGGGCCGAACATGGCGGTGACGTTCAGGCCGGCCGCGATCAGCGCGTCGACCGAATGCGTCAGGTCGGCGGTGACCGACGCCGGGTGCGCGAGGAGCGCTATGCGCTTACCTTCCAGCGGCTTGCGGAGCGCCGGGTCGGCGAGGAGGCGATCGATACCGAAGTTCATGGGTCTGTTCCCCGCACCATCTCGATTTTGCTTCCCCGGCGAAGGCCGGGGCCCAGTAGCGAAGGTGGTCGTTGCCGCGCGCTGCGCCATGCGTTCGACCGGCTCACTCCTGAGCCCCGGCCTTCGCCGGGGAAGCAAAGCAGGTCAAGGGTGCGACGGCACCGGCAGCGTTGCGATAAACGTCGCCCGGTTGTGGAAATCGGGCGGTCCGGGCGCATGCGCGAGCGCCCAATAGGATTTGGTGCCGTCGGTTTCCTCGATCAACGCGGTGAGGCTCATCTGGAGTGGGCCGGGCGGGAAGTCGGACAGGTTTTGGCGAACCTCCACCAGACAGGCGGACTCGCGATCAACATGTGGCGCGACCGACAACGGAAGATCGCGACCGCCCGCCCGGTAGGAGTCAAAGCGATAGGCCGCCCATTGCGTCGAAGGGGAATAATTGAACTCGAAGTACGCGTCCGACCCGACAGGTGCGAGGAACAGCTCGCAGCAGGTGGTCTTCCATAGGCCGTCTGTGCGCGAGGAAGCAGCCCGGTCGGGTAACGCGACGTGCTCCAGACCCTCGACGATGAACGTCAGAAGCAGTTCGTCGCCGTCCCGACGCACTTCCACGATGACCGATCGCACCGAACTGGGCGGCCGGTCCGGATGCGCGACCAACCTATATTCCTTCCCCGGCGAAGGCCGGGGCCCAGTAGTGATGTCCGTCATGGCTGCGCGATCCGGTCGTACAAATCTTCCCACTCCGGGTTGAGCCCTTCGATTTCCCGGACTTTCCATGCCCGTTTCCAAGAATTCATCTGAAACTCCCGCACGCGTGACGATTCTAGCGAACCGTGAACCTCGTACCAGACCAGCAGCTTGCAACCATATTCCCTGGTGAACCCAGCGATTACGCCTTCACGATGCTGCCAGGCGCGGCGCGCGAGAGCATTCGTCGAGCCCAGATACAGCGTGCCGTTTCGCCCGCTCGCCATGATGTAGACATAGGCTTGCCCGTCCATCACGATCGTTCCTCGACTGGACCCCGGCCTTCGCCGGGGAAGCGCAAGGTTGCGGGAATTCCATCGAGACGCAACTGGCTGGAAAATTCAGCGGAACACGCCTATGTGCTCGCGTTCCCATGGCAACAACACTCCCCTCCCCGCCGAAGATCGGCATGGTCTCGCTCGGCTGTCCCAAGAATCTGGTCGATAGCGAGCGGATCCTGACCAAGCTGCGCTCCGATGGCTATGCCATGTCGCCCGATTATGCGGGTGCGGATGTCGTGCTGGTCAACACCTGCGGCTTCCTCGATTCCGCCAAGGAGGAATCGCTCGAAGCGATCGGCGAGGCGATCGCGGAGAACGGTCGAGTCATCGTCACCGGCTGCATGGGCAAGGAAGCGGAGATGATCCGCGCCAAATTCCCCGGCATCCTCGCAGTCACCGGCGCGCATCAGTACGAAGAGGTCGTCGGCGCAGTCCACACAGCCGCCCCGATGCCGCCGAGCGCATTCCTCAATCTCGTCCCCGAAAGCGGGCTCAAGCTCACCCCGCGGCATTATAGCTATCTGAAGATTTCGGAGGGCTGTAACCACCGCTGCGCCTTCTGCATCATCCCGAGCCTGCGCGGCGACCTCGTCAGCCGCCGCCCCGATGCGATCCTGCGCGAAGCTGAGAAACTGATCGAAGCGGGCACGCGCGAACTGCTCGTCATCAGCCAGGACACGTCCGCTTACGGCGTCGACATCCGGCATCAGCCGCGCATGTGGCACGGCGAAGAAGTCCGCGCGCACATGACCGACCTGTCGCGTGAACTCGGCAAGCTCGGCGCGTGGGTGCGGCTCCACTATGTCTATCCGTACCCGCATGTCGATCAGGTCATCCCGCTGATGGCCGAGGGGCTGATCCTCCCTTATCTCGACATCCCGTTCCAGCATGCCAGCCGCAACGTCCTCAAGCTAATGAAGCGCCCGGCGAACGAGACCAAGGTGCTCGAGCGGATCAAGAACTGGCGCACGATCGCGCCCGACATCGCGATCCGTTCGACCTTCGTCGTCGGCTTCCCCGGTGAGACCGAGGACGATTTCGCCTATATGATGGACTGGCTGGAAGAAGCGCAGCTCGACCGCGTCGGCGCGTTCCGGTTCGAGCCGGTCGAGGGCGCGGACGCCAACGACTTACCCAACCATGTGCCCGAGGAAATCAAGGAAGAACGCTACGCCCGCCTGATGGAACTCACCGCGCGGATTTCGGCGGACAAGCTCCAGGCCAAGGTCGGCCGCACGCTCGACGTCATCATCGACGCGGTCGATGAAGAGGGCGGCGCGACGGGTCGGTCGAAGGCGGATGCGCCCGAGATCGATGGCGAGGTGTTTTTGCGTGACGCCGGGCATCTGTCGGTGGGCGATATTGTGGCGGTCGCGATCGAAGATGCCGACGAGCATGATCTTTACGGCGTCCCGACCGTTTGAAGGCAGCGCCCCCTTCCCTTCAGCGGCAGGACGGTGACATATCGTCGTTCCATCGCTCGAGGACCGTGCCTTCGTGAAGCTCTCCCGATACTGTCTGGCGGCAGGGTTGCTGTCCGTCTCTGCCCCGGCGTTGGCGCAATCGCTGACGTCGGCGGAAACTGCGCAGGTCGATCAGACCGTCACCGACGCGCTCGCCAAATCGGGCGTCCCTTCGGCATCGGTCGCGATCGTGCGCGGCGGCCGGATCGTCTACACCAAGGCTTACGGCAAACAGGCCGAAACCGGAACGACCCGCGACGACGCCCCCTATCAGATCGCGTCCGTCTCCAAGCAGTTCACCGCCGCCGCGATCCTGCTGCTGCAACGCGAGGGCAAGCTCAGCCTCGACGATCATGTCTCGAAATATGTCCCCGGCATCACCGACGGCGACACGATCACGATCCGCCAGTTGCTCAGCCACACCGCTGGCCTGCGCGATTACTGGCCGCAGGATTACAGCTTCAAGGCGATGGCGACCCCGGTCACGCCGCAGCAGATCGTCGATCGCTGGGCGAAGAAACCGCTCGATTTCAAGCCCGGTACGCAGTGGCAATATTCCAACACCGGCTATGTCGTCGCGGGGATGATCGTCGAGAAGGTGTCGGGGCAAAAGCTGCTCGATTTCCTCAAGGCGCGGATCTTCAAGCCGCTTGGCGTCACCGTCTACGATCAGGATCTCGCGGTCGGGCCCGGTTTCCCGCAGGGCTACGGCCGCGCCGCGCTGGGCCCGGTCCGCCCGGTCCAGCCGCCAGCGCGCGGATGGCTCTATGCAGCGGGCGAACTCGCGATGAGCGCGCGCGCGCTGGCAACGTGGGACGTCGCGCGGCTTGATCGCGCCGTCCTAGCGCCTGAGGATTGGGCGACGCAGGAAACCCCGGTCAAGCTCGCCGACGGGAGCAGCAACGGCTACGGCCTCGGTGTTTCCACGGGCAGCGCAAACGGGCGTCGTTTCGTCGAACATAGCGGCGAAGCGGTCGGCTTCCTTTCGGAAAACATCGTCTATCCGGACCAGAAGGCCGCGATCGTGGTCCTCATCAACAGCTGGTCGAGCGACGCCTATCAGACGATTGCGCAGAAGCTCGCCGGGATCGTGCTCAGCCCCGCCGCGACCGATCTGGCCGATGCCGCGACACTCGCGCGCGTGAAGACCGTGTTCGATCAGCTCCGCGGCGTCGCAACACTCGACCGTAACCTGTTGACGGACGACGCGAATTTCTACTTCACCCCGACGACGCTGGGGGATTATCGCACCAGCCTCGCGCCGCTCGGCACCCCGACCGCGTTCGTCCAGACCGGCAAGTCGCGGTTGCGCGGCGGCTTCGTCAACCGCTCCTACCGCGTCACCTATCCGGGAACGACGCTGTCGGTCAGCACCTACGCCGAACCCGGCCCCAACGGAAAGCTCGAGCAATTGCTCGTGACCCCCACCCAGCCATGATCGATTTCACCACCTGCCTCCAACCCGATCGCGGCCAGAGCGCCCGGACGATCCATATCGTCCATCCCGATCAATGGGATAGCTGGCTTTCCGCACAACCGACGCGAACGCGCACCGCGGTCTCCGCGCACGGATTGACCGGCAAGCCGGGCAACCGCGCGGTCCTGCCGGGCGACGCGGCGGACGACTGGGCGATGCTGTTGGTGTGCAACGAGAGCCATGCTTCGCCGTGGCGGATCGCCTCGCTCGGCGCGCAGCTGCCCGCGGGCACCTACCGCCTTGCCGATGGCGAACCGGGTGCCGCGATGCTGGGCTGGTGCCTCGCGCAGCATAGCTTCGATCGCTACCGCAAGGACCCAGCGCCCGTCGGCTCGCGCGTCCTGCTGACCGGAGACCCCGCGCGGATCGACGAAACGATCCGCATCGCGCGCGCGGTCGCCAAGGTGCGCGACCTCGTCAACACCCCCGCCGCCGACCTCGGCCCCGCGGAACTGGAAGCGGAAGCCGCCGCCCTCGCCAAGGCGCACGATGCGATGCTGACCGTCACCAAGGGCGAGCCGCTCGTGACGGGCTATCCGATGATCCACGCGGTCGGCCAGGCCGCCGCCAAGGGGCGCGAGCCACGGCTGATCGAGCTCGAATGGGGCAACCCCGCGCACCCGCGGATCGCGGTGATCGGCAAGGGCGTGTGCTTCGATTCGGGCGGGCTCGATATCAAGCCGTCATCGGGGATGCGCCTGATGAAGAAGGATATGGGCGGTGCGGCGCATGCGCTGTCGCTCGCCAGTCTGATCATGGCCGCGCGGTTGCCGGTGCGGCTGCATCTGCTGATCCCGGCGGTCGAAAACAGCATCGCGGGCAACGCGTTCCGCCCGGGCGACGTGCTCGCGACGCGCAAGGGCGTGACGGTCGAGAACACCAACACGGATGCCGAGGGTCGCCTCGTCCTCGCGGATGCGATCACGCGGGCGGGCGAGGAAGCGCCGACGCTGATCCTCGATTTCGCGACGCTCACCGGTGCCGCCCGCGTCGCGCTCGGCCCGGACTTGCCCGCGACCTTCGCCAATGATGAGACGCTGGCGGCGGCCTTGTTCGAAGCGGGCACCGCAGCGGGCGACCCGCTGTGGCGGCTGCCGCTGTGGGACGGCTATGACGACATGCTCGCCTCGGACATCGCCGACATGGTGAATGCGCCCGACGGCGGGTTCGCGGGCTCCGTGACCGCCGCGCTGTTCCTGCGCCGGTTCGTCCCCGCCGATACGCCCTGGGCGCATTTCGATACCTTCGCGTGGCGGCCATCCGCCAAGCCGGGTCGTCCGAAGGGCGGCGAGGCGCTCGGATTGCGGGCGGCGTGGGCGATGCTCAAGGCGCGGTATCCGGCATGATCTACATTCTGATCAACGTCGCCCCGATCCTCGCGGCGACCGCGATCGGGCTGCTGCTCGGCGCGGGCTATCGCGCGACCTTCGACCGGCACGCTGCGCCGCTGACGGTGCCGACGCTGGTGATCGCCACGCTCGGGCTGTTCTGGTTCGCGTCGATCCTCGCGGGCGCGCTGATCCTCGCGCCGCCCAAGGCGGCACCGTGGATCATGGCGGTGGGCAGCGCGGTCGTGATCTGGGCGGGGTTCGTCCTGCCGGTGGTCGCGATCACGCAAAGCTATCGCGGCGCGCGCGGCGGACAGATCGCGCGCGATGCGGCGTTCTGGCTGGTGACGATGGTCGCGCAGGCGGTGGCGATGAAGCTGATCGGCCTGGCCCCGCCGCCCGCCTAGGCGCGGAGGAGCTCGATCGTGGTGTAAGGCGCAACGACGCGCCACCCCATCGTCTCGTACAGCGCCCGCCCGGTGTCGGTGGCCGCCAACATGCGAAGCGTCTCCGGCGACTGACGTTGCCCGAGCGCGCTCATGATCGCACGCCCGAGACCGCGACGACGATGATCGGGCTGGGTGACGATCCGGTCGTAACAGAACACCCCGCCAGCCCTCGCCCCGTAACCGCTCGCCGCCAGGGACCCGGCGGCATCCGCGACCACCGCGGACGCCACGTCGCGCTGCGTCGTCACGTCCAGCGCATAGCCCTCCGGGAGCGACACCGGATTGTCACAATGCGGGTCCTGCACCATCATCCAGGCGACCGATTGCACCGTCCAGCGGGACGGCACGATCGCGAGAACGTCCGCCGCCGGGGCGCACGCCTTGAGAAAGACGTGGGGCGAATCGATTGCGTCGGCGGCAGCCCGGAAGGCCGCATCGGCCTCCAGAAAGACGTAGCGGCACAATTCCGCCGCGCTCCCGGTATCGACGCGCCATCCGCCGCGGTCCCGAACCGGCGCGGGAACGGCGCGTGCGATCGAGCGTGCCGACAGCCAGGCTTCCAGCCGCTGCGGCGTGAGATCCGCCGTCATCCCCGCCCCTGTCCCGTCATGCCGCTTCGATGATCGGCACGAACTTCGCCGCGGTCAGGCTCGCGCCGCCAACCAGCGCACCGTCGACATCCTCGGTTTCGAGGATCGCGGCGGCATTCGCGCCCGTCACCGACCCGCCGTAAATGATGCGGATCCCGTTGGCCGCATCGCCCACCAGCGTGCGCAGCTTGGCCCGCGCGATCGAATGCACTTCAGCAATCTCGTCGAGCGTCGGGGTGCGCCCGGTTCCGATCGCCCAGCGCGGCTCGTAGGCGATCGTGAGCCAGTCGCCATTCGCCAGATCGGGCACCGATTTCTCGATCTGCGCCTGCACCACCCGCGCCGCGCGACCGGCGTCCCGCTCGGCATCGGTTTCGCCGACGCACAGGATCACGCTCAGCCCGTGCCGATGCGCGGCGCTCGCCTTGGCCCACGCATCCTGGCTCGTCTCGCCCTGGTCGGTACGACGTTCGCTATGGCCAACAATCGTGAACCGCGCGCCCGCCTCGACCAGCATCGACGCCGACAGGCACCCGGTATGCGCGCCGCTTTCGGCCGCATGCACGTCCTGCCCGCCGATCGCGAACCCCGGCACCAGCGCGACCGCCGGGGCGATCAGCGTGGCGGGCAAGGCGATCGACACGTCGACCGCGCTCGCGGCATCCGCGGCGGCCGCGATCGTCGTCAGCTCGGCAAGCGCCGATCGACTGCCGTTCATCTTCCAATTGCCCGCCACCAGCTTGCGTCGCATCATTCCGCGTCTCTCCATTTTCGTATCCGGGACAGCGATAGCGCCGCGGGCGTGCTGCACAAGCTTGATGCCGCCCCGACCTGCCCGTAAAGCAACCGCTCTTCGTCCCTTACTACGACAGATCGGCCGCCCCCGACCATGATGAGCTTTTTCCGCCGAATGATCCGCCACCCGCTCGGTGGCGCGGTTGCGCTCGGCTTCGTTGGCCTGCTCGGACTCGCGTTCGTGCTTTCGGACAATACGGCCTCGACGACCGGCGCGTCGGTCAATGCGGCGGACGTCGCGGTCAAGGTCGGCAACAAGACGATCACGATCAGCGAGCTGCGCGCCGCGGTCGCGCGCGATGTCGACACCTATCGCCAGCAGCAGCCGACGCTCGACACGCAGCAATTCGTTGCAGGCGGCGGGTATGAGGCGACGCTCGAGCGGCTGATCGATTCGACCGCGTTCCGCCAGTTCGCCCAAAAGCAGGGCATGGTCGTCAGCAAGCGCGCGGTCGACGGCCTGATCGCGAGCCAGCCGGGCCTGGCCGGGCTCGACGGCAAGTTCAGCCAGGAAAAGTACGAGCAGGTGCTCCGCCAGATCGGGATGACCGATGCGGAAGTCCGGCTCCAGACGACCGACCAGGTGCTGACGCGGCAATTGCTGCTCTCGCCGATCCAGGCGAAGCAGGTGCCGGCTGGCCTCGCTATGCCCTATGCCAATCTGTTGCTCGAGAAGCGCAGCGGCCAGATCGGCTTCATCCCCGCCGCCGCGATGCCGACGGGTGCAGCCCCGACCGATGCCGAACTCGCGACCTATTATGCGCGCAACCTCGGCAAGTATCGCCTGCCCGAACGCCGGGTGGTGCGCTACGCAACGCTCAGCCCGGCATCGCTCGCCGCGCAGGCCACCCCGAGCGACGCCGAAATCGCCGCCGCGTACAAGGCGCAGGCTCAGAAATTCGCTGCAGCCGAGCTGCGGACGATCGTCCAGGTCGTCGTCGGTGATCAGGCTTCGGCCAACGCGCTGGCCGCCAAGGTGCGGGGCGGCACGTCGATCGAGCAGGCCGCACGCGCTGCCGGGCTCGAGCCCGCAACGATCACGGACACGCAGAAGGCCGCCTTTGCCGGCCAGTCCTCGCAAGAGATTGCCAATGCGGCGTTCGCGGCAAAGACCGGCGATGTCGTCGGACCGATCCGCGCCCCGCTCGGTTTCGTCGTCGCGAAGGTGACGTCGGTCCGCACGCAGGCCGCCAAGTCGCTTGCCGAAGCAACGCCCGAACTCAAGGCCTCGCTGGCGCCGCAGAAGACCACCGCGCTGCTGACCGAGAAGCGCAACGCGTTCGACGATGCGTTGGGCAAGACCAGCTTCGACGGGCTCGTCACCAAGAACCAGCTGACTGCGCAGACCACCCCAGCGCTGACCGCAACCGGTCAGGATATCCAGACGCCGACCGCCAAGCCCGACCCTGCACTGACGCCGATCCTCGCCGCTGCGTTCGCCGCATCGCCGGGCGATCAGCCGCAGACGGTACCGCTGGGTGAGGACGGCAGCTTTGCGCTCGTCACGCTCGACAAGGTGCTGCCCGCGGCACCGCGTCCGCTCGCGCAGATCCGCGACACCGTAGTCCGCGACTTCCAGCTCGATCGTGCGCAGCGTGCAGCACGCGACGTCGCTGCCAAGGTCGTCGCCGCCGCCAACGGGGGTACCGCACTGCCGCAAGCGCTGTCGGCGACGGGGCTCAAGCTGCCGCCGTTGCAGCCTGTCACCGGCCCGCGCGCGGCGCTGATCGGTAATCCGCAACGCGTTCCGCCGCCGCTCGCGCTGATGTTCGCAATGCCTGCCAAGACGACCAAGCTGCTCGAAGCGCCCGACAAGTCGGGCTGGGTCATCGTCCACCTCGACAGCATCACGCCGGGCAACGCGCAGGGTAACGCCAAGGTCATTGCCGGAACGCAAAGCGACATCGGCAACGTTGTCGGACGCGAATATGTCGCGCAGTTCGGCAAGGCCGTGCAGAATGCGATCGGCACGACGCGCAATGCCAAGGCGATCGCGTCGTTGAAGGCTGAACTCCTGGGTCTCGCCAGTGCCGATCAGCCCTGATCGCGCAGGCGCCGCCGCGGCGCGGATCGCGCTCGCGGCGGGGCGTCCGGCGCTGCTGTGGCAACGCCAGATCGCCGATACCGAAACCCCCGTCGCCGCCGCGCTCAAGCTGATCGAGCCGGGCCGCGGGGATTTCCTGCTCGAATCGGTCGAAGGCGGCGAGACGCGCGGGCGGCACAGCCTGATCGGGCTCGCGCCGGATCTGGTGTTCCGTGCCTACGGAGCGGAAGCCGAAATCAACGACGGGTGGCTGCACGATCGAGATACGTTCGCCCCGTGCGCAGAGCCGACGCTGGACGCCCTGCGTACGCTGGTCGCGTCATGCCGGATGGACGTGCCCGCCGAACTGCCCCGCGCGCTCGCCTGCCTGGTGGGCTATTTCGGCTATGAGACGATCGGCTTGGTCGAACGCCTCCCTCGGCCGACGAACGACGCGCTTGGCTTGCCCGACATGATCTTCGTGCGCCCGACCGTGATCCTGATCTTCGACCGGCTGGCGGATGCGTTGTTCCTGGTGTCGCCGGTATGGCCGGACCCCACGCGTGCGCCGGACGCAATCGTCGCCGATGGGCTCGACCGGATCGACTCGGTCGCAGCACGGCTGGCGACGGCGTCCCTGCCCGCCCCGGTGCGCGCAGATGCCGCCGACGAGATCGCGCTGACCTCGACGCTCGCCCCTGGCCGCTATGCCGAGATGGTCGCGCGCGCGAAGGACTATATCGTCGCGGGCGATATCTTTCAGGTCGTGCTGGCGCAGCGGTTCACCGCGCCCTTCACCCTGCCGCCGTTCGAACTGTATCGCGCGTTGCGTCGGATCAATCCGTCGCCGTTCCTGTATCACCTCGACCTGCCGGGCTTCACGCTCACCGGATCGTCGCCCGAGATCCTGGTGCGCGTCCGTGACGGCGAAGTGACGATCCGCCCGATTGCGGGCACCCGCCCCCGCGGCAAGACCGCCGCCGAGGACGAAGCCAACCGCACGAGCCTGCTCGCAGACCCCAAGGAACGCGCCGAGCATCTGATGTTGCTGGATCTGGGTCGCAACGACGTGGGTCGCGTGGCGAAGGCGGGGAGCGTCACCGTAACGGCCAGCTACACGACGGAATTCTACAGCCACGTCATGCACATCGTATCGAACGTCGTCGGACGCCTTGCACCCGACAAGGACGCGCTCGATGCGTTGTTTGCGGGTTTCCCAGCAGGCACGGTTTCGGGTGCACCCAAGGTTCGTGCGTGCGAGATCATCGCCGAACTCGAGGATGCAGTGCGCGGGGCCTATGCGGGTGGCGTCGGCTATTTCTCGCCCGACGGGTCGATGGACTCGTGCATCGTGTTGCGGACCGCGGTGGTCAAGGATGGCGTGATGCACGTTCAGGCCGGGGCGGGCATCGTCGCCGATAGCGAGGCTGCGTACGAACAGCGCGAATGCGAGGCCAAGGCAGGCGCTTTGCTAGCCGCCGCGCGTGAGGCAATCGCGCGTGCCGCCGGGAGCACCTACGGCCAGTAAATCGTCATCGCCCCTCCCTCGACGAACGTCGGGGGAGGGGCAACCCGATCACGGGATGATTTCAGCCTGACGGCGGGCTTCTGCGCGTTCCGCTGCAAACTGCTCAGCCCGAAGCTTGCCGCAGCCCGTTTGTCCGCCCGATCCGACCGGCGAACAGGTATCCGGCAATCCGCCCGCACGCCGACCGGCGGCATCAGCGACCGCTGTCCGATTGACCCAGCTCTGGTTCTGCGCCGCGATAGGCTTGTCGTCGCGCAACTCCTTAGGAATGCGATACGGCTCACCCTGGCGCGCGCACACGACGATCTCGGCATCGGGATCGCTCGACTTGGGGCAGGCCTGGTTGCCGGTGATCGTGACCGAGCGGATCCGCTGCGGCGGCTTGCCCGACTCGGACTGCTGCTGCGCCGCCGACGGCGCGGATTGGGCGACGGCGACGGCGGGGCCTGCGACCGGCACGGCGGCCAGCAGTCCGATCAAGGCAATGGTGCGCAACATGTTCATTTCTCCCAAGGTTCATCAACGTGTGGCGCGCGAGGTTGATCCACCCTGAACCATACGTTCGACGTCCCTAGCCGCGTAAACGTT
>Ga0265780_10008151_pt1 | contig 12753 bp, 14 predicted proteins | sample P1T30metagenome_FD_192432 | JGI IMG/M metagenome (GOLD analysis project Ga0265780, IMG submission 192432) | Plant litter microbial communities from East Loma Ridge, Irvine, California - P1 T30 | ecosystem: Environmental > Terrestrial > Plant litter > Unclassified | place: USA: California...
ACTGAAAATGAAGGCAAGCCCGGAATCGCTCACAAATACGCTTCACAGACTTGGCGTGAGATTTACAAAGTCTCCACTCAGTACAAGTGGCATGACTGATTAAGTGCATTAGTGCGTTCTCACTTTGAGCGATCTGCAGATCCTGACAGGACTGTCCATATTGATAAGTGGATATGCCCAGTTACATTGTTGTCTCTCCGTATATCACTGGCAGATCTTGGTATACTTGTCATGGTTCTCCAGTCTCACACACCTATCTTGCCTCACCTTTCTGAGGAATCACTTGTACAATCATCCTGGAGAACGCCTATGGAGACTTATTGGAATGGGCGCGCTGGTAATAATGCTAATTGTAGCACTTATTCCAACCGGTAACTACAGCTTGAACAGCAATCCAGCTGATTATGCGATCTGCTCATTCCAGAAATTGAGAATGATCAAGAATGACGAGAACAAGTCCTCTTCATATGATGACCCGGTACTCACATACAGATCCATGATAGTATCTGTTCTACTCATGGGCCTTGGTTTCGTTTCAAGAATCGTAAGACTTCATAAAAGCCTGACTATCGGACTAGTCGTTGCCAGTCGAAGATGTCTTAGCGAACGCGGCCGCAAGTTTCTTCGTCGGCGATATGAGAAGGCGAAGTATCCGTCAGATCCTTCAGGTCCGTCTCAAGGTCAATCTGGAAGAAGGGCAATCCTCAAAAATCTTCTCTTCTATCGCCCCTTGTTAGCCACTTATCTCGCTTTTCGAGCTGTGCTGGACCTTTGGTCTTCCATGGTTATTGAGGTAAGATCTACACTTGCGTGCAGCAGACCATCATTAAGTTGAAGCAAACTAACGGTAATAGGTGTGGTGGCTCCTGGCTAGCTTTGCCTGGGGAGTTAACAATCTCATTATGAGCAGGCAAGAATGGTCGAAGAATCTTACTGATGACTAGAACTGGAGCTTTGGGCAGATCGCGCCGATCATCCTGCTATTGGCTCCATTCCTCAGCGTAATCGAGCTGATTGCTGCTGGCAAGTGAATATCCAAATGAACTGTTGACAGTGCTGACCAAAGTTATTTATAGAAAGATCTAGTGACGAAAGGGCTGCAAAAGAGCCATCAGAGGCCATCATTCAGCCAGAGCCTCCTTCACGGACAGAAACGATGGAAATCGCAACAAGATTAAACTTGAGCCAATCAGATGGAGTCCACGAGGAACCAGATCACGACTTCTACCAGGAGATCTGGTTCCAAATCCTTACTGTTAACTTGCTGCTCGCACTCATCTTTATTACCACTATAGTTCTGTTCCTGCCAAGGACATACTACGGATACATATACCCGTCTTTCAAAAAGCCGTTAAAGGGTCAGCAGCTGGGTTACCTCATACCTACGATCAATTTTATCGCCTGGATACCGATTGCATTCATGATGGGTGCGGTTAACTTCGCACTTTTTTCACTCCTTGCCGAAAGTTGGTCGAGATTGTTGATTGGCCGTGTATGGATTGCACTTTCAACGTTTGGTATTTATACAGTTTGCATGATGTTTTCAAGTTCTGTGTACTCGATGACAGTTTGTGGTTTCGCGCTCTGGTACATCGCAATCTGCATCAATTTGGTTAGGAAAGCATCGGGAAACTCATCAAGCAATAGCTAGAGCTGTGAATCAGAATCGGATAGTATTGATCTAGTACCGTTTCATAATAATCTCTAATAATGTGGATCCACACACCGTAATTCATTAATCATCATAATGGCCTAGTTGACACTCAACGCGTCGAGCTCGATCTGATCAGGCTATCATTCATATGTATTACAACCCACAGTGGGAACACAGAAGATATCCTGTGTCTCTTGAACATAATTGCCGATTGTCCGCCGCTCTCGGCCTCCTGCCACGACGATCGTACTAGCATCAGAATAGTCTTCCATATGAAACACCAAAACAGAATCGTTGTAAGCTTCAAGTTTGGCTACTTCGAATTGCCCAGATCAAGGCCAAGTTAGTTATTGATGTGCTTGTCCTTGCACGATGGAAGATCCCAGCCGTCCCTGTGTACTTTGTCCTAGCTTAAAATGGCTGCGACGAATGATTTATCGTGTTTTGATTCACCTAGGGCTCGAAGTTCACAGCCAAGCATCAAATTTTGGGCGGCAAGGAAAGGACAGAAAGAAAACGCAGTTCTTGAAGATGTAGTGAAACGCCTGAACGCTATTGAATAAATGGCACTTGTCCAAAGGTTCATGCATACATGCTACATGCATGTAAACGAAAACGATTGGGAAACAAAGTCATTGAATCTTATAGCAGCTTCTGGTCGACTTTTCTTGAAACACTCTGTGTCTCCCATCCCGCCCTCCAAACAAGTCAAGCAAGCTACGATTAACTCAGAATATGCAATTCCCATGCGCTGCGGAATCTTGCTGGTAGCAAGGTGTAGTAGCACTTTCGGTACGACGGCAGGCCAGGTGAGCCGCTCGATCCTGTCGGCATGTCGCTCCTCTACCAGGCGCAGACGCACCGCCGTTTCTCTGTACGATGCCGATATCGCAACTGTACTGTCTGATGTGAAGAACGGTTCCCGGAGTCCAATCTCAAGAAGGCAAACACCCAAGCTGTATATATCGTGGCCGAAGTTATACCGCTGTTCCGGCTGGATCCCCTGTCGTTTTGGGTGCCGGTAGAAATCCTCTACCATTCCAGATGCGCCGGGTCCAGACGTCAGGCCACTAGCTTTGCGCAGAAGAGTCCACGAGGTAAGATAGAGATTTCCTAGTTCTGTTACAGGCGTTGGGGATGGCTTGTTTTCGTCGTCTTCGATGGCGAGGAGGATTATGTTTGTGCGGATGTTCTTGTGCACTAGGCCCGAGGTGAACACTGAGAACACGGTGTCGCATAGTTGCCGAGCAAGTCAGTATCTTGAGTCAAGGGAGTGGCTTCCACTCAATGGATCGCCGTGGTCGGACATGATTGTATCACTCAGCATCCGCGGTTTCCGGGCACCTGTTGGCAATTCGAAAACAAGTTCAGCCCTTTGGTCTTGCTCTCTGTAACCAAGGCACTTCAGTATTCCCCCGCCGGATGCATTTGAGTAAGAATGGCTGGCGAAGATGGCAGCTACCTCTCGGATGTCGGATAAAGTGTTTGTGTCGTGGATGTATTTCTGTTTGACGAGTACTGATATGGCTGTTGCAGAATTCTTTCTGATGATCTCCGCAGTTCCAACAAATAGGTCGGGATGCGCAGACAACCGGCTGCATGATTTTGGCCTGTATTTGTTCCAGGGAAGACTCACATCAGATTGGACTACTCGATGCTTCATCTCGATCAGAAGAATAACCTTGAAAAAGTCATTCTGCCAGCTTTTGAGGTTCTTCACGATTTGTTGCGCTTTTCTTTCGCCAAGAAAGGTAAAGTAGAATCGTCAGAGTTGACCGCTTTTGTCGACCATACTAGCTAAGCAGTGCTCTACTTCAATGAGGACGGTGTGTAGTTTGGTAATGTAGTCTCCAATAGAGTCTTTGATGCTCTGCTCGATATGCTGGAGAGAATTCGCCCATTCTGCTAATTCCAAATTGATCTTGATCTGTCCCTGGTGTAGGTTACGGCCAAATCTTCCAAGTTCTTTAATGATAGCCGGTGCGTCTTTGAACGTGTTCACTTTCTTCTGTATGGCCTCTCCGCATTGCACGAACGCAATTATCACTCCTGGGGTAGCAATACCAAAAGCTACAGCTCCCAATCTCAGCTCTGCCATTCTTGTGATCAAGTATAAGCCTGATAAATGCAGAATGCTGCCGATGCAATAAGATTTTTCCTATGCCTTGATTGGTGGAGCGAGTACTAGTAGCACGAAGTGAGAATTGGGGGATACTGAGGATCTGAACATCTACGGAGTCGATGATGCTTGAGGCTATAAGAGAAAGGAGGGGTATCAAGACCAGGTCGCTGTCAGGCGGATCAAGGTCACCCGCATGGCCAAGCGCGACCTGATCGCTACTGTCAGCTATGCGCGGCCCTGTGCCGCTTTCAGCTCGGTACATAGCACTAAGCTCTGATTAGTGGGTGGTATGGTAGTCTAGACTACTTGGAGTCTTTTTCCGGAAATGATCGATATGCCTTCACAGTTTGTAAATATTTATCTTTAGACCCGAAAATATAACGAAACGCCACAAAAAAGCCTTCTCTCATATGCGAGCGAAAGTGACAGGGGTAGTTCGAAGCATCCTACCGGTACATTAATAACAAAGACACTCGTCATATTGAGAGGAGGCTTACTTAGAGTTATAACTTATCGAATTTCTTGCGTGTAATATCTAGTTTTACTCGCTGACTTATTGGTTTTCGCCCCTATCATATCCCCGTCCTCATCGCTCGTTTGTGAGAAGAGGCTGTAGACACGGTCTTCAGCTGCGGGGCTGCGTCGATTACGTGGGGGCGAAAACAAGACCAGGTCCGAGACTCAGCACCCTCTTTTAAGTCATCAATAAGTCCTGTTACCTCCCAATCTCTCCGATGGAATGTGTCGGATCACAGGTGAAGCATAGATCACCCATACTTTGATCGCAAAGCCCTCCCCATGGCGTAATACACACTCATTAGAGGCCGCGAAGGCTTCCTGGGCCGAGGGCAATTTGGCGTCGTCGAGAAGGTCGTTAAGCAATCCTCGGGGGAGGTGAGTAAGCCCGCTCTTCCGCAATGTGTTCTTCGCTGTACTTATTATTCGCCTACCCAGGTTTTTGCATGCAAGACGATTCGCTTCCAAGATAGCGAGATACACCGTGAACCAGCCGAGCGCGAATACTCGATACTCTCCCGCCTGGATCACCCCAATGTCGTAAAATACATGGACATGATCTGGGATTCGACTTCTGCAAAGATATACATGAGTTTCTGTGGAGGAGGAAGTCTGGCAGATTTTATAAATAGCAGGAGATCTGTAGGGTAGGCGTGCATCAATGCTCGTTGGCGTAGATGAGGCTAAGTCATGATATAATTAGCACCCAGCAGCAAGTCTCTGCCGACTACATCCTCTCCGTATCTCACCAGCTGAGTGCTGCACTTTTGTATTGCCACACTGGCTTGACTGTGGGAGCAGAAGGCGCTATTCGTGGGAATTCTTTTGACTGGAACCCCGTGCTGCATCGAGACATCAAACCTGGTAACAGTAAGTGTTAATTCATGATAGCTCTGCGTGCGATCTCGTAATAACGCGCGTTGCTGAGATATTTTCAAGTCATGCTATCGACGCGAGATGAAACAGACGAAGTTATTGTCAAGCTGGGAGATTTTGGACTCTCCACATTCCTAGAGGATGAGCAAGCTCCATCAACTTATGCAGGTACCAAGGAGTATCTCGCGCCGGTTAGTTCTCCCCCACGCATTGGATTTGCAGCTCCACGGACGTGCTTACGTTGAATGATAGGAGATCAACCGATACAGGGAGGGCAAGATTCATTGGACAAAGGCTTGTGACATTTTTTCTCTTGGCTGTGAGTAACTTCCTACACTCGTATCAGTCGAGAAATAGAGTGCTCATGACTCGATAGGTACCATATACGAGTTGACAAGCCTGCAAACTCCCTTCCTTGGGCACATGGACGATGACGATTCTATAGAGCCACTGCCAGAGCACGTTCTTTCGAGATTCGCCAGCCGGATTATGTCCTGTATGGCTTATCAACCAGAGCGACGCCCCGACGCATTTGATGTTCTAAGATCAACTAAGCGTCACAAGGCTGGACTTGTCCCTCTACCGATCCCGAGTCTTAGGCTCACTTCCAGCGCACAAAGAATACCATCAGCGTCTCCAAGCATATCCAGAGATTCACGCAGTGTTGCTAGCACTGATTCTCATGATCTCACGTCGGCATCTGCTGTGGGTGCAGCCATGCCTGTGCGCGGAACCTCAGCGCCTAAGCAATCTGTTGTCGAAGATGCGACCAGTAATCTGCCACCAGCGAACAAAGCAAAGAAATCTTCCTTCATGGACAGGATCATGGGCAGGGGCCCAAGACAGAACGCGACCTCAAACTACAAACAGTCTTCTTCCTCGACTAGTCCTTTCATACAAGACATGCATATCATGGTCAAAACGCTTACAGGGAAAACGACTGACTTGTACCTGAAGAACCCAAGGCTTGTATCCGAAATCATGGACGCAATCCAGCAGAAGGAAGGCATCCCACCCGATCAACAACGTCTCATATTCGCAGGAACACAGCTTGAGCCTGAGAGTACCATCTCTTCTTACAACATCACCAACGGGACGACTTTGCACTTGGTCCTCCGTCTCTCAGGCCACTCAAGCACGACTGATATTGCAAGTACGGATAGATACCCAATCTATATCAAGACCCTTACTGGGAAGACAATCACCATCTGGGGCGATAGGAGCTGTACTATCGCTAGTGTGAAGACTGCGATACAGGAGAAAGATGGCGTGCCACCTAGCCAACAACGGTTGATATTTGCTGGACGACAACTAGAGGATGCCAGAACTCTATCGTATTATAACATAAACAGAGAGTCGACCGTGCATCTGGTGCTAAGATTGCAGGGCGATTGAGGGCCTGAACGACTAAGATGGTTTGCAAGGCCGCAGATGATTAAGCGGGAGGCTTCGGACAGCTCGACTTAATGCCGATAGGTTGCAAAACGCACTTGCGGTCTCTTGGTCTGCTACCCTGTGTGATAACAGATGGCATGTCTGCAAGTACCGGTATATCTTCAACGAGGGCGGGCCGAATTATACATGTAGATAAGTTGTTTTCTTTGTGCTAACGTTAGCATCGAAGAAAAACGAACTTCTTCATTTTTCGCGGTCCAGACACAAGCTTTAGCAAAGCGCGGGGCAAAACACTCATCGACACTCTCCGAAGCTAGCTCTAGAGCATTTTAAGGTCTGCATCAGGCTCTAGGAAGTACACTGACTCGAATTAAGTCTCTGTCAGGCGGCATGCATGCTGTTGTGGGAGTTCCAATATCAGAGCTCTGGCTCATCGACATTGTTTCCTTGCCATAGTACATATTTGGCCTTATCTATCACTATTACTGATAGTAGTTCGCGAATATGATGTCTCGAAGACTCCTTGCGACTTTTGCTTTGAGCGCTCGCAGCGTCAATGCTGTTTTGAAAGGCTTCGATGCCACGATCCAGTAAAACTTTGGTATCTCAGAGAAGTGTATGAAGGCCATGCACGTCCAAACCATTAGCAATTTCGTAAGCTTTTACTGATCACATTCCAAGCAATGTCACAATTGGTTGTGATAAAACTAACGCGATGATGGCTGCTCTTGGTGTTGACGAGAATTATTGGTACCAGGAGAACATTACCGCACTGTGCACAGATCAATGCCAGGACTCCATGAGCAGGTAGTTGACCTTGTTCGAAACCAATTGCGTTTCCGATACTACGACTCAGGCTAGCATTGTAGTGCTGGCAAAAACGATTGTTCTGCAGTACACACATTCTTTCGTTGTACAGTGACGAATGTTTCCTTAAGATCTGGAGGCAGCGTCTTATATCGCCCTTCCTTACTATCAGCAACTGGACGCAATTTCGGGTGGAACATTATGACGCTCTGCAGAGCGGGTGCTCAACTTCCATGCCCTACATTACATCGGAGCCGCAACCCCTACACCCAATGCTAGTGATCGTACTTTACAACATGAATTCGTCGTTTGGATCACATCCGGTGGGCTTGGTGTAAGTCCTCCTTGTATGAGACCAGCTGTGGAAAATTACTTGGCTTAACCTTGACAGGTTTGACCAGGAGCAACACACCGCAATCATGTGTGTGGACCTCGACGATGGCGACACTATCCAGAATGGTCGCACGGAATGGTTTCCATTGGAAGTTGTGCTCGAAGCCTGGCTAGATATGATTGAGCAGGGCAAGGTTGTTGCTACTTCTGACACTGGCAAGGTTGTTGCTACTTCTGACACTGGCGAGGTGGAAGCACCATGGACGCTCGCACCCTACAGTCCAAAGATTCTACAAGACACGGTGGCCGTCTTCGACTCCCTGGTCCAGGAGATTGAATCACGTATGCCAGAAGGAAGCGGTATGCAAGACGATTCGATACCGTTGATCAATGCAACGATACTGGACTCAATGAATCCACAACGTGGTTTTGCGCATCATTTCAACGAGAAGGTGAAGCGCCCACGGTTCCGATTCATCGCTCCTGGTTTAGAAATTTCGGATTCCTCGAATACCACTCCACAGCCCTTTGCAGCCATACATCCCGATGCTAAGCACGTGGAACTAATTCCCGTCTTGCTGTTCCGTGCAGTGAGCGGCACTTCGCCCTGCATGGCACCTGCATCTGGGGACGAATGTCCGTTCGGCTACCCGTTCAGTGAGGTCGAACAATACCACGCGGGATTATACTTGTCATGCACAAATTCATCGCACAATAGTTTCGAGGACGAAGCCACGCTAGTTCTGCCATTCCGAATTGGTGCGCAGGGGTACGCCCGAAAGAGTGGCGGAGCACGTTTCGGTGAAAACACTCAGGACGCTGAAAATGTGGAGCCAGATGACACGTTGGCAGACGTGTACCAGCCGGGTCACCAGCCTTTTACCGAGATGCATGCTGTACGACTAATCAGTATTCTCCAAAACTGGGTTGAGATCATCCAGAGCGGTTTTTGGGAGGTGGACGCGAACGGGGTTATGGGCGGCATCGATGAATGGAGGAAAGCAGACACGGAGGACAGCTGGGATAACTTCATCATTCCAATCACATGGTGAGGTATTTGGTACGACGTCATTAATCATGCGTCAATAAACATATAGTCACCAAAGATCGAGGTTTGCGTCTCATGAGTGCGCCGCAGTGTGTAAAAACCAACGAAGAGTTGCATCTTTCTAGCGCAGGGCAATCTACAGGCTCGTCAGACCGCTACAGCGTATTTGGTTGTTAAAAGGCCAGAAGAAATGTGTGTTGTCAGAAAAGACTTGCCGGGCGTGCATCACAGATCAAATCCCAGGCGTTTTGAAGGACGGCGAAATGGTAACATGCATTGCATAGATATGCTCGAAATTCCTCTTAGCAATCGAAGTCCGAACGTAAGCAGTCAAATTGTGAACGCCTGCGATCCCCCTGTCACTCGGGGTTGGTAAATCATCCAAACTTTATTTTTGCTTCTCTGAAGTATCGACTTAATTGCGATGCGAATAGGAGATATGACGCCTTTCATCACTTCGTCAATTCTTTTTTAGTATTTAGTGGAGAGTAATATAGATTGAAAAAACGCAGAAGCAATGTCATTCAAGATGTAGCTCTACACTGTGACATGTTGTTTACACAGGCGGGGCGAAGGGGAAGTCTTGCTATGTCTCAGCCTGTACATTGAAAAACAGCTGATCTTCTGTCTACATATGCCAGTATACTGCTACCAGAGAGCGTCTTTCATTCCCGAACAAAGGCGGTTTTAGGGTCTGCTAGTGAGACCCCGCCGATCGGCATGAGCGTCCTACCGTTGCATCCCGGCTACCTAGGTAGCTGTGGCATAAGCACGATCTGACATGCTTTCCGCCCTCGAGCTTTCATCGACGCTCACCGGTAGCTGCGCCACAAGTAAGCACATTTCTAATACTTCTGTGCAACATGCGCACATCTCAACTAGTCGTACGTCAAGGTAAATATCAGTGGCAGTCCTGTCTCTCTCATTTTGCACCGTCCTTTGCTCACCTCAACATTGGAAACTGCTCGCGATGTTATCTATTTCTGACCAAGATAGTCATGAGCCGATTTCGAGGCTCAACTCGAGTTCTGCGCGAAGACACACTCCCAGCCTTGTTGCCGAAGCCGCCGAACGTCTTTCCCCAGATCAGTTGCATCACATGCCTCCTGACTATGAGCAGGCTGACACAGCCATCGTAAGCCACGTGGATGACAGCATTGATACACCGCTTTCAATGTTTCACGCGCCAACGAGGGCGGACAGCATGTGCGAGGCGAAAAATGCGCGGTCCATATCCCCACATCGTGCGACACGCTGGAAATACGTTGGAATGATTATAGGGTTTTTATTTGCGGGCAGGTACGCCAATGCATGCGGATGAAAGGTTCTGACAATCTACAGCTGTCCTTTCGGCTCTTGGACATTACCTTCTTGTCCGTAATTTGGACGGCAAACTCACCGATGACATATATCATGACAAACACCTTACGCAATCTGAGGTGTCTGCCGTTTCCATACTCTTGACGGCTATCTTCAAGGGCGCACTGACAGCGTCTATTGGAACCTGCTTCACGCAACACCTTTGGTTCATCCTTAGCGGAAACGCAACCTCGCTCTCGACAGTCGATAAACTATTCGCCTTCCGCACTAACCTACTAGCGTTGAGCCACCTGCATAGCATATGGAGAGCGCCTTCACTTTTCCTCATGGCTCTGCTGGTCTGGTCCCTTGGACTCGCAACTGTCTATCCCCCAGGCGCCCTGATCGTGACAGTCGAGCCACACATGTTTACTGAGAGCTACAACATGTCTGTGATGAACTCACCGATTCCCCAGCATATAGATCTAGCCGGCAATGACACTTTCCCATCTTTGGGCAATGTTGACTCTCTATATTATTACATGTACCCAGAAGTTGGTAGAACACCTGTGAGAATAGGATCTATGTACAGGTATGTAAAGTAATGAAAGTTTTACTCTCCCATTAACGAAAGATCTAGCTCACCAAAGCAATCTTTGGTCAACATTGCCCGATCTATAATCACCGGCCACGAAGTCTTCGGCCTGCTTGTACATCCAGGAGAGAACTCGACCATCGGTCTTCAATTTAGGGGTCCACAGTTCAATTGCACTGTATCTCAGTACAACGATTCTATTCCTATTGAATATAGGACACTGAGCAAGGCCAACTTAGCTCATGATGTGATAACCGGATTGGTGTTCGCTTCGCAGTGGGATTCGGCATCTCTATCATATTCTGTCATACAGCATCGTATAGGCAACTATACCGTGCAGATCAGTCATGAAAACTTCATAAGCTACAAAGCATTTGTCGAGATGACTGAGCAGTCTTGCGAATTGATGTCTGTTCTTTATGCTGTTGATATCACTTATCCGCGTGGTATTCAATCATTTCAGTATTCCTTGAGTGACATGAGGTCGCTCCCGAAAAGAAAGGATGTGTACAACAAGCTACCTAAGAGATTTGAAGATGAAGGACTGTGGATAACTCAACAGCCTGCACCCCAGGTACTTCAACACTGGCGTGAAGAAATGCTTGCCACATGGTTGAACTCGAACGAATGGGCACTGGGAGATGCTCTAGGATCTGTACTCAGTGGTAAATTCTATGAGGACTCAGCACCCCCGAGCACAAAGTGGTGTCAGAAAGGAAAGAGTCCGAGCAACTACACAGACACATTCGATTGTTGGAACTGGGGAGGTATCCTACCTTACAACCTTGCGAACTATAGCGGTAAGTTGAACTATTCGAGACTCCATTTTGTTCCAGAACTGACCTAGCAATTAGCTCCTCTGCAAGGGACTGTCTTCCAGACAAACCAGCTCGAAAATGACAACACAGACAGTTATTACGACCCCAGAACTGCTTTGAACATCACAGAAGACCTCCTCAACGACGTCATAACAAATGTCACCCTCTCTGCCCTCTCACTCGGGACATGGTGGGACATGGTACCCGTAAATACCATCCATTATCGCATCACATACTCATTTGCCAGCCCACTCAACCTCATTCTCCCATACTCCATCTGCCTGGCAGCTGCTACCATCTTTGCTGTCATCGCTATCTGGTCGCTGTGGCAAAATGGCATTCCCGCGGCAGATGGCGGCTTCTTGCAAATCATGATGACCACGAGGGGCAATACAGCAATGGAGAAACTGGTGTTGCAGGAACGGCCGTTAGGGGTAGATAGCATATCGGAGAAGCTGAAGAAGTTGGAGGTTCGGTGTGGCGAATTGGTCACCGAGGAAGCGCGGGAGATTGAGGGGAAGAAGATAGGGTTTGGCACTGTGGAGGAGACGGTGAGCTTGAGGAAGGGGAGGCGGCGCTTCGAATGATCGCAGGCCCGCAGCATGGGGCGTGTGAGTTTTGAGGCAATGCGGAGTGTGAGAAGGTCAGCTCTAACTCCTGGATTTACCGAATCGCCAGGCGTATCATAGAAGCGGTTGTTCTAATTCGGGTATTCATGTCCTGCACTACGCAGCCTGAACATTCAACCCCGCATCAACCTGAATCCGCATGCCCGTCATACTCGTATTCTTCGCCAGCATGACAAACGCATCCGCGCAATCCTGCAGGTCCGCCTCACGCTTCAGCACCGCCGCGTCTTTGATCTGCTGAAGACGCTCGGCCGAGTACTTGTTGCCCTGGTCATATTTTGTCAGCTTCATCTCCACAGTTTACTGAGAAAATGACGGAAGTGGCTTACCCATTCCGTCAAAAGCAAACCCGGCAGCACGGTGTTGACGCGAATCTTAGGCCCGACGGTGACGGCCAGACATTTGACGAGTTGGAATTGCGCGGCTTTGGTTACCGCGTAGGGCATGCTGGAGCCGCCTTGGCCGATTGCCTGGGTGAGTTAGTATCGATGTATTCTGTCTTCTCAATGAAGCAGAGATTACATACCGCCACCGATCCAGTAGTAATCATATGCCCGCCATCAGGATTCGCCTCGAAAGTCTCGCGCGCCTCGGAAAGGAGCGCTTTAGGCACCTTGACATTTGCAGACCAACACTGCAGTCGTAAATCAGCATTGCATAT
>Ga0265780_10008152_pt1 | contig 12752 bp, 12 predicted proteins | sample P1T30metagenome_FD_192432 | JGI IMG/M metagenome (GOLD analysis project Ga0265780, IMG submission 192432) | Plant litter microbial communities from East Loma Ridge, Irvine, California - P1 T30 | ecosystem: Environmental > Terrestrial > Plant litter > Unclassified | place: USA: California...
CTAGATACGGGCCCTAACGCCACACTGTGACTATATATGGCACTGTATAAATATACAAGTGTCTGCAGAAATGTGTGGTGTGAGATTCTCGTTAAGGGCGGCACGGCATCTATCTTCCCTGGTGCCCTAGAAGCCAAGTATAAGGGCCGGACGCACCTTGTGTACGCCAGGATGGTCGCTGAAACCCTGGCCGAACATCTACCGGCGATGGACACCTTCACGTTTTTGTCCCGACGAACTGATCGAAGGGCAGCGTGCCCTTGACCACATCCTGACGTATCGCCTGCTCATCCAGCAGCAGCGCGACTTGGTGCTCAAGCGCGTCGACCGGATCGCTGCGAAGCAGCGCGGGCTCGAACTTGCGGATATGTGCGCCGGAGCTACGTTCGAGTCATACCAGCGTAGCGACACCAGGTATCTGAATATTCTGCGGCCCTATGTCGTCATCAAGGACTCTACCAATACCGTCCCGGCCGAGCAGCCTGCGACCGAGGAGAACAGCCTACCTTTTTTCATTACGGTTTGAAAAAAGGGAGTGGAACGTGCAGGATTTGAACCTGCGAGAGCTGGAGACGTCTCTACAGGCCCTCATCTTCCAGTTCCGTGTGTTTCCATTCGATGTGCGAAGCAAGCCCCGAAAGATCAGGGAACATCGTGCCAGAGTTTATGCCGCAGCGATCCAGGTCACTTCTAATTGCCGGAAAGTTCTCGGCAGGAATTACGAATTTATCTAGTTTTTTCTTAAAGTATCGATTGCTTTCCAATTGAACGAACTTCTTATCGGCCTCTCCGATGAAGTGCACTGTAAATAAACCTGCTTGGACACGTACTCGGGCATTTGAATGACGAGGCACTATTATTTTTGTCCGCTTGATATCTATTACATTTTTATCTGACACATCCATATAATCTTCTTCCCCGGGAGTGAGCACCCAAACAACTGCCGACTTCTTGCCTTTTTCTGGGGGCATTCTTTCTTTTGCGGGCTTCGCTACCGCAAACCACATGGCTAGCAACGGGTTCTCTGTCCAGTCTAAAAGGCGAGTTGCCATGCCATGATGCTGAGCCAGCGACATAAGCTCCCACTGAGTCATTGATAAACTTGTATATATCGCAGCTTGCCTTTCAAAATCATGAAGCATAGCCTTTTCGGCATCAAAGAAATTTCGCAAAATCCGAGCATCATTATATAGCCTCGCCAGCTTTGGCAGCAGTGGGAAATCTTCGCTTTGACCACGAAATACTGAAAGACTTCGCTTATCACTAGCATGATTTCTATTTACGTACCCCAGATACTCTTCCAGACTATTTACTTCGATTGTCGAGATTTTTTCAGTTGACATAATCCCTCGATCTGATGGCGTTTCATCGATAATAAACCGATTACATAAATAATCGATATGGGTAAACTTTCCCCGGCAAGTCCGGCACGTTCGCGATAGTCCGTGCCAGTCGCTGCGAGTACCGGATGCTTACCGGCACGGGGTCGTACAACGCGTCGTTATTCCAGTCCATTTTCGTCAGAGCAAGCGCCTCATGAGCGATCAGCTCCAGTGGGCCACTCCCGGCATGGCGAATGAGCTGTAGTGGCTTGGGAATGCTTTTTTTGCCTTGGTAGTAGTCACCGCTGCTGGAGACCTGGGGCGCATTGCCGGCCACCCAAACAAGGGCCGAATTGCCCGAACGGATAACCATCGTCCCGCGCGGAACTGGGTAACCCGAAGGTCTGGTCGGTGGCTGCAGCTGCTGGCCGTTTTGAATCAGCCAGACGCCTCGCCAGCACGACGCCATACCGACTTCGACACACTCGATTTCCGGTACCCCTGAAAGTGCATCGAAGGCGCCATCAATCCCCTCCTGCTTGAAGGACGTGGTCTTGTGGATCACCAACCGCTTTGGCAGCGTCCCGCTGTTACGGCCCTGATACAGCTCTAGGCTTCGCGCAATCACTGCGCGCATATCGTCTCGATTCAAGAACGGGTTTCGCCGAGCCTCAGCGACATCCACCACCGGATCACGAGCTTCGAACGCCACGAACTGCATGCCGCCGCCGTCCATATCAAAGACCTGGGAGCAGCAAGTCACGAAATGGGCGTCACGCTGGTCGCCGCGAAGAGCGTAGGCAAGGCCAATGTACGCGGTGTCAGCCGGCACGCCCTTCAGCGGCGCCAGCTTCCACGGTGTCCCAGCAGCCTTCACGTACAGCGCAGTCGCAAGGCGCCACGCGAGCGATGCCTTGTGCCTAAACGTGAACACCCGATCATTGAGCACCTGCGTGGGAATGTTGTACTTTGCACCGAGCGCCTTGAGTGCATCGTGGGCGTCAAAAAACCTGCCTCGAGTAGCCGGCGTCCAGGAATCGGGGAAGTGAACCAGCACGACGTCGAAATCATTTCGGACTGTTTCCAGGCGACGGAGCGCTGTGTCCATCGCCTGGAAAAGTCGAGTCTGGGCGTCGCCGTCGCCAGGGAGCTCGCTCAGGGATTCAGGCCATTTGATGTGCGCGCCAAGCGCGCTAACTAGCTTTACCTGAAAGAGGGCTTCGAAGCCCGAATAGTTGGGCACGTACTCAGTACGGTCGCTAGGGGGATACGAGTTCCGTAGATCGGTCATAAGCTCACCACGTCGCCTGAATGCACTCTGAGGTCCAACCGTGGCAATTCGTATCTCCGACGTGTAGCCACCGAACGAGCCTTTAGAATAAGGACCGAAATTTGCAAGTCCCCGCAACGGATGCACGTCCACTTGCTTGGTGTCCGACGGAGAAAACGTGAGTAACGGCTCGTCCAGCAAGGAAAACGGCGGAAGCATAGATGCCCGAGATGAACTGGTCATTATTTTGTCCTATTAAAATAGGCGTGATGGTGTCCAGGTCGGCTCCATCCCGTGAACGAGGAAACCGTGAACACGGCGTCAATGCCGGCGCCCTCTTCGAGGCCAAAAGCACACACGGTTCCATCTTGAGCTGTCGTCAGGAGCTTTGCCCATGCATGGATTATTGACGCCCAGTTTTTGTTGTACTTTTGCGCCCAACGCTCCCTTCGCCAATCACCCGCAGGATCGCCACCGCGGCGCTCTCGGGGTGCGTCCAGCACTACGTGCTCCGCGCTTATTCCATCGCTCGAAGTCGGATGGTCAGCACGCTGTTCCCTTGGTACCTTCACAAACGTGTATGGTTCGAAAGCACACCACCAGCGATCCTCAATCTGCTCCAACTTCAAAAAGATGCCTTCCTGAAAAGGTAAATTCAGACCCGGGACCGTGCCGGTCAACGGGCTGCCATAGGCGGCGCGAAGTTCTGCAAGTCGTTCAGCTCGCTTGGTTGTCTTCTCCTCTGTCTCATTTTCTCGAGGAGCAGTCACCACGATAGAGTGACCTGAACGGTTGAGCCGGGGAACCAGGTAGCGATATCTCGATAGCGCTCTAACCAAGGCGTCATAAAGGAGGCCGTGCGCCCAGCTATCTCTGACGACGTCTAGCGCCACGGTGCCAGCAACCTCTGGTCCAAGAGATGTGAGCGCCGTCAACACCTCCTGATCGTTCCCAAACACGGCGAGCTCTCGTCCGTTCGCAGCGATAGCGGCCCTACAGTGATACTCCTTTAGCAGCTCTCGAACTGCTGGAGTGGTCGTCGCCTGCTTCAGAGTCATACGGCGAGCGCTGAGCGGGAGTGATTCGATTAGGATTGCCGACAACCTAAGCACAGGAAACTTTCTGGCCTGCGTATCGGGTAGTTTTACTGGCACCAACCGCGGGGCCGCACGCCCCTGCATCACGTGATCCAAGAGAATCTGTGGTAGGTCAACATGCTTAACGACTTCGGCGACTAATTCATCAAACGTCTTACACTCCACAACAGCAACATCGACGCCGGTTAAATGAGCGTTCTCGAGAAATTCGGTCACGGCGGGCAGGAGCCGGGATGCAGACGATGTAACCCAATACAGACCATTTGGAAAAGGCGCTGTCTCTCGCAGGACAGAACTCAGCGCCTCCATGATCGAAGCGTCCCGACCGCTGTAGCCGACAAACAGCATGCCAAAACGCTTGCTGGCCTCGACGAGAACATGCCTCATGCGTTCGTCCTGTTGCTCCAGTTCAGAATGGGTATTCTTGATGGCGATGGATTGGTAGTCACCATGGAGCTTTGCAACCAAGGGCCAATCTGATTCGTTCAGACATCGCATCGCGCGATCACCCGAGTCAATGGCCGCAACAGTCGGTCTCGTCTGGTCCCCTACGGGCAAGAGCGAATTGGCCGAAAGCACTGATTCCTCAACCAGAGGGTCGAAGTTTGTGGTGAACACGCAATCGACCTTACCCGCTGCGATCAGGCTGCCCAATACGCGGTGCCCGAAGCATGGAGTGCCTTTCGAAATCGCGTCGTCGATGAACTGGCGCCGGTGCCTCGCCTTAGGATAGACCGCCTCGAACGCGGCAGCGTATTCGGTGGGATCGCCGTCCGGTGGAAGGATCGACGTCCGCCGGAAGAATTCGTCTATCCGGTCGATCCAGATCTGGTCGCCAGTATCGATCTCACGTTTTGAGAGGTTGTTTTCGCGGCAGAAGATTTGCGCCTTGAAGTCCCGGATCATGTTGTAGCCAGTGGGAATTCCGGAAGCGGCTGACGCGCCGGCCCCAAGAAACCAAGCCACCAGATTGGGCCTTAAAGCTAAGGCCGTAGAAAACTGTGCTGCCGAGATAGTCGAATATGAACTAGACACTGCGGGCTTTTTCTTTCTTCCTATCGTCTGACCTACTGGCTAGGCACAAACGCGATTTTTTAGATTATTTCTGCTGACTACAGAGTATCACTGTTGCCGAACTAAAAAAAATCACACATTGTCACCAAATCCGCATTGATAGCACGTCGCCTAGGGAAGCTCTGATTTAATCGCCGACCAATCCCGGCAGGTGTCCTAGCTAGCACAATACCGTCTTGGACTCCCCCCGAGCCACCATGAGGCAAGCCACGTTCTCTAACGCCGAATTCACCAAACAAAAGAAGCAGACCCGGCGCGATCAGTTTCTGGCCGAGATCGAGGCTGTGACACCGTAGCCCACACTGGTTGCTGCCATGTTGCCGTACTACCCGGAGAGGACGAGCGCGGGCAGCCGCCAGTCTGTCTGGAGCGGATGCTGCGCATGTACATCGCGCAGCAATGCTTTGGCTTGCCGGACAAAGGCATCGAGGACGCGATCCACGATAGCCAGGCCGTTCGCCGGTTTGTCGGCTTCGACCTGACGCACCCATCCAATGATCGTTACCGAACTGGCATGCGGCACACCATCGGCGCCTCAAGCGCGCACGCTCGCCGACATCGCCACGCTGCCCCACGCGCGACAAGCCACTCTGACGGAGGTGCGTGAACTGATCGAGCGCCAACGCCTGTTCGGACTTGGGTGTCCCCCCGGTGTCAGAATAGTTGTCGCGTCACCTGATTGAGTGAAGCCATACCGGGCACGGGCAAGAGAGAACGTGTGAAGCAGTATCCAGCGGAACGAAAAGAGGCGTTATTGCGGCAGATGATGCCGCCCCAGAATCGGTTGGTGTCGGAACTGGCCCGGGAGAGCGGCATCACAAAACAGACGCTTTATACTTGGCGCCGTCAACTTCGTAATCAAGGAACGCCAGTGCCAGGTAGTGGGAAAAATGCTGAGGAATGGACCTCGGAGGACAAGTTCGCTGTCGTGCTAGAAACAGCGGCGCTGAACGAAAGCGAGCTGTCGGAGTATTGCCGCCGCAAAGGACTGTTTGCAGAGCAGATCGCTACGTGGCGAGCCGCATGCATCTAAACAAATTGAGATTCGCTTTACTGGCGGTCAAAGCAGACAATGCGTCAGCGGTAGTCATTTAGTGTTATGCGGGTATTACAACAGCTCAATATCAACCCCGTTGTCGTCGCCGTACACCGTTTTATATTTCCACTTTTTCTTAAGGCTCGCGCTGTCCCACACATCGTTGAACTTAGTGCGGCAGTTGAAGACTATGGTCGCTCCGTCGGGTGCACTATGGATGACCCGAGCCACAGCATCGACGTCAGGGTGACCGTGATACGCGCCGTTGCTAGAGAAGATGTACAGATTCGCCTCAACCAATGCGAGCAGCTCGGGTGTCACATTGCGCCTGCTTCCGTGATGCGGCAACTTAAAAGCATCAACCTTGAGTTTTAGCCCACCAGTCAGTCGCTTGATAGATTTAGCCAGGATTCTCGGGTGTGCATCTGCGCCCAGGAGCATGGTAGCTCCGGCATAAGTGAATAGCAGAGCGATCGAACTACCATTGGCAGGCCTATCGTCTTCAATGAAAGGGGTTTTCAGCAGTGCTTCGATGTCGGGCACTTGGCCACCCATCATTTCAAGACCTGGGACGACGGTTAGCTGTTCCGCTGCTACACCCTTCTTCAGGCCGGCTTTCCGGATTTCGGCATCCCATGTTTCTGCCATCTTCTCGAGCTGGGGCCACCCAGGCGAGAGTAGCGTCATATTTGCGCCGTCGGCCAGCTTAATCTCTGGCAAAGGCCCGTCGTCCTCCACGACAATTGAGCGATTACTGAAAGTGCTATTCCAAGCCAATTGACGGTCTGCTATATGGTCGGTCAGCACCTCGCCTTGCACGCCCCCTAAAGCGGCGAGCGTTGTGGCTGGCACAAGATGCTTGCGTCCGTTAAACCAAATTTCTGCGAACTGCGCTGCGTGTGTGGGCGAGGCCAGTATCGGCAGCATGCCTGCAATATGGTCTGAGTCCACATGAGTCAATATCAGCGCTTGGTGCGATGGTTTGCCGTCGGACCTAACTGCGTCGAGCATAGGTTCGAGACGCTGAAAGGTGGCATGCACCCCGGCATCGATCAGCACCCGGCGCGGCTCCTTCGGGTCACCGTATTCGATCCATAAGCAATCACCATGCCCCGCCATCAAGACTCGCATATTCAGCATCTTGTTCACGTCGAACCCATTTCAGCGAGAGAGGAAATATCAATGGTCGTAAAAGCCTGGGTCGTATCGACCAATCGGCGCAGTCCGTTCACGTACCCGCGTGCCCGCGCAACCGCGCGCCCTACCTCTGGTGGGAGTAGCGGTGAGCCATCAAGGATGAATAAGTTTGAAGCGAGCAGCGTCAGGCCCGAACGGTAGAGCGGCAAGCCGCGTTCTATAGAACGCAGTAATAGGTCTGCGGCCAATTGCGTCCGCTCCCGTTCATCGATGGGAAAATAGGGCTGATTCAGCTCCGCACCCTGGTCCTCCCATGAGCGCTGCAGAAGCAAAGTGGCATGCTGGATCAGCCCATCCGGCAGCTCGTCAAACCAACTTCCCAAGTTACCTATCCAGTTAAACCAGCCTAGCGGAGTACGTGATGGCGGCGTAAGCATCAGAACGTAGCCGGCTGCTGCTGCTGCGTAGGGGTTCTCCACCTTCATCATGAGCAGTTCGAGACTCATTTCCAGCACTACCAAGGCTCCGTTAAGGTCCTTCTGCTGGGTGAAATCAATCACTGACTGCACCGCCGGATCGTCGACGCTTAGGCGCCACGGAGAACTCGCAGAGGCCACTCGGCCCACATCAAGAAAGAAGCCGGAATTTTTCCGGCGCCGCTGGTCGAACCAAGGTCCTGGCACGCGCATAAGAGATGCGCGAAGTGCCGGCTGCTGCCCTTCCGAATGGGCCGATGTGCGTGAAAGGACGAGGTAGGAAGATGATTGTTCGAAGACGTCTCCTGCTGCATTAATGCGCAGCCGGGCCGACTTCGATGAACTTGCCACCAATTCCAAATGTTGGCCAGACTCCTGCAGTCCAACTTGGTTGATGAGCTGTGTGACAGGGTTTATTAAGCCTTCACTTTGCTGGCGAAGCCGATGATGCAAGTGGGACGAGGAGCCTGCGAAGGCGAGCACTTCAACTGACGCCGCTTTGATTTCTGAGTCGGCACCAGCCCGCTGCTTGCGGGAGTCAAGATAGGCAATTAGCCCGCCACCCACCTGTTTTGGCGAGATGTCCACAAAGGGGGCCGGTGGCACCGCAACTTCCGACCTCAAATGAATGTCTGAAGTTATCGCAGTTCTAGGCATGGGTAGCGATTTCGATACGTCGTACAGGCTCAACTCGCGCTCGCTGCTCCAAGACTTAGATGAGAAATCGCCTAGCACAAGCTTGCCTTGGTTAACAGCACGGCTTTCGGTTAAAGGAGAAACACCGCTCTTTGGCGGGGCTGCACGTGCCGTACTCTTTTTCCTGGCTGCAGATTTGCCTAGAACGACGCGCTGCAATTCTTGAACCGGAGCGATTTCCACCAGCTCACTGATGTGCTCACCGGTGGGCAGCCGCAGCTTACCTAAGTACTTCCCAGCGCCGATGTGGACGGGCTCAGCTTGTATGCTTACCCCCACCGGAACCCGCACATTGCGCACAACCGTGCGCTCGAACACTTCGGTATCCGCAATACGCTCGAGTTCCAATACACCGAACAATCCTTTTGCCGCCGATCTACCATAGGCGGACACCTTAAATTCCACTGTCGCGCTGGTCATGGTTATTCTCCAACCTGCATCAACACCAATGTCCCAGGCGGAGAGGCAATGCATAGCCGGGTAGCGATCACCTCTTCTTTCCCCATGGGATGGGCAGTCATGCTGTAGCTACCGTGCGCGAGCTCCAGATGCCAAGGACCTAGCAGCCCACTCGCAGTGTAATCGCCTGGTCCGCAGCGCAAGTCGACGGTGCCATAGCGGTTTGCCGGCTTGCATACGACGTTAACCGGAATTATCGGTGGGCCCGCTAGAACGTGAAGAGGAAATCCCTCCGTCATCATGCCAGGCGTGGCGAACTGTTTGTTGGCGGCTTCGGAGCGCTTAACGAACTCATTGATGCCCTCAGCAAGTGCGGTACCCTGCACCACCCATGCATCTGTCGCTTCATCCTGCCGCGCGCTTGCGCCGCGCATTGAAGCGAGCAAAGCATCAGTAAAGATAGTGGGATAACCTGGTCGGCCGTAGGCCGAGTTGCCTAGCTTAGACGCCCATATACAGACCTGACGCGAACGGCCGAGATTCGAATGTGCGACGCCCTTTACCAAGGGCACACCAGTGCTTTCACCGAACTCATCTTGGTAGTCGATCGGGATGTAGCGGCAGGCATCGAGTAAAAACAGCTGGTTGAGAGCCTTGCAGGACCGCATTCCGGTAATGAAGTCGTCGGCCGCGACCGCGCCAGTCGAAAACGGGTCCAGTGAATTGTCTCCGAACTCCTCAAGAAGTAGCGAAGAAATCGCGCCGCTAGCCACACCATGTCCGCAGAACATGAAGACCAGGGTATCGTCCTCACTTACGTTGCCGCGGGCATGCCAACGCGCTACAGCCGCTCGCAGTTGAGGCAAAGTCGCGCGCTCGACCACGACTTTTATCCCATCGTCATCGACAAAAGATTCAGTTCCTGAGCAAAGAACTTCTACCGACGCTAGCTTGCCCTGATACGGAACGAAATCGTTGCGCAGCCACTCGACCATCACGCGTGCCGACACTGGAGGCGAAGATAGCTGACCTACCCCGCGCAGGCCGTTGAAACGTTCTGTGCTCGAGCCACCTTCGAGATGGGGATAATCGCCAACCGCGACGAGTAGCACGTGCACCGCCGGACATCCCGGTGGCAAAAGTCGGTTTACAACAAGAGTCAAGATGGCTTCCCGTATTTAGTCCGCTTGCATCGGTAAAGGGGTACGCGGAAACACAGCTTAACGCTAATTCCATCAGAGGAAATACGCACATTTTCACATGCGACATCGCGCTTATTGACCCTCAAATGCCGGCTAACCGTAGAGTAGCCGTTCCAGATACTTACGCAACGAGTAGGTGTCGCTATTTAGGGGGGTGATTCCGGCATCTCAGTTGCATGGAAGTAGTAGTGCGCTAACTCGTTTTTCGAGGCTTTTAGCTATGCGCTACACTCTGATCAATTGCGCCGGCAGCGAACGCCCGGGTTTAAGGTTTCGCATCCCGTGCCGCCATCTGCACCGGTAGAACGATCGGCGCGCCGACCACCTTGTTCTCCAATAGGCCAACCAGCGACACAGTGCGGGCCGGCGACAGGTTACCGAGCGTAAGCACGGTCACTACGCCGGGGGCCAGCTTGTAGGCATTGTGTTCGGCATCGAATTGAGGGGTTGGTTCTCCTGACCTCAGTTCACCACCCGCAATACGGAAGAGCACGCCAGTCACTTTACCAGCCGTCACGGTGATGCGCCCGTTGCCCGCGTGGTCCGCGACCAGAACGCCTGCAGTGACCTTAAGGGGGTTGGCGGGAGAGGATTTTTCGCCTGGCACAAGCGTCAATCCATAATCAGCACAGAGCGGCGAGCGCCTGCTTGTTTTCGCTCCATCAGTCACACCGGACGTGGTCGCCTGCGACGACGAGCTGGCCGTCGATTGACTCTTTGCCAACACGTGTCTCGCGGCATTTCCAGTGGAGCATTCCACACCCTGCGCGGCGTCCCGCCTGTCATGCGTTATGTGCAGAGCCAGCGCCTCGCCTGGCTTGACGAGCTCATACTTCTGCAGTGGCGGGAACGTCGCCACGACCGTCTGGCCATTGTCCACTACCGCCACCGACAATGGCACTAGGAACCTGGCAGCGGGAAGCGCGCCGATATACAGCCGGGCGTCGAGCTTGTCCACCCGCAGGCTCGTGCCGCCGCGTACTGCAACCTGCGCACCGTCCTCATCGTCCTCCAGCAATACCACTTGACCACTATCTGGCAAAACTGCCGTTTCACCCTTAAATGGCAGTGGAATCAGCATGCGCTGCTCGAGCGATGTTGCCTGCAGCTTGGTCAAGCCAGCCACGAATCGCCTAAATTCACTCTCTACGTACGCGGGCATCGGTGTAGCATGATTGCCACCCTCCGTCCCTCCCTCACTGCACGGCCCATTCCCGCGGTAGCTGCATAGCGGCAAATAGGTCGTGGCGCCAACCTTTACCCCATAGTCGGCAATGCTGAACGGCAGCACAACGTCTCCCGTCGTAACCAGCGGCGCCCGGTAAAGTGACGCAGTGTCGGCCGGCTCGATCGCCAGGCAACGACCCAAGTATTGGTATTCGCTACGTTCGGCTGCACGCATCAGGTTCCCCGCGATGTTGGCAGGCCCGCCGCAGCGGTCGATGTCGACTGGCCTTATCCCATGGCGCTGCATCAGTCCCCGCACGGCCAGTTGGCGCTCGTGTAGCAATGCCGGGCGTGGGGTGTCTGGCACCACTACGCCAGTCTGGGCGTCGGCATACGACACCTGCGACACGACGGCTAGGCGGTTAAGATAACCGTCTTCGAAATCGGCCGCGCGTGTAAAAACGACCATCGAAATATTCTGGGTCCGCGGGACCATCGCCAGCTTCGACGAGCCCTGCTGCTGCGCGCCGATCCGGATCCGGACGGTTTGATCACTAATTCGGCCCACGGTGGTCAAACTGTTGCGGTCGCCCGCGACAATTGCGTTCAGTCGGTCCGACGAGCCAGCTAGCCCGGCGTTCACACCCGCATTGCCTACAATGCCGGACAGGGACAGGGCAGCTTGGCGCATTATCTCGACGCTTTTCGCGACGCTGCTCGTCTCCATGGCGTCGGCGATCACTAGCGGATAGATCATCACCGGTGGGAAGGTGCTCGCATCGGTCGACAGGCGCGACGAGGTGCGCACTGCTTCGGTCCAGTCCCCCGGCAGCAATGTCAGCGTGATATAGGTGTCATATGGCAGGTCACGCCGGGCTGGCTGCAGGTTGACTTGGAAAGTGATCAGATTCGCCTGGTAGCCGCGTGGTAGCCACCCCTTGCTCAGCTGGTTATCGAGGATCGCCGCCAGTTGGAACACGGCCGTCCCAGCCATCAGTTGGGTGGCCGCGTCTATGCCACTGGTCGCGGCCGCCCTGCCCAGGTCAGCGCTTAAAGCATCGTGCTCGATATCGGTAGCCGTCACAACGGAGCTGACCGGTACCTGGCCGCTGCCGCGCTGGGTGGCGCTGGTCGATGTGGTAACGCCAGCAGTATCGACGCTGGTGTTGCTGGACCAGCTTTTGGTGGGTAGCCCGATCCCGAGACCTGCCGAGAAGGTTGACAGGAATTGACTGACCTGGCTCTGCGTTGTGATGGCGGCCATCGCACGCGCGTCCGTCGTGGTCAACGAGTGTTTCGGTTCCAGCTTACTCCCGATCTCGCTCCAAGGCACCACGGGATAGGCCGACACATACACGTCACCGACTTCCTCAGCCACATGCACCCGGTGGGCACTATCAAACAGGGGGACCCCACTACACGATGCAAGCGACAATGTCATTATTCCGACCAACAATGTGCAACTGATCCGCTTCATTCGAGCCCCCTTTTAGTGGTGGCGCCGTGACACCGGGCTGTCTGCGCCCTCAGTCATGGCGGTATCAATACAGAAACTATAAGCGAAAAGTAAAGCAAGCTGAGCAGCGTTGTTGTTAGTTTTAAGAGAATATTTGCGGTTAGAGATTCGGTGAGAATTCTGCCGTCCGTTGGGTTTATTCTTTCTCCGATCCATGTGTTATCGAAGGCATCGGGCAGCCGAATCACTGCTACCTCCGATGTTCAGCGTCGTACGCATGGCGCGACTACGCCAATCCGCCGCAGGCATATAACACCACGACATAAGCGTAGCAGGCGAATAGCCCCCCCCCGGAGGAGACCTATGCAAAAAAGTGCCGGCATAAAGGATGACAGCGCGATGGACGTCGGCGGTGCGCGC
>Ga0265780_10008153_pt1 | contig 12751 bp, 7 predicted proteins | sample P1T30metagenome_FD_192432 | JGI IMG/M metagenome (GOLD analysis project Ga0265780, IMG submission 192432) | Plant litter microbial communities from East Loma Ridge, Irvine, California - P1 T30 | ecosystem: Environmental > Terrestrial > Plant litter > Unclassified | place: USA: California...
CCGCCTGCTCACCGACAACGACCTGGCCGGCGTGCGCCAGCTCATCATCGACGAAGAAATAAAATGCCCCGTATCGGGCACCGGCAAGTGGACCGAGGTGCGCCAGTTCAACCTGATGTTCTCGACTCAGGGCTCGGCTGTGGATTCGGAGGCGCCGCCCGTATACCTGCGCCCCGAAACGGCGCAGGGCATTTTTGTAAATTTCCTGAACGTGCAGAAGTCGGCGCGGATGAAAATTCCGTTCGGCATCGCCCAAATCGGCAAGGCGTTCCGCAACGAGATTGTGGCCCGGCAGTTCATTTTCCGCATGCGGGAGTTTGAGCAGATGGAGATGCAATTCTTCGTGCGCCCCGGCACCGAAGGCGAGTGGTACGAGACCTGGAAGGCCGCCCGCCGCCGCTTCCACGAGGCGCTGGGTTTGCCGGCCGAAAAGCTGCGCTTTCACGACCACGACAAGCTGGCCCACTACGCCAAGGCCGCCGTGGACATCGAGTACGAGTTCCCCTTTGGGTTCAAGGAAATGGAGGGTATCCACTCGCGTGGCGACTTCGACCTGACCCAGCACCAAAACCTGAGCCGCAAAAAGCAGCAGTACTTCGACAACGACCTCGACCCCGCCACCGGCAAGCCCTACGGCAACTACGTGCCCTACGTGGTAGAAACGTCGGTAGGCGCCGACCGCCTGTTTTTGGCCACCATGTGCCAGGCGTTCCAGGAAGAAACCATCGTGGAAGGCGAGGGCGAAACCCAAACCACCAAGCAGCGCACCTTCCTGAAGCTGCACCCGGCCGTGGCCCCCATTAAGGCTGCCATTTTCCCGCTGGTGCGCAAAGACGGGATGCCCGAAAAAGCGCAGGAGATATTCGACAGCCTGCGCTTCGATTTCCGTCTGGTGATTGAGGACAAGGATGCCATCGGCAAGCGCTACACGCGCCAGGACCTCATCGGCACGCCTTTCTGCATCGTGGTCGATGGCCAAACGCTCGAAGACGACACCGTGACCGTGCGCGACCGCGACACCCGCGAACAAGTGCGGATGCCGATTTCGGCCCTGCGCAGCTACATCGGCGAGAAAGTTAGCTTCAAGACGGTGTTTGAGAAGCTGTAGGCCCTGCCTGTCGCACTTTACCGGCCAGAAACTCGTTTAGTCTGCTTGCTATGCTGCGTTATATCCACGACCGTATTACCGTTGACCCCGACCTGTGCAATGGCCGGCCAACTATCCGTGGCCACCGCCTCGCGGTGCAGACGATACTGGAATTTCTGGCCGCTGGTGACAGCCCGGAAGATATTCTGGAAGACTATGATTTTCTGGAATTAGCCGACATTCAGGCTTGCCAGCACTTTGCTATGGAAACGGCGCTGGAAACCATGAAGCACCGCCTGTATTTGCCTACAGCCGCTTGATACACACATTAAAGCAGTTGACGGACGGTTTCCGGCTGGCCCGGCCAGTATCTTTCTTTTGAGGCATGAGCAAGTTCTTGATTGATGCCAACCTGCCCCGCCGCCTAAGATTCTGGTAAGAAGACGACTGTGAATTTGTGCCTGACCCGCAGTGGCCCGACCATTTGGTTTGGCAATATGCTAAAGACAATCAATTAATTATCGTTACTAAAGACGCTGATTTTGAAAGGCTTGCGCTGACCGTTGGCCCGCCTGTAGTTATTCACCTGCGAACGGGCCAACGGTCGCGCCGCGAATTGTGGGAACTGTTGGCGCAGTGGTGGCCCACCGCCCGCGAGGCCAGCCAGCAACCCGGCTGCCGACTGGTGCGAATCTTTCCCGATTGCGTAGAGGTCGTTTGACAATACTACGCACCTTATTCTAAAAGCTTATGTGGGGACATATCGCCCTCTTTATCATCAAGTACCGCAGCTGGCTGCTGGGCCTGATTGCGCTATCGACCGTGTACATGGCTTGGGTGGCCAAAGATGTGCAAATGACCTACGACTTTGCCCAGGTCGTGAGTCCGGAAGACCCGGACATGGTTTATTTTCAGCAGTTTAAGCGCACTTTCGGCGAGGATGGGAACATCTTGGTGGTGGGTATGCAGGACAGCTCGGTGTACCGGCTAAAGCAATTTCAGGAGTACGACCAGTTGGCCGAAAACCTGGTGAAAGTGCAGGGCGTGTCGGGCGTGCTGGGTATTCCTAAACTCATTAATATTGAGAAGGATACCGTAAACAACCGTTTCGTGACGGCCCCGGTATTCAAAAAGCCGCCCACGAGCCAAGTGCAGCTCGACTCTCTAATGGGCGTTGTGAACAGCATTGAGTTTTATAAGGGGCAGGTGATTGCGCCGCGCTCGGGGGCAACCCTGCTGGCCATTACGCTCGACCCCGCCTTTCTGAACTCGAACAAGCGGGGGGCAGTGATGGATAATATCCTGAACCTGACCACGAAGTTTGAGAAGAACACGGGCATTAAGCTGCACTACGCGGGCCTGCCCTACGTGCGCTCGACGATGACGAGCAAGGTGTCGGCCGAAATGAAGTTCTTCGCCGGGCTGATGGTGGTGGTTATGGCCATCATTCTGTTCGTGTTTTTCCGCACGTGGTCGGCGGTGGTGGTGCCATTGTTGGTCGTCATCATTGTCATGATTTGGTGTATCGCCAGCATTGTGCTGTTGGGCTTTAAGATAAACCTGCTCACGGGCCTGATACCATCTATCCTGGTGGTTATCAGTGTGCCCAACTGCACGTACCTGCTTTCGCGCTACCACTACGACTACCGCAAATCGGGCAACCAGATTTTGGCCATGACGCGGGTTGTGCGCAAAATTGGCCTCATTACGCTGGTCAATAACACGACCACGGCCATCGGCTTTTTCGTGTTCACCTTCACCGATATTGCCATTCTGTATCAGTTCGGGCTGGTGGCCACGATTAACATTTTCGTGGCCTTCGTCATCAGCTTTATCATGATTCCGGCGGTGTTTACGTACCTGCCCGGCCCCACCGATAAGCAGCTGGAGCACCTCGATTCGAAGCCGCTGGTGGGCATCGTCCACTTCCTCGATTTCATTGTGCTGCGGCGGCGCCGCACCATTTACCTCACGGCGGCGCTGTTGGTGGGGCTGTCGGCCATCGGTATTTCGCGCATTGAAGCGGTGTCGTTTATGGTGGATGACTTGCCCAAAAAGAGCTCCGTAAATGAGGATTTGAGCTTCTTTGAGGACCGTTTTGGTGGCGTGATGCCGCTGGAATTTGTGGTGGATACCAAGCAGCCAAAAGGCCTGCTGAAGCTGCCCAATTTGCAGAAAATTGACCAGTTCGACAAGTTTCTGCAAGCCCAGCCTGAGCTTTCTACGCCCATCAGCATGGTCACTTTTTTGAAGGCGGCCAAGCAGGCGTTTTACAACGGCAACCCAGACTTCTACAAGCTGCCGGACAATGATGATAAGAATTTCATCCTGAGCTACTTGGCCAATTCGCAGGGCCAGGGTGGCAATTCGACCAGCAAGCTGCTCAAAACCTTCACCGACAGTACCCAGCAACGCGCCCGCATCAGCGTTAAAATCGCCGATATTGGTTCGCACAAGCTCGATACGCTGGTGAATCGGCGCATCGACCCGGCCATTAAGCGCATCTTTGCCGGTACCGATATGGTGGTGCGCCGCACGGGCACTACGGTTATTTTTACCAAGGGTAATGAGTACGTAATTGGCACCCTGGGCGAGAGCCTGATGTGGGCTTTTGGGTTAGTAGCCGTGGTTGTATTGCTGCTGTTTCATTCGGTACGCACCATCTTCTACGCACTGGTACCCAATATCCTGACTCTTACGCTCACGGCCGGCGTAATGGGCTATTTCGGTATTGCCCTGAAACCCAGCACGGCGCTCATCTACGTCATTGCCCTCGGCATCGACGGCGACAACTCGATACACTTGCTGGCTAAGTTTCGGCAGGAGATGGCCATTGCCAACCGTAGCGTGAGCGAGGCCATCACCAACACCCTTAGTGAGGCTGGTACGAGCATGTTTTACACGAGTATCGTGCTCTTTATTGGATTCAGTATCTACGGGTTTAGCGAGTTTGGGGGCACCAAGGCGCTCGGCGTGCTCATGGGCGCTTCGCTGCTGATTACCAACTTCTCTAACTTGGTTTTCCTGCCTGCGCTGCTCGTCACCTTCGAGCGCGGTGGTAGCTGGCACACCCCAAAAGCGGCCCTCGTGCACCACTACGATGAGAACTACCACGAGGAAGATGACGACATAGACCTGAACTTGCAGCGCCTGAGCGTGGAGAACGCACCGGCAAAAACGACTTAATTATACCTTGAATTTTGCTTGTCATGCTGAGCGCAGCGCAGCGGAGTCGAAGCATCTCTACCGCTTCGTTGCAAGCGTCGAAGATTACTTGTCTGGTAGAGATGCTTCGACTCCGCTACGCTGCGCTCAGCATGACAATGTTTCCAGACGAAAAAAGCTAACAGCTAGCCGCTGAAAGCTAATAGCTCAAACCTAATGACTTACCCCGAATATAAGCAGCCGCTCGACTACGCCAAGCTCGCCAACGATGTGCGCGCTGGCTGGGACGCCAACGGCATCTTCGAGAAAAGCGTGAGCAGCCGCGAGGGCCAGCCCACCTTCGTGTTTTACGAGGGCCCGCCCTCAGCCAACGGCCAGCCCGGCATTCACCATGTGATGGCGCGGGCGGTGAAGGACATCTTCTGCCGTTATCAGACGCAGCTCGGCAAGCAGGTGCCCCGCAAAGGCGGCTGGGACACCCACGGCCTGCCCATCGAGCTGCAAGTAGAGAAGGAGCTAGGCATCACGAAGGAGGATATCGGCAAGAAAATCAGCGTTGAGGAGTACAACCAGCGCTGCCGCGAAACCGTGATGCGCTTCAAAGCGCAGTGGGACGAGCTGACCCAGCAAATGGGCTACTGGGTTGACCTTGACGACCCCTACATCACCTTCGAGCCGGAGTACATCGAGAGCTGCTGGGCCTTGCTCAAGAAGCTCTACGATAAGGGTTTTTTGTACAAAGGCTATACCATTCAGCCGTATTCGCCGGCCGCTGGCACCGGCCTCAGCTCGCACGAGTTGAACCAGCCTGGCACGTATAAGGATGTGAAGGATACGACCATCGTGGCCCAGTTCAAGGTGGTGCGCGATGCCGTTTCGGAGAAGCTGTTTGCCGGTGGAGGCGAGGGTGAAACTTATATCCTGGCCTGGACTACTACGCCTTGGACGCTGCCTGCTAACACGGGCTTGGCGGTGGGGAAGAATATCCCCTACGTGCTGGTTTCGACCTTCAATCCTTACACGGCTGCGCCCATCCGGGTGGTGCTGGCGAAGGCACTGGTGAGCAAATATTTCTCAGAGAAAGGCGCCGCTGCACCTTTTGAAGGGTATGCTGAAGGCGACAAGAAAGTATTGCCTTGGCGCGTAGAATCTGAGTTTACTGGCGCCAACTTGGTCGGCATCCACTACGAGCGCTTGTTCGGCCTCGAAGCTGGTTTTCCGAACTTTGAAGGCGAGGAAAATGCCTTCCGCGTCATCGTTGGTGACTTCGTAACCACGGAGGACGGTACTGGTATCGTGCATATTTCGCCCACATTCGGTGCGGATGACTTCCGGGTTGCGCAGCTCAACGGCATCCCCGCGTTGATGCTGCCTGACAAAGAAGGAAACCTCGGTCCCATCGTGGACCGCACAGGTCGCTACGTGGCCCAAATGGGCGAATTTGGCGGCCGCTGGGTGAAGAACTACGACGGCCACGACCAAAGCGGTGCCGATTATAAAACGTTGGACGAGAGCATCGCTATTCGGATGCGGACCAACGGCACGGCCTTCAAAACCGAGAAGTACGAGCACACCTACCCGCACTGCTGGCGCACCGACAAGCCGGTGCTCTACTACCCGCTCGACTCGTGGTTTATCAAGACGACGGCGGTTAAAGACCGGCTCATCGAGCTGAACAAAACCATCAACTGGAAGCCCGAAAGCACTGGTACTGGCCGCTTTGGCAACTGGCTCGAAAACCTGGTGGACTGGAACCTCAGCCGCTCGCGCTACTGGGGCACGCCGCTGCCCATCTGGCGCACCCAGGATGGCACTGAGGAGCTGTGCATCGGCTCTATTGCGGAGCTGAAAACGGAGATTGAAAAGGCTGTAGCGGCCGAAATCATGACCCACAACCCCTACGCCAACGGCGAGAAAATTGACCTGCACCGCCCGTATGTAGATGATATTTTCCTGGTTTCGCCCAGCGGCTTGCCCATGTACCGCGAGCCCGACCTAATTGATGTCTGGTTCGATTCGGGTGCCATGCCCTATGCACAATGGCATTACCCACTTGAAAATCAAGAGGTTTTTGCTAAGAACTTCCCTGCCGATTTCATCGCTGAAGGCGTAGACCAAACGCGTGGCTGGTTCTTCACCCTGCACGCCTTGGCGGTGATGCTGGAAGACTCAGTTGCTTTCAAAAACGTGATTGCCAATGGCTTGGTGCTGGACAAAAACGGCAACAAAATGAGCAAGCGCCTCGGCAACGCCGTGGACCCGTTTGCGACCATCGCGCAGTACGGCCCCGATGCCACTCGCTGGTATATGATTGCCAATGCCTCGCCCTGGGACAACCTCAAGTTTGACCAAGCTGGCATTGTAGAAGCCCAGCGCAAGTTCTTCGGCACGCTCTTCAATACGTATTCATTCTTTGCGCTTTATGCCAACCTAGACAGCTTCCAGCAAGGCGCTGCGCCGAGCGTGCCCGTAGCCGAGCGCACCGAGCTAGACCGCTGGATTCTGAGCAAATTGCAGTCGCTGCTGGTCGAAGTACGCGGCCATTTCGACAGCTACGACCCCACGAAGGCTGCGCGCGCCATCCAGGATTTCGTGACCGACCAGCTCTCCAACTGGTACGTGCGCCTCTCTCGCCGTCGCTTCTGGAAAGGCGAGCTAACTACCGATAAGCAGGCCGCTTACGAGACGCTGCACGAGTGCCTCAGCACCGTGGCGCAGCTCATGGCGCCCATCGCGCCGTTCTTCGCCGACTGGCTGTATGGCAACTTGACGAAAGGCCAAAATGCCGCCGAATCGGTGCATTTGACCTACCTTGCCGAGGCCGATACGTCGCTCATCGACAAGGCGTTGGAAGAGCGCATGGAGCTAGCCCAGCGCATTAGCTCGCTCACGCACTCGCTGCGTAAGAAGTCGGTGCTGAAGGTGCGTCAGCCCTTGCAGCGCATCCTAGTGCCGGTGCTGAATGACTCTACCAAGGAGCAGGTGGGCAAGGTCGAAGACCTGATTTGCGCCGAGGTAAACGTGAAGCACGTGGAGTTTCTGGACGACACCAGCGGCGTACTGGTGAAGTCGGTGAAGCCCAATTTCAAGCGCTTGGGGCAGGTGTACGGCCCGCGTTTGAAGGCCGTAGGTGCTCGCATCCAAACCCTGACCAACGACGAGCTGAGCCAGCTTGAAAAGCAAGGCGAGCTAGCGGTGGAAGTGGAGGGTGAAACCCTTACGCTGCACCTCGACGAAGTCGAAATCCGCACCCAGGACTTGCCCGGCTGGCTGGTAGCTACCGACGGCTCGCTCACGGTGGCTCTCGATGTGAAGCTCACCGATGAGCTGCGCCAAGAAGGCCTAGCCCGTGAGCTGGTCAACCGCCTCCAAAACCTGCGCAAAGACTCGGGTCTCGAAGTGCAAGACCGCATCAATGTTGCACTGGCAGCCAGCGCCCCGGCCGAATTGCAGGCGGCCGTGCAAAATTTCGGCGACTATATCCGGGAGGAAGTGCAGGCTCAGCGCCTCGCTTTTGTGCCCGAAGTAGCCGATGGTGCAGCACTGGAGTTTGATGACTTCAAAGTGGCCGCACAGATTGAAGTTGTAACTGCCTGATGCTGAATAACCCGCTCGCTACCTGAAAAGCGGGCGGGTTTTCTTTCGCACAAACGCCTTTTCAAGCCGTTTTAGTTTGGTTGTTAAACCTCATAATTCGGTATAAAACAGTATAAAGTAATCAGAGTTTCACCAGTGCAGACAGCGCAGCCCATTGCTCCCAATTATTCATCTCCGCGGCGGGGAAGCGTAGTGCCTTTTTTCTTGTTGGCGCTCTTGGTTATAGTCATCGACCAGCTATCCAAATACCTGGTGTATACGCACATGCGGGTAGGGGAGGAGATACCGCTCATCGGCAACGCGCTGAAGCTGCTTTATACCACTAATCCTGGCATGGCCTTCGGGGTAGAGCTACCGCCGCCGTATGGCAAGTTGCTGCTCACGGGCTTTCGGCTGCTCGCCGTGGGCGGGCTGAGCTACTACATCACGCGGCTGTGGAAGCAGCGGGCACCCAAGGGTTTTATCGCCTGCATGGCGCTCATTTTGGGCGGTGCAGTGGGCAACCTGATAGACTCGATTTTCTACGGCGTTTTGTACAACAACGCGCCATTTGGCTCGCCCAGCAAGTGGCTCTACGGCCAGGTGATTGATATGATAAATGTGCCTATCTACCAAGGAGTTTACCCAGCCTGGGTGCCCGTAGTAGGTGGGCAGTACACGAGTGGCTTTCCCATCTTCAACGTTGCCGATTCATCTATTTTTATCGGGGTGGCGTTGATTTTACTGCTGCAAGGCCGGTTCTTTAAGGAGCAGGAAACGCCGCGTAAAGCAACGGCGGAACCCACTGCTTTGTAGTAGTAAGCCATTGCTATTGCGAGCGACCTTTGCTGATTGAAAATATTAGTAAATAGTTAATAACCAAATAATTGCTGGTGTCAAACGATTTGCCCGTAGATGCTGCTCAGCCGCCGTTGCGCCGCCCGGCGCTGCGGGGTAGCGTGCTGCCGTATTTTCTACTGGCGCTTTTGATGATTGGCCTTGACCAGATTTCTAAATATTTGGTGCATAGGTATATGCAGCCAGGCATGCCGGGCGAAATCCCGCTCATCGGCCAGTGGCTGAAGCTTCATTACACGCTCAATCCGGGTATGGCTTTTGGAGTGGAATTACCGCCGCCGTATGGTAAGCTACTGCTGACGGGCTTCCGGCTGCTGGCTGTGGGTGGGTTGAGTTATTATATAACCCATTTGTGGCGGCACCAGGCTGCTAAGGGCTTTATTGCCTGCATGGCGCTCATTTTGGGCGGCGCAGTGGGCAATTTGATAGATTCCATCTTCTACGGTATTGTGTACGACAATGCGCCGTTTGGCTCGCCTACCAAATGGTTTTTTGGGCAGGTGATTGACATGCTTTACGTGGATGTCTACGAAGGCTTTTTGCCGGCCGCCTGGCCGCTAGTTGGTGGGAAATACGTGTCGCTGTGGCCCATTTTCAATATTGCCGATTCATCCATCTTCATCGGGGTGGCGCTGATACTGCTGCTGCAAGGCCGGTTTTTCAAGCAGGAAGGACCAACGCCCGCGCCGGCTGGTCCGCCTGCTTCGGACCTTGCCTAGTAAACTTGCGGCGCGGGAATATCCCGCGCCGCTTCTTTTTGCCCCATGCCGTTACTCACCGTTCAAGACCTTACTATTGACTTTCACTCGCAGCGCGGGCACACGCGGGCCGTGGCGGGCGTCTCGCTGACCGTGAGTAGGGGAGAGGTGGTCGCTATAGTGGGTGAGTCGGGCTCGGGCAAGTCGGTGACGTCGCTGGCGCTGCTGGGGCTGCTGGCCAAGCCGGCCGCGCACGTCGAGAGCGGCACGGCCCGGTTCGAGTCGGAGAAGCTGGGCGAAGTTGACTTGCTGCAGCTTTCCGAAAAGGAATTGCAGCAGGTGCGCGGCAACGACATCAGCATGATTTTTCAGGAGCCCATGACTTCGCTGAATCCCGTACTGACGTGCGGGGCGCAGGTGGTCGAGGCCCTGCGGCTGCACACCGCGCTCAGTAAAGCCGAAGCGGAGGCGCGCACCATCGAGCTATTTACCGAGGCGCAGCTGCCGCGCCCGGCCCAAATCTTCAAGAGCTACCCGCACGAGATAAGCGGCGGCCAAAAGCAGCGCGTGATGATTGCCATGGCGATGGCCTGCCGCCCGGCCCTGCTCATTGCCGACGAGCCGACTACCGCGCTCGACGTGACGGTGCAGGCGAGAATCTTGCAACTCATCCGCGACCTGCGCCGCGAGCACGGCACGGCAGTGCTGTTCATCACGCACGACCTTGGCGTAGTTGCCGAAATTGCCGACCGTATCCTAGTGATGTACCGGGGGAGGGTGGTGGAGCAAGGAGCCGTGCTCGACATTTTTACCAACCCGCAGCACCCGTACACCAAAGGGCTGCTGGCTTGCCGGCCGCACCTTTCAATTGGTAAGGCGCGGCTGCCCGTGGTGGCCGATTTTATGACGACCGATGCGGCGGGCAATATGGTGGCGCGGGTGGCCGGGGTAGGAGAGGAGCCGCTAAAAACCACTCTCGCGGAGTTACGGACTAATTCTGATACTTCCAAAACGTTCCCCGTGGAACAAAATCCACGTTCCACGGCCGTTGAGCCGCTGCTGCAGGTCGAAAATTTGCGGGTGTACTTCCCCATCCGTAAAGGTTTTTTCTCGCGCACTACCGATTTCGTGCGGGCAGTGGATGAGGTCAGCTTCACCATCTACCCCGGCGAAACAGTGGGCCTCGTGGGCGAGTCGGGCTGCGGCAAGACTACGCTCGGCCGGGCCTTGTTGCGCCTTACTGAACTAACTGCCGGCCGCATCCTGTTTGAAGGTACCGACTTGGCCGCGCTGCCAGCCGGCGAACTGCGCCACCGACGGCGCGAGTTTCAGCTGGTGTTCCAAGACCCTTACGCGGCCCTGAACCCGATGCTCACCGTGGGCGAAGCCATCCTGGAACCGTTGCGGGTACATGGGGTGGGCGGCACGCGGGCCGAGCAAAAGGCGCGGGTGCGCGAGCTGCTGCGCACTGTGGGCTTGAGCGAGGACGCCGAGCAGCGCTACCCGCACGAGTTTAGCGGTGGGCAGCGGCAGCGCATTTGCATCGCGCGGGCGCTGGCGCTGCGGCCCAAGCTCATCGTGTGCGACGAGTCGGTGTCGGCGCTCGATGTGAGCGTGCAGGCGCAAGTACTCAATCTACTCAACGACCTCAAGCGGGATTTGGGCATCACCTACCTCTTCATCACGCACGACCTGTCGGTGGCCCGCTTCATGAGCGACCGCCTGCTGGTGATGAGCCAGGGCCGCATTGTGGAAAGCGGCCCGGCCGCCGAGGTGTACACCCACCCGCAGCACCCCTACACGCAGCAGTTATTGGCCGCCATCCCCAGCGATGACCCCGCCCACATCGCGGCGCGCGTGCAGCTGTAAAACGGAGTGGCACTCCGTTTGGCGACCAGCGAGCTACCCACACGCAGAAACGGAGTGCCACTCCGTTTTACATCCTCAATCCATGCACTTCGTCTATCCTTGCTTGCCCTACCAGCCGCGCACCGTTGACCCGCTGTGGGCGCCGGAGTACGACTGGGCGCGGGCGCAGGGCCTGGCCACGGGGCTGGTCGATATGGACAACGACAAGGCCTGGGTGCCCACCCTGGCCGCCGAAGCGCAGCCGCAGGTGCTGTACCGGGGCTGGATGCTGACCGCCGCCGAGTACGGCCGGCTCGCCCAAATGCTGCCTTTGGCCGTGTCGCCAGCCCAATACCTTGCTTCGCACCACGCAACTGGCTGGTACGAGGCGGTAGCTACTCACACTTTCCCGAGTCGATTTTTAACGGAGCCGACTGCGCTGGATTTCGCCGCTGGCCGGCGCTATTTCGTGAAGGGCTTGGTAAAGTCTTTTGGCGATGACTCAGTAGTGTCGAGCCAGGAGCAGCTGGCGGGCTTCTGGCAGCGGCACGAGTTGCCGGCCGGTGAGCCGCTTTTTGTGCGCGACTTTGTGGAGTTGAAGCCTGATTCGGAACGCCGCTTTTTTGTGGTACGTGGGCAGGTAGTTGGGGCCGGTGGCGCGGTGTTGCCGCCGCCTTTGCTGAAGGCGGTAGCGGCGCTTCAGCCCCGGCTCTTCTACTCGTTCGATGTGGCCGAAACCTTGGCTGGCCAGTTCGTGCTGGTAGAGTTGGGCGATGGCCAGGTATCGGACCTCAAGGAGTGGCCGGTGGCCGAATTTGGCCACCGCGTGCTGCGCGCTTTGGCGGCAGCCACGGCCAACGAAACGCGCTAAACCATTGTTGAATTTTCGGGCAGTTCTTTGCACTGCCCGGCACACCGGGCCACACTAGGCTATCCTTCCGCCCGGTGCTTCGTATTATCTACTCGCCAAGCTAGTGCTTGGTGTTACTGGCCGCCTTCGTCAATCTTACCTCAAGCTGTCCGGCGGCCGTCTTACCCAATTCATGAAAAACCCCAAAGACCCCGCCGCCCCCCGCGCCGCTCGCGCGAAGGCAGCCCCCGCCGCCAAGGCAGCGCCCGTTTCCAAAATTGCCGCTGCGGCCGCTAGTATCGACCAAGAGGTCGTGTACCGCCAGTTTGCCGACAATCCCGGCAAGGTGCTGGGCTATCGGCAGCTCTCGCGCCGCCTCGGCATCACCACCAAAGTGCAGCGCGAAGAACTGTTCGACCACCTGAAAGTATTGCGCCGCCTGGGCCGCGTAGAGCTAGTGCAGAACGACGAATATCGCCTCGCCAACGCCACGGACTTACAAACGGCAGCCGCCGCGCCTAAGGGCCGGAAAACAGCTAAAAAGGAAGAAGCCCCTGCCATCCTGCCGGAGGACGAATTTGGCCAAGACCCCATCGTGCATCGCCGCCGCTCGGCGGGCTTCGACCACGTGGGCGACGGCCCCGACCGGCCCCGCCGCGACCCCAATAC
>Ga0265780_10008155_pt1 | contig 12751 bp, 8 predicted proteins | sample P1T30metagenome_FD_192432 | JGI IMG/M metagenome (GOLD analysis project Ga0265780, IMG submission 192432) | Plant litter microbial communities from East Loma Ridge, Irvine, California - P1 T30 | ecosystem: Environmental > Terrestrial > Plant litter > Unclassified | place: USA: California...
CGCCATCGCGGCGGGCGCCGCGCCAGTCTCGCAGCTGTCGGTTCAGTGGCTGCCGCCAGTGGCCGAGGCGATGGTGCTGAGTGCGCGCCTGTTGGACGCCAAAGGTAAAACAATTACGGAGGGACCGGTGCCGCTGCAGGTGAGCGAAGCGGTGCCGTTGCAGATACAGGGGCGGTTCGATGCCGCTTCGTTCGATGCGCGCGCGTTGAACCGGCTGTTGTCCGACAGCGGCGCGATACTCGATTGGAGCGTCACGCTGGGCAAGGCTATCGCCCGCAGTGAGACGGCGCGCGAACCTCTCACCGCGCCGAACGCCGTGTTCGTCGATGCCGCCTACGTGGAGAGGCTGGCGCCCTCCGCGCGCGCGGCACTGTTGGCCGCAACCGGGCAGGGCGTGCCGCTGGTGGTTTTGGGCGCGAATGCCGCCGATGCCGGATTGTGGCAGCGCGAGCTGGGGCTGCGCCTTCAGCCGCAATCGCCGACGACGGAGAAGGAGGACCAGCGACAATTCAGTGTGGCGGGTGCTTCGTTGGTCATGCCGCCGGCGACGATAAATCCTGACGATCGCGGTGGCGGGCCATGGTCGGTGCTGGCCAGGGACAGCCGCAAACTGCCGTGGCTGTGGCAGCGGGATGTGCGTCAGGGGCGGGTGATCTGGGTTGGCGTCTCGGATTGGCACCGGTACGCGATCAGCGCGCCGCAAGCGTTGACGTTGTGGTGGCAGGACGCCATGGACCGAATGGTGTTGGCCGGTGTGCGCAAAACCGAATGGCGGATGGCGGACCCGATGTCGGTCGCGGGTTTGCGCAGCGAGGTATGCGCTCAGGGCGCCGATGCCGGGGCTTTGCTGCGTGTCGAGGGCGGAGCGCAGTTGACGTTGCAGGCGCGTGGCGACAAGGCGGACGGACTTTGTGCCGGCTGGTGGCCGCAGCGCGCCGGGTGGACACGCTTCAGTGCCGCCGGCATGCAGGTGCCGGGGATAACGTATGTTTATGCGGACGGTGACTGGCCGCAGTGGCAGCGTTCCTTGCGGCGCGAGGCGACGGCGCGGTATGCCGCACGGGCGCAGGCGGCAGGCATCGCGGGAGCGACGCAAAGCCCGCTGTCGCCGACACCGTTCGCGTTGCTTTTTGCCGTCTGCATCCTGATGCTGTGGTATCGGGACCCGAAGTCCACCACGGAATCACGCGGTGCGGACTAGCGAAGCGTAATCCGCCAGGCCTCCGGCGGTTCAGGGTAATTCATACTAAGTGCCAGTTGCGCACATAGTCGGGTGCGTCGATGGTGCAGGCGGCATCGCGCTGCGGCGCCGTCGGAGTTCGCGCCCATGGCAGCACACCCGCCCAAACCGGCCACTGCATGTCCTCCTCATCGTCACTCGGGCCGCCGCTGCGCACCTTGCAGGCCGCCTCCTCGAGCGAGATCCGCATAATCGTCGTCGCCGCGTACTCCTTGTCGTTACCTGGCCGGACCTGTGCCTGGCGTCCCGGCGCCAGCTTTTCCATGAAGGCTTCCAGCGAGCGATGGCGCTCGGCTTCGTCGGTGACCACCTCGAAGCGGCCATAGACCATCGCCGAACGGTAATTCATCGAATGGCTGAAAGCCGATCGCGCCAGCACCAGGCCGTCCAGATGCGTGATCGTCACGCAAGTCTCGCTTTCCATCAGGCGCTTGAGCATGCGGCTGCCGTTGGAGCCATGAATATACAAATGCCCGTCTTCGCGCCAGCACGCGGTCGGAATGCAATGCGAGCCTTTGGCGTCGCCGAAGGCGATGTGACACAGGTACGCGTCGTCGATGATGGCGTGCAGGGTGGCGGTGTCGTACTGCGCCTTCTCGGGGCCACGGCGCACGCGGGTGCGGTCGCTCGGGGCGGTGGCGGGGCTGGCGGGGGTGGCTGCTGCGGTCATGATCTCCATCCAAAATGAGTGAAACATCAATATAATGGCTCGCTGGTCCTGAAAAAAGGTCCAGATATATCAGTTTTTATGGAGCCACAGAATGGATATGTTCCTGCTGATCACCGGATATGCGGCGCAGCACAGCCACCGGGGCTGGCCGCGCCAGCGCATGCTGCATGAATGTCTGCGCACGGCGATCCGCAATGGCACCCTGGCCGCAGGCACGCGGCTTGCCGCTTCGCGCGCGCTGGCCGAGGAGTTGGGGCTGGCGCGCAACACGGTGCTGTACGCGTACGAGCAGCTGGCCAGCGAAGGTTTCGTCACCACCGACCGACGCGGCACCGTGGTGGCGACGATCGCTGTGGATCGCAAGGCGCCGTCGGTGCCGCACGCTTCCGCGCAGGCTGGCCTGTCGCAACGCGCGCGCGGTTTGCGGCCTTTGCCCGGTCCCGCCGAGAGAATGAGCGCCTTCGTTCCCGGCGTGCCGGCGCTCGATCATTTTCCGCTGACCTTGTGGCGTCGCATGCTGGAACGGGCATGGCGCGCGCTGACGGTGGAGCAGCTCAATTACGGCGATCCGGCCGGCGAGCCGCTGCTGCGCGAGGCCATCGCCGATCATCTGCGCGCGGCGCGCGGCGTGGTCTGCGAGGCCGGCCAGGTGTTCATCACCGACGGCACGCAGAGCAGCCTGGATCTGTGCCTGCGCGCGCTGGCCGACAGCGGCGACACGATCTGGATCGAGAATCCTGGCTACGGCGGCGCCATGGCGGCTTCCCGCGCCGCCGGCTTGAATGTGGCGGGGATCGAGGTGGACGACGATGGCATGGCGCCAGCGCCAGAGGACTGGTTGTTGCGGCCCCCGCGCCTGATTTATACGACGCCGTCGCACCAGTATCCGGTCGGCAGCGTGCTTAGTTTGCGCCGGCGGCTGGCGCTCATCGAGGCGGCGCGCGGTGCCGGGGCGTTGATCATCGAGGATGATTACGACAGCGAGTTCCGGCACGATGGCGCGCCGTTGTCGGCCATGCAGGGCTTGGCGCCCGAGGCGCCGGTGGTGTATCTGGGGACCTTTAGCAAGACCATGTTCCCGTCGCTGCGGATCGGTTTTGTGGTGGTGCCGCCGGCGCTGGAGCCGGGGTTCGCGCTGATGCGGGCGCAGTCGCATGCCAGCGGGCGGGTGGCGGAACAGTTGGCGCTGGCGGAGTTTTTACGCAGCGGGCAGTTCGCGCTGCATGTGCGGCGCATGCGCCGGCTGTACCGGCAGCGGCGCGACGCGCTGGTGGCGTCGCTGGAGCGGCATATGGGCGCGGTGGCGACAGTGCATGGGGGATCGGCCGGCATGCATCTGGCGCTGCGTTTCAGCGACAGCACGCTCGATGATGTCGCGGTCAGCGCTCAGGCGCTGGAGCATGGGATCGTGGTCAACGCGTTGAGCCGGCACGATACGCAGGGGGCCTCGGGGTGGCGCGGGTTGATGCTGGGCTACGCACAGGTGCCGGCCGAGCATATGGATGATTTGGTCAAGCGGTTGGCGGCGATCGTGCACCTTGCGGCGTTTGCCGCCAACCGTTCACGCTAGCGCATTAAAACGCGGTGTCCACGCGCACGTACATCGAGCGCCCGTTCACGCCGATCGGGCAGGTTTCCCAGCAGCGGGTGAAGCCCAGTTTCGGGAAGTCGCCGCCGTTGGTCCATTCCGATGGAAGTTCGTTGAACAGGTTGTTCACGCCGACGCTGAGGAAGGTACGCTTGGTGAAGCCATACCGCACCGACGCGTCAACCAGCCATTTGGCATCCCACGTGTGCAGTGGGCTGAAGCTTTGCGCCTGTACTTCGCCATAGTAGTTGGCGCGGGTGTTGACGTTCCACGCGCCGGCCGTGTAGTCGGCCGCCACCACATGGTGCTTGCGCGGCTGGCCGCGTTCGATCAGCGTGACCTGCGCCTGGTCGAACAGCTGCTCGCCGGTCAGCACCGACGATGTCGAATGACGCTTGCTCACCTCCGTCTTGTTGAAGCCCAGTTGACCGGACAGCACCAGCGACGACGCCGCGAAGCGGGTGGTGTGCTCGGCCACTATGTCCACGCCACGGGTGCGGGTATCGACCGCGTTGGTGAAGAACTGCGCCTGGCCCACGCCCAGCGGCCGCAGGATGTTGGTGATCGGGCCGCCGCCGGCCTCCGGCGCGATCTCGCTGGAGAAGACGATGCGGTCCTTGATCTTGATCTGGTATGCGTCGACCGTCAGCGACATGTTCTTGGCCGGGCGCAGCACCATGCCGACGCTGCCGCTGGTCGAGGTTTCCTCTTTCAGCGGGGCGATGCCGAAGGCCTGCGTGACCGAGCTGCCTTCGCGCGCGGTCAGCGTTTCGGTCAGCACGCCGTTATTCAGGTTGGTCGACACGGAGCTGTAGAAGCGCTGCTGCACGCTTGGCGCGCGGAAGCCGCTCGAGACGCTGCCGCGCAAGCCGACGGTCTTTGTCGGGTCGTAGCGGGCGCTGAGCTTACCGGTGACGGTGTTGCCGAAGTCCGAGTACTTCTCGTAGCGCACCGCGCCGGCCACGGTCAGGTTGTCCAGCGGCTTGTGCTCGGCGTCTAGGAACAGCGCGATGTTGTGGCGGCCCGAATCGACAGCGGTGGCCGGCGTGTAGCCGGGGAAGCCCTGGATGCCCGCCGCCGCCGTCGCGCCGCTCGGCGTTGTGATACCGATGGCAGGGTTGTTGGTGCGGCCGTACTGGTAGGAGACCGGGTCGCCGGCGACGATCTGGTAGTTGTCGCGGCGGTATTCGAAGCCGGCGGCGACGAACACGCTGCTGTCGCCGAATTTGACCGGGCCCTTGACGTCGGCGTTGATCGTGGTCTGGTCGAATTTCAGCGTGCCGGTATCGGCCTCGCGCGGCGATTCGGCGTAGATGCCGCCGCCCGGTTTCGGTTCGTACCAGTAGCTGGTGTTCAAGCTGTCCGATTCGTGGAAAGCCAGTTCGCTGGCGCCGTGGTTGACGCTGATGTCGGCCTTCCAGTCGTTGGGCAGGTCGCGGCGATAGCCGAAGGCGAACGAGGCGTCCTTGATGTCGGTGTGGATCGCAGGCAAAAAGCCGTTCGGATAAACCGCTTGCACGGTGCGGTCGTCGCCGGCGGAGCGGAAGAAGCCGAACGAATCGCTCTTGCGCTTGGACAGGCCGCCGAAGGCATAGAACTCGCTGCCCTTGTCGATCGGGATGGCGCCGTTCCACCAGAAGTAGGTGTCGCGGGTATTGCTGTCGCCCAGATGCTGGGTCACGCGCGGCGGGGTCGCGCGCAGCGAGTCGGGACCGGCGCGGTTGGTTTCGCCGCGCTTGCGCGCTTCGACGGTCAGGTTGAGGAAGCCACCGTCCTGGCCCAGTGCGAAGCCGGTGTTGGCGCTACCGGAGTACAGGTCGCCGTCGCCTTCGGAGGTGGTGCCGACGGTGCCGCTCAGCGAGGTTTCGCTGGTCTGCGTCTTGAGCACGATGTTGATCACGCCGGCGATGGCGTCCGAGCCGTATTGGGCGGCGGCGCCGTCGCGCAGCACCTCGATGCGCTGGATCGCCGCCAGCGGAATGGCGTTGATGTCGGTGCCGGCCGAGCCGCGTCCGACGGTTTGCTGGACGTTGACCAGCGCCTGCTGGTGGCGGCGCTTGCCGTTGATGAGCACCAGCACCTGGTCCGGCCCGAGCGAGCGCAGGGTGGCCGGACGGATGCTGTCGGTGCCGTCGCTGACGAAAGTGCTCGAGAAGTTGAACGACGGGTCCAGGGTTTGCAGCAGTTTGCCCAGTTCCAGCGGGCCGGCTGTCTGGATGTCCTTCAGGCCAATCAGGCCGACCGGCGACGACGTGTCCAGCGCGGTTTTGGCGACCGTGCGCGAACCAAGGACGACGACCTGCTGTTCCTTGGCCAACTGCTCGTCGGCGGCGGCCTGGGTTTGTGCCAGACCCGGACCGGCCACCAGCAGCAGGATGGCGCTGGCGAGCAGCGTGCGCTTGAACCGGGGTGCTACCGTCAGTGCTCTTGTCATGTATTTCTCTCTTTTTTTTGTGGGGACGCCGCTGGTAGCGGTCGTTGAGAAAATACTATCTTGAGCTGTCACAGAGCCGCAACGCGGCACGCACCAACTTGTTGCAAAAAGTGTACGATTGCTAATATCGCTCGCGTTGTCAACGGATGTGACGTAATCTGGCCGACGGACTGAATATTAGCTGCCGCAAAACGGTGCGAAACTGTGGCGCGCCTGCATCGGTATGAGGCGCTTGCATATCGATAGACGCAAAACGCGCTATGGCGGTGCGCGCCAGGGCGGCGATTTATTGCTGGTCCAGCATCCACCCTTTAAGACCGTTGACCCAGGATTTGGCGGGCAGGTTGAGCGTCTTTTTGATGGCGCCCGCGCGCTCGTACAGCACCGCGAAATCGATCACCGGCGACTGCTTGAACGCGATCACGACGATATTGGCGTCGTGGACCTCGGGCAGCCAGACCACGGCGTCGAACACCTGCTCCATGGTCTGCAAATTCTTGTCGTAGTTGGAGAAATCACCGAAGACATTGGTGGTCATGATGCCGCCGTCGCGCAGGCAGTCGTGGCAGGCCTGGTAGAACTCGGGCGAGTCCAGCACCGGGCCGCGCGCCTCCTCGTCGTACAGGTCGACCTGCAGCACATCGACGGTGCCGTGGTTGGCCGGGTCGAGCACGAAATCCATGGCGTTCATTTCGATCACATTCAGGCGCTCGTCGTTCGACGGCAGGCCGAATTGTGCGTTGCACATGGCAATGACGTTGGGATTGAGTTCGACCGCCGTCACGCGCGCCTGCGGCAGGCGGCGGTGGCAGAACTTGGTCAGCGCCGCGCTGCCCAGTCCCAGCTGGACGATGTGGCGCGGGTCATCGTTGAACAGCAGCCACATCATCATCATTTGCACGTATTCGAGCTCGATGTTGTCCGGCTTGGACAGGCGCATGGCGCCCTGCACCCAGGAGGTGCCCAGGTGCAGACTACGCACCCCTTCGAATTCGGTGATGGTGGCCGGCGGATGGCCGGGCTGGTCGAATCGGGCGGCGGCGGCGGAGTTTTTTGCGAACATGCCGGCAGTTTACCAGTTGCCCAGAAAAAAAAGACGCCGCAGCGTCTTTTACGGCGTTGCCGGCCAGCGTCGGACGGTCAACTCTGTTTGCGGCGGCGTGCGACCACGCCCAGCAGGGCCAGGCCGCCGAGCAGCATGGCGTAGGTTTGCTGCTCGGGCACCGGGGACGGCACCATCAACAAGTTGATGGTGCCGTCGTAGGAACCGCCGTTGGTGGCGTCGCCCCATACGGTCAGCGTCAGCATACCGGACGGAACCAGCGTGCTGGCCAGCGACCAGCGGTCGGCGCCGGTCTGGGTGAAGGCGATGCCGTTCAGCGTGGCGCCACCGAAGTTGATGACGCCGTGGCCTTCCAGGTCCATATCCAGGACCGAGGCGCTGGCATTGCTGCCCGCGTTGGCGGCCGGCGCGAAGGTAAAGACGTCGCTGAAGATACCTTTTGGATCGTTGCCGAAGTGGCCGCTGTATTGCAGCGGGTTCGTGCCGTTGGCAACCAGGGGCAGATCAAGCGTTGGCAAGCCATTGATGTTACCCGCGTGGACACCTGTAAATGACGCCGCCAGCGCCACCGCCAGCATGATTTTATTTGGTTTCATAATTTTTAAGTGCGCCAGAAAGACACAGCATACACCGGATTGCAATATATGCATTCATAAATAGCAAAGTACATTGTATATTTGCCATATGCCGGCCAAGAATTTTGTGGACAGCGGCCGCCTAGTTTTTGGTTGGCGACACCGGAAGCAGGATGGTGACGACCAGCCCGCCGCCGTCGCGGTTGGCCAGCGTGATGCGCCCGCCGTGGGCCTCGGCGATTTCGCGCGCCAGCGCCAGGCCCAGGCCCGTGCCGGTGCGTTTGGTGGAGTAGAAGGGCACCAGCGCGTTGGTCAGCACAGTGTCGCTCATGCCGGGGCCACGGTCCAGTACATCGATGCGCACCGCCTCGTGAAGGCGGCGCACCTCCAGTGCGACCTTGGCGGCCGGGGAGCCCGATTCGTGGGCGTTCTTGAGGAGATTGAGCAGCGCCTGTTCCAGCTGCGCCGCGTCGAAGGCGCAGGGTTCTGGCGGTGGTTCGCCTGCCAGCGTGAACTCGACCTGCTGCGCCAGCCGCGCCAGGAACGGCTGCCAGTGTTGCGGTTCGAGCCGCGGCGCCGGCAGCTTGGCGAAGCGCGCGTAGCCGAGGATGAAACTCTCCAGGTGGCGCGTGCGCTCCTCGATCGTCTCAAGGATTTGCGGCAGGCGCTCGGTTTGCCCGCGCCGCACCAGCTCCGCGCCGGAATGGGCCAGCGATGTCAATGGCGCGAGCGAATTGTTCAACTCATGGCTGATCACGCGGATGACCTTTTTCCACGTCTGCACCTCCTGCCGGCGCAGCTCCATGGTCAATTGGCGCAGCAGCAGCAGCTCGTGGCGCCGTCCGTTCAGGTTGAAGCTGCGGCGCGCCAGGTGATAGACCTCTTCCCCGTCGATATCGTCAGCCTTGCCGCCGTCCCTGGTGGTGAACAGGCCGTCGCCGCCGCGCGCGAGCGCCTCCACCAACGCCGGCGAGGCTTGCGCCAGCACGTCGTCGAGGCGGTGGCCTTCGAGCTTGCGGCCCTCGTTGAGCAGCTGGCGCGCGGCGATGTTGGCATACACCACCGGACCCGATTCGCTCACCAGCAGCATCGCCACCGGCGTGTTCTGCACCATGGTATCGAGCAGCAGCTCGCGCTGCACCAGATCGAGGCGCTGCTGGCGCAGCACGTCGCCGAGGGCGTTGTGCGCGGCCACCAGGTCGCTCAGTTCATCGTTCTGCGGCCAGTGCAGGCTAAAGGAAAAATCGCCATCGCGGTAGCTGGTGACAGTGCCGGTCAGCGCGCGGAACAGCGAGAGCATGTACTCGAGCTGCGAGCGGATTGTGATGATCGAGATCGGCAGCACGCATAGCAGGCACACCGCCAGCACCAGGCCCGGATTGTCGGGGAAGAAGCGGGTCAGGGCCAGCGCAATCAGGATGCCGACGGTGAGCAGGGTGCCGATCAGCGCCGTCCAGCGCGTGAGCAGCGAAAGACGCACGGCTTTCTGGCGCCGGCCTGCCGCAGGGGGCGTGGGCGCCATCAGGAACGGGCGATGCCCAGCCGCTCCATGCGGCGGTACAGCGCCTGGCGCGACAGGCCCAGCTCCGCGGCCGCCTGCGCCACCACGCCGCCGGCGCGGCTCAGGGCCAGGCCGATGGCGTCGCGGTCCGGCTCTCGTACGCCTTCCTCGAGCGCCGTCGCGGCGGCCGCCGGCAGACCGAGGTCGCCGACCTTGATGGTGTCGCCCTGGGCCAGCAGTCCGGCGCGCGCCATGACGTTTTTCAGTTCGCGCACATTGCCCGGCCACGGATGCGCCAGCAGCGCCGCCTGCGCCGACGGATGCAGCTGCAATGGTTGCTGGCGTTCCTGTTGCGTCGCCAGGAAGTGGCGCGCCAGCGGCAGGATGTCGGCCGGGCGCCCGGACAGCGGCGGCAGCCGCAGCTCGATCACGTTGAGGCGGTAGAACAGGTCCTCGCGGAAGCTGCCGGCCTTGATCATTGCCTGCAGGTCGGCGTTGGTGGCGCTGACCACGCGCACCTTGACCTGCCGTTCGCGGTTGGAGCCCAGGCGCTCGAAGCGGCCCGTCTCCAGCACCCGCAGCAGTTTCATTTGGCCGGCCAGCGGCAGGTTGCCGATTTCGTCGAGGAACAGCGTGCCGCCGTCGGCCGCCTCGAACTTGCCCTCGCGCGCCTTGGAGGCGCCGGTGTAGGCGCCGGCTTCGGCGCCGAACAATTCGGCCTCGATCAATTCGGCCGGCAGCGCGCCGCAGTTGAGCACCACGAAGGGGCCGTCGCGCACCGAGGAATTGGCCTGGATGATGTTGGCGATGCATTCCTTGCCGGTGCCATTGGGGCCGGCGATCAGCACCGGCACGTCGGCGCGCGCGACTTGGCAAGCCAGGTGCACCACGCGCTCGGTGGCCGGGTCCTGCCACACCATGCCGCGCAGGTCGTAGCCGCGTTCGAGCTCGCGCCGCTGGCGCAGCTCCGTTTGCAGGCGCTGGTGCAGCGCGCGCTTGGCCAGACCCAGTTCGATCAGGTTGTTGACGGTGGCGATCAGGCGGTTGTCGTCCCACGGCTTGGCCAGATAGTCGGCGGCGCCGGCCTTGACCAGATCGACCGCCGCGTCCAGATGGGTCCAGGCGGTCAGCAGGATCACCGGCAGGTCGGGGTGGTGTGCGCGGATGGCGCGGAACAGCGCCGTGCCTTCCTCGCCGGAGGTGGTGTCGGCGCTGAAGTTCATGTCCTGGATCACCAGGTCGACTGGCTGGCGCGCCAGCAGCGCCAGGCCGGCTTCGGGCGAGGCGGCGCGCACCGCGTCGATGTCGTGCAGCGAGAACAGCACTTCAAGCGCGATGGCGACGGCGGCGTTGTCGTCAATGATTAATACGGTAGGCATGATGCAAGCATAACATTGTCTGGACGGCTTTTAACCCGGAAGCGTGACTGGGGTCGTACCCCGTACGGGTACGACTCCTCGACTACGCGCGCATCGCCACCCGATCGGGCATTCCGGGTCGGGGTCACGCGCTGCGGGTCGCGGTGGCCGGCGAGATGGTGGCGGCGCGCCATGCCGGCCCATAGACGGCGGCCACGCCCAGCGCCAGGAACACGCCGGCGCCGGCCAGCAGGTAGCCGGCCGGCAGGCGCGCCATTTCCAGTTTGCTTACCAACAGCTGGTTCAGCCCCAGCGCCAGCAGCACCCCGGCCGCCACGCCGGCGCTGGTGATCATCACGTTCTCGGTGACGAAGTAGCGCAGGATGTCGATGCGCCGGGCGCCGAGCGCGCGCCGCACGCCGATCTGCTTGCGCCGCTGCGTCACCCACAGGCTGGCCATACCGACGATGCCGCTGGCGGTGATCAACAGCAGAAGAACGCTGACAGCCACCAGCATCCACGACAGCGCCTTGTCGGCGCGATAGCGTGCGGTGCGTATCTCGTTCATGGTCTTGATCTTGACGATCACCGGCATCGGCGCCGCCGCGCGCACCGCCGCCTCGGCCTCCTTGACGACGCGATCGAGTTGCCCCGGCTCGGCGCGCAGCGTGAAGTTGCTCGAGCCGCTGCCGCCGGTGCGGCGCACCGGCAGCAAGGCCGAGAACTCGCCACCTTCCTTGATCGCGGCGTCCGGCGTTTGCAGTTTTTCCACCACGCCGACCACCCGCATCTCCTTGGCCTCGTTGCCTGTGCCGTAGTAGAAGCTGCGCCCGACGAAGCCGCTCTGGCCCGGCCATAGTTTTTCCGCCAGCGCGCGGGTGAGGATGCTGGTCTTGGGGAACTCGTTGCTGAGGTTCTCGTCGATTTCCAGCACGTCGCCAGGTACGAAGTCGCGGCCTTCCACAAGCCGCAGCCCCCAGGTTTTGACCAGCGAATCGCCGCCCATGTAGTTGGCGGAGGTGGCGCTGCTTTTAAGTTGCTTGCGGTCGGTCGCCAGGCCGCTGTAATTACCGGAGCGTGACAGCGGCATCTGGTTGGTGATGGCCACCGACAGCACGCCGGGGACGGCGCGCAAGGTGGCCGCCTCGGTGCGCTGCGCGTTGAGCTGCTCTTCGTGGCCGCCGGGCTTCAGGTGGCGGATCTGCAGCGCGAACACGTCCTGCTCGTTGGCCAGGCCGCTTTCGCGCGCCGACACGGCCTGGCGCACCTGCACGATGTGCAGCGCGTTGGCCAGAATGGCGAGGCTGAGCGCGACCTGCACGGCCACCAGGACCGGGCCGGTCTTGTTGCGCAACAGCGCCGAGAGAATAGGACGAATTTCCATGAACGGCCTCCTTATTGGGATTTGAGTTGCAGCGCCGGCGTGACCTGGCAGGCGCGCCAGGTTGGCAGCAAGCCGGCCAGCACGGCCGACAGCACCGACAGCGCAAAGGTGGTCAGCAACATGATCCAGTCCATGTGCGCCACCAGGGTCAACGCCTTCGACTGCATGGCGATCAGCGCCAGCGCGCCGAACGCCAGCAGCAGGCCAAGCGCGCCGCCGGCCAGGCCGACCACCGTGGTCTCGATCAGGAACTGGTGGAAGATCTCCCGGCGCGAGGCGCCCAGCGCGCGGCGGATGCCCACTTCGGCGGCGCGCACCGAGAACTTGGCCAGCAGCAGGCCGATGGTGTTGACCAGGCAAAGCACCAGGAAGCCGAAGGCCAGCCAGGCCGACAGCTTGTTGTCGTTGCCGACCACTTTCAGGTGGTCGAGCCATTCGCGCACGTCGTACAGTTTGTTGGGGGCGTTGCGCTTGAGCCGTCCCAATTTGCGCTGCTCGATGGCGTAGCTGTCGAGGAAGCTTTGCAGTTCGGCGCGGTCGCCGGCGCTGCGGGTCTCGAACCAGAACTGGATCCACGTGCACTCGGAGCCAAGGAAGGCCTGGTAGCCGGGGGCGAAGTCGTCGCTGCAGCTGGTGTTGCCGTTTTGTTCCAGTTCGTGGCGTATCGCCGTCGAGAAGGGGATGAAGAACTCGTCCTCGTCGCTAAAGGCGCCGTCGTTGCTGCCGATGATGCGGTGGAAGCGCGGCACCACGTTCCATGTATCGAGCACGCCGACAATCTGGAATTGAAAGCCGGCGTAGGTCATGCGCTGGCCGACCGGATCAGCGTCGCCGTAGAGTTTTTCGGATAGTTTGCGGCTCAACACGATGACGTCGGCGCCGGCCTTGTCGTCGGCCGGACTCCAGCCTTGCCCGTGCAGGAAGGGGGCGTCGAACAT
>Ga0265780_10008157_pt1 | contig 12748 bp, 11 predicted proteins | sample P1T30metagenome_FD_192432 | JGI IMG/M metagenome (GOLD analysis project Ga0265780, IMG submission 192432) | Plant litter microbial communities from East Loma Ridge, Irvine, California - P1 T30 | ecosystem: Environmental > Terrestrial > Plant litter > Unclassified | place: USA: California...
GGGAGAGCGAGTCCTATGTACTGAAGGGAGTACGCACTAGTCCTAATGGGGAAGTGCATGAGAGCAAACATGTGGTGTAACCTGGGGCAAATAGTACTGGCCCGTGCGGGAGATCCCACGGCCGACAGAACGGAGCGCATCTGCGGTCAAGAACACCTCAAGTGAGGGCTAATTAAACCGGAATGTGAATCTGAATTGCCGGTGAAACTTTAGTAGAGGTCTTAATGTTTGTATGCGCTAGATGCTGCACAATCATTGTTTGTAAATATATAGCCGCGAGTGAATGCGTTCGTCTTCGCATGTCACCCGACTTCTCCATACAACCACTCTCCACTGAAAATTCCAATAAGCAACCTCTACACATCGAATGTCACAACCTTACCATACCCAACTCAACCGCGCCCACATTCGACGGCATGAGCTCCTCACCACCCCAATTAGCACCGTCTTCGGATCAGTCATCTGCGCCTGAGAAGGTTCCTTGTACAAATTTACTCGAGATCGCCAACCCAGTAAATGGCGTCTATGTTTTCAACGCCTTGAAAGACTGCAAACGCCTCAAGGGACCCTTCATCATACCCCACACAACGAATGACCGCCCTCCAAGCCGTCTGTGCTGTTTCCCAATTGGTATCGTGACCCCCACGGCGTGCGAACGTGGTCGCGTCAAACAAGTTTGGGCAACTTTCGAGGAGACCTCTTCGTCACTTGATGTTGAGATCTCCATACGCGGGAACGACAAGTATGACTTCGTCCTGTTTGCCGGAGCTCAAGGAGGTCAGACGGTGTCTATATTTGACCCGCTCAACCCACTTTTGGCGGGTCAAGCTTGCTTACAAGACGAGAAATATCTCATGGCGTATATGGCATTTTTGTCAGTTTGTGCGTTCCACACACATGCATCTTCTCGTCACCCAGTACCCGGCATTAGCAAGAAGCACATTTTACCGATTGTCCAGGCCTGTCGCCGTATATCAGCTGCTGCCTGCGTTCAGCTTCGCACTATCCTCGACGCTTGCTCCGAACTGGTAGACGAGCAAATCGATCCTCGGCTACGCCTCGGGCATTACTGCTTCGACGAATTCGACCTAGATTATTGCGGTTACGACACGGATGTACTCGTTTTCGGACACATGAAGCTTTGGGTCCCAATCGCGCTTCGAGAGGGGTCCGAACCAATGGCACCAGTAGAGGCGAATTAGGTCTGGGCTCACATAGCCCCATCTGGAGAGCTCTCTTTGCAATGTCTAGAAGGCACTCAAAAACCCCATGCGGATGCTGAAGCCGAGCAACCTGTTATGGTCCGACCATTTAAGCAACTGGAAACACTCGATCAGATCAAAGTTTAAGTTGCTTGGACCATCCTTCGGTGGGGCGGTACCTTACCCCTAGAGAAGCTGTCGAGTTCGATCGAGGCAGACTTTTGTAAAGCATGCAAAAACATCAAGAAGGGAGTAGAGGCTCTGCACAGGCTCGAGGAAGGCGGATACAACGAGAAGCCAACGTCACCGCCAAAAGGATCCCAGTCGTAGCAGCTCGGTGAAGCAACGATTCCAGAACAGCTTTTCAAGCGGGTGAAGGAAGATAGCACCCAATCTGAAAAACGCGCCGAAACGACCACAATCAACGATATTGATCCTCGAATACGCCTTTATTACTACAGCTACGACGAAGAAGTCCTTGACTTTGCGAGAAAGACCTTCTCTGTCCCAATCGCCTTTTCAGACGGCCCTGGGACGGCTGGATCAGCGACGAAGAAGTACATCTGGGCGCGAATTGCCAAATCCGGAAGGCTCCACGTGTAAAACCTTACCAACAATTGATTTCATCCCGTCTATGAGGTCGAAAAGCTTGCACTGACCCGGCCATTCCAGTATCTGGACACAGTCGATGAAATCCAAGCATTTGTGGCTGGGACCATCCTTCACTGGGGCGGTGAGCTGCTCCCAAAGAACTTGTCGACGTTCATTAAGGCAGATCTGTCCAATGGCATCAAGCGGGCTGCTGTAACGATGCCATTACCACAACCTTCCGATCAAATCGTGAAACCAGAAGATCGGATGGTAGGAATACTCGAAGGCATGACTCTCCCAGAACACAAGATCAAGGAGGTATCATCTCAGGCTGAGCTTACAGCCCTTCGACTCCGCAGCTCAACTAAAGAGCCACAACCATCAGGCCCAGAATCAGGAAAGCCGACCCAGGGACAGTCTGAAATTGCTGGATCGTCGAAACAGACACTAGAAGCCGCTCTACAACGCGAGCTGAACATGACCAAGCACGCTCTGCATGTTGCCAATGTACGTGCTGCAGAGTGGAAGACCAAATATGAAGAGTTGCGGCGAAGTGTCGAGAAGATGGAGCTAGAAGCGAAGAGCGATGTGGGACGCAAATAAAGGCATGCGCGGTGAGCACGATGGAACCAAAGAACGTGAATCTCGAAGCTCAGGTCGGGTAGGATAAGCGCGAGAAGCTCGATGCGATGGTGGACGTAGTGGAATTGCGGAACCTTGTATCGTATGTAATCGGTGTGCATCCAACGAGTATTTAGGGCGCCCACAGTGCGTGCATTGTGTAGAGAAAAATAGAATTCATGGTTGAACGACCGACTTTGCCTCTGTGGCCTGTGACCTTGTGTAATGTTTCCGCGTTATGAGATCTCCATGGGATGGAGGTGAAGCCAGAATCCTACCCAGCAATTCCACAAACTTAACCGCCATCTTCCTTCCTCCCTCATCATTTGGTTCGACCCTCGCGGTATATTCGCCCGGCGTCTTCCCATCAAGAACCTCATGCAATGCGCAAGGCACAATCTCCGTACCTTCGACCTCAACCTTCTTCGTCGCAATCTCGTACATAGCTCTTATTGCAGCCTGAAGCTGTGTCGGGTACGAGTTGTATCCCAGTGACTTGAGTTGCATTTCCGCCCAGCTCTTCTGACCGAATTGTGCCTCAAGCGGGAAGTAAATCATGCACACAATGACAGCACGTGGCTTTGTTTTGGCTGTGAGGCGCGTGATGTAGTCTTGAATCTTGGTGCCGAACATGTGCTTGAAGTAGGACAATGAACATGCACTGCAATCTTCAAGTGATTTGCGGCGTGTAAGCCATGCGAGGCGGAGCATGTGCATGATGGTCGATGGTAAAGGCTTTAAGGCAACGTCGTTCGCGCCCACGCTCACAATGAGCACGTCTTCGGATCGAATGTTGTCGCGGATGAACTCATCATGTGGCAGCAATTTGTCATCGCGATCGCGCAGCATTGTCTCCTCAACAGCGGTATTGATGCATGTTGCTTGCTCGCCGAGTAGGTGGTTCATCCAGAACGAGACGTCAGGTTTCGGTCGCGGAGTGACCAGTGTCTTTTCGTATATAGCTGGGGCTTCTACTTCAACTTCGCTGATGGACTTGTGCAGCCAGTACTTGTTGTCCAACGAAGAGTCGCCGGCGAGGTAGATGATGGGTTTGTCTTGTCGCTCCTCGATAGTAATGGCACGGAACTTGGCGAGATCGCTCAACGGATGACCTTTATACTCAAAGTAGAACCGCGAGGTGTTGATCTTGCGGGTAGGCTCCGAGGTGGAGGATGGCGCCATGATGTGACTGTGAAATGTTGCTGAGTATTGTAGGCAGGACGAGGTTTGCGAAGATGCCGATAGGTCACGCGGGATCCCTTTCTGCAGTAGAAGAGATTGCTAACGTACTTGTACACATTGCAATGGGCACGCTGGAGTTTCGATGTTGATGGACCGGTCAGACACAAGGCAACCACGAAACGAGACGAGCGGAAAAAGGCGCTAGCCGAAAAGAGATGACATCACAATTCGTCTAACTATTGTTTTGCACAGTGCTCGAACACCAACATAGTCATTGTCCGCGAATACTCAGGCACATGTCCAAATCGGGGTCTAGACATCATGCGAACCCTTGTGGTACAATGTTCGCACATTGCCATCGTTGTAGACGCACTTACAGTGTCGGAGCAGTTTCCTTTATCAGCGCACCACACAATGGCGGGCTGGAGACCATATATATGGTCCCACGTTGTTTCTGAACAACCAGCAGCGCTCATAACATAGAGAATCTTCTCTTAGGCGCTCCTCACCATGGCCTCATCTTCATCCCCCGGTGGCGTCTCACTGCAGGCCAGTGAGATCAATAACGTCCAGCTCCAGCTGGAAGCTCAAGTCACCAACCTCCGTCTAGACAACGAGGAGAAGGACAAGGCACTTAGTGCTATGCGTTCCCAGTCCAGCACCCTCTCTGAAGAGTTGCAGTCGCTTCGCCAGCAGCTCGCTAGCATTCAGTCACTCCCTTTGCAAGAGCCAACGTCTTACCAGTCTACCACTACCCCTGGCAATAGCTTTGTGGAACGTCAGACCAAGTATGACAAGCTCAAAGAGCTCCACGCGGACACCAACTGCGAAGGCTTCGAGAAAGTCTGCCAACAAAAGGTCCGCGACGCCGAACAACGTGTCCTCGATGCCGAGCTGCTGCAGGCTGCAGCCGAGGCCGACCTCGAAGGCGTACAGCATATCCTTCCTACCTTCGACGCGATGGAGACTAACACGGTCATGGACCAGGAGGCTCTCCTTAGCGCTTTGGAGGAGTCTCGCGCCAACGCCGCTCGGGCTGACAAGTTCTTTGAGCAGTACACAGCGGAGAAGCTCCAAACCACCGCGCTACAGGCTGAGCTTGCCAAGTGGAAGCCGGTTGACGAGGATCTCGACTACGACATGGACGCAATGCTGGACGGAGTTATTGTTTCTGACACGGACTCCGACTCCAATAAGGCTGACCACGTCACAGGCCTTGTCATCCGCAACTACGCATCTTCGAACGGTAGCAATGTCTCTGACGTCCAGCCTAAGGCTCCGGTTTACGCCATGCGCAACTGCGCATCTTCCGGTTCTGTGGATGAGCCCCAGGCTCCGGCCCTTACAATCCGCAATGCTGCATGGTCAGATAGCAGCAACTCTTCTGTCGACCTGCCCAAGGTCCCGGTCCTTCCTGTCCGCGAACGCGTGCCTCTCGTCAGCAGTGGCTCGGAGGATCAGACTGTGAGCAGCAAGTCAACCACCCAGGCCCCGGTTCTTGCCGTCCGCAACTGCTCTGACGTCCAGTCAAGCACGTCGCCCGTACCGGTCTTCTCACAGTCAGCATCCCTGGCACTGTCCAGCATCAGTACCATCTCCGTCAACCTTGCGCTTCAGCCAGCGCCCGACGCAGTTGCCGCCAACATCACCATCAAGCTTTCGCGCGCCAACACCAAGCAATGGTCCCTCATGCAACGTGTCCAGTCTGCCATCACGGCCTCCTCCAAGCTCGACGTCCAGGGTCCTTTTGACCTGGTCGCCGACTTCGTCAAAGGCCTGCAGCACACATCGGCTGACCACGCACACTGGCAGTCCGTCGCCCTCAACTCCCTCGACGAGCTTGAGACGCTTCGCGCGCGCCCAACGTGTGTGGTACCTGGTCACCGTCATCTTCTTGATAAGCTTGCTGCCAAGGAAGTTCAGCTCCAGATGCAGGCGTCACTTGTGGCGCACTGGCAAAAGGAGTCGAGCACCTACGGTTCGCCAATTCAACAAGCCGGTCTGGCGCTTCAGCATAAACTCGGCCGGTAAGTACCTCGCTTTTACTGCAAGGGTCTCACGGTTTGCTAATGCCTCTCGGGTTCTCGCTCCGGTATACACTCTGGTCTCGCAGCTTCAGCTCATCTCATCTGAAGCTTGCCTTTGCCTGGAACTTTCGCATTTTTGGCGCCCTTCATTCCATCTATTTCGTCATGGAGTTGTCGATTACGCAGCTAGAATGGAAATTAATACACCGTGCTTTCCATACAACATTCGATTGACCTTTCCACCCAGTATGTGACTATGACACTAACACCTGAACAGCGGCGCAAATTTCGATTCGGAAAGTCTTCTCATCGCTCAACTTTCCTATCAGCTTCGTCCTCTACAATATAACGACATGCTTTCTTGCTTGGAGAAGGAGGGAATCTCTGGGCGTATTCAGAAAGCGTGCGAATTCGAGAAACCTATTTATAAACGCCGATGTAGCCGGACGATTTTTTCTCGCCCCACAAAACAGCGACTGCGCCACGTAGGACGCGATAACGCCACACCGTCGTGTCAGAACATGGGGAATCACTCACAGCTTCATTCATCAGGATCGAGATCGCAACCCAAGAAGCCATCAACAGGCTTCACAACCCCGCACGATGCACAAAGGGCAACAAAGACCAATACATAGTAAATGTGTAACGCGTCGCATCGCTCGCGTTCTTTCAGGCCAGCCAAGTCAGCAGGACCCTGTCGTCGCCCAATCAGCACAGGTCACAAGCCACCCTTAGCTTGATTTTGTCGGCGAAAAGTGACGTAGGCCGATCCCCCCTTGGCTCCTGGCAGCATCATCGTCCACAGCCTGGATGTCACGACGACGCGTTGCGTATAATAGAGACGTGCGCTGGTCTTGAGGGGCGCTAGATTTACCATCCCGCACACTCTCCAGGGTACCTGAGTACCTACATACCAACCCACTCATCAGTATCCTACATCGCAACAGTCGCATATCAAAGCAACATAAATCAATATGGTCGCTCCAGCTATCGTCCTTGGCTTACGAGGCGTACAAGTCGTTTTCAGCATCATCGTGCTCGGCCTAACCGCATATCGTACGTCTTCCCTTCCTACCTAACAACCCACCAGCAGCTCTTTCCACGCAATACTAACACCACCCTCAGTCGTCGACCGCTACACCGGCCCCTTCACCGGCTACTCCCCCCACGACGTAAACTTCATGCTCTTCACCAGCATATGGACACTACTCGCCGTCGCATATCTCGTCCTCTCGCCCACGCGCTTCCCACGCGCCGCCCACAAATACGCCATCGGCGCCGTCGAGTTCCTGACCATGGTGTTCTGGTTCGCGGCATTCGTTGCGGTCGCGGTGCGATGGAACCGCTGGTATGGAGGGTATGGGTATTATGAGGATAGGTCGACGTTCTATCAGACGGGCGTTGCGGCGATTGTGTTTAGTGCGTTTTTGTGGTTGACGTTTGTTGCTACGACCGTTTTGGCGGCGTTGCATATTCGTAGGACGCCGAGGGGAGATACCGCGCCACCGCCGGACATGGCTGGCGTGTAGGATGGAGGAAGGTTGTGAGGTCGATCGAGGTGTGGTGATGCGTGAGGAGGACGGTGGAGTTCAGATTGCTCTATGATACCCTGTTTGTCTCTGGTGGCTCACTTCGCCGTTTCGTTTTCATGGAGCATTGCTCAATCTCTGCAATTAGTGTGTTGTCTTGTTCGACTATTGGATTAATACATGGTTTGACATCGCGTTGAGGATGTTCATTGATCACGCTACGCACAAAGTGGCGACTCTCCATTCCCTATACATGCAACGATGACCTTTTTGTGGAGTTCGTCTCTTATCCCGTGGTACTCTTAGCTAACATGCGCGTGAACATCGCGATGATAGAATGAGTCCACGGAATCTGTGATATGTGATTCGATGGCGCAGCTTTTTCGTTGACTACGTGCACATAGCTGGTAGGATGTAGAATCGAGACACTCCGAGGAACTCGCCTGGAAACTCTCGATTGGAGGACTTTCCGGCAGCCTTAAGCTGACACCAAGCTCTCGGCATCCAGTCCAGGGCATAAAAGTACGAAACTTTGTGTTCGTGGAGCAACTTCCCGCATTTCCAGGGAATCCCAGGCTCGGATTGATCTTGGTGCAAGCAGTACGGCGCAGAGGTTTGTGAATCCGAGTAGTTCCAGCTCAACAATACCTTTGTATGATGGGATGGCGAGCTGCACTCGCTCATTTAGGTAGTAAGATGGGGAATCTTCCCGTGCTTCCAGCGTTCCTACCCGTCTCCGCAAATGATCCGCGCTAGCCCCACTTATTATATTAGCGTGCACCCTGAACCCAAAGTCCTCCACCTCCACACTTTGTTTTCCCACCACGCTGTATATACTGCGGCTATCTCATGCACAACAATCTCTTCCAAGCGGCTTGAGCAAGACACATGCTGCTTGCAGCACGAGGCAAACGCAAGCACCGTACCTGTTCTGCTTCCATGCATCCTTCAATTCGTGTTTGCGGCAGTCAGCATCAGCATGTTTATCAACGGTTCTTCCTGGAAGGATGACACCTTTCATCATCCTCCAATGACACAGATTTTTGGACGATACCAGCCAATGCCTTCTTTCATTGCCGTAGGCATCCGGGCGCCTGTGCATACGCGCATGAGACATCCCGATGGTCCTTCGAGAAAGAATGCTCGAATCATGTGTTCGGCCCTTCCCGGTTAATGTACAATGCAGCCGTAGGTAGCGTTTCCTGGGCACGATTGCCAGCCTATCGATTTATCTCCAGCAGCCCCACCCGGACGGCACATTTTCATACCTTGTCAAAGACGTTTGGGCGCACGGACCTTGTGTGGTGTTTGAACAAAGCTCCGAATCCTTTGCTGCTGAGGATGATGCAGTCACGAGTTGATCTCGGCAGACAACCGAAGTACAACGCAGGTCTGTGGCGCTCTTCTCTCAGGGAGCTAATCGACGAGAACCCCGCTTTATGCTCTTGGTATGCACAGTTGCTACTGCCGCTTCATGAATCATCTCCTGTCTCCAGATTGACTTTCAGACTTCTAGGCGGTACAAGAGCATGAGTCAATTGGCGCACGAGTAATGGAGCATATGCGCAAAACATGACAGATGTGAGGGTTCTAACAAGCTCAGAATGATGGAGCTGGTTCAAGAGTTCGTGCTTGAATCAGAGTCTTTGTTCCTCGTCCAGCATCTCGGATTTCCAAGCGTCCTTGTTAGCCCATCTAAGTCCAACACATGCACATTGCCTGGTATCCTCGGGCTCGGTTCGCCCTGCTCTTGCTTGCTGCAAACAGGCATACGAAGAGGCGCATACCATAGCGTTCCCCAGCTACGACCCAATGTTGCAACATGCGATTTACGGGGCTTGAGGCGATACCAAGAGGGATAAAGCGAGCCTCAATTCAACATGTGCGGCAACCCGAAGCTCGATCCAGCATCGTGAACTTCTCGAAGTCGCCGTTCATTGGAGGACTCGCTTGCAATTTAGCCGGTGCCAAGGTATGCACAGCAGGTGTGCCCAGGCGCCTAAGTGATATCAGGAATGGATTCGGTATTGCGGTCACCCACTCCGCCTTAACCTCACAGCAGCTCGGAGGGTCTGGGGTAAACAGCCGGGGTAGCTTTGAAACGAGGTTGGGGTATAAGATTAAGGCGCTCCTGCACCACTTTACGACAACCACGGTCTTCATTGAGCCTCACCAACACCATCATGGGCATCTTCAAGGCACCAAACGTCGGTCATGGCGCCGACCCTATCGTTACGCGCATGGTCGAGCAAGACAAGGTGCCATGGTACAAGAAGCCCAACCTGAGGGGCATGTACGTTTACCTCTTCATCGTCTGTATGGGCGTTGAGATCACCTCCGGATTCGACTCGCAGCTCATTAACACCCTCCAATTCTCCGCTCCTTTCAACAAGTACTTCGGCGACGGCTATGTCAACGCAAAAGGCAAGCCCGACATTGAGGCCGGTATTCTGGGGTTCATTTCTGCGTGCTACCAACTTGGGTCCATCCTCGCTGTGCCTGTTGCCCCATGGTTCAACCAGAAGTACGGGCGACGATGGTCGATCATGTTCGGCTCTCTCGTCATGTGCGTCGGTGCCATCCTTCAGGGCTTTGCTCAACACAGTAAGTCAACACTCTAACCCTTTAGCACTTCATGACTCTAACTCCATGTGCAGTCGGCATGTACATTATCGCACGTATGCTTCTCGGTGTTGGCATCGTCTTTGCCATCATTTCTGGCTCTTCTTTGATTGGAGAACTCGGTTACCCCAAGGAGCGACCTTTCCTGACATCTCTGTTCAACGCTTCTTACTTCATCGGTGCCATCATTGCTGCAGCCATTGCCACCCGAACCGTCGACCTCCCCGGTGATTGGGCCTGGCGTGTGCCCTCCCTCCTGCAGATCGTTCCGTCACTTCTGCAGATTACGTTCGTCTTGTACGTTGCACTGCACCAAAGTTCGTACATTTGCTAAATGACCACAGCTTCCTACCCGAGTCTCCACGTTACCTCGTCAGCAAGGATCGTGACGATGAAGCGTTCGCCATTCTGACCAAGTACCACGCTGAAGGCGACGCCAATTCCATTCTCGTCCAGGCCGAGATGGCGCAGATTCGCTCGACCATCAAAATCGAGATGGAGAACTCAAAGCACTCGTGGAAGGATATGCTTAGGACCAAGGGTATGCGTCGCCGTGTTTTAATCGTCTGCTTCCTCGGTCTCTTCACCCAGATGAGCGGCAACACACTTCTGTCGTACTACCAGAACCTTCTTTTTGAACTGATGGGCTACACGACGACCTTCGCAAAGACCAGGATCAACATTGCCAACCAGTGTTGGGGCCTCATGAACGGTGTCTTCCTCGCGCTCGTAGTCACTCGCTTTCGCCGACGATGGATGTTCATGCTTTCCGCGGGTCTGATGGCGCTGTGCTTCATGTCCATGACAATCACCTTCCAGAGCATGTCTGTTTCAACCGCAAAGGGCCAGATCAACAAAAAAGCGCAGCTTGCCTCGATGTTCTTCTTCTTCGCTTTCTCGCCTTGTTACAACATCGGAAACAACTCGCTCACATACACATACCTCGTCGAACTATTCCCTTACGCCCAGCGATCTATGGGTATTGGTATTCAGCAGTTCGCAGGCAAAGCGGCGGGTTTCTTCAACATCAACGTCAACCCCATCGCTATGCGCGCCATTGGCTGGAAGTACTTTGCGATTTACTGCGGCTGGCTCTGCTTTGAGTTCACATTCATCTACTTCATGTACCCTGAGACACACAACCGCACGCTCGAGGAGCTCGCTTTCTGTAAGTTGGACACCACTGGAAGCTCTGGGACTTTGCTAACGATAGAACAGTGTTCGAGGACAAGGAGTACGCAGAGAAGTCTGTGCGCGCTGTCGAGAAGCAGGTCAATGAGGGACATATGGAGGGCGAGCTCGAGAACACCGAGAAGGTTGAGGCCAAGACTATTGAGCGCGCTGTTTGAGCGGCTTGAGTTCATGAAAGAACGGTTGTGTCTGAGTCGGTCTCTACAGCACGCAGTGCACCGCAGCATCAGTTAGGTCTGCGGAAGCGCAAATGGCGGTACAATGAATGAAACATGTATGATGCCTCGAAGCATCTCATATACTTTCCCAGCATTCCTTGGTGATTTTCGATTATGTATTTGTCACACTATCAATCATCGCGCCTCCCATGACTTGCAATCTGAAATCAAAACTGTGCACCATGAGAGCCACCTCCCTCGCGCGCTGAAGATACCCCGCAATGCAGCGCTCATACCAAACGGGACTAACCTCTACATATCCGAGCACAGCTATTCCGCCGTTGCGGACCGCTCTCCCATGCCAAGTCCCCCGCTCCGCTTTGCCAATGCTACGCTTGGTATCGCGCAATGCATGTCAGAACTAAGTGTACATCCGACATCGCATACAACAATCCGGACGAGTCCGTACTCATACTTGCAGTATTGGTGTGGCTTAGCTGCGCCAGAAAGAACACTCACGCCAAAAATGTTTTGCTAGACATGGATGTATCATTTCTTCTCAACTTCTGCTCATAATCTACTTCCTATTGTCATACACCACAAATATTTGTCTCCCCCAATACTTCTTGGCTTCCACCACCAACCCATCAATTCAATATTCAATCAATCTACCAACTCTTCCACCTCAGGCTCAGGCACTTCCTCGCCTATCCACGCGGCGTACGCCCGCACAATGTCCTCCACGTCTTGCGACTCGGTGCTATTCATCAAGCCATTCAACGTGCTCTCCACGACGTGGCGGTAAAAGCGTTGCACGTTGGGATCTTTTTCGCGCAACGGAACACCGTTGTAGATGATAGATGGAAACATGGATGTCTTTGGCAATTTGACTGGTAGTTGATGTTCGGTTTGCTAAGTAAATGCGCCCAACTTTGGAGGTGTGAGGGTTTTGAGTGGTGGACGATGTGCAGTCCAGTGGCGAGTTGGTGTTCCTGGTGCTGGTGCCTCGAAAGGGTTGGCTGGGCGCTTCTTGCTCGGAGCAGACAACTGCCAGTCAGAAGTGAACGGAAACGTCGCATTTGCAGGTTGCTGTGTTGATGCATGCATCGGCGCCTTAACCTCGTCCTCCTCATCAGCTCGTCCCGACGTTTCGTCCAAGTCCATTGGCTCGAGATGCTCGCGCCGCCGCTCTCCAACTTCATGGAAGCCATGAATCGCTTCTGCCATCTCGTCCCAGAGTTCATCTGGTGTCATATTCTTGGGACGTTCTTGCGCAGTCGCTATGGCTTCTTCGATGCATGAAGTCGACTCATGGTACGGAAGATCGTGTTCCTGGTCGAGGTAGGTGCTCACGTACAAGTTGAGTGCGTTTTCGAGTTCCTCTTCGATTTCGACCCATGCTTGCGCCAATGCTCGAGACGGTTTTGATAGCGAGTCTTGGTGCGAAACGTGTCGCAATGGGCGACGAGGAGCCGGATTATTCATCGCTGACCCAGTTGTGAACGGTCGACTCGCACGAGGGGATCGGCGAGCAGGTGTCGGAGGGATCATAAGTGGTGGTGAATCATCGAGCGTTGATGAGCCTGAATCGCTTGCAAGATTGAATTCCTTTCGTCGAGACCGTC
>Ga0265780_10008158_pt1 | contig 12748 bp, 6 predicted proteins | sample P1T30metagenome_FD_192432 | JGI IMG/M metagenome (GOLD analysis project Ga0265780, IMG submission 192432) | Plant litter microbial communities from East Loma Ridge, Irvine, California - P1 T30 | ecosystem: Environmental > Terrestrial > Plant litter > Unclassified | place: USA: California...
TATCCTTATGGTTTTTCCTGTTGTCCAGTACAAAGTAGGGTAGGACTCATCTTTTAATATGGCATAATAACTGTCTCCCACTTTCCTGATGCTTACATCTATGGTACCAAAATTCCAGTCAAACAATTTTTTAGGTGTGCCCTCAAAAGTTTTAAGGTCCTTGCTCAACACATATAAAGTGCGCTGACTTGCCCAGTAACGTTCGCCATCATCCTTAGTACCATCCAGATGGGGGGTATGCCATGTAATGATAAATTTACCCGATGGTGCATCATAATACAATTTTGGGGCTCCTATGCGTTGCATGGCTTCGGAGTAACCCGGTGTCGACTTGAGGTTTGGCTTGTAAACGCTATGCTTTTTCCAGCTTATTAAATCAGTTGATACCCATATATTGATATCGGGTGAAGAATCGCTTGCATTTCCGGCAATGTAGTATTTGCCCTCGGGCCCTTTAACAATATCAGGATGGCCCTGATACTCATCGTTAACTCGCTTTTTGCCGTTTAATGGATACCAGTGCAAGCCATCGGTACTAACCGAATAGTATAGCCTGCCGTAATCTTCATGCGTCATGTGCGCAAAAAGGTAGGCTTGATTTACGGGGGCTTCGCCATTTTTTACCTGTCCCGGAGGATTGGGCTGCTGTGCGAAAGCACCACTGCATATAAAAAATAAAATAGCCGCCTTAAATAACGATTGTACCATGTTTATGTATTTTGAAAAATATTCCTGTAGCAGTTTAAAAACCGCTACAGGAACTATTACTAATTAATAACCTGGATTTTGCGCCATGTTAGGATTGTTCTCTACCTCACTTTGCGGTAATGGCATCCTGATGCTCTTACCCACAACAAAGTTGTTAAAATCGGGGTCTCTTGTAGCGATTTCGTCTACACTTGCCTGATTTTCAAGGTCGCCCCAACGTTTAAGGTCTAACCAGCGAACACTTTCGCCGCAAAGTTCAAGTACCCTTTCGTTTTTTAACTGCCTTAAGAAAAGGGCAGGGTCGCTGCCAATTTCCGGGTGTGCTGTGACAAGGGGTAACATGTTTGCCCTTGTTCTTACCATATCTACATACTGGTAAGCATCTGTAGTCATGCCCAGTTGGTTAAGTGCCTCGGCATACATTAAAAGAATATCTGCATAACGTATTAGCCTGTAGTTAACCTGGCTGTAGTAATCTTCATTATTACGATAATAATCTCTTGCTCCTTTACGGAACCATGCTTCATCGTTATTCCACTCCCATGTCCTGTTATAGGTAAGGTCTCCAAAATCGGCCTGCAGTTCAGGGTAAAATAACGTGTGGCGCAGCCTTTCATCTAATCCGCCATTAGCATTTGGCTACTGTTTAAAGAGGCTTACCAGCCAAAAACGCGCCTGCCCATCTGACCATCCAATACCACGCGGTGCAAAAAACTGCCCTCTGGTATTAGATACCGATGCGTTAGCACCTTCATCTGTGCCACCAAGACGTTGGTCTCCAAACTGTATTTCAAAAACGGATTCCGGGTTGTTCTCTGCGGTATGTGTAAAGTTGTCTTTAAAGTTAGCGGCAAGGCTATAAGTTGCTCCCGGGCCACTTATAATATAGTCCATAGCTGTTTTAGCATCGCTCCAGCGGCGCTGTTGCATGTATAGTTTTGCAAGCATTGCTTTTGCCGCACCTTTTGTAGGCCTGCCCGTGTTCGCGGCATCCCAGGTTGCAGGCAGGGCATCAAATGCCTCATTAAGGTCTTGTTCTACCTGTGCAAACACTTGCTCTTTAGTATTTTGAGCCGGCCTGTCGTTAGGCTGTAGTGGTGTAAGCACTAACGGAATGTTCTCCCACATTTCCACAGCGTAAAAATAGTGCAGCCCCCTTAAAAATTTTGCCTGCGCCAGTAATTGTTGTTTTTGGGCATCGTCTTCAAATGCAATTTCCGGCACGTAAGTTAATACCTGGTTGCAACGAAAAATAGCCTTATAAGAGTCTCTAAAAGTTACGCCATTACCTTCCCAAAAATTATAATTAACATAGTTAAAGCGTGTCCAGTCGGCAAGTTCCGTCCACGGGCTGCTGCTGTAGCCTTCATCTGATGTAAGATCTAAGCGAAAGTACATCCACCTGGCCCAAAGCCCGTCTTTATAAAACATGGCATAAATGGCATTAACTCCCTTTTGCGCATCGTCAGGGGTTTTCCAAAACTGGTCTACCGTTAGCGTATTAGGGTTAGTAAGGTCAAGCTCCTCCTCGCTGCACGAGTTTAGTGTAAGGAGAGACGCTATTATTGTGCTGTATAATATTATTTTTTTCATCTTGTTCATATTTTTTGATTAGAAACCAAATTCTACTCCAACGGTAAAGGTGCGTACGTTAGGGAAAGCTCCAAAATCTACACCCCTTTCAAAAATGTTGTTGTTAACAAACTCTGGGTCAAGCCCACCATACTTTGTTATAGTAAGAACATTTTGAGCCGAAACGCTAAGGCGCGCCCTGTCAAATCCAATTTGAGATACCCATTCTTTAGGGAATGTGTAGCCAAGGCCTATGTATTTAAGCCTCGCAAAGCTGCCGCTTTCAAGAAAACGGTCGGTGTCGCCGCGATTGGTAAGCGATGTGCCGTAAAAAGCCCTTGGTGTAGTTGTGCTCGGATTTTCCGGTGTCCATGGCTGTGTGCCTGCTGCATAGTTATGGTCTCCGTTAAGTACATCAACAATACTGCTGTAACCATTGTAAACCGTTGCGCCAAATGAGCCAATCCAGTTCATGGAAAAATCAAAGCCTTTGTAATCAAAACCGGCATTAAAGCCCATTTCAAACTTAGGCCACGGGCTGCCATCTACAATTTTATCTTCGTTAGTTATCTGTCCGTCATCGTTTATATCTTTATAACGTATGTCTCCGGGAACAGCGTCATTCTGTATTACCTCGCCCTGAGAGTTTACATGGGCATTAATTTCGTCCTGACTTTGAAAGATACCATCGGTTTGCAGTACATACCACATACCTACAGCCTCGCCCTCGCGGGTAATGGTGTTGCCGGAAATATTTTCGTTTAGGCCGTTACCCAGCCTTACAAGTTTGTTTTGTAGCGTAGTAAAGTTTACATTGGCGTTCCAGTTAAAATCATCGCCAATTTTATCATTGTACCCTACATTGATTTCAAAACCTTTATTTTCTACGGTAGCAGCATTAGAAATTGGGTTACCACCATCATTACCGGTAGCCAAAAGGATGGGGAAGCCAAACAATACATCTTCGGTTTTGGCAATAAAGTAATCAGCAGTAACACTAAGCCTGTTGTTAAACATACCAAGATCAAAACCTATGTTGGTTTGCTTAAGGGTTTCCCATCTAAGGTTCTCGTTAGCAAGCCTTACCTGCGTAGCTGATGGCTGTAAACCCTGGCTGTTGCCAAATACTACAGCACCTTGTGTATTTATAAATGCCCTGTACTCGTATTCGCCAATGTTACCGCTACCAAGCTCACCATAGCTTACGCGCAATTTAAGTTCGTTGATTTCTTCAACTTTAAAGAATGACTCGTTGTTAATTCTCCAACCCACCGACACTGAAGGGAAGGTTGACCACTTGTTGGCATCACTGAATTTTGATGAACCATCGCGACGTAGCACAGCATTTAATAGGTAACGGTTGTCATAATTGTATTCTAACCTTCCAAGGTATGAAAGTAGCGCCGATTCTGTTCTGAAGCCTCTTACAACAGGGTTGTCGCCCTGATCTAATACATCAAAATAGCTTCCTGTGGCAGGGTTTATTAGCAGGTTTCTTTTGTTACCGCTGATTTGCCCAAAACTAAAATCCTGGTATGTAGTACCAGCCAGTGCCGTAACACTGTGCTTGCCAAAATCTTTAGAGAAAGTAAGGGTGTGTTCAAAAAGCTTGCTGTCGTAGCGGCCTCTGTTCTGCTCGGTTATAGATGGATCTAACGGTTGGTTAAGCGTCCAGCTACCGGCTTTGCGCAGGTATTTAAAATTGTCAAAGCTCGCTTCATATCCAAAGTTAAAACGATATTTTAGAAATTCCCAAGGCTTCAGTTCGGCCCAGATGTTGCCCCTTACACGAAAGTTTTCTACTCGTTGATCAATAAGATTTGCAATAGCCACCGGGTTTGCAGCAAAGGTATTTGCTACTCCCTGCTCGCCATAGCCATAGCCGCCCGGGTTGCGGTCATCCAGTACAGGGATGGTGGGATACATCCTGATTGCATCGATAAAAGGATTACCCCTCATAGATTCAGGCCCACCGGTTTCGTTTGCTTTAGAGTTGCTAAGGGCAAGGTTTTCGCCAATGCTAAAAATTCCTTTTTTACCACTGCTGTTTACTCGGAACGATATCCTGTCAAAATCAGTATCTATAACAGTACCCTTGTTTCCAAAGTAGTTGGCCGACATAAAAAAGCTTGAATTTTCACTACCGGCCGAAAAGTTAACGTTTTGGTCCTGTATCATACCTGTTTGAAAGGTTTCTTTTTGCCAGTCGGTATTAACATCCATATTAAAGTTTTGCCTTGGCACACCGGCGTTATCATACGCCTGGTTAGTGATAGCTATAAATTCGTCTTTACCAACAAGATCATACGTTGGCATGTTGGTTATACTCATTCTTGAGCTTGCCTCAATTTTAAGCGGGCCATTTTTACCTTTTTTAGTAGTGATGATAATTACACCGTTAGCTGCACGCGAACCATAGATAGCAGCCGCTGCCGCATCTTTAAGTATTTGTATACTCTCAATGTCATTAGGGTTAAAGTCACGGTTGGCCGTGGTAATGTTACCATCTATTACATAAAGTGGGTTAGAGTTTTGCAGATTTTTAAGTCCGCGTATCTCAATTCTCGCCTCCTGGCCCGGTTGCCCGCCACCGCGAACGCTAACACCCGTTGCAAGGCCCTGAAGGCTTTCTGCTACAGTTGTGGTTTGCCTTTTCTGGATCTGGCTGGCATCTACAATAGAAATGGCACTTGTTAAGTCCTTTTTCCTTTGTGTACCGTAACCTACCACGATAACCTCCTCCAGCTGGGCAACATCCTCAGCTAAGGTTAGGGTAATTGTTGTTTGGCTATTAACTGCGATTTCCTGTGTTTTGAAACCAATGCTGCTAAATACCAAGGTTGCATTTGGGGCGGCACTGATGGTATAATTACCATCCATATCTGCCGATACACCTGTTGGGGTTCCTTTTACAATGACATTTACAAAAGGAATGGGTTTCCCGTCAGGCGAAGTTACAGTACCCGAAATCTGCATATCCTGCGCACTCACAAATTGTGCACAAAGAAGCGCCAGAAATATGAGGCATTTTGTGTTAAAAATAAATTTTACGATAGTTCTCATAGAATTCCATTTAAAAATTGTTCTTGTTAGGGTTAGTTGAAACGATTTGGCGAAATAGTTACTTTGATTTCCTGGCTCCTTTTACTTGTAGACTTTCTTTGTACTTTTTCAAATTGCTAATACAACAATATAAAGTGTGATTTTTTGCAACATCTAAAATTAACCTTAAAATTTTCTGCAACTATATCGTTTTCAAAAGTAGAATAAATTGATAGCAGGGTGTTATATAGAAATGTTCCAATCTTTGTTCAAAATGTGTCAAATGTTAATTCTCTGTTGTATAATTTTTATTATGAGAAGATTTGTTGAAAAATGACACGCTATGAATACCAGCGAAAACGTTTACTTGCCTTATTTTGCAGTATGAAAAATCTCTGTTTTTATTTGTGTTTTTTTCTATGTATAGCCACAGTTAATGGTCAGGAGTACTCGTTTAAACACCTTCAGGTAGAAGATGGCTTATCGCACAATTCGGTAATATGCATGTTGCAGGACAGTAAAGGGTTTTTATGGTTTGGAACTAAAGACGGACTTAACCGATACGATGGTTATAGCTTTAAAACGTTTCAGCATAACGATAAAGATGTAAAAAGCATTGGCAGTAATTTTATACGCTGCCTGTATGAATACGACGATTATTTATGGGTAGGCACCGAAACGGGTTTATTTAGATATGATGAAAAAACAGAATCATTTTCTTTAATTGAAGCTACCCGCAACCTTCCTATAATAGATGTTGAGAGTAATATAAATGGCAGCCTTTGGTTTGTTGCAGCTGGCGGCCTTTATAAACTTGATGGCAACAGTGTAACCACAAGGCCAGAAAAATACAGTCAGTTTTACGCCAATTTCGTAACTCATAATAAAAAGGGGGAGGTATTCGCGGCATCGGGAAACGAGTTGTTTAAGTATGTCCCCGAGAATAATTCATTCCAGAAACTGCATGTTAACTTAGCTGGGCAGGCATCAAATGCCGTTATTACTACGATTGCTGCCAATGGAAATAATTCACTTTTAATAGGCACTAACAGCCGAGGGGCTTTTATGTACAACTTAGAAACCAGGCAAGTGCAAGCAATTTTTCCTGAAGGTGAAAACCCACTGTTCATTCGCGAATTTTTAGTTAAGGGAAATGATTTGTGGATTGGGAGTGAATCGGGTCTTTTTATTTACAATACTAAAAACCGCACCTATAAAAATTTCAAGAAAAATTATAACGATCCTTATTCACTGTCCGATAATGCCGTGTACGGACTTGTGCTTGATAAGGAGGAGGGGGTATGGATAGGTACCTACTTTGGCGGGGTTAATTACTATCCTAAACCTTATACACCTATAAACCGATACTTTCCTAAGGTGGGCGAAAACTCTATAAGCGGTAATGCCGTTAGGGAAATTAAAAAAGATAATTATGGCAACTTGTGGATAGGTACCGAAGATGCCGGCCTTAACAAGCTGAACATTAGAACGGGACAGTTTGAAAATTATTCGGCCAGCCCTAAAAGTGGTGGTTTATCGCATTACAACATTCATGGCCTGTTAACCCGCGGCAACGAATTGTGGATAGGCACTTTTGAGCATGGACTTGACGTGATGGATATACCTACAGGTAAAGTAATACGGCACTACAGCACCAGCCAGGGCAGGGGGCTAAAGAGTGACTTTATTTTTTATATCTATCAAACCAAGGCTATGGATATTTATGTACTGACCTCCAACGGTATTTATGAGTACCAGCCTGAAACCGATTTTTTTAAACAGGCTGAAGGTTTTCCCGAAAGCTATCACTACACCTATTTAATTGAGGACCACAACGGCGCCTTATGGGCAGGTACCTATTGGGATGGCTTGTACTACTACAATCCCAAAACCAAAAAGAAAAGCTTTTACCGCTATGAGCGTAACGATGCCAAAAGTTTGAGCAGTAACGTTATTAACGGTATTTTTGAAGACAGCAGCCACCGCCTGTGGGTTACTACAGAAAATGGGCTTAACCTTTTTAACCCATCATCTAATAATTTTAAGCATTATACCAAAGCCGATGGCCTGCCCAGTAACGTTACCTATTCTATTTTAGAAGATGCCCATAAACAGCTTTGGATAAGCAGTTCTAACGGACTTATAAAATTTGATCCTAAAACGAGTGATATTAAGGTGTTTTCTAAATCTAATGGATTGTTAACCGGACAGTTTAACTACTGTTCTGCATTTCAGGATACCAATGGCGAAATGTATTTTGGCAGTGTGCGCGGTCTTATTAGTTTCAAACCCGGAACGTTTACTAAAAACACCTTTAATCCGCCATTATACATAACCGATATTTTTATAAATAACGAAGATGTGCCGGTGGGTAAGGAAGGTTCGCCATTGAAAAAATCGATTATTTTCTCTGATGCTATAACGCTGACCGATAAGCAGTCTACTTTTAAGCTCGAGTTTGCCTCGCTTAGTTTTACTTCTACCGAGATGACCCGGTACTGGTACAAGATAGAAGGGCTTAATGACAACTGGGTGGCTCTGGGTAAAAACCATGAGGTAAGCTTTACAGAACTGCCCGCAGGCGACTATATTTTTAAGGTAAAGTCGCTTAACAGTTATGGCGTTTGGAACAAAGAGTATGGCGTGCTTGATATTACCATACTACCGCCATTTTATGCCAGTAAATTGGCTTACGCAGTATATTTCATTGTATTAGTTGTAATGGGTTATTACGCGTTACGGTATTACCACAGGTACACCCGCAATAAGAACAACCTTAAGATACGCCAGCTTGAAAGTGAAAAAGAACGCGAGATATATCAGGCAAAAATTGAGTTTTTTACCAATATAGCGCACGAGATACGTACACCGTTGACGCTTATCAACAGTCCGCTGGAAAAGTTGCTCAAGCAAAAGTATAAATCGCCCGATATTCCTAAAAATTTAGGTATTATGGAAAAGAACACTACGCGCTTGCTCAACCTGGTAAACGAGTTGCTGGATTTCCGTAAGGCCGAAATGAAGCACATGAAGCTGAGCTTTGTACAGGTAAACGTGAGCGATATATTAGAAGAAACTTATGAACGCTTTAGCCAATTGATACAGGACAAGAATTTAAACTTTGAATTGACTAACGTAACCCATAATTTACTGGCATTTGTGGATGAAGAAGCCTTTAGAAAGGTACTAAGCAACCTGTTTAGCAATGCCATTAAGTACTCTAAAAAGAATGTGCAGGTGCTATTACGATATGATGGCGATTACTTTGAGATAATCATCAAGAATGACGGACAGCTGATACCACCGCAACTCAGGAAACGAATTTTTGAACCGTTCTTCCGTCTGCCTTCTGATGCACAAAGCACGGGTACGGGTATTGGGCTATCTTTGGCGCATTCGCTCATAGAACTCCACAACGGCTCGCTCTATGTAGATGAGAATGAAACTAAGATGAATACCTTTATGCTTAAGCTGCCCATCCATCAAAGTGAGGAGTTTACCACCATAAGGGGATCGCAAAGCAGTAAATCTGTACCAGCAGAAAATATTGCCGTTAAGTTTGAAAAGCAGGCCCCGGTAATTTTAATAGCGGAGGATAACAAAGAACTGGCTGATTTTATCTGTTCGGAACTATCAGAAAGTTATAACATCATCCTTACCAAAAATGGCGATGAGGCCTGGAAGATGCTCAACAAGCACGAAGTGCAACTTGTTATAAGCGATGTTATGATGCCTGTTAAAAACGGTATAGAGCTGTGTAAAGAGATCAAAAAGACCGAGAAGACCAGCCACATCCCAGTTATATTATTAACGGCTAAAAGCGCTCTTAATGCCAAGATAGAAGGCTTAGAATCGGGGGCGGATGCTTACATAACCAAACCATTTTCTATAGATTACCTGCTGGTGCAGATATTTAACCTCATAGAGAACCGGAAGAACATACTGGGGCATTTTTCAAGTTCGCCGCTTGCGCATTTAAAGTCGCTTGCCACCTCTAATACCGATAAGACATTTCTTTCTAAATTGGATAAGGCTGTAGAGGACAACCTCAAAGACCCGGAGCTGAGCGTAGATAAACTGGCCGATTACCTTAATATGAGTCGCTCTACCCTGTACAGGAACATTAAGGAGATATCGCACCTTTCGCCAAACGAGCTTATTAACCTTAGCCGCCTTAAAAAGGCTGCCCAGCTTATTAAAACCACTAACATGAAAATTTATGAAGTGGCAGAGATGGTAGGGTATAAGTCGCAAACCAGTTTTGGTCGTAACTTCCACAAGCATTTTGGAATGACCCCTACCGAGTTTGAAAAAAGCAACTTAGTAGAGGAAGACCAAAAGGCAGATTAAGGTTACTATAGCTCTTCGATTATTTCAAAGCCCCATGCCGGTAAATTTATCTGGCTTTGTGCCTCAATTTTAGTGTTGTTAAGTAACGAGGTGGCTTTTTTATGAGGGTAGGCAAATGTTTTGGCCTCCGCCGAATAGTTAAAGTAATAACGGATGGTTTTGCCGTTACGGTTAACCCCTGATTTTGCAATAAGCGGAAACTTTAACTCTTGGTCTTTATCCCAAAGTCCTGCGTCTTTTACTGCGGTTTGCAGTATTTTATCGTTAAGGGCATCGTTAGCGCCAAAGCCCACATAAGTAGCCAGGCCTTTACCGTATTTGTTTTGGGTAATTGCGGCATATTTTCCCCACGCAGGGTGGTCGTACCATGCCAGTACTTTAGCTGTGGTTGGGGTTATAAGTTCCATCCATTTCTCGGCTTTATTGTTTTTGGCACCCACCTTAAATGGGTAGCCTTTAAGGGGTACCTCTACCGGTACAGTAAATTCGCTATATGTAATACCGCAGGCTTCATTAATAATACCCGGCTGTATAGTGTTCCTCACTTTATTGTTTTCATCGGAAAAACCGCTTTTAAAGGTGTAGAGAACGTGGCCGCCATTCTTTACGAAAGTATTAAGGCGTTGCAACAAAGCATCAGGCGCTGCATAAAGTGCAGGCACTAATATAAGCTTGTATTTCTCTATATTGGTGCTTGAGGGATCTATAAAATCAACACCCACATTCATATTATACAGCGCATCATACATAGGCCTTAAAATGGCATTATAATTACCCGGGCCAAAAGAATTGTAGGCCGTTAAAGCCTCATTGCTAAAAAGAATGGCAACATCATTTTTCTTTTTAAGGTCTACCAGTTTAGCGCCCAGCTTTTTAAAATCGGCTCCAATGGTTTTGGCCTCCATATACGTTACATTAGGCTCAAAGTCATGGCTCAGTAAGCCTTTCCAATAGGTTTCGGCAGAATTGTGTATCGAGTGCCAGTGCCAGTAGGAAACCATATCGGCTCCTGATGCGAGGTGGCTGAAAGCCTGCAGGCGCAGCTGCCCCGGGTACGGAACCCACTCTGCAAAGCCCTGTGCTTCGGTTTCTATGACCAGGTAATTTTGGCCGTTTTTCATAGAGCGGGTAACATCACCGCCAAACGATATCTCGGCACCCGTTAGCTTATCCTGAGATGGGTGGTAAATATCAACACCGGCCACATCCAGCACTTTAGCAACAGCAAAATGGTCTACCTCAGTTTGTATGCCATACGAGTGGCCCTTCCAGTCAAAATCAAAATTTTGTGTAATAAATTGTTCGGGTTTTTTATATTCGCGGACAATTTTTGCCTGCCATCCCAGGAAATCGGTAACCAGCGAGCGCTGAAATTTAGCAAACTCGGCATTTAAGCTGGCATTAATACTGCCGTTAACCGATGGAAAATCCTCCCAGCTGTTAATACGGTTGCTCCAGTAATCTAACCCATATACTTTATTAAGTTCATCCAGCGATGGGTATTTTTGTTTCATATAGGCCACAAACTGTGCCTGTACATTAGGGCCGCTGGTTTGGTACGGCTTGGTTTCGTTATCTACCTGATAGCCTATAATGGCAGGGTGGCCTTTAATGTGTTCCATCATTTTGCGTATCATTTTTTCGGCGGCAGCTCTAAAATGCACGTTGGTAATATCCATATTTTGGCGCGGGCCGTATTGGTTTTGCCCTCTTGGCGTAATGGCCAGTACATCGGGGTGTTTTTTACCAGCCAAGTAGGTACGGCATAGGTTGGTGTACCTATCATAACACTTATACCGGCTTTATGCATGGCATTTAAAACACGGTCTATATGGCTAAAATCAAAAACGCCCTCCTGCGGTTCCATCGTGCTCCAGGTAGATTCGGCAATGCGCACGATGTTAATACCTGCATCCTGCATCATTTTTATATCCTTATCCAATCGGTCATACGGCATGTATTCATCATAATAGGCCACACCATACAAAAGCTTGTCTTTAGGTACCTGAGCAAATGCATTAAAAGGATTTGATATAATTGTAAAAAATACACTTATAAAAAAGGCAAAATTTTTTTGAGACATGAGGAATTTAATTTTTGCTAAAATAGCAATAATTGCATGTAGGACGCAACTAAAACGGAATTAATATAACGATATAGTATTTAATCCTTAGGCCACAAATCCTGATGTGCTGATGCCGTAAAAACAAAAAGTCCGTTTTACAGCATGTAAAACAGACTTTTAATTGGTATTAGAAAAGTATTATTTTTTACTGGCATCTATAAGTGCCTGTAGCGTATTCCAGTCATAAAAATGAAAGGTCATGCCATTGCTCATGGCAACAAACATTCCCTTAGTAAATACACCACCAAGGTTTACATTAGTAACATCGGCACCATCACACTCAATGGTAGATGTGGGTATCTCGGCTAACAGCGGATAATCATTAGTGTTGCCATTAGCGCCTTCGCGCGGGTACACCATAAAAGTGTTGGCCTGCTGGTTAGATACTAATATGTAACCCGTAGTGTTTGTTGATTTATAAATGGCAATGCCCTCATTGTCCTGCTTAAAGCCTGTGGTGCCAAAAAGGGCAAGTTCTGTATTATTTTTGGCTGCCGGGTCGGCCAGGTATTTTCTTATGCCTGCACCTTCATCGCAGTAGTAGATAAAGCCAAGTTCGTTATCTACGGCAATGGCTTCAATTTCCTTTTTACCGCTAAAGGTTCCGAATTTTCGCACTACCGTAGCAGCAACAGTACCTGTGCCTGAATCGGATAACTGATATTGCCATAAGTAGGTACCCGATGGCCCTGTTTTACGGCCTACAACAGCAAAAATAGCCTTATCCTGCGGGCGGGTGTATAACGAAACGCCCATGGGGTCGCGCACCGCCTCGCCTTCAAAAACGGCAATACCGCCATTATCGACTGGTTCCAGGCCGGGCAGGCTAAAAATCCTAATCTTATTGGTTTCCCTTTCGGTAGTAACCGCAATGTCAACTTTTTTTCCGTTAAGGACAAGCCCGTACGCCAAATCTACGTTATTAGGCCTTTTAAGCGTGATCGATTTTTT
>Ga0265780_10008159_pt1 | contig 12746 bp, 9 predicted proteins | sample P1T30metagenome_FD_192432 | JGI IMG/M metagenome (GOLD analysis project Ga0265780, IMG submission 192432) | Plant litter microbial communities from East Loma Ridge, Irvine, California - P1 T30 | ecosystem: Environmental > Terrestrial > Plant litter > Unclassified | place: USA: California...
GCGGCAGCGAGGGCGGTATCGCCAGCCTCGGCCCGTTTGGTTAAGGCGGCATATTGCTCATCGCGGCTTACCAGCATTGCCGCCATGTGCGCCAGCTCGCGCCGGGCGCCGTCACGTTCAGCAACACGGGCCTGGTTCAGTTCACGCTGCTGCACCAGCTCGGCGGTCCGGACGGCCAGCTCGTCACGCGTATCAACGAGTTCGCGCGAGCGGCCAATGAGTTCGTCGCGGGTCTGAACGAGTTCACGCGTGCGGTCCACCAGCTCGTCGCGCGTGTCGACAAGTTGACGCGTTGTTTCCGCCAACTCCTTGCCGGCCCGCTCCAGTTCCCCGGTCCGAGCCAGCAGTTCTTCGCGCGTGCGCACCAGTTCGTCCCGTGTGCTGACCAGTTCGTCCTGTGTGCTCGCCAGTGCCTGGCGTGTGCTGACCAGTTCTTCAGTGCGGCCTACCAGCTCTGCGCGGGTGCGCACCAGTTCGTCGGTACGGATCACCAGTTCTTCGCGTGTACCGATCAGTTCTTCGCGCGTGCCATGCAATTCTTCGGCTGTGCGCACCAGTTCTTCGGGTCTGCGCTCCAGTTCTTCGGTCCGGCCCACCAGCTCTGCGCGTGTGCGCACCAGTTCGCTGGTACGGCTCACCAGTTCATCGCGTGTACGCACCAGTTCGCCGGTACGACTCACCAGTTCTTCGCGTATGCCCACCAGTTCGTCGGTACGGTCTACGAGTTCTTCACGCGCCTTCACCATTTCGCCGGTGCGGGCAACCAGTTCTTCACGCTCCCGTACCAGTTCGTCGGTACGGTCCATCAGTTCGACGCGCAGCTCTGTCAGCTCGGCAGTGCGACTTGTCAATTGATCACGCGTGTGCACCAACTCTTCGGTGCGGCTTACCAGTTCATCACGTACGTGGACCAGTTCGCTGGTCCGTCCGTCCAGCTCCGCCCGGGTGCCGATCAATTCATCGGTCCGCGCGACGAGTACGTCGCGGTCGTCGATCAGTTGCTCGTCACGACCCAGCAATTCGGCGCGCGTCTGGACCAGCTCATCCGTACGCGCGACCAGGTCGCGGCGCGTCTGTATCAGGTCAGCAACACACTCCGCGAGGCTGGCCCGCGCTTCCGCCAGCGCCTGGTCCCACATGCCTGCGTGGCGCGCATGTTGCGCCAGCGCCGCAGTGCGCGCTTCGAGTGCTGACAGCAGCGTGCTGCGCGATGCCATCCTTCTCATACGGCCTGCCAGCTTTCGTCCGGCGCCAGCCACACCCCGTCGTCGACTTTCGAGAAGATGGGATGCTGGTCGAATGCGTCCGACGGCGTCAGCGTGGCGAACTTGCCTTCGGCGATGTCATCGCGCACGAAAAACGCGTTGTAGCCGGTCCCGCTGACCGCACACAGCCGATAGCCGCGCGCACCCAGCAACTGAACCCACGCCGGCAGGCTGGCGGCGCCAGATTGCGGCCAGCGCTTGCTGAACTGTCCCTGGTCGAACTGCACCACGCTGTGGCGGTCGCGGAAACGCTTTTCGAATTCCACCACCAGCACGCGTGGACGCACCGAACGCATGGCGTCCATGACGGCGTAATCGCCGCCGTCGATGTCGATGATCATCAGGTCCGGTTCTGCTTCGGCGCAGGCGCTGCCCAGGAGGGTGTCGATGTTGCCCGGGCTGACCGGGCCCTGGATGATCAAGGGGGTGATGTAATCGTGGCGGCCATCGACGGCAACATGGAAATGGCGGGTGGCGTAATCGCGCGCAAAGAAATAGCGCATCCGTTCGCATTCGACCGGATCCATTTCGAAAATGGCGCCATGCCAGCCGTGGTTGACAATCAGATTGGCCGACAGGTTTTCCGGGATGCCGAGGTCGGAATCGCTGCAATTGCTGCCGATTTCGATCACATATTGGTTGGTCTGGCCGATCTGGCTGAAAATCCGCAGCAGCATGCCGTCTTCGTCGTTTTGCGAAAACACCCGGAACGCCGATGCGCGTACATCACGGTCCGTCAGGACAGCTGGCGCAGCCAGCGCCCACGTGGCCAGCAACTGCTTCTGCGCGATGGCGTCATCGTTCGGCAGGAAGTTGCGGCGGGTGTGGGTCGACAACATGCTCAATTGCGCAGGGCTGAAGCCGCCGTCGAGGCGCGCGCTCAAATGCGCCAGCGTTTGCGCCTGGGCGTGGACCAGGGCCCCCAGTTCGGCGAGCTGCTGCGATTGCGCATCGATCAATTCGAGCTGGGCCGAAATCAGGCCGTGCTGCCTGTCTGCCAGGGAGACGCGGCTGATGGCGCGCCGGCGCCGGGTCAATGCTTGTGACTTCACTACAACTCCAGTACGTTGACGGTAACCGCGGGACGCATGTTAAATATGCCCCCATAGAATATTGCATCGGCTGCATCGTACACCTGGATCTGGTCCACATCGTGCATCAGCAAGCTGTATTCTTCAAATTCGCTCTTCGAGAAGCCCTTGTTGGCGACGCCGATGGAGAATGAATACTGGCCGGCGCGCAGATTGAAATCGACGTTGAACTCGACGACAACATGCTGGCCGCGGGCCATCGGCTGGTCGGCCATGCGCATGGCGTAGGTGCTGGTTTCAAACACCGAGCGTCCGGTGCGGTCACGGACGATCAGGCCAAACGCCGGACGGTCGAAATCCTTGTTCAGGCGGACCCGGTAAGCCACCGTCAGTGGCGTTTCGCTCTCGATCGAGACGATCCGGCGGCGGTTGCTGTCGAGCATGCGGAAGTCGACCAGCTCGGCATCCTGGTTGGTGGTGATGGTGGTGGCCTTGGTCCAGGTGGCGTTCGGATCGACGCTCTCATCGTCCAGCAGCACCGGCTTGCCATGCTCGCCATCGGCTGTCGTACCACCCTGGTCGACCGATACGTCCTGCTCGCTCATGTCGGTTTTCTTGGCGACCAGGCCTTCGTACAGGTCGATCACGGTTTTCGGCGTACCCTGGCTGAGCACCACGCCGTTGCTGAGCAGAACCACCTTGTCGCACAGTTGCTTGACTGTATTAGCGTCGTGCGAGACGAACAGCAGCGTGCCGCCGGCTTCCTTGAACTTCTCGATACGGTGGAAGCACTTCTGCTGGAAATAGGCATCCCCCACCGCCAGCGCCTCGTCGATGATGAGGATGTCAGGGTCGAATGCGGTGGCGACAGCAAAAGCGACGCGCATCTGCATGCCGCTCGAATAGGTCAGCATGGGCTGGTCGAAATGGTCGCCAATATCGGCAAACGCTTCGATCGACGCAAATTTGGCATCGACTTCCGCGCGGCTGAAACCGAGCAGTGCGCCATTCATGTAGACGTTTTCACGGCCGGTGAATTCCGGATTGAAGCCGGAACCCAGTTCCAGCAGCGCGGCAATGCGGCCGTGCACGGTGACCCGGCCGATGGTCGGCTCGAGCGTACCGGTAATGATCTGTAAAAGCGTACTTTTGCCGCTGCCGTTCAGGCCGACAATACCGCACGACTCACCCTTGCGCACATCCATGAAGACATCGCGCAGGGCCCAGAATTCGCGGAAATACTGCTTTTGCTCCAAGCCGAACCAGCGCTGGAAACGCGGAAAGAAGAATTGCTTGAGCTGGTCGCGGGGGTGGTCGAAAATATCGAAGCGCTTGGCAACGCCTTCGACCACGATGGCCATATCGTTAAAGGACATTGGCAAATCCTTTCCGGGTTTTCTGGAACCACGCAAAACCCGTCCAGGCGACAACCGCCGCCACCCCGGTGTAAATCAACAGGCCTTCCCAGTCCGGCAGTTGCCCCAGGATCAGCACGGCGCGCGCCTGCTCGATCGGGAACGTGATCGGATTGAGCAGCAGCCACGGGCGAAACGCCTCTGGCAGCGCCGACACCGGATAAAACACCGGGGCAAAATACATCATCACGATCAGCAGCAGGCCGATGGTCTGGCCGACGTCGCGCAGGAACACGCCCAGCGACGCCAGGGCCCAGGCCACGCCCAGCGTCAGCAGCATCAGGGGCAGCAGAACAGGCACCACCAGGATCGCCGTCCAGTTCACGTAACCGTTCATCAGGCCGAATGCCACCAGCAGGACCAGCAGACTGACGACGCTGTGAAAAGCGGCGGCGCACAGGTTCACCACTGGCAGCACCTCCAGCGGAAACACGATCTTTTTGACGTAGCTGACGTTACTGAGAATTAAGGTTGGCGCCCGGTTGAGCACTTCGGCAAACAGGCTGTGCACGATCATGCCGACGAACAGCACGATGGCAAATTCGCTGCGCGAGTCTCCCGCGCCAGCGCCCCAGCGCGCCTTGAACACCACCGAAAACACGAAGGTGTACATGGCGAGCATGAAAATCGGGTTGAGAAACGACCACAGGAGGCCGATGACCGAGCCTTTGTAACGGCCGACGACTTCGCGCCGCGCCATCTGGGCTACCAGGCCGCGATGGCGCCACAGGCTGGCCAGCAGGGCCTGCGGGGAAATCGGGGGAGCGGAATGGGGATTCATGGTGTTATTTATCGCTTAAAAAACGCCCGCGCGCCGGGGCCGGGGCGCGAGCATGGCGGAGTGATCGCACCGCGTGAACGCAACGCGGCGTCAGGCAATACTTTTCTCCAGTTTTCGGAGCAGCCCGGCGAGGCGTGCGCGCTTGCCGTCGCGCTTCAGCAGGCGCCATTGGAACACCACCCAACCGAACGCGTGGCTCGGCCGCGTGACGGGAGCCTTTGGCGGCGCCGGCGGAGGAAGCGGCAGCGACAGCGGTGGCAGCACAATGGCATGCCCCAAATAGGCCTTGAACACTGCAGGCGGCAGTGCTGACAGCAATTCATTTTCCTGGCCCTCGTTCCAGAGGCCGGTCGGGAACGGCACATCGATCTGGATCACGACGGTGGAAGGCACTTCCTGCACCAGATCTTCGCCGCCGAACAGCACTGCCATCGATTTGCGGTCGAGGTAAGGCAGGAACAGGCTGCGATCCTTTGGCAAGGTCGCCGTGCGCAGCAGGAACCGTGCGTAACCGATTGGCTCCTGTTCGCTGAACTGGCGAAACTCGATGCGCTCTCCGACCGTATGCACCGACTGGACGCCGTCGCGATGCAGCACCGCCGAGGCGGCGCCTGGCGCGTGCGGATGACGTAACAGGCTGGCAACGAGCAAGGACACGTGGTCCGACAGCAGCGTCTCATTGGGCGCAACAAACATCACGGCGCCTGTTTCCGGCGCTGGCACCGCGCCGTTGAGCATACCGTCTAGCACATCGTTGAGCACCTCACCGGTACGGCGCCGGTCAACCACACCCTGCGGTGAGGTCACATAGTATTGCGTGAGCGCGACGCGGATCGGGCTGCGGGTCTGCGCCAGGCGGCCGTCGATGTGCTTGCGAATTTCCGGAGGCAAGCCGGCATCGATGTGCAGCGTGGCGTTCAGTGCGGCGTATTGCTGGCAGCCGACATTCATCAGGTGACGCTCGAACGCCGGCTCGGAAAAATCGGGCAACAGCAGGTGCATCTGCACTGGCACTGGCTGCGCAGGCACGGCGACCGCGGGCATCGCCGGTGCACCGTGCGCGGCCAGCGCCGCCTGGCGGTCGCGCAAGCCACTGAACAGATCGCGCAAATTTTTGGTCAGGTTGAAGTCGGCACGGAAAATTGCCTGGGCTTGTTCGATCTTCGCCAGCGCCAGCGCCGGGTTGGCCTTGGCCCACGCAATATGCGCCTGGATGTCGGCAAAGATTTTCTCCACCGAGCAGCGGCTGTCGATATAAAGCAGCGAATCGCCGAAGAATTTTTTAGCGAACGGATTTTCGTCACAGATGACCAGAGCGCCGCCGGCAATGCTTTCGAACAAGCGGTTCGACATCAGCGCGGCGTTCTTGTGCGCTGGCGACGACAGCACCAGCGCGATGCCGGCGTGATGGATTTCATCGATCATCGAAATGCCGTCGAATGGAATGCCGCGCACATAATTGCGATAGCCAGCCCAGACGCGTACACCCTGGAAAATTTCAGGGCCGAAAATGCGGACCGAATCGGCGCCGTCAAGCCGTTTCAGCACTTCCCCATGGCGCGACTTGCCGCCATTGATGGCTTCCCAGTTGATGCCGGCATAAAACAGTTTGAAGTCGCCCAGGCTGGGCGGATGCACGATGTCGGCGGTTGAATGGTACAGCTTGAATTTTGGCGGCAGGTGCGTCGGCACGTCCCGCACCATGCGCGCCACGTGATCGTCGGCCGACTGCGAACTGCAGCTGACGAAGTCGTCGTGCGTCAGCAGGTTGCGCGATGTGCGCGCGTAGCCCCATTCATGATAGAACTGCAGCGGGTTCCACAAGGCGACGATCGAGAAGGCGTCGTACAGCTTGGGCGTATCGTAGTGCAGATGCAATACAAAATCGACGTCTTCGCGACGCAATACCCGTTCCGGCTGCTCCAGGTAACGCCCGTCGGCATGGATTTCAAAACAGTGCAGGCCAAGCGCAGCGGCAGCAATCTTCAGACGCGCGATGCATTCATCTTCGGCGGTTTTAATTTCCGGCCATAATTTGACGATAGCAAAACTACCCCGCAACCCGTGTGGCAACACAAAATCCTTGCTCCACGCGTTAGACGTGCTTACAGCATTCATTCTCGACCTTACCAACGTAATAACTCATTGATGCCGCGCTTGGCGACATTCCGACTGGATGTGAAGCGCGTCAGGGCGCTGCCCTGACGGCATTTACAGGCGCGCGCTGGCGCCCGGGGAATGGAGCAGTTCCTGGAAGTCGGCGTAGGCGCTGCGCATGCCGGACCGCGGATCGACTTTTGGCGTCCAGCCAAGCGACCGGATGCGCGAGCTGTCGAGCAGCTTGGCCATGGTGCCGTTGGGCTTCGAGACGTCGTAGACAATCTTGCCTTCGAATCCGACCGTTTCAGCAATCAGGGTGGCCAATTCGGTGATCGAATGATCGGTGCCGTAGCCAATGTTGTACAGGTCGTGATCGAGCGGCGCCTGCATCAGGCAGACCATTGCATCGGCGAGATCGTCCACGTGCAGGATTTCGCGGCGCGGGCTGCCATCGCCCCATACGACAAACTCGGATTTGCCGGCCATCTTCGCCTCATGGGTGCGGCGCAGGATGCCGGCGACAACGTGGCTATGCTCTGGATGGTAATTATCGCCAGGACCGTATAAATTCGGCGGAATAATCGAAATGAATTGCGACCCATGCTGCTTGCGGAACGCACGGCACATTTCAATACCTGCAATTTTACTAATGGCATAGGCACGGATGTTTTCATCCAGCGGACCGGTCATCAGGGCGGTCTCACTGATTGGCTGCGGCGCTTTGCTTGGATAGGTGCAATTGGAAGCGACAAACATCAGCTTTTGCACGCCATACTGATGCGCTGCCTGAATCACATTGGATTGGATCATCAGGTTATCGAACAGGAAATCTGCCGGCAAGGTGGCATTTGCGTGAATGCCGCCAACTTTCGCGCCAACATGGAAAATCATGTCGGGACGGTTCTGCGCCATCCAGTCATTGACCGCGCCCTGGTTGCACAGGTCAAGGTCGTGGCGCGAGGTCAGCAGCAGTTCCGCGCCCACGTCACGCAAGCGGCGCACGACTGCGGAGCCCAGCATTCCGCGGTGGCCGGTAACCCAGATTTTTTTACCGGCAAAAAAATTATCGCCAGCAGTTGCATCCAATGAATTCAATTGAGACATGCGTCATCCATTAAAAGGTGGGAGTCGCATATAGCGCACTCTCCGGTAGCCGGACAAGAAAATTGACGGCATTCTGAATCAGATGCCGCCGAAAATCGCAGGTTCCGATGGTATTGGGACGTACTCGCTGTTAGGGTTGTAACACTATTTGACATCAGCAAAAGCTGCGACGCAATAATGCGTTTATTCAAATAGCGCCATTAAACTCAACAGCGAACAGCCCGTCATTATACACGGCTTTTTGTCATTACTTACCAGCAGTTAGCGCCGGTGCAATATGCAAACGCCGTCCTGCAACAGTGAATATCGGCGTGCCCGCCTCAGGATTTGGGTCCGCCGCCCAGCAGAACCGCAACCTTTTGCCGGGCTGGCCGGGCCGTTGTACCGGCATCCGGCTTGTCGTTCGACGGGGCCTTGGTTGCCGGCTCGTAAGGCTTGAGGAACCACGGATCAATTTTTTCGCGGCGCGGCAACGGTCCGCTCGAGCGACCGTAGCGTTCGCTGTTGTCATGACGTTCCGGCCGCGCAGGACGTTCACTGCCCTCGCCTTCAGGCCGGCGCGCACGCGGCGCCGCCGAGCGTTCGCCGAAATCGCGCGGTGGACGGGCAGCTGCCGCCGGCGCTGGATTGAAGCCGCTCAGCTCGCCTCGCGTAATGGTCTGCTTGATGAGCTTTTCGATATCTACCAAAAGTCGCTCATCCTTGTCCGAGAAGACGGACAAGGCGTCGCCCGAGGCGCCGGCGCGGCCGGTGCGGCCGATCCGGTGCACATAGTCTTCCGCGTTGTACGGCAAATCGTAGTTGATCACGCACGGCAGGTCGGTGATGTCGAGCCCGCGGGCGGCGACGTCGGTGGCGACCAGCACTTCGATCTCGCCGCCTTTGAACGCTTCGAGGGCGGCCATGCGTTCCTGCTGCGTTTTATCGCCGTGAATGGCCGACGCCTTGATGCCGCTTTGCTCGAGGAAGCGCGACAGTTTCGACGCGCCGATCTTGGTGTTCGAGAAGACGATGACCTGCTTCAGCCCGCGCGAACGGATCAGGTGCTCAACCACCGCATCCTTTTGGCTGTCGGTAATTTTATAGACGATCTGCGTGACCTTGTCGGCAGTGGCATTGCTCCGCGCCACTTCGATGGTCACGGGATCGTTCAGGAATGTGGCGGCAAGGCGCTTGATTTCTGGCGAAAACGTGGCCGAGAACATCAGGTTCTGGCGTTGCTTCGGCAGCATGTTGATGATGCGCTGCAGGTCGGGCAGGAAGCCCATGTCGAGCATGCGGTCGGCTTCGTCCATGACCAGCATCTGCACCTGGCCGAGGCTGACATTTTTTTGTTCGACATGGTCGAGCAGGCGGCCCGGCGTGGCGATGACGATTTCAATGCCGCCGCGCAGCAGCACGGTTTGCGGCTTCATGTCCATGCCGCCAAATACCACCGTCGAGCGCAGCGGCGTGTGCTTGGCATAGGCCTTGACGTTTTCCGCGACCTGCACCGCCAGTTCGCGCGTCGGCGTCAGGATCAACGCGCGCACCGGGTGGCGCGCCGGCGACATGCTGGCGTTGGCGTGTTCAAGCAGTAACTGAATGATCGGCAGCGAAAAACCCGCGGTTTTGCCGGTGCCGGTCTGGGCGGCGCCCATCACGTCGCGTCCTTGCAACACGATCGGGATGGCCTGGGCTTGAATTGGCGTGGGATGCAGGTAACCCTGGTCGGTCAATGCGCGCAGGATTTCCGGCGCCAGGCCGAAATCGGCAAAGCGCACGGGCGCCGTAGTGGACGTCGTCTCGGACGCCGTATTTGACGCTGTATTCGACTCCGTCTCTGCGGCGCCGGCGGCAGCGCCAGCGTCGGGTTGAATCGGTGTTTCTGACATGGTTGCCTTCCAGGCGAATGTGGGTTCAGCTCTACGGCCGGGCAGCGGCCAACATTGAAGTCAGCCCGGCCGACGCGTGCAATGCGCGACACGAAGATGACGGGGACCGAGCCGCCGCCAGGGCAAGGCCCGCGGCCAGCTCGAATGCTCGGCGCCGTTCAGTTGCAGACGCACGGACGTAGATGCACTAATAGTCTTGAAAGGTTACCCTAAATCGATGCGACTGTCGATGAACCAGTATACAGCGCCCGTTTTTCCTGCCCAGCGGCATGCCCTGTCCGCCATCGTTTTCCACAAGAAGTAGCATGTATTTATTGCAATTTAACGTCACTTTACATGGCTTTACATGCCGAGGGCTGTTGCTGTTAGGAACCTTGCCGCTAACATGAACATACTCCACGCATAGGAAAACCACCATGGTCGCAGCCGTCAGCAGCAGTACCGTCAGCAACTGGTCTGACTCCCTCTTCAACAAGCTCGATACGAAGAAGCAAGGTTACGTCGACCAATCCGACCTGGCCAGCGCCCTCAGCACCGACGATCCAAGCTCCACCACCAGCAGCGACGATGCCGCTGCGATGATGAAGCAGCTGGACACGGACAGTGACGGCAAGGTGACCCAGAGCGAATTGTCGTCCGCTATCAGCAAGGTGGCCGATACGCTGAACGCCCAGTTCGACAGCAGCCGCGTGGCTGCCGCTTCGGCCAGCGCCACCGGCGCTACCCCGACCGCCACCACGGACAGCACCGACACCGACACCGATATCGACGCAGCAGCCAGCGTTTCGGCCACCGGCGCCAAGGGCGGGGGCGGGGCTGGCGGCGCGGCGCCGGCGGGCGGGAGCAGCAGCGCCACCAGCACCGATACCAACAAGTACGTGCAGGCAGCCGACACCGACAGCAATGGCAAGGTCAGCGATGACGAGGCGGCTGCCTACAAGAAGCTGATGGCGGCGCAGGCCGAAAAATCCGGCGAGGCGCACGGCGCGCACGGCGCCCACGGCCACCATGGCGGCGGCAAGACGGAAAGCGCCAGCAGCAGCGACAGCGCCGACAGCACGGACAGTGCCAGCAGCAGCGACACCGACCTGGCGCGCGCGCTGGACATGCTCAAGCACTATGTCAACAACAGTGGCGACAGCAGCAATACCGCGGCAACGAGCGCATCCCGGACCGTCGATACCAGCGCCTGAATGACCGCACTGAACCGCGCGGCAAGTTGAAAATCAGCGCTGCCAGCCAAGCCGCAGCGCGATTTGCTCGCCGCGGGCGTCCAGCGCGGCGCCGGCAATGCGTGCATCGATGGCCTCGAGCACCACGGCCGGCGTGGCGCCATCGCTCACGCGCGCACTGCCGGGCGGACGCTGCGGCGTCTGCACCAGCGCGGCAATCTGCCAGCGCCTGGTATTGCGGCATGCCAGCCCGGCTGCACGGTCGAGCTGGAAGCTGCGGCAGTAATTGCCATCCTTCGCGACAAAGCTCACACCCATCCTGACCGGCCCGTCCTGCGCGGCGTGCGCCATCTGTTTCGACAGCGCCGTATCGAGCGCGCCGCCAGCCACCAGCGCGCCATCGACGCCGCCGACCTGCGCCAGCGTGACCGTGTCGTTCGACGCCATCAGGGCGCCGGCGCCCAGCATGCTGCCCAGCACCAGCGCGCCTGCCAGGCCGGCCCAGCGGTGCCAGCGCTGCGGCAGGCGTGGCAGCCGCGGTGGCATGACAGGCATCATCTGGCTGGGTAACGTGGGGAGGGTCTGGCGGGAGGCCCGCTCGGCAGCCAGGTCAATGATCTTCGATGCCGCCTTGGCCTGGCCGGTGCCGCCGACACTGCGCAGCGCCGGTTCCTGGCGCTTGGCAAACGCGCCCAGCACCTGGGCGCGCAAGGCCTGGTGCCGCGCCAGCCGGGCCGCCACCTGTGGATCGGCCTGGACGGCGCGCGCCACTTCACTGCGAACGGGCTCGGCCAGTTCGCCTTCGGCATAGGCGATCAAGACTTCGTCCGAAAAGCTCATGGTGGGGTCCTCGTTTTGGTCGAACGGCATGCGCGCGCTGTCGAACTATCATACATCACTGCACTGATCGCGAAAACGTCAGGAAGTGAGCATTCCGTGTTCATCGAGCACATCGTGCAACAGCTCAAGGCGGATCAGCGGATTGTCCAGCATGAGCATCTTGTGCTTCTGCTCGTCGGGCAGGGGCAGCAGCTCGCACCAGCGATTGGCGACCCAGCCGCAGTCGTCGAGCTGGAATGGCGGCTGCACCGGCCAGCGGTGCCGCGGTACATCGGTGAGCGACGCCAGCACCCGCTCCAGCGCTTCGGCGGCGCCGCGCAGTTCGGCCGGGATATGCACGGCATGATCCTCCTCGGCCAGCGTGGCTTCGCCTGTCCACAGGCCGTTTGCACCCTGCAGCGCCGACTCGAGTTCAAAGCGGGCGCCGCCACGGCACACCACCTGCAGCAGGTTCACGCTCGATCCGCTGGTATCGATCACGCGCGCCAGCGTGCCGGACTCCTCGAACCGTTCGCGCTGGTCGGGGCTGCGCACTTCGCCACCCTGGGTCAACAGCACTACGCCAAATGGCGTCTCGTCGGCAATGCAGCGCGCAATCATGTCGAGGTACCGGACCTCGAATATCTGCAGGGGCAACAAGCCGCCAGGAAAAAGTACCGTATTAAGTGGAAATAATGGAATGGATATCGTCGCCATGGCCTCGATGATGACAGAATCGCCGCCGGGACGGCGGCACGATTGCCGGTGTTACCAATGGCTTGCCATCAGCGCGCCATGCGCACCCATCGGGCCGCATTCACGATCGCACCGGTGCGACAAAGGGAAGCGTGCGCAGCGCCTCGTCGAGTTCGCCGACGCGCCAGCGCAGGCGCGCCATGCCAGGATCGGGCGGCGCCACGACCTGCACCGTCATCTCCCGGCCATCCGGACGCGCACTGCAGGTGAAGTCAAATACGCCCGCCTCCCCGAACGGCAGGCGGATGGCGTGGCCTGGCAGGATGGTCAATTGACCGAACACCTGCGCCGCCGGAGTCTCGTTCTTCAGCACCAGCACATCGCGCACGCCCAGCGTAAGGCGTACCCGCGTCGGCACGGGGCGCTCAGCCACGCCAAACACCAGCAGCTTTTCACGGGTGGCATAGCGCAGCGGCGCCAGGCCAGCCC
>Ga0265780_10008160_pt1 | contig 12745 bp, 12 predicted proteins | sample P1T30metagenome_FD_192432 | JGI IMG/M metagenome (GOLD analysis project Ga0265780, IMG submission 192432) | Plant litter microbial communities from East Loma Ridge, Irvine, California - P1 T30 | ecosystem: Environmental > Terrestrial > Plant litter > Unclassified | place: USA: California...
GCCGGCCGACACGACGCGCCGCGCCCTGGCAGGAGCGATCAAGGCACGCTGGGTATGCGAGCAGGGTCACCAGCAACTGAAGGAGGAACTGGGCCTCGACCATTTCGAAGGGCGGTCATGGACCGGCTTGCACCGACATGCGCTGATGGCGTGTATCGCCTGTGCCTATCTCCAGCACCTGCGCCTCGCCGAACATTGTCGGACGGGGCGGGGAAAAAATGACCACCCGACTATCGGGACCGCCGCCAGCGCCAAGCCTGCCTGCGGTCCGACAAGCCATCATCGGCAAACTCTTCGAGTGCCTCGTTCCACCCGTCCGATGCCCTCACTGCCGAAAACGCTTTCGGCTACCCTCTGACATCAAAGTGCCCAGGTAGTGCTAGGGTCAGGACTCATTGGTCATAGCCAGAAGATTACGGTGGCCGCGAGCGCGACGGCAGAGAAGAAGACGGTTGGGCAGCGGTCGTAGCGAGTGGCGACACGGCGCCAGCCCTTCAGCCGGCCGAACATGATCTCGACACGGCTGCGGCGCCGGTAGCGGCGCTTGTCGTATATGACCGGCTCGTTCCGCGATCTACGGCCCGGGATGCAGGGCTGGATGCCCTTGGCTTCCAGGGCGTCCCTGAACCAGTCGGCGTCATAACCACGGTCGCCAAGCAGCCACTGCGCTTTCGGCAGATCGTCAAGCAAGGCTGCCGCGCCGATGTAGTCGCTGACCTGCCCGGCAGTCATGAAGAAGCTCAAGGGGCGCCCGTTCGCATCGGCGATGGCGTGGAGCTTGGTGTTCATGCCGCCTTTGGTGCGACCGATCAGGCGGCCAAGGCCCCCTTTTTAACCCGCAGGCTCGATGCCGTGCGGTGTGCCTTCAGGTAGGTCGCGTCGATCATGACGGTCTTCGGCACGGCCTCCGCTGACGCCAGACCCTCCATCATGCGCAGGAAGATGCCCCTCTCTCTCCACCGCTTCCAGCGATTGTAGAGCGTTCCTTCGACAGGCTCAGCAACCGTATTGGAGGTCAAGCGGGATCGGCATGCCATGGTCGATCATAGGTGAGCATGGAGTTGGCGACCGTGATGAGCTTTCGCATGGCAGCGACGATGGCGACCTTGGGCGGTTTGCCCTGTTCACGCAGGCGTTTGTAGAAGGGTCGAATGGCGGAGTTGCAGCGGATGGCGACAATGGTTGCCATGTAGAGACAGCATCTCGCTGACATCCGCCCACCCGCAATGTGCGCCTGACCGCGCGACATGCCGCTATCGCGGTTCATGGGTGCGACACCAGTGAGCGCGGCAATCTGTTTGTTACCCGTGAGCCCGAGTTCAGGAAGCTCGGCCACCAGCGTGGCGGCGGTAACCGCTCCGACGCCGGGGATAGTGCGCAGGAGTGCAGCGCGACGGGCAAGCGTCGCATCGGCTTCGATGGCATCGGCGATCGCTTCGTCGATGGCGGCGATCTCCTTGGCCAGAAAGGCCAGATGCCGCTCGACTGAACCGGTGACGAGCGGCTGACCTGGGATCGGTTCGCGCTGTTTCTCCTGAGCTGCGGCATCGACAAGCTGGCGGCGTCGGCGGACCAGATCGGTCAGCCGGACCTGTTCGGGCGATGGTGCAGGCGATGCCAGCGGCTGCATGGCATCAGCGAACCGCAGGATGGCGGCTGCGTCAATCTCATCGGTTTTCGCCAGCCGGCCGGTGGCACGGGCAAAATCCCGCACCTGGCGCGGATTGACTCTGCTGAGCGGAACCGTCTCGGTGGCCAGATCGCACGTCAGGAGCCGGGTATAACCGCCGGTCGCCTCGCAGACGACGTGGGGACTACCGAGCCGACGTACTCGCCGGACCAGTGCGGCAATGCCGCTGGCATCGTTTGGCGTGCGCCATACCTTGGCTACACCGGGAAAGGCGACATCGAGATGATGCTTGGACACGTCGATGCCGACATACTTTGGCTGCTGCATGATGACTCCACCTCGCATGCGGGCTCTGACGCCCAATCAACCGTTCGAGACGATCATGAGGAGAGCAGGCGACCGAGCTGAGTTGCGATCTCGGTGACCAAGGACAGGCACGATCCACCCGCTCCCGTGATGGGCTGGGTCATGACCCAGCCCATCACGGGATCAGCGCATCACATCAGCGCCAATCCTGCCAGCAATATACGAGGACAGGCGTGGCGCTCCCGTGACGTACCTGTCCCATACGGCTTCTTTCCATTCCAACAAAAGGATCGCACCATCAAACCGTGGGATCAAAAGCGTAGATCAACGTGTAACGCCTGTTCATCCGAACGCTCACTATATGGAAGGAATGTGGCCGCCGCTAATTATTGACGCCGTTCACCTGCGCTTACGGCCTCCTAATACAGGCGGTGTCATCATTAGAACTTCGCCGGTCTGCCGGATTGCACAGCCTGCACCAGAAACCCGCGGAGGCCATCGGCCGGATCGATCTCTGCCTTGTAGATCACCGACCTGCCCACCTTCCTCGATGACAGCAGGCCGGCGGCGGTGAGGATCGCGAAGTGCGGGCTCAGGGCCGTCTTCGCGAGACCCAAGGCCTTGGCGATGTCGCCCGCGGCCATGCCGTCGGGCAGCCGCTCGACCAGCGTCCGCCAGACCTCAAGTCGGGTCGGTTGAGCGAGGGCGCTCATCACCTGCATGGCCAACACGTCTTCCACCCCATACCGTTACGCGAAGCGACCGCCCCCGTCCAAGGGCTGATCGGGATGTGGCGGACATTTCCAAACAGTTCAATAGTCCACGGACTGTTGAACTAATGAAGTCGTGCACCATATGGGTGTTCCGAGGGTCGTCGAACCTGACGGCCTGCGCCGTGTGGCGCATAGAGGGAGCTGTGTGATGGACATGATCCTTGCAGAACGACGGACCGATCAGCGCGGTCGCCGTACGGGTACGGGTATGGACACGGGCAGGGGCAGGGGCAGGGGCAGGGGCAGGGGCGGGGGCGGGGGCACGGGCATCGTCCTTGATCCGCTGGCGGACGACGTGGCCACCGATCGCGTGGTGGTGACGACCGATCGGGCGATCTGCCGTGTTGCGCTGGTCGCGGCGGAGACGGGGGCGCGCTTCCAGCGTGACGGCGTTCCCCATGACCCGATGGCGTGGATGCTGGCCCCTAGGAAGGTGTTCGATGGCGGCACCGCCATCGAGGCCTGCCTCGAGCGCGACGCCTGCCTGCGGGGCGTGCTCGTGCACGGGCTGGGGCTTGGCCTCGACGTCGACAGGGGGCCTGTCGACGTCCTGATGGCGACCGACGACGAGGACGGCTTCGACGATGCCGAGTTCGACTACCTTCATGGTCATGGTGAGCGATCGTCGGGGCGTGCTGACCGCTCGCGGGCGGCGCCTTCCACGAGGCTTCGGCTGTACACGGCGACGCTCGTCGACACGCGTGACAACGTGATGATCCAAGCGTTCCACGCGTCGATGGCGCGGAACGCGGACGAGGTCCGCGCCCGCCTCACCGGACGCTTCGGTCCGGATCTTGCCGCGTCCGCGGACATCCGTCCGGGCATCCACAGGGCGTCACCCGTCGTGGTGGCCCTCGTGTCCGATGCGGTCGTGGAACTCATCCGCCGCATGCAGCGCGACCACACTTCTCCGGCGGCGCGTACCTTCGGGGTCGACATCCAGCAGTGCATCCAGGCGTGAGGCCCCGCCTGCGAGGGTCGCCCTGCCTCTGATCGGTGAGGCGACCTTCGCGGACGGACCACGGCCGCATCCGGTGCGGCGGTGATTTCCGCCAGACAGACGAGGTGATCCATGAACATGCAGACCGAGGTCGGCCGCAACGATGCGGCCGACGCCGGGGACGTGCGCGTCCTCCACCCCCTGCGACTCCCGGAGGGACCCACGGGCGACGGCGACGGACGAGGGTCCTTCATCGGCGTGGCGATCGACGTCGAGACCACCGGTCTCGACCACCGCACCGGGAAGGTAATCGAACTCGCCATCAGGCGCTTCCGCTACGATCGTGACGGCATCGTCACCGACATCGACAAGGCCTACGAGTGGCGCGAGGATCCGGGCGAACCGCTGACGCCCGAGATCACGGCGCTCACCCGCCTCACCGACATCGACCTCGTCGGTGAGGAGATCGACGAGGACGGCGCAACGACCCTCCTGCGTTCCGCGAGCTTCGTGGTCGCCCACAACTCGAGCTTCGACCGCGTCTGGGTCGAGGCGCGGCTGCCGAAGGCGCGGGACTTGAACTGGTGCTGCTCGATGCGCCAGGTCGACTGGAAGGCGCGGGGCTTCGACGGCCGCGTGCTCGGCTATCTCCTCGTCCAGAACGGCTTCTATCACTGCGGGCACCGGGCGTCCGCCGACGTCGATGCTCTCATCGAGATGCTCCGCCACCAGGATGGGGCCGGCCGGACCGCATTGTCGGAGATGATCGAGGAGGGCGCCAGGTGCAGCTGGATCGTCCGCGCGAAGGGGGCTGACTTCGGGGTCAAGGACCTGCTCCGCGCCCGGGGATACCGGTGGGATTCCGAGCGCAGGGTCTGGTGGCGGGAGGTGGCCGACGATGCGCTCGTCCCCGAGCAGTTCTGGCTGGCCGCCAACGTCTACGCCGTCGAAGCCAACCCGAAGTCGATCTGTCCGGACCTCGAGCGGGTCACCGCACGGACCCGGTTCCTGTGATCCTCATGGAGGACGCCATCTCATGACCGCCCGGAACGACGACATCGGCGACCCGGTCCCGCACCTGATCCCCTCGCGCGTGATCGGCGGCAGCGCCGTCGTGGCCACGCAGATATACATCGTGCCCGAGCGCCGTCCCGCGCGGCCGGGACCCTGGACCTTCGAGGCCGACAGGCTGGCGTGGGTGGACGGGAACACCGGCATGCACTGCGTGATCCTACGCGCCGAGCGCGGCGGCCATCTTTGCGGCTACGTCGGCGTCGAGATCGGTCATCCCCTGTTCGGCTGGGACCACCGCGACATTCCGCCTGGCCTGGGCGTCCACGTGCATGGCGGCATCGGCTACAGCGACCTGAGCGACGAGGATGGCCCGGAAGCCGTCGCCGTCCGTCAGCTCAGGATCGGCGACGTGGACGATCCCCGTTGGTGGTTCGGGTTCAGCTGCGACCAGCCCAGCGATCTGCTGCCTGGCGCCGCCGCCGGCGGCGACGACTACCGCGGCGCGCAACCCGTGGGCGCCGTCTACCGGGGTGAGGACTACCTTCTCGGGCAGTGCACCGCTCTGGCGTTCCGCCTGATGGCGGTGGCGACGGCGCTCGAAGCGCTGCTCGCCGAGCCACCGACACCCCGACGCTGAACCCCATGCCGCAGGCGGTCGTCGGTCGCGGCGATCGCTCGGCTTGCATGAGATCGACCACGCCGGCGGCGGGGCGGGGCCGGTGCCGCCCGCGTCCCGGCGCCATAACCAAGGAGAAGATCATGGTCAGGAAGAAGACGACGGCCGCTGACGGTACGCCCGAGCCGACGGGCAGGGCACTCGCCACCATCCTTAGCTCGGTCGAGGCTGCGGGCAGGATCGGCGGTTCCGGCGGAACCATCGTCCGCGAGGGCGGAACCACGCTCATGAAGAGTCGGGCCTACGCCACGAGCGACGGGACGATCGACGCGGAGGAGATCTACTACGTCGAGGGTCTCGGCTGCGATGCGGACGGCAGGTGGTTGGGTGAGGCCGACAAGGTGGTCTGGCGCGATCCCGCCAGCGGCTACGAGTGCATCATGATGCGCGCCACCGACGGCGGCTTCCTCAGCGGCTACGTCGGCGTTCCCGAACACCATCCGCTCTGGGGGTGGAAGTACGAGGCGATCCCGGTGGATTTCGGCATCGAGGTGCACGGCGGTCTGACCTACGCCCACATATGCGAGGAGGGCACGACGCCGGAATGTCGCATCGAGGTGGAGGCGCGGCGAATCTGCCACGTGCCCCAGCGTGATCGCGGCCGGGGCAGTACGACCCATGCCACGACGCAGCGCGTCGAGGACGCCCATCTCTGGTGGTTCGGCTTCGACTGCGATCATGCGTACGATGTCGTTCCGCAGGAGGACCGGCACCGTCGCGAACGCTTCCTGGCGGCCGAGATCGGTCACGAATACAGGGACGACGGCTACGTGTACCGCGAGGTGCGCAACCTCGCCGCCCAGCTGCGCGCCATCGCCGACGGGGTCGAGGCTCCTCCACGCGAGGGGCCGCCGCTCCCGCCGATCGCCCTCGATCCCGGCGCGGGAGACCTGTGATGGCGGGAGGTACGGACGCCGCGGATCTTCCCTGGGGCTGGTGGCTCCGGACATCGCGGGGTGCGCTGGAGGACGAGCAGGGACGTCGGTGGTACAGCGTGCGCGACGCGTACTGGCAAGGTCACCTGCGCTTCCCGCCGAACGGCGCCGCCCCGGAGCAGCAGGAGCTGCTCTTCCGGGTCCTCTGCGCCGTCGACCGACGCGGCTCCTCCCGGCGGGAGACCATGCACGACCTGCTCGGTGGCGACCTGATGTTCTGGCGCTTCTACCAGTGCTGGCTCGGTTCGGTGGGACTGCTCGAGGTGGCCGGCGGCAACACTGTCTTCGGCGCCCCGCTCTCGGCCGAGGGCCGGTCGGTCCTGCTCATGCTACAGGCGACGCGCTATCCCGAGTGGATCGATCTTCCGTTCGCCGGGATCGCCGACGCGGTGGAGGGCAGGGAAGGCGGACCGGCCGATCAGGCGCGCGAGACCGCGTTGCGGACGTTCGAGCAAAGCGTCGTCGGTCGGAGGCACGTCTTCGCCCGCGAGCGCGTCGGCGGATCGCATGTGGTGACGCTCACCGGTCTCGGGACTGGTGCGCGGATGCCGGTCAGGCGGGTGATGTGGTCCCACCCCTTCGCCCGGGCCGAGGTGCGCGACGACTTCTTCGCATGGCTGGCCGAACGGGTGGATCGCTGGGACGCGTGGGGCGATCTCGCCTACGGCAGCGGCGCGCCCACGTTCACCCAGCGGCTACTGACGCTCTTTCTCGAAGGCGGGGGATGGCCGTCGTGACGGCCGCCGACGACGGGACGGACGCCGTGTTCAGGGAAGCCGGTCGCCGCGCCCGCGAGGACATCCTCACGATCGACCGCCTTGCGACCAGCATGCGGCTCGCGGCCTTCCGCGGCTACCTGACGGATGCGGTGCGCTCGATGTCGGCGCTCGTCCCCGAGCTGCTCGCCGCGGCGGGAACGGATGTCCGGTCCGCGCTCCAGCGGCTGAGGCCCAGCCGGGGCTGGCCGGGATGCGCAGGGCGGTCGGACCATGCCGCCGCCGCGTACCGGGTCAGGCCCGTGGTCAGGGCCTTCGGTCGCAAGTCGTGGCCTCAGGTGGCTCCGCGCTTCGACATCCATGCGCTTCCGATGCGTGTCGGCGATGCCATCGTCACGGACGGCGCGCTCGCGGACTGGGTGGAGGTCGCAGTCGCCGGAACATGTCTCGACGTCACTTCGCGCAGCGACGCCTACGAGCTCTCGACGGCCGGGGGCATGGCGAGGATCCGGTTTCCGGGCGAGCTGCCCGAGATCGTCGCGGCGACGGCTCTCCGCAGGCCACTCGACGACCTCGTCGACCACCCTCTGGTGCGCGGCCGCGGCTTCGTCGCGGGCAAAGTGTCCTGCGGGTCGGGCGAGACGATCCTGGAATTCAAAGTGGGTCTGCTTCCGCTGGAGACGCCCTGGCGCGACTGAGCCGCGACCCACCGCCAAGCTGAGGAAGGATTTCGCATGTTCAGCTCCGATGTCCAGAACCATGGTGCCGCCGCGCCGATGGTGTCGTCGACCCCGAGGGGGTGGACCCCCGGGTTCCGCCGGTCACCTCGTACACTGCGTGGACGCGATCTTCGCCTCAGCGCCCAATCCCGTCGGACGGTTCGCCTCCAGGGATTATCATGACGCGGCCTTCCTTCGTCACCGGGCAGCAGGCGACGATCCACGAGCTGTTCCTGAAGCACCGCTCGATGTCCATGGTGGCGCGCGAGGTCGGCGTATCGCAGATCCGGGTCCGCGAGGCGCTCGTCCAGTACCAGCGCAACATCCTGCGGGACCAAGGAATCAGACCGCCGTCGCTGCGCGAGATGATGCTGGGGGACGTGGTGACGCGCTTCTGCACGCCGCGCGAGAACGTGGGGGGACGTCCAGCCAAGCACGCGCGGTTCTCGCTCGGCGTGGGAGACGCGGCGTCGGCGCGCGCCCGGCCGGATGCCGGTGTTCCTTCGAGCGCGGCGCAGAACTCGCCATCCCTCCGCAGGATCGATCCGCCGGCCGTCGGCACGGCGCGCTACCTCCTGACCTCGGTCGAGGCCGGCGCCGAGGTCCATCGCGGCTTCTGGACCAACCTCCAGGCCTATGCCGCCCGATCCGGAGCCGAGCTGCTGGTGATCCGCCTCGGAGCGGTCGGCGTCGTCGGCGGCGGGGACGCCAGGTTGAGGTCGCTGGCGACCACGTCGCGGATCGACATCGGCGGGCTCGTGGATGTGGTGTCGGGTTCGAGATCGTCGCAGTCGTCCCGGCCGCTCGACTCCCCGTCCATCCCGCGCGAAGCCCGATGGACGCTCGTTCCCCATGCCGCGATTCAGCTGGAGACGCTGGCACGGCTCCGTGGCGATGGCCTCCGCGTCCAGATGACCACGGGCGCGGCGACCGTCCCGCGTGGCCGGTCCCGTCCCGACTGGCGCGGCGAGCTCGGCGCGGTGATGATCGAGGTCCGCGGCGACGGCCACGCCCACTGCCGGCATCTGCTGGCGAGCATCGACGGCGACGGTGCGTTTCACGATCTTGACCGACGGGTTTCGGACGGCAGGGTCACGGTCGGCCGCCCGGTCGCCGCGATCGTCTTCGGCGACCTGCATCACGCCCATCTCGATGCCGAGGTCGCCGCCGCCACCTGGGGCGTGGACGGCGGCGTGGTGGATCGGGTCGTGCCCATCGTCGACCGGCTGCGCCCCAGGACCATGATCTTCCACGACGTCTGCGACTTTTCCGCCCGCAGCCACCACGACGCCCGTGATCCGCATCGCAGGTTCGCGCTGATGTCGACGGGCGGCGAATGCGTCAGATCCGAGTTCCGGGCGACGGCGGAGTTCCTCGCCGCGACGCGGCGCACGTGGTCCGAGACCGTCGTCGTGCAGTCCAACCACGACGCTGCGCTCGTTCGCTGGTTGAGGGAGGCCGATTTCCGTCAGGACCCCGTCAACGCCGAATTCTTCCTCGAGTGCTCTCTCGCGCTGTACCGCCGCCTGGCGCAGGACGCTACCGGCGACGGCCTGTTCGAGCAGGTGGTCCGTGGGCTCTCGAAGGATGGACTGCAGCAGGTGCGCTTCCTGCGGACGGGCGAAGGTCTGAAGATCGCGGGCGTCGAGTGCGGCATCCACGGGCACAGCGCGGCCGACGGCAAGCGCGGCAGCATGTCCGCCTTCGAGGCGCTGGGCATCAGGGCCATCCTCGGTCACAACCACCGTCCGACGACGCGGGGTGGGATCTGCAGCGCCGGCGTCTGTCAACTCGACCTCGCCTACGCGCGTGGGCCGCTGACGGCCTGGGCGGTCGGCCACGTCGTCGCCCACGACGACGGTGCCCGTCAGCATCTGATCTTTGAGGGCGGGAGGTTCTTCGCATGATGCAGGCGGCAGATGTTGGAAACGCGTGTGCGTTGGGTGGCCATATCGGTGCTGGGATTTGTCGCTACGCCCGGCCGCGATTTTCGCAGCACCGTTTCTACTACGGGTGCGGCCGAGTAGTTTTTCTGATTGGAATCAAGGTGTTGGTTGTCAGAAAATCAGTTCGATCCGTTTGTGAAATGGGCTGCGAACAGCCTCCTGCCGTGAAAACGTGGTCATGACCGGCTCTAATTCGCGCGGTGTCGGCTCCAATGCGCGGCGCCTCCGGTCCAATCTCGCGCGCAATAGGCGCGCGATGCAGGTGCTTGCTGATCTCGGTATCGATGCGCCGCTCGTCGCCGCACTCGAGCTGGGCATCAAGGAACCGTACCGGCGCGCCAACGGCGAACTATCCGACGGGGTTCTGGCCTACCCGATGCTCTTGGTGCGTGGGCGCCGACGGTATGGGTATATCAATCTGGCAGGCGTCACTTTGTCGCCGGATCATCCCGTCGCTTGGGGACCAGGCGAGGCTCAGGTGGTGGGTCATGGCGAACGTGGTGACCTGCTCGTTCTCGCCTCGCCGCTGGACGTGTTTCGAGCCAGGAGTTCTTCGGAACGCCGGGGATTGCGCGTAGCGGCGGCAGCGTCTTCGCAACCCGATGTGGTTCCCGCTGCATGGCTAGATGCATCGTTCTGGAGCAGCTGGCATCGCGTGATCCTTTCCCACGAGCTGCCTTCGGCGGTGCGATCTGCCATCTTGGCCGCAGCGCAGCGTCCGCTGGAAATTTCGGTGGAGTGCAAGGTTGAGGTGGACCTGGACGACATCACGGAGACTCGCCTGGATAGCTGGCTGGACTCAATGCTCGATGCGGCGAAGCCGGTGGGCACCGCCCTGCTGCCGTTGCGCGATCTGGATCTCACAAGTGCTGGAGATTACTCGGCTGCGCCGATGCCGGTACATGGAGGCTTCGTGCGAAGGCGGCTGTTCTATCCCTTTCGAGTCGAGCGGCGCCAGCCGAGCAGTTCCCGTGACCGCGCCGGCGCTCGCCTTCTTCACTCCTATGAGACGCTCATCGTTCGAAGTGACGGCGCCGTGCTTGAAGCTTGCACGCTTCCGGCGCCCGTAGGAACTGCCGCCGTTCGCCGCGTTCATGCGCTGAGCGACGGTACGCGTATCGCTTCCCTTCCGGAGCCGAGCCGCAATCCAACGTGGTCGCTAGAGGGAATACAGGCTTTCGTGTCAGCGATGTCGGAGGGCAAAGATCCATGCGGTCGGTCTCCAGACGTGGCGATTGCGGACGTGCACCGCGTGATCGCCTCGCGCATCTCACTTCCCAATGAGGACGACCTCTGGGTGGCGGCCTTGTTCGTCATCATGACACACATGTTCAGGGTCTTCGGATCGCTACCGATCCTTCTGGCGCAAGGGGAGCAAGGCACCGGCAAGTCGGAACTCGCGGCGGCTATCGCCTCGCTTTCATTCAATGCCGTGACCATGGGGCAAGGAACAGCTGCGGCGCTCGTCCGAATGACGCGGGAGTGTGGCGGGCTTGTCGTACTCGATGACGCCGAGGGCTTGGGCGCCGCCGGCTCTGGCTTCGGTGACCTCGCGCAATGCCTGAAGGTCGGCTATCGTGCCTCCACCGCGCGGAAGCCCGTTACGCTGCCCGGAGGTAGGGTTGAAACGTTCGACTTCTTCGGCCCGAGGATGATCACCTGCACCCGTGAGGTCGACCCCGTGCTCGCTTCGCGGTGCGTTCGCTTGGAGACCGCCAGGGGCGCACCTGCCGATGTGTCCGTCGAGATCGGCCTTATAGCTCTGCGGGATGACCTACACGCGATCGCTATGACTCACGCTGCCGAGGTTCACGCGATCTACACCGAGATGATCGACGGGGCGCTGGGACGCGAGGGGGAAATCTGGGCGCCGCTGTTTGCGATTGCGATCGCCTTTAAATCGCCGTCGGCACATGAGGCGTTGCAGCGTGCAGCGTGGAGGGGTCAGAGCGGCAGGCGTCACTCGGCGTCGACCGAGGATACGTCCGCCCCGCAGTGATGCGAGAGGGGCGAACTCGTGTCCGGGTGTCGGATCGTACGGTTCAACGGCGGTGCCAGGCCGACCGTGGATCTTCAAATAGACAGGCTTTCAGGCCGGCTGGCGGTTAAGTGGCATCCGTCGCTGAACGGGGCCGGTCAACAACGCGCTATGGCGCTTAGCAGAAATGTGCCGCTCACCCGCATTAAGCGCCCCTTCTGGCGATCTCCCATGGTCCAAGGTCGCGCGGCTACATGACGGGACTATCATAAAATCGGCCGCGTCCTTGCAGTCAGGTTGCTTAGGGCGGCTTCGACATAAGCCGCTCGCGCCGGATCCAGGACCCCGACCTCTTCGTCGGAACATGCCGGTCCCGCAACGTTGGCCTAACCTTTTATGGAAAGGGCGTGACAAAGGAAGTGTCTCGCATCGGGGCCTCAGCGCTTCGGTGCAGGCCTATCAATAGCCTGTCCGACGCCGGGGTACCGAAGAGTGGCTCTTCAGCGTGGACAGTTCGCACCAGAAAGTACGGTTTTTCGCCGTTTCTCGACCAAGAACGATGATTAATGTAGGGTCTGGGAGTGAGTGTCATCAATGAGGCCGGAACCACGGTTTTCAGCCGTTCCGGACGCGTCTTGTCCTACGCCTGCGTCTCCTTGTGCGATTTTCTTGCGTTTTCCCTCCAGATGTTGCTCTGCGCGGCGTGTACGGACCTCTGGACGGTGGTCTTGGTTCTGTCCAGATCACGTGGCTTGAGCGTGCCGTCGCGAGCCGCCTTGAGCGCCTCGGCCGCGATCCTGAAGCGGTCGCCCGGGAGGAACCGGGCGTAGTGCTTGTCCGTGGTCGACAGGGCGTCCTGTAGCGCCCACGCGGCGACGTAGAGATCGCCCGTGGTCACGACCAGGTGCGTGGCGACAACGTGCCGCACGGCGTGCGGACCGTGCACCGTCGCGCCTTTCACACCCGTTCCAGCGACCTCGTTGTAGACGAAGTAGAGCCTCGTGATGCGCTGATAGGTCTGGCCGATCATGAGGTTCGTGAAATCGTTGCCTTGCGACGACACGAACAGATCGTCGCTGTCCCGTCCCGCCAGCAGGTATGGACGTCCCTTG
>Ga0265780_10008161_pt1 | contig 12745 bp, 8 predicted proteins | sample P1T30metagenome_FD_192432 | JGI IMG/M metagenome (GOLD analysis project Ga0265780, IMG submission 192432) | Plant litter microbial communities from East Loma Ridge, Irvine, California - P1 T30 | ecosystem: Environmental > Terrestrial > Plant litter > Unclassified | place: USA: California...
CGTACCGTCACGAGGTGGGTGCCGCTCCCCGGGTCGCGCTGGGGCCAGCGCCGGCGGGCCACGGCTGTCGGGACACCGGCACGGGGCGGGCGCTGCCGGAGCGGGTACGGCGCCGGAGCGGTCGCCGACGCAGGAACGGTCGCCGACGCAGGAACGGTCACCGACGCCGGAACGGTCACCGACGCCGGAGCGGTCGCCGACGCCGGAGCGGTCGCCGACGTCGGCGCCGCACCCTACGCTCGGTCCGTGCCCTCCCCCCTCCTCCGCCGCCTCCCGGCCGTGGCCCTCGCCGCCGTCCTCCTCGTCGCCACGGCCTCGTGCTCCGCCCCCGGCGACGGCGACGGCGCCGCCGACGTCACCGGCTCGACCGACCGGCCGGGGGCGGGGGCGACGCCCGGGGCGGGCGTGGTCGGTCCTCCTGCCGGAGCCGCGTTCGACTACCAGCTGGGCGGGGCCTCCGAGCCCGACCCCGAGGTCGAGATCGTCACGCGCGACCGCACCGACCCTGCGCCCGAGGGCCGCTACGGCATCTGCTACGTCAACGCGTTCCAGACGCAGCCCGGCGAGGCCGCCTTCGACGACGACCTCCTGCTCGCCGACGAGGCGGGCGAGCCCGTGCTCGACCCCGACTGGCCCGACGAGCAACTGCTCGATCTCTCCACCGACGACCGGCGCGAGCGGGTCGCCGAGGTGGTCGGCGACTGGTTCGACGGCTGCGCCGCCGACGGGTACCGCGCGGTCGAGCCCGACAACCTCGACTCGTGGACCCGCTCGCGCGGCCTGCTCACCGAGGCGGACGGCGTCGCCTACGCGCAGCTCCTCGTGGCGCGTGCCCACGCCGCCGGGCTCGCCATCGGCCAGAAGAACGCCGCCGAGCTGGCCGAGCGGGGCGCCACCGAGATCGGCTTCGACTTCGCCGTCACCGAGGAGTGCCAGGCCTGGGACGAGTGCGACGTCTACACCGACGCCTACGGCGACGCCGTGCTCGAGGTCGAGTACGCGGAGGGCCCCTTCACCGAGGCGTGCGCCGCGCGGGGCGACCGCGTGTCGGTGCAGCTGCGCGACCGCGACGTGCTGCCGCCCGGGGTCGAGGGGCACGTCGCCGAGCGCTGCTGACGCGGCGCACCGGGCACGGCGGGCAGGCGCGGCGGGCCGGGCACGGCGACCAGCGTCACGAACCACCCACCGGCGCACGAACCTTGCCTAGGCAACGGGCCCACCGCCGCCACGAGGTTCGACCGTCCCGCGCGCACCGGGCCGCACGCGCACCGGGCCGCCCCGCCGGGGCCGCGCCCGAACGGCGGACCGGCCCGCGCCTCCTGCGCTCAGCGACCGGCGGCGTACGCCTGGGCCCCCCGCGGGTTCGCGGCGGCGGACAGCACGCCCGTCGCCGGGTCGCGCTCGACGCTCGAGAGCCGCCCGAGCGACCAGTCGCCCGCCCGGCGCACGACGTGGCCGCGGGCCTCGAGCTCGGTGACGACGTCGTCGCCGAGACGGTCCTCGACGACGACCACGCCCGGCTCCCAGGTGCGCGGCCAGAACGACCCCGGGAACGACGTCGTGTGGAACGCGGGCGCGTCGATCGCCTGCTGCGAGGTCCAGCCGCCCACGATCGTGCGGAGCAGCCAGAGCAGCTGCCACTGGTCCTGCTGGTCGCCGCCGGGCGAGCCGAGCGCGGCCACGGGGCGTCCGTCGCGCAGCACGAGCGTGGGCGTCAGGGTCGTGCGCGGCCGACGGCCGGGCGCGAGCGTCGAGGCCGTCCCCGGCTCGAGCCACGTCATCTGCAGGCGGGTGCCCAGGCAGAACCCCAGCTCGGGGATCGTCGGCGACGACTGCAGCCAGCCACCCGACGGGGTCGCGCTCACCGTGTTCCCCCACCGGTCGACGACGTCGAGGTGACAGGTGTCGCCCCGCGTGGAGCCGTCGCGATCGGGCGCCGCGGGGGCGTCGGGGTCGTCGCGCGCGTCGGGGTCGTCGCGCGCGTCGGTCGCGCGGTCGTCCTCGCGGGGCGTCGTCGCGCCTCCTGCCCCCTCGCGCGCCCCCGGCACGGTGGGCTCGCCCACCCCCGCCGACGTCGTCGACCCCGCAGGAGGCGCGTACGACTCGCGCACGGGAGGCATCGCCCCCGGTGCGCGGCCGCCCGGCGCTCCCGGCCGCAGCTCGTGCGACGCGGCCGTGGTCGCGAGCAACAGTCGGCGACGTTCGTCGGTGTACTCGTCCGAGAGGAGGTCGTCGAGCGGCACCTCGCCGTCGCCGTACCAGGCCTCGCGGTCGGCGAGCGCGAGCTTCACGGCCTCGACGACCGTGTGGACCCCGTCGACGGTGGACGGGTCGAGCAGCTCGTCGGGCAGCGGCTCGAGCAGGCGCAGCACCTGCAACAGGGCCGGACCCTGCCCCCACGCGCCCGTCTTGGCGACGACGGTCCCGCGGAACCCGACGGTCGTCGCCGGCTCCGTCGTCGCGCGGAACGCCGCCAGGTCGTCGGCCCTGATCACGCCCGCGTGGTCGGTCCCCGACGCGTGGCGGTGCGGGGTGCGGACGAAGCGGTCGATCGCCTGCGCGACGGCCCCCGTGGCCCACTCGCGCCGTGCCGCCTCGATGCGGTCCTCGCGGGAGGTCGCCGCGCCTCCTGCAGCCACGAGCGCGTCGAGCACCGCCGCGTACGCCTCGTTCGTCACCACGTCGCCCACCTCCGGGGGCACGCCGCCCGGCAGCCAGCGCTCGGCGGAGGTCGGCCAGTGCTCGGTGAAGAGATCGGCGACCGACGCGATCGTCTGGGCGACGCGGGCCGTGAGCGGGTGGCCGTCGCGGGCGTAGCCGACGGCGTACGAGAGCACGTCGGCCAGCTCCCACGTGCCGTGCTCGGCCAGCAGGTGCAGCCACGCGTCGACCGCACCGGGCACCGCCGCGGCGAGCGCACCCGAGCCCGGCACCAGGTCGAGGCCCTCGGCCGCGAAGTGCTCGGGCGTCGCGGCCGCGGGGGCCGGCCCCTGCCCCATGAGCACGGTCGGCCGATCGGGAGCCTCGGCCGTCGCGAACACGGCCGTGAGGTCGCCGCCGGGACCGTTGAGGTGCGGCTCGACCACGTGCAGCACGAACGCGCCGGCGACGGCGGCGTCGAAGGCGTTGCCGCCCCGCTCGAGGACCGACTGCGCGCTGGCCGTCGCCAGCCAGTGCGTCGAGGCGGTCATGCCGAAGGTCCCCCGCAGGTCGGGGCGGGTCGTGAAGGCAGGAGGCGCGGTGTACGTCACGCCCCCACGCTAGGCCCCGCCTCCGCGCGCGCCCGCCGCCGCCGCGCTGCCTGCCGCCGCGCTGCCTGCCGCCGCGCTGCACCGCGAAGTTCGCTCGGCACCACGAACTTTCAGGGTGCACGGCGAACATCGCGGTGCTCAGACCTGGGGGGAGCACCGGACCCGGGGGGGCCTGCCGGGGCACCGATCACCTCAGGCAGGGGATGCCCGCCTCCTGCAGGACGGCGCGGAAGCGACGCAGGTCCCGGACCTCCGCCCAGACCACGCGCACGACCGCCCGGACGCGCGGGTGGGCTCGGCGGAGCGCGTTCTCGCGCCGCTTCTCGTCGGCCACGATCTCGCCGACCGGTCGGCCTCGGAGCAGCCGCGGGTCCGCGTACTTCACCTCCCCGTCGAACTCGAGCACCACGCCCTGCTCCGGGAACCAGAAGTCGACGCGCGCCACGGAAGCCCCGATCGGGAACGACTGTTGCAGCACGGGCTCGGGCGCGCCGAGGAGGTGCAGCTGCACACGGGTCAGGGACTCACCCGGGGACTCGCACGCGGACCGTGCGAAAGCGAACGCGCTGCGGGCACGGACGACTCCGCGCACGCGTGCCTCCGCGCGGCGGTCGAGGTCGTCGGACACGAGGTCGCCGTCCACGAGCCCTCGGTGCAGAGCAGCGTCGAGCACGGCGACGGCGTCCGTGAAGGAGGCCCGCCGTGCCACGTCCAGGACGGTGCGGTGGGCCGTCGTGACCCGGAGCCCGTGCACCCGGGTCACCTCCCCGTCGTCGAGGGACCCCGAGTGCCTCACCACGTTGCTCGTCACCTGGGTCCGGGACCGAGCAGGATCCACCACGTCGGCAGCGAGGGGCCACGGAGCGATCCGGGGCAGCCGGTGCAGCGCCGCCGCCGACCAGTGCGACGCGGCGACGCGACCGTCGAGGCGCGGAACGCGCGCCACCGTCCTCAGGACGTGACGTTGCCGGGGGTCGCACGTCCGCCAGTCCTCCCTGGACACGAACGTGCCGGGGCCGACGCGGACCAGTTCGCCCGCCGCGGCACGGCGCCGCATCGCCGCTGCCTCCGGTGAGTGCGGTCCCACGGGCCGGACCGAGAGGAGCGCGGGCAGGACGTCGTCGACGAGGTTCTCGAGCACGTCCCGAGGATGCCGTGCGCGCGGCCCCCGGACGACGTTGTCCACAGCGCCGGGACATCTGCACCGTGAAGTTCGCTCGGCACCGTGAAAGTTCGCGGTGCCGAGCGAACTTCGCGGTGCAGCAGCAGCAGCGCCGGCGGGGAGCGGCCGAGCGGCGCGGGCCCGCGGCCGCTACGCGAGCAGGGCCCGCGCGACGCCCTCGTCGAGCACGATGTCGGTGACCAGCCCCGCGGCCAGGGCGCCCCGCACGCTGCGGACCTTCGTGGCTCCTGCGACGACGCAGACCCGCCGCGGCGAGCGGCGGATGGTGGCGAGGTCGGGGCCGGAGGCGCGGGCGTTGATCTGGATGTCCTCCCACGAGCCGTCCTCGCGGAAGAACACGGTCGAGACGTCGCCGACGACGCCGTCGCGGTCGAGCTCCTGCTGGTCGCTGCGCTCCAGGTAGCCGCCCGAGTAGACGTGGCTGGGCACGACGGCCGAGGGCGACCCCACGCCGAAGAGGACCATGTCCATGCGCTCCTGCAGCTCGAGCACGCGCCGGGTGCTGCGCTCGCGCCAGAGGGCGCGCTTGGTGGCGGGGTCGTCGAAGAAGGCGGGCACGGGGAACTGCTGCACGGTGGCGCCGTAGGCCTGGCCGAAGCGGCGGAGGATCTCGCTCGCGTACATGATGCCGGTGGTGCGCACGTTGCCGGCCCCGTTGAGCTGCACCACCTGCGTGTTGTTCGTGGCCTTGGGCACGAGGTAGCGGCTCACCGCGCTGACGGTCGAGCCCCAGGCCACGCCGACGACCATGTTCGAGTCGACGTACTGGGTGAGCGTCCGTGCAGCCGACAGCGCGACGCGGTCGAGCCGGTCGACGTCGCTGGTCTGGTCGGGCACGGGGACGACGTGCGCGACGACGCCGTAGCGACGGTGCAGCTGCTCGCCGAGCACCGTCGCCTGGTCGAGCGGCGACTTGATCTGGATGTCGACGAGCCCGGTGTCCCGGGCGAAGCTCAGGAGGCGCGAGATCGACGAGCGGCTCGTGCGCAGCTCGCGGGCGATCGCCTCCATCGTGAGGTCCTGCATGTAGTAGAGGTGCGCCGCACGCAGGGCGTCCTGCGTGCGGTCGTGCGTGGCGTGGGTGGCGGCGTCGGACATCCCGACATGCTTGCACATCTGTGCACCTGTGTTGATGACATGGTGCAGAGAGAGCACGATGGTCCGTACAGGGAGACACCCTCGTTCCCGGACCCGTCGAAAGAAGCTCCTCGTGACCCCGTCGAAGAAGACCGAACAGATGCGACCCAACGTGGCCCGCATCCACGACCGCCCCACCGCCCAGGTCCTCGTCGTCGGCGGCGGCATCAACGGCATCGCGACGTTCCGCGACCTGGCGCTGCAGGGCGTCGACGTCGTCCTCGTCGAGCGCGCCGACTACGGCTCGGGCGCCTCCGCCGCCTCGTCGCACATGATCCACGGCGGCATCCGCTACCTCGAGAACGGCGAGTTCCGCCTCGTCCGCGAGAGCGTCGAGGAGCGCAACGGCCTGCTCAAGATCGCCCCCCACTACGTCAAGCCGCTGCAGACGACCATGCCGATCTTCTCCACCTTCTCGGGCATCCTGAACGCCCCGCTGCGCATGCTCACGCACAAGCAGCGCTCCACCAAGGAGCGCGGCGCCCTCCTCATCAAGGTCGGCATGACGCTGTACGACTCGTTCTCGCGCGACGGCGGCACGGTGCCGCGCCACACGTTCCGCGTCGGCAAGGCGGCCCTCAAGGACATGCCCGCGCTCAACAAGGGCGTCAAGTACACCGGCACCTACTACGACGCCTCGGTGCACGAGCCCGAGCGCCTCGCGCTCGACGTGCTCAAGGACGGCCTCGCGGCCGGTGAGAACGCCCGCAGCGCGAACTACGTCGAGGCCGTGGGCGTGAGCGACGGCGGCGTGCTGCTGCGCGACGTCGAGACGGGTCGCGAGTTCACGGTGACGGCCGACGTCGTCGTCAACGCGTCGGGCCCCTGGACCGACCTCACGAACCAGGCCATGGGTGGCGAGACCACGTTCATGGGCGGCACCAAGGGCTCGCACATCGTCGTCGACTCCCCCGAGCTGCTCGAGGCCACGAACGGCCGCGAGATCTTCTTCGAGAACAACGACGGCCGCATCGTCCTCATCTACCCGCTCAAGGGCCGCGTGCTCATCGGCACGACCGACATCGACGCCGACCCGACGCAGCCCGCGGTCTGCACCGAGGAGGAGGTCGACTACTTCTTCGACCTCGTCCGCCACGTGTACCCGCAGATCGAGCTGAACCGCGACCACATCGTGTACCGCTACTCGGGCATCCGCCCGCTGCCCCGCCACGAGGACACGGCGCCCGGCTTCGTGTCGCGCGACTACCGCATCGTCGAGACCGAGATCCCCGGCCTGGCGCGCACCAAGGTGCTGAGCCTGGTCGGCGGCAAGTGGACCACCTTCCGCGCCCTGTCGGCGCACCTCTCGACCGAGGCCACGACGCGCCTCGGCGTGGAGCGCTCGGTCGACACGACGGGCATGCCCATCGGTGGCGGCAAGGACTTCCCGAAGACCGACGCCGCCCGCACGACCTGGGTCGCCCGCCACGCGGACGAGCTCGACCGCGACCAGGTCGACCGCCTGCTGACCCGGTACGGCACCCGGGCGGCGAGCGTCATCGACGTGCTCACCGAGCAGTCGTCGCAGCCGCTCGCGAGCGACCCGCAGCTGAGCACCGCCGAGATCGCGTACTTCGCGACCCACGAGGACGCCGTCCACCTGGCCGACGTGGTGCTCCGCCGCACGAACCTCGCGTTCGTCGGTGGCGTGACGATCGAGGTCCTCACCGAGATCGCGGACGTCCTCGCGGCGACCCTCGACTGGTCGGACGAGCAGCGCGACGACGAGATCGAGCACACGCTCGAGATCCTGCGCACGTCGCACGGCGTCGAGGTCGGCTCGCAGCACGTCCCCACGGCCGGCGAGGCCGTCGCCGCCAGCTGATCGCCCCGCAGCGCAGGAGGCCCGTCACCCTTCAGGGAGGCGGGCCTCCGTCGTGCCCGGGGGCAGGAGGCGCGGGGCGGGGCGGGCGCGAGTGCGGTCCGGTCCGTCGCGGGCGGGCGTGCGCGGTGGCCCGTGGACGACGGAGCCGCCCCGACGGCGGGCGGGCGGGCGACTGTCAGCCGTCGGTCGTAGCGTCGCGGCATGACGAACCCCACGCTCGACGACATCGCCCTCACGACGCTGCAGGGCCGCGGCACGACCTTCGGCGAGTGGTCCGACGGTGTCGTGCTCGTGGTGAACGTGGCGTCGCGCTGCGGCCTCGCCCCGCAGTACGAGCAGCTCGAGCAGCTGCAGAAGACGTACGGCGACCGCGGCTTGACGGTGCTGGGGTTCCCCAGCAACCAGTTCTTGCAGGAGCTCGGCTCCGCCGAGGCCATCGACGAGTACTGCTCGACGACCTGGGGCGTCTCGTTCCCGATGATGGAGAAGGCCCGCGTCAACGGCGGCCGCGAGCACGCGCTCTACACCGAGCTCAAGAAGGCGCCCGACGCCGAGGGCAAGGCGGGCAAGGTGCGCTGGAACTTCGAGAAGTTCGTGGTCACGCCGTCGGGCGCGGTGCACCGGTTCCGTCCGACGACGCTGCCCGACGACCCGGCGATCGTGTCGCTCATCGAGGCCGAGCTGCCGCGCTGAGCGAGGGCGGGCCTCCTGCCGGGTGGCGTCCTGCCCGGGGCGCGCCTCCTGCCGGGTGGCGTCCTGCGTGGGGCGCGCCTCCTGCCGGGCCGGGGCGCCCCTCCTGCACCGGCGTCAGGCGCCGGTGGTGACCTCGATGCGGTTGAGCCACGGGTCGTCGAAGGCGAGCACGCGGCCGTCGTCGCGCGTGGCGACGCCGTGGTGCGCGAGGCGCTCGCCGAGGGCACCGAGGTCGTCGTCGGCAGGCACCTCGATGCGCACGAGCCCGAGGCCCAGGGCCAGCTGGCGGCGGCCGGCTCCGGCGCTGTTCCAGGTGTTCATGGCCATGTGGTGGTGGTAGCCGCCGGCGCTCACGAAGAGGGCCTGGGGCCCGAAGCGGGTGGTGGCCTCGAAGCCCAGCTGCTCGACGTAGAAGCGGTGCGCGCTGTCGACGTCGCCGACGCTGAGGTGCACGTGGCCCACGCCGGCGGGGCGGCTCGCGGCGGCGGCCACGGCCCGCTCGTCGAGGTGCTCCTGCACGAACCGGCTCGGGTCGAGCGCGAGGGTGGCCATGTCGATCTGCCCGTGCGTCCACGACCACTGGGTGCGGTCGCGGTCCCAGTAGAGCTCGATGCCGTTGCCCTCGGGGTCGGTGAAGTAGAACGCCTTCGAGACGAGGTGGTCGGCGCTGCCCGTGAAGCTGCCGGGGCGGCGCGAGGCGACGCTCCAGACGGCGGTGGCGAGGTCGGCCTCGGTCTCGAACAGGATCGCCGTGTGGAACAGCCCGGCCTCGCGCGGCGCCGCGTTCCGCAGCTCGGGGGCGTGCTCGAGCACGACGACGGGCGTGCTCCCGCGCCCCAGGACGGTGCGGGCGGCGCCGTCGCGCCCGGCGGGTCCGTCGAGGACCGTGGCACCGGAGGCGCGCGCGGCCCCGTCGTGCGGCGTCGCCCCGAGCACGGTGAGGGTCACGGCGTCCCGGTAGAACGCCGTCATGGCGTCGAGGTCGGCCACGCGCAGCGTCACCGCGCCCATGGTCGTCCCGGGGGCGAGCAGGTCGTCGGGGCGGGCCGGTCGGGGCGCGTCGGTCATGAGTGGTCCTCCACAGGTCGGTGACGTGTCAACTCATCAACAGGTCGACCGGGACGTGCATTCCCCACCGGGCAGCGCGGCGGTACGCTCGCTGTCGCACGTGGAGCGACGACGACCCACGGAACATGTCCGCTCCCCGACGGAGGGCCCCGCCTCGTGACACCCACCCCCACCCGCACGCTCGACGAGCTCGGCGGCCTCCGCGGCCTCCTGTTCGACCTCGACGGCGTGCTCACGCCGACCGCCGAGGTGCACATGCGCGCCTGGTCGCGCCTCTTCACCCCCTACCTCGAGCAGGCCGGCGTCGCCCCGTACACCGAGGCCGACTACTTCGAGCACGTCGACGGCAAGCCCCGCTACGACGGCGTGCGCGACCTGCTCGCCTCCCGGGGCCTCGACCTGCCCCAGGGCACGCCCGACGACTCCCCCGACGCCGAGACGGTGTGCGGGCTCGGCAACCGCAAGAACGCGGCGTTCTCCGCCGAGCTCGCCGAGAACGGCGTCTCGCCCTACCCGGGCTCGGTGGCGTTCCTCGACGCCGCGATCGCCGCCGGCTACGCCGTCGCCGTCGTCTCCAGCTCCGCGAACGCGACCTCGGTGCTCGAGGCCGCGGGCCTGCGCGAGCGCTTCGAGGTCGTCGTCGACGGCGTCGTCGCCGTGCGCGACCGCCTCGCCGGCAAGCCGGCGCCCGACACCTACCTCGACGGGGCCCGCCTGCTCGGGCTGGACCCGGCCTCCTGCGCCGTCGTGGAGGACGCCACCTCCGGCGTCGCCGCCGGTGCGGCCGGGCCGTTCGGGCTCGTCGTCGGCGTCGACCGTGGCGTAGGCCACGACGCCCTGCTCGCCGCCGGTGCCGACGTCGTCGTCGACGACCTCGCCGAGCTCACCGCGTCGCTGGGCGGTGCCGCGTGAAGCGCATCGTCGAGGACCCGCTCGACCGCCACCGGTTCCCCGTCGACGAGTGGGCGCTCGTCGAGACCGAGTTCGCCCCGCGCGGGCAGGGCCACGCCGAGACGATCTTCGCGGTCGGCAACGGTTACCTGGGCATGCGCGGCAACCTCGACGAGGGCCGGGGCGGCGAGACCTACGGCACCTACGTCAACGGGTTCCACGAGACCTGGCGCATCCGCCACGCGGAGGAGGCCTTCGGCTTCGCCCAGGTCGGCCAGACGATCGTCAACGTCCCCGACGCCAAGGTGATCCGCCTCTACGTCGACGACGAGCCCTTCGTCCTGTCCGAGGCCGACGTGCTGCAGTACACGCGCCGCCTCGACTTCCGCGACGGGGTGCTCGTGCGCGAGCTCGAGTTCCGCACCCCCTCGGGCAAGCTCGTCCGCGTGCGCTCGCGCCGCCTCGTGTCGCTCACCGACCGTCACCTCGCCGTGCTCGACTACGAGGTCACGCTCCTCGACGCCGACGCGTCCGTCCTGCTCTCCAGCCAGGTGCTCAACCGCCAGGACATCCACGACGAGTACCACTCGGGCATGCGCGCCGCGGCCGCGGCCTTCGACCCGCGCCGGGGCGAGACGCTCACCGAGCGCGTGCTGCAGCCGCTGCTGAAGCGGACCCAGGGCCCGCGGTCCGTGCTCGGGTACCGGACGACGAACTCCGGCATGACCGTCGCGGTCGGCGTCGAGCACCACCTCGAGACGGAGAACGAGTTCCAGGAGAGCTCGCAGATCGACGACGACCTCGCGAAGCACGTCTACCGCGTGCGCGCGAAGGCCGGGCAGCCGATCCGGCTCACCAAGCTCGTGACCTACCACACGTCGCGCGGCGTGCCCCCGCGCGAGCTCGGCGACCGCTGCGACCGCACACTCGACCGCGCCCGCGAGGTGCCCGTCGACGACGTCTTCGACGCTCAGCGCGAGTGGCTCGACGACTACTGGCGCCGCTCCGACGTGGCCGTCGACGGCCACCCCGAGGTGCAGCAGGCCACCCGCTGGAACCTCTTCCAGCTCGCGCAGGCCACCGCCCGCACCGACGGCCAGGGCATCGCCGCCAAGGGCGTCAGCGGCTCCGGCTACGGCGGGCACTACTTCTGGGACACCGAGATCTACGTCCTGCCGTTCCTCACCTACACGGCGCCGAACGTCGCGCGCAACGCGCTGCGGTTCCGCCACGGCATGCTCGACGCCGCGCGCGACCGGGCCCGCGAGCTCAACCAGCGGGGCGCCCTGTTCCCCTGGCGCACGATCAACGGGCTCGAGTCGAGCGCCTACTACGCGGCCGGCACGGCGCAGTACCACATCGACGCCGACATCGCGCACGCGCTCACGCAGTACGTCGCGACCACCGGCGACGAGCAGTTCCTGGCCCTCGGCGCGATCGACATCCTCGTCGAGACCGCGCGGCTGTGGGCCGACCTCGGCTTCTGGCGCTCCAACGGCGACAAGAAGTTCCACATCGACGGCGTCACCGGACCCGACGAGTACACGACGGTCGTCGACGACAACCTCTACACGAACGTCATGGCGCGGGCCAACCTCCGCGACGCGGCGCGGTCCTGCGAGGAGCTGGCCGTGCGCGACCCCGCCGCCTACGCGCGCATGGTCGCCCGCACCGGCCTGGAAGAGCACGAGCTGTCCGAGTGGCAGCGCGCGGCCGACGCCATGGAGATCCCGTTCGACCCGCACCGCGGCATCCACCCGCAGGACGCGCAGTTCCTCGACAAGGAGCTCTGGGACCTCGAGAAGACGCCCGAGAGCAAGCGCCCCCTGCTGCTGCACTACCACCCCCTGGTGATCTACCGGTTCCAGGTGCTCAAGCAGGCCGACGTCGTGCTCGCGCTGTTCCTGCAGGGGCACGAGTTCAGCGCCGCCGAGAAGCGCCGCGACTTCGAGTACTACGACGCGCTCACCACGGGCGACTCGACCCTGTCGGGCGTCGTGCAGTCGATCATCGCGGCCGAGGTCGGCCACCACGACCTCGCGCTCGCCTACTTCCTGTCGTCGCTGTACGTCGACCTCGCCGACCTGCACCGCAACACCGCGGACGGCGTGCACGTGGCGTCGACGGGCGGCATCTGGAGCGCGCTCGTGCACGGCTTCGCCGGCCTGCGCGACCACGAGGGCCGGATCGCCTTCGACCCGCGCCTGCCCGACGACTGGCCGCGGCTCGCGTTCCCCGTCACCGTCCGTGGCAGCAGGATGCGCGTCGAGGTCCGCCCCGAGAGCATCTCGTTCGAGATCGAGGCCGGCGACGAGCTCGAGGTCCAGGTGCGCGACGAGCACGTCGTCGTCGCCCTCGGCCGGCCCGTCACGGTCCCGCTCGAGCACCAGGGCGTGCGGCTGCGCTCGGCCGCCCCGACCACGAGCGACCTCCGCGGCACCCTGCGCGCGGACGGCTCGGTCATCACGGCGTCGATCCCGACGATCTCGCTCGACCGGCTCGAGGCCCAGGGCGAGGCGGCCTCGTAGGGCGACCCGCGCGCCTCCTGCGACCCGCGCCTCCTGCGCCCGGTGGCAGCCCCGCTGCCGGGCGCGGCGGCAGCTCGCGCACCGCACCGCCGTCGCTCCCGCGGACGACAAAGGGGCCGACGTCCACCACGAGGTGGACGTCGGCCCCTTCGGCCGTGCGGGAGCGGAG
>Ga0265780_10008162_pt1 | contig 12744 bp, 18 predicted proteins | sample P1T30metagenome_FD_192432 | JGI IMG/M metagenome (GOLD analysis project Ga0265780, IMG submission 192432) | Plant litter microbial communities from East Loma Ridge, Irvine, California - P1 T30 | ecosystem: Environmental > Terrestrial > Plant litter > Unclassified | place: USA: California...
GGGGCATCAGCAACTATGCGGCAGAACTGCACCCGGCCGATCCCAAAGGACGGCACGCCGTCGCATACCTCTGTCATAGAGGTTCGGTCTCGGCGTCGAAGGGTGAAGCGCTGGATGCCCCGTGAGGGCATCAACCTTGCGCGGATTACAATGACTTAGGCAGGCTAACTGGAAGCTCTGCTATGGTTATCTCCCTCGGTGCCCCCGCCAGATTGGCTAACCTTTCGGGCGCTCCTCCGAGCCGAAAATCAAAAGCCCCCGCGGCGGCTCGAACCGCTGCGAGGGCTAAAAACCACAGGCTGGCTGGCGAGAGGTTCACCCCACTTTACATCAACCCGTTTTCGACTGCAATTTCGTTCACGACGATCGGCAGCGCTATCGGAATGGAGCTAGACCGCAGGCAAGCTGCCGTGTCTCGCATCGCGCGGAAAGCCGACTTGTGAGAGACGGCTTCGATCTCATTCGCGACGCTTACGACGTTGCCGGTCTCGACGAGCATGAGCGCGCGGTACTGGTCCGCCTGGCTTTCATGGCGAACGAGGGCAAGGCGTGGCCGTCAATCGCTCACCTCGTCGAGAAACTCGGCAAGTCCGAACGCACGGTCCAGCGGGCTATCCGTCGACTGGTTGACGCTGGGCATATCACTCAGCGCCAGCGCCGGCACGATACTGCCATCTATACCGTTCACCCGATCCTAGCCGATCCCAAACCCGTCAGTGTGACGGGCGTCAGTGTGACGCCCGTCGATCCGACGCCCGTCACAAACGCCCCCAAGACCCGTCCCACAGACACCCTAATAGCCAAGAACAACCAATCTTCTCCGAAGACTTCGTCTTCTTCGAAGAAACGCGCGCCCGCGAAGACCCCGTTTCCGTCTGAGTTCTGTCCAGTGATGGGCCTGAGAACGGCTGCCGTGGTCGCTGGCTGGCCGCCTGGCGACCTCGACGACCAGCTCGATCGCTTTGCGGCGTACCACCGGAAGGAAGGGACGCTCAGCGCCGATTGGCAGGCATCGTGGACCCACTGGGTCAGCAACTCAAAGAAATGGGATAAGACCAATGAACAATCTCGCTCGATTGGACGAACGCAGGCAAGTCGTGGGTCGCCCCGTGACGCCATCCTTGCCGCCCATGATCGCGTCGACTTTGGCTGATAACCGGTTCCGCAGCACACCGTGGAATGCGGCGGATGCGATGTTCTCGATCGTGTCTACGGACGAACGCCGACAGGTAGTTGAGGGTGCCCGGGTCTATCGAGATTCCCTCGCACCGTGCCCTCGGGACTGGCTGAAGAGACGGCTCTCCAGCATGGCAATGGCACACGGTCACGAGAAGGATCCTGACCGGGCCGCGGCGTGGCTGCAGGAGACCGGCCGACTGCTTTGGGATCTACCCCACGACATTCTCGCCCATGCAATTGACGAGGCGATCAAGCGATCGGAACGCGGCTTTATGCCAGCTGTGGGCCAGATACGGGCCATTGCTGACCCGATGGTTTCGACCAGGCGGGAAGAGACCTATCGCCTCGAGGCAATGGCGCTGGTTATCGAGGGGCGATCAAGGCCGGACGCCAGCGTAAGACCTTGGGAGCGAGTGGTCGCCGACGTTGCCCCTGAGGACGATCGCATCCCGGCTTCAGACATTGCCGCATTCAATCGGAACATGCGCAAGTTCGGCTTGGCGATGCGATGCCGCGCCGACGGCAGCACCTTCAACCTCGAACCTGGCGCTCCCGATCCTACCGAACAGGGAGACGGCAAATGACCGACAGAACACGTAATCGCGGCAGCCTAGCGGACCAGCTGCGGCGCGCGATGTGGCTTGCCGACCTAGCGGCGGCGGAAGAGGAGCGGCAAACCGGGGGGGGTGTCGTCGACTCAAATCCGCGGCCCCCTACCGTGGACCCCTTGGTCTCTCACGCGCAGTTTTTTTCTCGCTGGGGGATTTCAAAGTGCGAACTTTGAGGCCGCCTGCGAACTTAGTGCGAACCACCGCGACCCCCTCCGTACCATATCCTAATCGACGAGAACCGGCTGAATACTGCCACTTTACTGGTGGCCGCCGTACGCCGTTACTTGGCTCGCGCAAGCATTCATGGTTCGCAGGGTGCGTACTTATTCAAAGCGGTGCGTTTTATTCAAACACGTTCAATCCGCTTGCAACCCGCAGAAAACGGCCGTTTTTGAGTGATTCGCACCTGGTTCGCACCCGGTACGCACTGCGAACCAAGTGCGAACCGGTGCGTACTTTGCCGCCAGCGGCGGAAATCCCCCCTCTAGCTCGCGATCGGCGGCGCTATGGCTGACCGCCCGAACAAGCACGCCGATCGGCAGCGCCTCTACCGGAAGCGCCAGCGAGATCGGCTCGCAGTCTACCGAGTGCCGGCTGGGGATGACCTTTTGCTGGCGCTGCTCACTTCCGGCCGCCTCACGGAGTTGCAGGCTCTCAATCGCCACCGCGTGGAACAAGAGGTGGCCGCGGTGCTCGCAGAATGGGCGCGGCTCTGGGCTGAATAAATACCGTGACGCGTCACGCGCAGCGCGGCGGCGTGCCGATACAATCGCGTCAAATCATGGAGAATCGTCAATGCGGAAGCCGTTTTTACCGTCCGATCTGATTGCCGAGCGCGGGCTGGACTTCATCCGCGCTACGATCGCGCAGACAGTGGCCCGCAACGCGCCGAAAGAGGCTGCGGAGATCGCAAGCGACCGGTGGGGCGCGGAAAGTCGAGCCGTTCGCCTCGTCAAGGCCGCGGAAGCTGCTGGCACCGTCAACGGAAATTGGGGCGGGCCTCTCTCGGGCGAATACGCGGCAGCCGCAGCCGAATTTATGGGACTCGTCCGCAAGCAATCGATCCTAGGGCGGCTCACGGGCTTGCGCCGCGTCCCTCCCCGGGTGCCAATCCTTACGCAGACCGGTGGCTTCGTAGGGCACTGGGTCCGCGAAGGGGCGGCAATGCGCGTCGGCAAGGCGGCGTTCGCCCGACAAACGCTCGACACGCTGAAAGTCGCGGCCATGTGCGTCGTCACTGAAGAGCTAATCGAATCCGGTGACCCCCTCGCAGACGCAATCATCAAGGCGGATCTGACCCGCGCGATTGCCGAGGCGTCAGATTTGGCTTTCATCGACCCGGCTAACGCTGGCGTGAAGGGAGAGACCCCGGCCAGCGTCACGAACGGCGTGGAGCCGATCACCGCAGTTGGCGACTTCAAGATCGATCTAGATCGCCTGGTGGCATCGTTCGCTGGCGATCTGACGACGGCGGTGCTGGTCGGCAGGCCCGAGCTCTTCGTTCAAGTCGCCGGGGTTGAGTTTCCAAACGTCGGCGCGCGCGGCGGCGAAATGGCGGGCATTCCAGCAATCCCGTCGCGATCGGTGCCGAATAACGCCGACGGCTCGTATCGCCTCAACCTGATCGACCCCGCCGGCATCGTCTATGCCGCTGACGATGCTGCGACGCAGATCAAATCAACGCATCAGGGTACGATCGAGATGAGTGAGACCCCGGTCAGCAACGCGATCACGCCCACCGCCAGCGAGCAGGTCAGCTTGTGGCAAAACAACCTAATGGCGATCGCCGGCCTGATGCACGAAAATTGGCGGCAGGAACGGCAAGATTCCGTTGCGGTGCTGTCTGGTATCCGTCCGACGCAGCTGGCGGCCTGACCATGAGGGGGCTAATCTCACTGACCTCGATCCACAAAGCCGACAGTGCGCAACGGATTATCGAGGGCATCGCCAGCGCGCCGACGATCGACAGAATGGGGGATATCGTCGAGCCGATGGGCGCGCGCTTTAAGCTGCCCCTCCCTCTGCTGTGGCAGCATGATCACTCCGCGCCGATCGGAAACGTTGAGCACGCGCGCGCGACCAAAGAGGGGATTACCTTTCGCGCGCGGATCGCGACCATCAGCACTCCGGGGAAGCTGAAGGATCGTGTTGACGAAGCATGGGATTCAATCGCCTCGGGCCTCGTTCGCGCAACGTCGGTAGGCTTCATGGCCCTGAAGTCTGAGCCATTGCCGAATGGGGGTCGCCGTTTCGTAGAGTGGGCTTGGCATGAGCTAAGCTGTGTCACGATCCCGGCATGCGAAGAGGCGACGCTTGCCGTTGCCAAGCATTACGACGAGCAGGCGCGGAGGCTGCGGTACGCCAACACGCGGGTGGTACGCCTGGGCGACAGCGACTTGCGCGCGGCAGGGCTGCCCCCACGCCCTGGCATAGTCAGGGTCGGGTGATGGGCATGACAACGAACGATGCCGGGGCCACAATACAACGACGGCTCGCGGACTCTGGCGACCTTCTTGAAGCAGTGGAGCTTGTCGAATGCGAGGACGAAAAATCCTTGATGGCCTATGTCTACAAAGTCGGGCGGCCGGACCACGATTGTCTGGTCGTGTGCTTCGATAAGCCAGAGCACATTCCACTTTTAGAAGTCCTCAACTGCCTAAAAAGGCGCGTCGCACTCACGCACTGATGCGGCTGTTTATGCCCTTCCTAATCCTACCGAGCATCCTTTGTCGTCGTCGCGGCGCGACGATGACAGGAATCCCAGTGCGCCGTCCCCCATCCGTGAAAAACCTTGTGCCGCGTTAACGAATCGTTATCCTAGCGGGAACAAAGCGGGACACTCGAGCGGTGTTCCGCTGCTTTGACTCATGGATGGAGGAGGTGAGCCTGATGTTCGGCAATACACTGGACCGTCCGGACTATCGACGCGCTGAACGCGAAGCCGAGCGTTTGCTGCGCGATATGGACGTGACCGTTCCGCCAGTGAATCCAATTACAATCGCAGCGGAGCTGGGGGTGAAGGTCTGGTTCGCAAACTTCACCGGCACCAGCAGTAACGTGTCCGGATTCTACGACTGCAAAGATAACTCGATATACGTCAATAAGGACGAATATCCTCCTCGACAGACATTCACCATTGCGCACGAACTCGGGCATAAAATGCTTCACGAGGAGTGGGCGAATAGCGGTGAGTACAAGGTGCTGTGGCGTGACGTGGCCGGTCAGGAGCAAGATGCTAAGGAAGTTGAAGCGAACGCGTTTGCGGCAAACCTGCTGATGCCCAAATTCCTGATGGATCGATACATAGACCGAGGTATCTCTCCGTCGCAGATGGCCACTCTGTTCGCTGTGTCGTTACCAGCGATGCGCAATCGTCTGTCAAAATTGTATGGCCTCTGAGCCGCCGAGTCCAGGCGGTGAGCGCGACATTGCGCTCACCTCCGTTACTGACAGGGTAATCATTACCGACCGTGATGCAGCACGCCACGCAACGGCGGGTAAAGAAGGCGCAGATCCGGAACTGACCCGGAACTTCGGCCAAGCGGTCCATCTCCAGCACCAACTGGATGATAAGAAAGAGACGAACCGCTATAAAGAGGTAAGGTACGACAAACTGATTGAGCTATCGCCCGTAATCATCGCAGCATTCGTGGTAATTCTTGGATTTGCGGTATTCATCGGGTGCATGTTTGCAGCGCTCGGTCATGAAACCCAAGCGGAGTACTGGGCTAAACAGGGCGAGCGGGGTATCGGTACAGCAGTAGCAGCCCTTGCCTATATCTTCGGGAAAAGCACCAAATAGCCGCGCAAATGCCGTTTACCTGCTCAAGCACTAACGCAGCTGATAGTCCCAAGGCAACGCCGGCTCGGCGCTAGTTCGGTACCGAGCCCCCGCGCTCGATTGGCATTCTATTAGCACTCGAGACCTACGGAATAGTTTCAACGTCAACAACCGCCACCCCGTAACCGTCTCTGCTAGCATTTTTGCCTGATGTTCGTCGATTTCTAGCTTTAGTATCTCGCCAGCTGCGATCTTATAGGGAAACCGCAAGTCGGACGGGTCCTCGTAATCTAGGGCGGTGCCCCGGCGCAGAGTTCGCCACGGTCCGCCTGCTAAATAGCGGATGCTCGTAATCGCAACGGTCTGGCCGGATCGATTATGCATTCCTAAAAATGACGTGTCGCCATACTGCCCTCCATAACTAATGAAGCAAGAGAGCCGCTCTCGTCGCTGCAGGCTTGCGATCCACAACGCCGCGCCGGCCGCAACGAACGGAGCGGTCGCAGAGACGAGCAACTGTGCGACGTCTTTAGTAAGCAAACCGTATCCTAACTTTGCCTCGCGCGGAAGCTGCCGATCGGCAATGATCCTGGCTAATGACTGCAATTTTGATGACTCGGATACACCATTCGGCGCAGCATTGATCGATTTGTCAGCCTACTTGGAAAATTTGGTTTTTAGCTTTCCGGCGGCTTCGGCGATCTCCAGCGCAAGCTTACGCTCCGCTTCAAGGCGTTGCTTCGCTGATAAATCTTGCTCCAAAATTTGCATGATGCCGGCTCGCACAATCGGAAAGTATGCTTTGCATTCTTCTTCTGATAGCGAGTGAATGCCGGTGCTTAACACACTGTACATCGCTTTGTTCTGTACAAGTGCGGATGGTAATACATCCTTTAAAGCCTCAATTTTCTCATCAATCCGAAGCTTGGCAAACTGAATTTCCGTATCGTTTTTAACCGTAGAGCTTTCAAAGTGGTCGGCTATCAGGTGCTCAAAAATACGTCTGAGGTAGACAAAAGCACCAATGCCTACCCCATGGGCTATTAGCCCATTTGCGCGCGATAACTCTCTAAAAAATTGATCCTTTAACACCCCCTTAAAACGGACTAGATCTCCGTTTATAATATCAGCAATAGCTGGGCGTTGGCCAATCTTTTCTAAAGAAGCGTTCGAAAGCCAAAACATAAACATATAGTTGTAGTTACATCGCAGGCACGCAAGGCTTACTTGAAACTGCCCATTAACGCCTGCCTCTATTTTAAAACCTTCTCCTACAAAAGTTCTAGAGACGGTTTTGAAAGTCGTTTCTTTTAAACACCTGACACAATACGTATCAAACTGAATAGTTCGAAAACGAAGGTCGGTGAGATATTGATAATCGCAGTCGTTTACTGGAGCATACAACGGCCGTTGGATCAGCAATTCGTAAAGCGATGGAAGCCCCGTCTCTGACGCAGCGGTATTTTCGGTCACGCGAAGCGCTCTGCCAAAATGGCACGAATGGCTTGTGGCCGGCTGAGAGGCACGTCGCGCGTACCTATCCAAGAATCCAGTGCGGCCAACTGATCGGGTTGAAGCCGAACGCCCACCATTGTTCCCGGCGCATCCGCGCGTTGCGTTTTCGTGTAAACTCGAATTGACCTAGCCATACATTGGCGCTAACACGAAATCGAGCCGAACGGAAGCTACCAACGACCGCCCGGCTCTAACCGCAACCGTTCCAGGAGAACGATCATGGCTTCAAGTGTCCATAGCATACCTACGCTTGCGCAACAGCCGGAGCTGCGCCCCTACATCGTCTATGATCGTCTCCCAGCGGGGCACATCACCCACCTGGTGCGAGAAACGACGTGTCCGATCCTTCATCACGGCGAGACGATCGTGATTGACCCATCCGACTGCACCATCGCCGTCGGTGATCTATTTGTCATGGAGAGCGGGCGTAGCAGCCCAAATGGTCCGAGCCGTAATATCGTGGAATTCAAACAGCGTGACTGGTGTATCCTTGATGATGACGGTGAGTTCCGAGATCAGCCTTGTTGGTCGGCCCTTTTCTACAGCTCTATCCGCGATCTTCGCAGAGGTAGCGAGCCGATCCGGATGACGGACGGGCCGGTGCGGCTGTCATCCGCTGTCTACTTCGAACAACGGATCATCGGTCGGATCGTCGGCATACTGGAGTCATCGTTCGCTGAGCCGATGCGGCGGCTGGCGGCATAATCTTCGAACAATCGGGCAACTAATTTCGGACAGCCTGCCCCGCCCGACCGCAGTCGTATGGATATCCATACGGTCGGGACAGTGGCCCCCAAAATCGGCGCCCCGGTAATTTTCTACCGCGGTTCCTGTTTCTGGTGACCGATAGCGACGCTGACACCCTACCCCTCCCGTGCGTGACGATATCGGTACGCACGCGGCGAGGCCAATGACCCTGCCCCTTCGCCCCCAAATTTGGGGACGACGCAGTACGTTTGTATTTGCTTTTTGTAATTCTAAAGTCTAAATGCAAGCTGGTAATCAGGAGATAGCCGTGCAGACCGTCGCGCAAGCAATAGAGATCGTAAGCTATATCACGGCAACCCCCCGCAACCGGGTCAACCAGCTGGCGCGCGCGCTAGTGTCTGCGGGCGTCTTCCCCAAATCGGTTGGGCGAGACGTCAAGAAGATCGACGGCGGCCAGGTGCTGGGCCTGCTCGCCGCAGTGGCCTATGCCCAAAACGTGGCAGACGCCCCTTCCATCGCAACTTCGTTCATGGAACTCCCAACCCGCGGCGGCGAAGGGTTTGAACCCCCCGAGAGTACGCTGGCAGACGTCTTCACGCAGTCCATGGCCTATGAGAAATGGCAGGGCGCAGAGCTCGAGTTGGCAATTGTAGCATCTGGCTACGTCGCAACTCTCACGGGCGAGATCATCATCGGCGATCAATCCATTAGCGGAAGCGTCCCCTTCTGGGTTGAGCAGTCGCAGGGCGGGTGGGTGAAGCGTTCTTTCGTCATCGACCATCACGGCGTAACGCTCCTGCGCAACCTTTTCTGTCGCGATGATAACCAGGGGGTATCTTTCTCCGGTGCCACTTCCGTCGGCCGGATCCCCCAGTGACCGAGACTAAATACCCGACTGAACGAGATATGGCCTAAATGAGCCGCCGCGCCGCCTTTAACCAAAGCGACGTAACCCGCGCCTTCAAAGGTGCGTTGGCTGCGGGCGTGAGGGTGGCCGTCCTGATTCGGCCCGACGGCACGATGGAAATTGTGCCAGCTGCCGGCGACCGGCCGATGATCGCCGATAATGATCTAGATGCGCGTCTCGATGCGTTCGGTGGGCTATGAAGAAGAAGCTCGCGTACGTTTCCAGCTTTGTCGATCGGCACGGCAAGCCCCGGTACCGTTTCCGCCGAACCGGTTATCCGGTTCACTACTTCAAGGAACCGCACGGCACGAAGGCATTCGAGCGCGAGTACGCGGCGTGCCTTTCGACGGAACCCGCACCCGCCGGCGCCGGACGCACGAAGCCCGGCAGCGTGTCTGACGTGATCATCCGCTACTATGCCGATAACAACTTCCTTGATCTGAGGGAGTCTACCAAAGCGGTTTACCGCGGCGTGCTCGAGCGCTTGCGGAACAACTTCGGTGACGATCCAATCCGCCAGTTCGATTCGGAACGGCTGGCACGGCTGATGACCAAGATGCGCGATCGCCCCCATGCGGCGGCGCGGCTCCGGAAGCTGTTCGCGCAACTGTTCGTCATCGCTCGTCGCGCGAAGCTGGTCCCGCATGGTTTCGACCCTGTCCGTGATACCAAGCCCCCCAAGGCGGTAAGCGACGGCTATCACAGGTGGACGGAGGACGAGCTGGAGGCGTTCGAAGCCAAGCACCCGCTCGGCACCAAACCCCGCCTCGCCTTCGCGATGCTGCTCTACGGAGCTCAGCGCAGCGGCGACGTGCGGTTCATGACCCGAGAGACGATCGCTGAAGGCCGGATCAGGCTCGACCAGAGCAAGACCAGCACTGCAGTGGACGTTCCAGTAGTGGCGCCGCTGCGAGAGGCCCTGGCGGCCGGTCCGCTGGGCGCTGGGACGCTATTGGAGACCAAGGGGGGCGAGCCATTCACCCCCAAGGGCTTCTATGGGATGTTCAAGCGCGCGTGCATTGCGGCGGACCTTCCGCATTGCTCGCCGCATGGCCTACGGAAGTCGGCGGCGCGGCGATGCAAGGACGCCGGCTGCTCGAACGAACAGGGCATGGCTATCACCGGTCACAAGACCGAAAAGGAATACCTACGTTACGCTGGGTCTGGCGCTCGCGCGGACCTGGCTGACGAAGCTATGGAAATGGTTTTGGCTAACCAGACTCTCCGGGTAGCCAAAGCTCAGTCGCAAACCCCTGCAGAGTCTGCGTAAACCGAACAACGCTGGATGCCCCGTGAGGATTCGAACCTCAATAGGCGGTATCAGAAACCGCAGTCTTACCATTAGACGACGGGGCATCAGCGAGGGCGCGATCTAAGCGGGGGTTTGCGCCGTGTCAACGCCCTGATGGTGCCAATTCGCCACGTCGCTTGCGTAATCGCCGCGCTGCGCTACATTCGTCGCCAAGCACCGGGCGGGTATTTTCCCGCGGCGGCAGATATAGATAGTGAGTTTTACGGCGATGGGGGATGTTTCCGCCCGAATGCCGTCCCGGCAGGCTGGTCCTGCCCGTCCGGCGGCGACCCGGCCCGGTCGAGGGCGGTGGGCCGATGCGCAGGCGTTTGCCGCGCTGGATCTCGGCACCAACAATTGCAGATTGCTGATCGCGCGCCCGCAGGCCGGCGGATTCGCGGTGATCGACGCGTTCTCGCGGATCGTCCGGCTCGGCGAAGGGCTCGCGTCCACCGGGCAGCTGAGCGACGCCGCGATCGAGCGCACGATCGCCGCACTGCGCGTGTGTTCGGACAAGCTGAAGCGCCGCAACGTCACGCTAGCGCGCTCGGTCGCGACCGAAGCCTGTCGCCAGGCGCGCAACGGCCCCGCCTTCATCGCCCGCGCGCTTGCCGAGACGGGCATCCATCTCGACATCATCACCGCGGAGGAAGAGGCGCGGCTGGCCGTGCTCGGCTGCCATGCGCTGATCGAACCCGGCAACGACCCCGCACTGATCTTCGACATCGGCGGCGGTTCGACCGAGCTCGTGCTGGTCGATACGTCGACGCCGATCCCGACCGTGCTCGACTGGCATTCCGCCCCCTGGGGCGTCGTGTCGCTGACCGAACATGCGGGCGGCGGCAAGGGCGAGGCGGGCCGACGCGCGGCCTATGCACGGATGCGCCAGGTCGTCGCGGACAGCATCGCGCCGTTCGCCGCGCGGCTGCCGGTTAACGTCGAGCGCCCCCGGCTGCTTGGTACCAGCGGCACCGTGACGACGCTGGGCAGCGTGCATCTGGGGCTCAGCCATTACGACCGGTCGGAAGTCGACGGGCTGATCGTGCCCGCCAGCGCGATGCGGCGGATCAGCGCGGACCTGTCGCACATGGCGATCGAGGAGCGGGCGAAGCTCGCCTGCATCGGAAACGAGCGCGCCGACCTGGTGGTCGCGGGCTGCGCGATATTGGAGACGATCATGGACATCTGGCCCGCCGAACGGCTCGGCATCGCCGACCGCGGCATTCGCGAGGGCATATTGCGCCGCCTGATGGGGAGCCCCAGGCCATGAGCCGCGGCGGCTCGGGCGGGCACACCCGCGTCCTCACCGCACGCAAGCGGACCGCGCAGTCGACGCGCTGGCTCGAACGCCAGCTGAACGACCCGTACGTCAAGCGCGCCAAGGCGGAGGGCTATCGCAGCCGCGCGGCGTACAAGCTGACCGAGCTCGACGAACGGTTCGAGGTCATCAAGGGGTCGAAGCGCGTCATCGATCTCGGCATCGCGCCGGGTGGCTGGGCCCAGGTGATCAAGCGCCGTCTGCCCAAGGCGGCGGTGGTCGGCATCGACCTGCTGCCGGTCGATCCAATCGACGGCGTGACGATCTTCCAGATGGATTTCATGGACGACGCGGCGCCCGCGATGCTGATCGACGCGCTCGGCGGCGCGCCCGACCTGGTGCTGTCGGACATGGCCGCGAACACCGTCGGCCATCCACAGACCGATGCGCTTCGGACGATGGCGCTGGTCGAGGCGGCGCTCGATTTCGCGTGCGACGTGCTGGAGAAGGGCGGGACCTTCGTGTCGAAGGTGTTCGCGGGCGGCGCTGATTCTGCGCTGGTCGCCGAGATGAAGCGCAACTTCACCAGCGTGAAGCACGCCAAGCCGCCGGCGAGCCGCAAGGGCTCGGTCGAGTGGTTCGTGGTGGCGCAGGGGTTCAAGGGGCGATCGGTCGATCGGGAGCGCTGATCCACCGTTTGCCCCGCCAGCGCCGCCCCGTGGCGGCTGACGACGCGGCTTCGCCGCGGAGGGGTGGTTTTAGGCATGATGGCCGCGGCATGGCCGGGCGCGCGCTTGCGTTGAGCCCTTCAGACTAAGCCCGGTAGCCCGCCCCCTCCCCCCGTTCGTGCTGAGCGCAGTCGAAGCACCTTGAGTCCCATGCCCTTCGACTACGCTCAGGGCGAACGGTACGGCGGTGGCGAACGGTGTGGGGGTGTTGAACGGTGTGGGGGTGACGCACGGTGTGGGATGGCGACCGGTGTCGGGGTGGCGACCGGTATGAGGGTCGCGACCGGTGGCCACCGGGACGGCGAATGCGAACCACCCCCGCTACATGCCCCCGCCTCACCCCCAACGACACCCAAGCAAAGAAAAGGCCCGCGGACCTTCAGGTCCACGAGCCTTTCAATCACATCAACCAACCGATACCGCAGCATCGTTCGCCGGAGACCGATCAGGGTCAGATCACAACATGGCCCGGCTCACGCCGCTCCACGTCCGTGCCATCAACCCTCGTAATCGGCACCCAGATTCTGGTTGCGCGGCGGGGCGGCGGCGGTGAGCCGCAGCGCCTCTGCCGATGCCGCGAGGCTGCCAACGGCATCGACCTCGTCATCATCGTCGACGCGGACCTTCTGCAGGCCCTGAATGACCGATTCCTTGAGATGCGCCGGCTTGACGTTCTCGTCGGCGATCTCGCGCAGCGCGACCACCGGGTTCTTGTCGCGATCGCGGTCGAGCGTCAGTTCGGCGCCGCCCGAGATCTGCCGCGCAC
>Ga0265780_10008163_pt1 | contig 12743 bp, 10 predicted proteins | sample P1T30metagenome_FD_192432 | JGI IMG/M metagenome (GOLD analysis project Ga0265780, IMG submission 192432) | Plant litter microbial communities from East Loma Ridge, Irvine, California - P1 T30 | ecosystem: Environmental > Terrestrial > Plant litter > Unclassified | place: USA: California...
GGGGCCGTTTCTCTGACCTGCTTACCGAGCTTGGGATACCTTTCCCTAAATTTGGTATAGCCGAAAGTGCTGACGAAGCAAGCAAGCTTGCCGAAACGTTAGACTTCCCACTGTTGGTTCGCCCATCATACGTATTGGGTGGCCAGGGTATGAAGATCGTAATTAACAAACAGGAGCTTGAGGAGCACGTTATCGATTTGCTTAAAAGCATACCGGGCAACAAGCTGTTGCTTGACAACTATTTGGATGGTGCGATTGAAGCCGAAGCCGATGCAATTTGCGATGGCGAAGATGTTTACATAATAGGTATCATGGAGCACATTGAACCTTGCGGTGTACACAGCGGCGATAGTAATGCTACACTGCCACCGTTTAACCTGGGTGAGTTTGTAATGCAGCAAATTAAAGACCATACCAAAAAGATAGCGCTCGCGCTTAAAACGGTAGGCCTTATAAACATACAGTTTGCCATTAAAGATGATATTGTTTACATAATAGAGGCTAACCCGCGCGCAAGCCGTACGGTACCTTTTATTGCCAAGGCATACGGAGAGCCTTATGTAAACTACGCAACCAAGGTAATGCTGGGGGCTAAAAAAGTAAAAGACTTTACCTTTAACCCTAAGCTTGATGGTTTTGCCATTAAACAACCGGTATTCTCTTTTAGTAAATTCCCGGGTGTGAATAAACAACTTGGCCCTGAGATGAAATCTACCGGAGAGAGCATCCTATTTATAGACGACCTTAAGGACGATCAGTTTTACGAGCTGTACTCACGCCGTAAAATGTACCTGAGTAAATAATACTGCTCTGTATAACATAAAAACGCCCATGCATTGCATGGGCGTTTTTGGTTTATATAGTTTGATGCTATTATTTTTTAATTCGGGCAAGAACAATATCCAGCCTTCGTTTGTTGTATTGCTGTACCAAAGCCGGATAAAAATGAAAGAGTATATTACTTATCAATAGTGCTATTGTAAAGCTGTAATGCTTAGAACTGTATTTAATACCTGTAAAAACAAGGACACCCACAAAAGCAATAAGATGGCTGATTTCGGCGTAGGTTATTTCTTTCCTCAGGTTAAGTAATTCCTCATGGGTGGGTTTCTCTGTAACTTTAATTTTAGGGTTAAAGTGCCTCCAAAAACTTGTTATAAGCATTTGCCTGAAATAAAGCACCCCGATATTTTTATTAGCCTTCTTACCCTTTACAAAGTTAAAGCGCGACAGTTTGTTGTAAAATGCCATATTCCTGAGAGGAAAATTGAGCAACAGGCCTACAACAGAGAAACCAAAAGCAATAACTATTGCGTTGAGTATATTGGCAAGTATCATAATTGGTGGTTATAAAAGTAAATATATAAAGTATAATGCCCCCAAAACTGGGGCATCATACTTTATACTGTAATAGACTTAGTATTGACCTTAGGAAAGCCTGTATAGTGAATTTCCATGTTATCGAAATAAAAATTTTGAGCTAATAATTGTGTCATAAAATCTATAGTAGATATCAAACTTTTGGTTTGTATTGGTAACACCCATGAATGCTTAAAATACTCATCTTCCTTTTGGTTCTCTATAACATTTAAACTTTCTATTGATATTTGATCGCCAAGAGAGATTAATAGCTTTTTTGTTTCGTCAAACAAACCAGATATGTGATTGATGTCATCATCGGTTAAATATTTATCGAATAGTATATTAACCATTCCAGCATTAATTCCCGATCTGTTAGCATCGCAATTACTGTATATCTCTAGAAGGTTTTCACTATATGTATTTAAGCCACTTTGTTCGTAAGTGAGACATAAAAAATGGCTCAGGATCTCAATAAAGCTTTCGGGAATCCAAAATCCTTGATTCTTATATTCTATAAAAGTTTCGTGAGCCATTAATTCATTATTTAAGGTGCTTCGCAAAAAAGCCCATCATGCATTTGTACAACTCAATACGGTTTTCTTCGCGTCCAAAGCCGTGGCCTTCGTCATACTTAACCATGTAGGGCGTGTCCATACCTTTTTTTCTCAGGCTTTCTACAATCTGGTCACTTTCGTTAATGTTCACCCTCGGGTCGTTAGCACCCTGAACCACAAACAACGGCTTCTTCATTTTATCGATATTAAGCGCCGGAGACACTGCCTTCATGATCTCCTGGTCGGCAGGGCTGTTCTCATCATACCACTGCTCGTATACCTGTGCAAGGTACGGTTTCCAATACGGCGGGAACGATTTAAAAAAGGTAAACAGGTTAGAAACCCCCACATAATCAACACCGCAGGTGTACATATCGGGCGTTTTTACAAGGCTGCCCAAAGTGGCAAGTCCGCCATAACTACCGCCATAAATAGCTACTTTATCAGGCAGTACAAAGCCTAAAGTCCTCGCGTAGGCAACACCATCCTCAAGGTCGTTAAGCATATTACGGCCTATTTGTTTGTTGCCCGCCATAGAAAATTCTTTACCATAACCGCCCGATCCACGGTAATCTACCTGCAGCGTAGCATAGCCACGGCTGGCGAAAAGCTGTGTTTCGGGGTTAAAGCCCCAGTTGTCCCTTGGGCCATAAGGGCCACCGTGCGGGTTAACAATTAGCGGAACTTTCTTAGCATTAGAAGCGTCTTTAGGAATGGTTAGGTAACCGTAGATGGTAAGCCCGTCGCGCGATTTAAACGATATAGGGCGCATCTCGGCCATGTCCTGCTCCTTAAGCTGCGGCATCATGTTCATGATCTCCTTAAAGGTACCTTTGTTAATATCATAAATGTAGTATATGCCATACAGCCTGTCGCTGGTAACATATACCAGGCATTTATCCTCCTCATCGGTTATACCGGCAATGCTAAACTCCTTATCGCCAAACTGCTTTTGCATCGTGGCATGTACCTTTTTGTATTTAGCGCTTACAGGTATAATAAACTCCTTTTGCCCGGTATAAAAATAATAGTCTACCTCATAGCCACGCTTGCGCGATGTTACCAGTCCGCTAACATCAAACGTAGGGTTAGAATATATTTTTTTAATGGTTTTCTTTTTCTCAAGATCGTATAAAATTATCTCCCTTGTGTTGTTCTCAAGGTTGGTAAGCACATACGCATCATGCGGGTTAGGGGTAGTATAATCAAACGCAATAATGCCAAAATCATCCTTCCAGGTGGTTTTTATAACCTGCTCAAAAGGCTTGTCATCAGCCGTGCGGTAATACAATACATTCTCTGTACCATTTTGCTGCTGGGTATAGGCGCGCAGCCTGCCATCCTTATCAAAATCAAAGCCGCCAATGGGGTTAGCTGCATCTTTGTTTTCATACAGTTTAACCATCTCGCCGGTCTTAACGTTAATCTTGTACGGCTCAAAAATTTCAGGGTTATCCTTATTAAGTTGAACGATCATATAATCAGGCTGCTCCTTTAACATTACTAAAATGCTGGCCTTAACGCCATCAAAAGGGGTAAGGTCTTTTTTGTTACCGCCATCAAGGTCGGCAGCCCAAATGTGGAAATTTTCATCGCCGCCCTTATCCTGCATGTAAATAAGGCGGGAATTATTTGCCCAGCCATACCCGCGTATAAGCTGGTCTTTTTCTTCAATTACCTTTTTAACCTCGTTAGTAGCGGTGTTCTTTACAAACACGTGGCTCTTGCCGTTAGCATCGCGCTCTTTGTACGACAGGTACTGCCCGTTTGGCGAAAATTGAAACGACGATTGTGCCGGTTTTTTAAAGTAATCCTCTACACTATACTTGTAGGTTCCTTTTTCGGCGGCAGCCAGTTTGGCAAGCTCTTCCTTGCCCGATGCCAGCGCAGGGTTGCCCGGCTTAGCAGTTTGTGCGCCGGCAATGCCCACCGTGGCGCAGGCCATAATGGCCAATACAAATTTGTTCATACGTTTTTTGATTGATTAATTGATTAGTATCTCAAATATACTAATTGTTACAATGTGGCCGTGCTTTCTGTGCATATTTGCAGTCGGTACAACTAAAGACCTACAATTCGTTAGAGGTTTTAATAAAATGTTATGAAAATGTTAATTAAAGTTGTTGTGTGGTTCATAAATAATATTACATTTGCGGCTATACATAACCCTAACAGATGAACGTACAATTACTTAACCCAAAAAAACTGCTGTCTAAAAAAATGCTGTTGTTTGCATTTTTGCTTTTGCAGGCTACCCTTTATGCGCAGGTAAACTTTACGCAGAGCAACCTGCCTATTGTGATTATCAATACTGATATTGACCCCAATACCGGGCAGCCAATTGAAATTCCGGACGACCCAAAGGTTCCGGCAAGCATGAAGATAATTTACCATGAAGATGGCAGCACTAATTTTGTGACCGACCAGGATAATGAAGATTTTTTAGATTATGACGGGCGCATAAAAATTGAGGTGCGCGGATCGAGCTCTCAGGACCTGCCAAAAAAGCAATACGGCTGGACAACCTATGAAGATAACGGTACCACAAAACAAAAGGTAAGCATTTTAGGGATGCCAAAACAAAACGACTGGATATTGAACGGCCTGGCTTTTGACCCATCCTTAATGCGCGATTACCTTACTTATAACCTTTCGCGCGCTATAGGGTATTATACCGTGCGTACCCAGTATTGCGAGGTAATACTAAACGGCCAGTACAACGGGCTGTATGTATTACAGGAAAAGCTTAAAGACGATTCCAACCGTATTAATATAGAGGCTATTGACGAAGATGCTGATAGCGGTATGGCGCTAACAGGTGGCTATATTACCAAGGCTGATAAAACCACGGGTGGCGACCCTATAGCATGGACAATGGAGTCGTACGAGGGGTGGACTGATTTTATACACGAACTGCCCAAGCCGGAAGATGTAACAGAAGCCCAGAATACCTACATACACAACGAATTTTTAAGCCTGGCAAGCAAGGCTTCGGCCGGTAACAGCAATTTAATTAACGGATATCCATCTGTTATTGATATCCCTACATTTGTAGACTTTTTTGTGATGAATGAGCTTTCATCTAACGCTGATGGTTACCAGATAAGCACGTTTTTTCATAAAGATAAGGGCGGTAAGTTAAGGGCAGGCCCAATTTGGGATTTTAACCTTACTTATGGTAACGACCTGTTTGTTTATGGTTTTGACCGTAGCCACACCGATGTTTGGCAGTTTAGCGATGGCGGTAATGAAGGTGCTAAATTTTGGACCGACCTTTTTAACGATGACGATTTTAGGTGCTACCTTTCACGCAGGTGGAACCAGGTAACCGCCGATGGACAGCCCCTTAGCTATGAGGCTATTTCTGATTATGTAGATGAAACTGTTGCCCTTATAGCCGATGCGACCGTGCGCGAACAGCAGCGTTGGGGCACAACCCCTAACCACGCACAGGAAATTACCAACCTAAAAGCATGGCTACAGGAACGTTTTACGTGGATTAATGCTAATATTGGCGGCTTTAATGCCTGTGCCGATGTGCAGACGCCTGCTCTGGTTATAACCAAAATTAACTACAACCCATCTGAAAATGAAGAATTTCCGGAAAGTGATGAGCAGGAATTTATCGAGATAACAAACACGGGCGCAGTGCAGGTTAACCTTACCGGCGTATACTTAAGGGAGCTTGGCGTATCCTATCAATTCCCTGCCAATGCTACTATATCTTCGGGTCAGAAAATACACATTGCGAGTAACCCTGAGGTGTTTGAAGCTAAATACGGCGTTGCTGCATTTGGGCAGTTTCAGCGTAATTTATCCAACAGCAGCCAGAATTTAGTACTGGCCGATGGTTTTGGTAATATTATAGATGCGGTAGAATACAGCGACAGCGAGCCGTGGCCGGATGCCGATGGAAGCGGGTCTTACCTTATGCTTATTGATGAAAGTTCTGATAACAGCCTTGCAGAAAGCTGGATGGCGTATGAAGATATTAACCTTACGGTGAAAGACATAGCGGCCGATGCTACGCGTGTTGTTATGTACCCTAACCCGGTAAGCAACATACTTACCATACATGCGGCTGATAGTATTAAAGGCATAGAAATATATGATATTTGCGGTAAGCTGCTACAATCGGCTACAGCCGATGATGTTACGGTAAAAGCCGACCTAAGCGGTTATGCAACGGGTATTTACCTTGTAAAAGTTACCGGCGATAAAGGCAGCGTAATGCAAAAAGTGGTTAAGAACTAAGCGTTATTAACCATAAATAATAATTAAGATCCGGAAGTGCTGCAAAGCCTTCCGGACTTTTTTATGGCGTAAACTGCGCTGAAATTTGCACCGATTTTTGGCACGCTCTTTTTGCTACATTTGTGGTACTTATCCCTACAACACTACATGGACATTTTAGAGAAGATAAATACTAAAGCTAAAAGCACCGATACCACCGGTTTTGGCACCAGTGCATCAAACTACGGTGGGCGTTTTATAAATAAAGATGGGTCGGCTAATATAGAGAAAAGCGGCATTACGCTTTTTAACCGCATTAGCTGGTACCACACCATGCTTAACATGCCCGGCTGGAAGTTTATGGGTATACTGCTTGCATTTTATGCCGGGGTAAACCTGCTTTTTGCCGTAATGTATTACGGCATAGGGGTAGAGTACCTTAGTGGTATAGACACTAAGGGCAGCGAGTGGCTAAAGTTTGGCAAGGCCTATTTTTTTAGCGCCCAAACGTTTACCACCGTGGGCTATGGGCACATTAGCCCGAGCGGCTTTACCACCAGCGCCGTGGCCGCTGCCGAGGCGCTTACCGGGCTTTTAAGCTTTGCCATTGCCACGGGTTTGTTTTACGGGCGCTTTAGCAGGCCAAAGGCTTTTATAAGGTTTTCGCACAATGCGTTGATTTCACCTTACAAGGGCGGATCGGCATTGATGCTGCGTGTGGCCCCGTTTAAAAACACTAACCTTATGGATGCCGAAGCCCGTATGACCGTTGGGATGATAGTGATGGAGAATGATGTGCCGGTTAACAAATTCTTTCCACTTCCGCTGGAAATACGCCAGATAAGTACGCTTTCATTAAGCTGGACACTGGTACACGCCATTGGCGAGGACAGTCCGTTTTACGGCTTTACCAAAGAAGATTTTGATGCCGCCGAAGGCGAGGTTATTGTTCAGGTTAAGGCTTTTGACGACCTTTTTAGCACTACGGTTGCTGCCAGTACATCCTACACTTTTGATGAAATTGTTTATGGAGCCAAATTCGAAATTATGTATGCCGAAAATGAATCTAAAACCAAAACCATATTGTACCTGGGCAAGCTGAATAGTTTTAAGGAAGTAGCTATCTAAAATTCCAAAGTTCAAACAGAGAAAAGCACCAAGAGACAAACTCCAAAAGACAAATTCCAAATTTCAAAAATCAAATTGCAAAGAGAAAAGTAAGCACAAAAAAGCAAATTCCAAATTTCAAACTTTAAACCCGCATCCCCAAACTCGCAACGCGCAGACAAATCAAATACTAAATGGTAGCCTTAAAATTCTAAATCATAGGCGCCTCTTTCTAAATAGCATAAAGCCTTTACTTAAAAATTGCAGTATTTTGCTGTAGTTATAAGAACGAAATACTACAGTAGTATAAAAATAAGGTTAAAGGTGTTTTTTTAAAAAAAGCCCTGCACGCTATCTTTTGCGGCAGGGCTTTTTGTTTGGCTGTTTTATGGGCAGGTATTCTCTAAAGAATTTATCCATTGTTCTATCATGGCAACGGCCTCCTCATGTACTAATTTGCGGCCCAGGGTAGGCATCATCTCCGACTGTATGCTGGTGTTCATCCTAAAGTGCAGGAGCGAAGCCTCAGGGTTTTGTCCTACCACGATGTACTGCTGATCTCCGGTAACAAAATCAACCGGTTCGCGGCAAATGCCCAGGTTACCGGGTGTGAGTCCACTTTTATTAAAGGCAAGGTTCATAGGGGTGTATCCACAATCGGTATTATCGGTATGGCAATGGGCGCAGTTAATATCAAGGTAGGAGCGCACCCGCAGGTCTAAGGGCTTAGTAGTATCGGTCCAGTCTACCGTTGATGCAATGGTTTGCGGCGCTGCATCTAAATATCCAAACTCTATCCATTTAGCCAATTGGTTTTTAGATCCATCGGCATAAGCATACATCTTATTAAGATTTTGCGGTTTGGGGCCAATGGCAACCGGGGCATCGCTAAGTTCGTGGCATTTAATACACATAGATGTCATGGGTACCACATAATCGGTAATTTTAATGGCGCCGTTTTCTATCCAGCTAATGCGGGTGGTAAGCCCGGCGGTGCTAAGGGTAGCTTCGGTTTGCTCTTCATTCCAAAGGTAATCGGCAAATATCCAGCCGGTTTCCTTTTTAATCATAATGCGGGTTTCTATAATAACGGTACTGTTATCGGGCACCACAGTGGTGTAGTAAAATGTTTTTATAAGCGCCGCGCCTACAGGAAAGTCAAGCACGGTGCCATCGCCTGCATACGTAGCTTTTTTGCCTGCGGGCATCCATACAAAGCGTTTTTTAAGGGCATAGTCGGTAAACAGCGAGCTGTTAAGGTCGTATGGAAGCACGCCATAAACAGGCGACAGGTCTTTAAGGTCGCCCTCAAAAAACTTATAGTCAGATAATTTAGGGTACGGCACAGTGGTAAGGTCCATGACCACGGGCGATTGTGGCCCGGGAGGAATGGTATCTATGGGAGTAGGAACGGTATATTCGCCGCCATCGTCAGACCCGCACGATAAAAACACGGTAAATACAGTTAAGAGCAGCGCGAGGCCAAACAGGTAGTGTTTTTTCATGTGCAAAGGGTTGGAAAAAAGGCAAATATATAAAAATCGCTTATAAATCAAACTTTACGCGATACTGTTTTAAGCCTTCCAACGCTTCGGGCGACGAATAGTCGAATGTTTCTTCGTGGCGGTGCTTCTCGTTGCGTAAGCTAATGCGCTTTAAAGAGTTATGAAAACGGCGCACTTCGTCCATATTGCAAAGCTGCAACGGCGGCACCATAACGTTTTTACCTTCGCTATCTTTTGCTACCATAGTAAAGTACGACGAGTTACAGTGCTTAACCTTGCCCGTCTGGATATTTTCTGACGTTACACGGATACCAATAACCATAGAGCTGTTGCCCACATAGTTAACCGATGCCTTCATGGTAACAAGTTCGCCCACCTCTATAGGGTTTAGAAAATCTACGGTATCTACACTGGCGGTAACGCAGTAGCTGCCACTGTATTTACTGGCCGATGCAAAGGCTATCTGGTCCATGAGCATGAGTATGTAGCCCCCGTGAATTTTGCCGCTAAAGTTAGCATGGCTGGGCAGCATGAGCTCGTTAATAGTTACTTTAGAGGCGTGTACTTTTCTAAAACCGGTGTGCATAAGTAGGGTAGGGTTATTGTGTGGGAGTGTCCTGTCCGGCATCAAAAAGAGACTCTTCTTCCTGCTGTAGGGCGCGGGTTATAATATTTTCGGGGAGCGACTTTTTAGCTTTGGCACCCATTTTCTTCAGTTTTTCTATAGAGGTGATGATGTTGCCTCGGCCATCAAACAGTTTGCCCATAGCATTTTGGTATTCGGTTTGGGCATCGCGCATTTTAGTTCCCACTTTAGTAAGATCACTAATAAAGCCTTCAAATTTATCGTAAAGCGCACCGGCCTGGCGGGCAATCTCATAAGCGTTTTCCTGCTGTTTCTGGTTCGTCCACATGCTGTCTATGGTACGCAGGGTGGCCAAAAGGGTAGTAGGGGTAACAATTACAATATTGCGTTCAAAAGCCTTGCTGTACAGCGTGGCATCCTCGTTAAGGGCAAGGGCAAAAGCGGGCTCCATAGGTATAAAGAGCAGCACAAAATCAGGGCTTTCTATTTTGTAAAGGTCATGGTAATTTTTATCGCCCAGCTGGTCTACGTGCTTGCGGATGGAAAGTACGTGCTCCTTAAGGTGCACCATCTTTAAAGGGTCGTCGTCGGCATTAATGTAGCGCTCATAGGCCACAAGCGAAACCTTACTATCTACGATCATCTTTTTACCGTCGGGCAGGTTAATAACCACATCGGGCAGTACCCGGCCGCCATCTTCCAGGGCATGGCTTTGCTGAACATAGTACTCGCGGCCTTTTTCCAGCCCCGACTTTTCCAGCACGCGCTCCAGTACCAGCTCACCCCAGTTGCCCTGCATTTTAGTATCGCCTTTAAGGGCGCGGGTAAGGTTAAGGGTTTCGCGGCTCATGGTTTCGTTCATTAGCTTAAGGCCGGTAATGTGCTCGCGCAGCGCCGCATGGTAATCAATACTTTCTTTGTGGGTATCTTCAACTTTCTTTTCAAAAAGCTGGATCTTTTCGTGCAGTGGCGACAGTATAATTTTAAGGTTCTCGCGGTTTTGCTCGGTAAACTTAACCGATTTTTCCTCTAATATTTTGTTGGCCAGGTTTTCAAACTCTTTAGTGAATTTTTCGCGAAGCTCGTCCGTTTCCTGGCGCTGCTCCTTCATGCGTTCCCAAAGGTTCTCAAAGTCGGTTTCCTTTTTAGTAAGCTGAATGGATAGTGCATCTTTAGCCGTGCGAAGCCCGTCGCGTTCCTGCTGCAACTGTACATACTGATTTTGCAGGGCCTGTTTTTCGTTTTCGGCCTGCGCCTTAAGCTGCTCTATGGTAAGGAGCAGGTTACTGTGGCGCTCCTGCTGTACTTTAGTTTCGGCGGCAGCCTTAGCGGTAAAGAGGGCTTTGCCAATAAAAATGCCTAAGCCTAAAGCTATTAAAAAGGCAAGTAATAGGGTAATGGTTTCGGGCATTTGTGTGTAATTTGTAAAAGGTAAAAGTACGGAAAATTTTAAGTTTTGCCAGCTCCTTTTTAAACTAACTGATGGCAAACGGTGGACTGATGGCAGCATTAAAAATAATCAGTTATTTAATTTGGAGGTAATGGATAACGATACCGAAATAATAAATTAATGCTTTTACGGAAAGCCGTAAGGAAATGTGAACTTAACTAATTACCTTAGCCTTAAGTATCATAGTATGCAGCAAGTAGTAATAATAATATTTTTGTTTTGTGTGGGGATTTGCCGGGGACAGTCCCCTGTTTTACACACGTTCAATAATCAAAACTATGGTGCGACTGAGGGAGCATATTACAAGGATATAGATAATGACTTTAATAAATTTGCGGGGACTTGGCTGTATACAAATGGCACAACGTCTTTTAAAATAACGTTACAAAAGGTAAATCAGGTTTATAGATCCTCTCCTTTCAACTATTATGAAGATTTACTTATTGGTGAATATCGTTACATAGAAAATGGGGTTGAAAAAGTAAATACGCTACCACAGTTAACTTCAGGACTGGGTGCTTTTACACATAATATTGTTGGTAATATAATAAATTTGGGAATTAATGTACCAGCATGCGATGATTGTACTGCCACAGAAAGAAGGGTTATTTTAGGATTTAGGGATCCAACCCGTAGTATGGTGGAAGGTCTTCGAGGGCAAATTATTTTTACGCCGTGCAGATGTGGGTACTACACAAAAGATAAGGTTATGGCTGAGGCAAACCGGCAATATTACTTATATAGAAGGTAGCCCACCCCCATACGACAGTTTAAGTATACCTTGGGGAGAATACATTTTAACCAAGCAACCATAATATTACAGCCCATAAGGGGCTGTTTTTAAACTATGCAGCAAGTAGTAATAATAGCGTTTTTGTTTTGTGTAGGGATTTGCCGGGGGCAGGAGCCTGTACTACCCATCTTAAAAGACCCTTTAGCAATTGTTGAAGGCGCTTATTATAAAGACTTTGATAACGAATTAGGTAAATTTGTTGGAACTTGGAAATACACTAATGGTACAACTTCTTTTACTATAATCTTACAGAAAAAAGCCATGTTTTATGAGCCGGACGATCATTATTATGAAGATATTATAGTGGGAGAATACAGGTATGTAAATAATGGGATAGAGATAGTTAATACACTAAATAATTTGAACGTAAATTGTTTAAATCAATACAAGTATAATCTTGCGGGGTTAGTAATAACTGACAGGTTTGTCACTACAGCTGGGAATAGAAATATTAAATTGAATTTTACTGATCCTGAACGCGACTATTTAAATCGTGGTATTTTTGTAGATTATGTAGCTCCATCGGGGTCGGTGCCTGCCAAGATAAAAGTTAAGTTTACAGGCTCAATGTCTATAGTTCCCGATGATAGTTCTCCTATGGAGATACGAGTGCCGGAAGTAGATTACATTTTAACCAAGCAACCATAATTTACAGCCCCATAAGGGGCTGTTTTTATATAGTTAAATTTGTTACTTTAGTAATTGCAACAATTATAACATGAAGCACATCTACCTCATAGCACTACTGTTGGTTACTGCCTTCGGCTTCAGCCAGCCTGAAAAGGATAAACTGCTTGTGCAAGACGGCAAAGAAGTTACGTCGCAGCTACAGCTTATGAATTACCTTGACAGCATTGCAATACGTTACACGGTTATGGACAGGGCAAAGCAGGCTGCCCTTGCACCCGGCTTTTACCGCTATTATACCGATAGCATTGTAAAGTTGTCGCCTGTAGCTAATGTTTCGGGTTATCTGGGATATGAGGGGTACTCTGCACCCATGACGTGGCAACAGTTTAGGGACAGGGCTGCCGCTAAGAATTTAGATGCCCTTGTTAGCCTTACCCAAAAATATGGTTATATATCTACCAGGCGTTTAATGGGGCTGGGGCTGCCTGTAAAATTTGCGGCAATAAATTTTGTGGCGCGAGGT
>Ga0265780_10008164_pt1 | contig 12742 bp, 11 predicted proteins | sample P1T30metagenome_FD_192432 | JGI IMG/M metagenome (GOLD analysis project Ga0265780, IMG submission 192432) | Plant litter microbial communities from East Loma Ridge, Irvine, California - P1 T30 | ecosystem: Environmental > Terrestrial > Plant litter > Unclassified | place: USA: California...
TGCTAATTGCAGCTGTCATCGCTATCCAAAACGCCTTGTACTTGACTGGCCATGTGTCGTGATCTGGAGGAGGTACACCCGCCATCTTCTGCACCTCATCGAAGAATTCGATCCAAGGATGTCCTAAACCGCCAGTTTCCTGCACGTTGCGCTCTGATTTCAGCAGGTGTACCACCGACTGCGTTGTATATGTGCGATAGCTGGCAGCGTAGCGACATGCTATCTGCGAGGATCAGTCCCGTAGCCTCTCGATCCGGCAAAGACCAATCCGGCACATATGATGGCAAGTTCACTGAAACCTGCCGATGGTCGGGCTTGACATAAGTAAGAACAGCCAGGTTCTTCGTGTGATGCAGTAGTGAGTGAACGAAGGCTTCGTACACCTCCTCCACCGACAAGTCATAATCCACTCGCACCACATTCGCAGCGCCAGATATACCCAGTCCCAACAAACCGTAAATCTTGTCGCGCTGATCGATCGCCTTTCGCCAGCGTAGTTCAGCAACATAGTCCAAAAAGACCAATTCACTGTCCGGATCCTTGAGCTCGAGAAAGGATATGCTGCTAGTGAACAGTTGAATGAAGTGGTATCGCCATCCAAAAGGGACCTCGATGGAGCAGCAAGATTCCTGGTGTTCACATAAGTGCTGGAGAAACTGCATAAAGACTGCGCCTTCGATCGTGTTCCCGGCTCCGCAATGGAGTGTTGTTTTTCTGGCGAAGAAAAACTCCTGGAATGTCTACGTCCGCTCGAACCAAGATTTTGCTGCGAGCGCCTCCATAGCAGACAGTAGGCCGTTGAATTCCGGTAGCTTATCAGTCGGTAGGTGATCATATGAGGGAACCGTCCCTTCCGAGGTAAGACGCGTCGCAAATTCTGTGATGAATTGTATGGCAACCTCGATATGTTCAACGGCGTCACCGGGCCACACCTCGACTGAAGATGCCTGAATGTAGACCAAATTCATCAGAAATACCTGGGAAGATCTCTCGCTGGTGTCACTTTGGTTGACAGACAACGCGTCGACCCATATGGTCCGTTCTCTGTCCAAGCGACGAAATCCACACAGCGCGTGCCAAAGGTCGTCAGTCACCGACATGGAAACACCCCTGATGTGAACGCTACGGTCCTCCTCGGAGACACCCCAGACGTACGACAAAGCCTCGTATTGAATGTCGTCGTCGTCGAGCGATACGACGCTGAAGTGGCATTAGACATCGTCTTCTGGCTTGCCAGATTGAGGATATAGAAGTCTGACTTCTTTTCGCAATGGAACGAGTGTTGGAGCGCAATCAGGCTTTGAAAACCTGCAGCAAAGTCAGCTCCCACGACTTCAAGGTAGTAATTGGCCAGCCATGCATGAAGGTGCATGGTGGCGTGCAGGGTATCGCAGTACTGGGCTCTACCGCCGTGAGTCTATTGCCTCGTTCTGCACACGAGGGAAGTGCAAGGATGCTACGAAGATGCGGTAGGTAGTCGAGGTAAGTGAATATAACAAACGTAAAACTGTCAAGACAATGTAGGAATAACACCACCTTGGACGTAAATTATCGTAGGATATACTTGTAGTACTGTGTAAGAGGAGGTCGTTGCAGCTACCCCTGCACTGTAACTTTCCCTTGTATGTTGCGACAGGTGATACTACGAAGGTGCTCGTATTTATTGTGTCAACCTCCAGGACACACTGAACTCCAAAGTCGTTGACTCAATAAACACGAGCGCCTTTGTACAAGTTTCAGCTCAACACTTCTCAAGGGGACTTTCTATTCTTCGCTGCGTAACATGGTATCGCTTTCTGAGGTGTATATGGCTAACGGAAAACACTTCTCAAAAACAAGAAGAAAAACGAAGAAGAATCTACGCTGCCGCAAGCCCAAAGCCAACGACTGGGAACCCGCCCAAGCGCGAGACGACCACCCAATACGTTCAAAAAGTACCCCCTCACAAGAACGGCAACACAATCCCCTTCCTCTGCGGACTCCCCCGACCCCCAACCCCAACCTCACTTCCCTCCGCACTATACCCCGAATCGCGATCCGGATCCTCATTATCAAAGTCAATATCAAAAGTCGCTTGCTCCTCCTCTTTCCCCTCCTCGTCGCCCACCCAAGCCTGCTGCGTCGCACCGCGCGAATTCCACCGCAGCGTGCGACTGATACTGTCGAACCACTCGGTGGGCTGCGACAGCACTGTGGGAAACGGGTATTGTGATGCGGCGATCTCGACGTGGTCGCCTTGACGCAGCTCCACGCGGCCCTTGCCGTCGAAGGCACAGTATGCGGTAGCACGGGAGCGTAGGGGTACGGCGACGCGCAAGGCCATGCTGTCGTTGAGGAGCATAGGGCGGAAGGAGAGTGTGTGTGGGCAGATGGGCGTGAGGAGAATGGCGGGGATGTCGGGGTGCACGAGAGACCCGCCTGCAGAGAGCGAATATGCCGTGGAGCCAGTGGGCGTGCTGAAGATACATCCGTCCGCCTGCACGACGGTGAGCAGGTTATTGTCGCCGTACAGCTCGAGGTTCGAGACGTAGGGGCTTGGACCGCGGTCGATGACGAGCTCGTTGAGTACCTCGAATTGCTCGGCTTCGATGTGCTGTGGTTGTCCTGGCGCGGCGTTCTTCTGGTAGCGGTAGACGGTGCAGGTGAAGCGCATGCGTAGATTGACGCGCATGCCGATGTCCGTCATGATCTTGTTGAGCGCGGCTTTGTATTGTGCGAATTCGAAGTTTGTGAGAAAGCCTAGGCTGCCGAGGGCGAAGGAGAGGATGGGCGGCACGATGCGCTGGAAGAGCCAGGAGGTGAAGAGCACGGTGCCGTCGCCGCCGAGGGTCAGGACGAGGTCGAATATCTCGGGCGTTTCCCAGCAGAGGTCGGGGGTCCAGTAGCGAAGCATGTTCTCGTAGCGTTTGTCCTTCGCGACGAGCGATGCCGCGTCGAAGCGCTTCGACTTCTGAAGCTTGTGATCCACGTAGACATTTACGCCGACGTCTGACCCATAGCGAGAGGTGGTGAGTAGCCACTCTGCGAGCTCGCGCGTGAGGTATACTAGGCTGTTGTCGCGGGCTTTGGTGACGATCATAACGTTGCGCACAGTCATCTTTATGGGTCGACGCTGGAGCTGTTTCGATACTTCTCGCACGCTGAAGGCTGTTTGCATGAGTCGTGAATGCGAGATTGTGTCGTCGTCTGCCATCTCCTCGATCACCTTGTCCATATTCACTGATTTGTCGAACTTCTTATGGAAGAAGCATGGCGACGCGAGGGCAGCCATCTTGTTCATGGCTGCGTCGTCCGAGTGCAACTGCAGCTCTGTGAGCGCCTCAGCAAGCCGCTGGTGGCTGATGCTTTTGGAGCGTTGTGTCTTCTCGGTGCTATCTTTGCTGTCCATCATGATTCCGCTGATGGACTGTGACGTCGGTGGTCGTGACTGCAGCGCCTTGAGAATCGTCTGGCGCGGGACCGCCGAGTCAATTGAATAGGCGTTCTTGCGGTGCTTTCGCACGCGATTCTCGCCAAATGATGGCACACTGGGCAGAACGGCGAGGTTCTCAATCGACGATGAGGTGCTGATACCCGCCGGTTGATCCTTCCGCTGTGTCTCGTCCGAAGTGAGGGTGGCTGGGGGTGGGACTGATAGTGATGCTGCGGGCGCACCGCCTATATCTGTGGTTGCTACCGGGGAAGCATTATATGGCGCACCCTGAGGGCAGTGGACGCTGGTCTGCGGAGGTTGCGGAGAGTAATCAACGGGGCGGGTCAGACCTAATGATGCATCGACGGAATTAACATCGGCGAAACTCTTGCCCAGCTGTGGGGACAAGAACGGATGAATCTTGGCCGGAGAAAACGGCTCCCCATTCCTGTTCGTCCTACTGTCCATTGTGATTAAATGTCGCGGTATGCACGCCAACACAGAAACGATCTGATGGCCTGCGGAGGTTCTGCTTGCAGACCTCGGAGGATGCGGTATTAACGGCGCGGTGTAAGAGTGTTGCCGCGGCGGGATATGTACAGCGAAAGGTAATTGTTGCTAGGCGGGCGATCGAATGTAAATGCTCCAGGCAATTAAAGAAAGGCGAGAAAAAAAGGCGATCGATGGTGGCTATTGCATGGGCGTGAGTCGAGGTGCTCAGCGTGTGATGAAGACGGCGAGGCTGAGTGACAGCGATGTGATTGCTTCGTAACCGCCGAGTACTGAAATCAATTTCGTGACGAAGAGCGCAGCTCAACCTATACAACAAGTAAAGAAAAGCGAAGTGATAACGACACCAGGCCGTGTGTCGTAGCGACTGAAGGCGCAAACGAAGGTTGAAGATGCAGCTTGAAGCAGGCACTAGGCACGATGCAGCAGCAACCCTATATCCACCTTGACATCTGCACAACTTCGATGCTCCTGCAATGATGTGGAACCCACGAGCCACAATTCCACGATCCTATGCGCCAGCCTCAAACCAGCGTCCCGCAAGTGCGCGACGACTAGCCTGCTGAAAGAGGTGTGACACTCGAAGTGTCACACACTCGTGGGCCCCATCGGAGCTTCGTCCAAACATAGAATCAAGACATTCACCGACTTGCGAAAACGAACCAGACAAAGTTGCCTCGCACAAAAAGTTTGCACCTGTCAGCCTGTCGCGCTAGGCACCGTGATCCCATCCGTCAATGCTGATCGAGGCCTTTTGATACTCCAACATTCGTGAGCACCCCTTGTCCAGCGCTCCCTCACTCAAAGAGTCTCATAGCTCTGGCATGTGGTAGAGAGTCTCACTCAAAGTCTCAATCAACACAATGTCATCTTGATCAAGCCAAACCTTCTCGTCAGCAAGGTTCTTGAGGCTCATTGTGTTCACAGATCCTCATGCAGTGTGCCGCTTTGCCGGCATCCACCTTGAACGAATGAGGTCCACAAACAGACGAAACGAGCCCAGAAGAGCCATTCCATCGTGCGCGTAATGAGTTCATCTGTGAATCGTATTCTGGCACAGGTAAGCGGAGGCGAGACAGCTTCGTCTTGTTCAGCGCTAGCCGAGTTCATGCAGTGTGGGGTCGTTGGTGTTAGAGAGCGCCGCCCCACAGAACTCACACACCACTTGCTGGCCTGCATCACAACGCCAGGAAAGGAAGCGGGAGGTACGGCACGAGAAGTGGGCTCATTGTCCCCTCGCATGGTATCGAGATGGTGAAGGTCGTTGTGGGATTCGTCTGGGACCCTGAAAATCCACACTTGCCTGAGGCGACCTTCTGAAACTCGCGCATGTCACTGCTCAAGATTGGAGACTTAACACGAACGGCAGATGGTGAGTGTCTGTATTGATCGAGATCTGGGAAGAGGCGGTCAGCTACCGAGAGCAATTGCCGCAGCTTGAATCGAATATGTCTGTCAAATTGGACCTTTGGGTGACTGCCGTAAATCGTGGTATCTAGAGTGCCTCCAAGAAAATATGTCTGTCGCTCATGTACAAGTCAAGGCGCTCATCGAAGAGCCTTGCGGGCAAATGTGGGCAGGACAAACGCCGCCTCGTGGATCTCCTTGCTGTAGTACTTGCAAAGCTGCTCCTCTTCCTCGGACGACCAGCTGCGCAGAGGCTTCTTGAGGTCAAGTTTGGCGTCCTTGCTGCAGACCATGAAGCCGATCTGGCCGGACGGGTAGGTGGGGATGGTGGTGTAGCCATATTCGACGTTGGGGAAGACCTCCTTGCACGCCTTCTTCAGGTTGACAATGAGTGGCATGTGGAGCCACTGGTTCTCGGCTTTGGATCAAGTTAGCGGAAGTTCCTACGAGACACGTATGTCAAGTGAAGAATAGATGCAGTGAATACGGGCTAGGAAGGGGCTTACAACCTTGCGTGGAGATAACACCGCCCTCCCTTAAGGCACCGTTGAGGAGCTCAAAGTACGCCTTCTGGAAAAGGGCTTCAGCTGGACCCTCTGGGTCGCTGGAGTCGGTGATGATAACGTCGAACTGGCCCTTCTTATCCTCAAGGTATTTGAAGCCGTCGCCAACGATAGCCGTGGTCTTGGGGTGCTCGAAGCCGACCGACATGCCGGGCAGGTACTGCTTGGAGAGACGGATGACAGCCTCATCAATGTCGCAGAGAACGGCCTCCTTGACGCAGTCGTGCTTGACGACCTCGCGGAGTACACCGCCGTCACCACCGCCAATGACGAGGACCTTCTCGGGGTTGGGGTGGGCGTTCATAGCGAGGTGGGTGATCATCTCCTGGTAGCTGTTCCGGCGTAAGCCTATGCCTTATTGTCTCCTTCTACTTGTGTGTTGTACGTACGAAAACTCGTCGCGCTCGGTGCACTGGATGACGTTGTCCAGAACGAGGACCATGCCATAGTCGGTCGATTCGAAGATGAGCACATCTTGGTACTTGCTCTTCTCGTGGTGGATTACCTCCTTGACCTTGAGCGTCATAGCCTGGCCGGGCCACATGTTGGAGATCTCGCGGAACCAGCCATCTGTACAGTGTCAGCAATGGTTGTGTGTCGTTTGGCGCATGTCTTCCTACCCTTGATGGTGGGGTGCTCGATGTTTGGCATCTTGAAGGTGTGGAGGGAGTGTCTGGGATAATGGGGATGTGAAGCTGGAAAGAATCTACGGGGCAGTCTGAAGAAGAAACTTCGTGCAGGACTTGTCAGCAGCTTCAGTTTGGCGGTGTCAATCGAGCGCGCTGGTCTCCCGACTTGGGCCGCAAACACTTTTTTTGCAAGGAGCACCCACGTCATTGGCGCGTCGTACCTGCCCCACCTTTCCCACCGTGTAGGAAGTCGCAGCCGACCCCACAAACACTGGCATCTTCAGATCTTTTGCTTCATTTCTACCACTCTCGTTCTTATGTGCATGTATTTGGTGTCGTCGACCCTTAGCTTCGCTGCGGATGGGATACTCACGGTGAGGTTGTTTAGAAATTGATATAGGGCACGAGGGTGAACTTTGCCAATCACAAATACGACACAGATATATCTTCGGACCAGAGATAGACAAGGTGTAGGATTTCACAGACGCACCAACCCATGTGTTCGTTCGTCTCACCACCGCAGCGAAGAAGCGCGAAGCTAGATACTGAAGCCACCAGCACCAATGGAGAAATGTCATTTCTAGGAGAAGCATGAGCTATGCCATTGGAGAAGAAGTGCATAGTGATCGATTCGAATAGTACTACATCTTTGTGTAAGACTAGGGTTCGCGATGCAGGTCATTCCTCCACTGATGTTTAGGGTGCCTGGCTGCCTGGCTGCCTTGCGCCCCACAACATCATGATAGGTCAAGACAGCGAGCCTGTGGACGCTGGGTACATATAAGAAGCAGGAAAGACACGAAGACACGTAGAGCCTCGAATCTTTTGTCTCGCCCACCATCGCATTCAGCGTGGAAATAAGTATCAGTAACAATGGCGCAAACTATAGCAACAGATCCAAAGGAGGACTTTCAGAAGAAGATCGCAGAATACATCAATACGAAGCGCTACGTTGATGAACCTGATCTCCTCCCCTGGTACAAGAAAGATGTCCAAGAGATCAAGCCTAGGACACGCGAACTACTCGAAACGTACAGCAAGATCCTTCCCACTGAAGTCGAATCACACGTCAAGAAAGTCGTGAGTCCACCTATCTACGAAGGTGTCCGTACTTCTGTGTCACCAACTTCAGCGTTCAGTGCGTCTGAAGAAATAGACACAATCACCCTCAAATCTTCATCAAGCCCTAACACGCACACAGCGCGACTCGGCCTTCAAAATCTTCCCATACCCATGTCTCGGAAACTGGGGCTTCCTAAACCTCAACGTCGTCGACGCGTCCGCCTACTCCGAAGTCATCTCGCGCGTCAAGGCAGGCGAACTTTACCTCGATATCGGATGCTGCATGGGCCAAGACATGCGCGCACTTGTGGCTGCTGGTGTACCATCTCAAAACATATACGCCTCTGATCTGAAGAAGGAGTTCTGGGACATCGGCCACGACTTGTTTCTCGACAGGGACACACTGAAAACAAAATTCATCGAAGCAGACATCTTCGACGAAGATTCGGAACTCAAGCAGTTGGACGGCAAACTCAGCATCGTGCTCGCGCAATCATTCTTCCACCTCTTCTCCTGGGACGATCAAGTCAAAGCCGCCAAGCGCGTCATCAAACTACTCAAGCGCGAGCCTGGCGTCATGGTGTTCGGACGACAGGGCGCGATGGTGGATGCAGGTAGCTTCGAGCATGCGAATATCGCGCAGGCTGTTTACTGGCACAATGTGGAGAGCTGGAAGAGGCTGTGGAACCAGGTTGGCGAAGAAACGGGGTCGGAATGGAGGGTTGAGGCGGAGCTGGGCGAGGAGGATCTGAGTAAGAGGATGGGGATGGGCGAGATGAAGTTGATTCCGAAGGGGTCAAGGTTTATGACGTTTACTATAAGGAGAGTTTGATGGAGTGGGTGGTTGGATTGAGTAGGGATCGTGGCAGTGGGAGTTCAACAGGTTAGGTCGCTGTGATTCGGAGTACCTTCGCGCCACAGTGCATCGTTATCGTCGTGTAGAGAACGTGAAATTATGCTTAAGTGAAAGCATTAGATTTCGTAGTGCTGGTGACGGCCTTTTTTGATGCTCCGGCGCTGAGCCAATCAGAATCGCCGTGGTTCCGCATCGTGTTCGTGGCTTCAACACCAAGTCCAAGCCAGCAACAACATCGACATTGCGCCCCGCCACCACCTTGTCCATTCTTCCCTTCCCCCAAACCGCTCAAAATGGACCCGTATTCACCAGAAGGAGGTATATCTTCACCCCACCACAACCCACCATGACCCCGCTAACCTCACCCAGAGCTCATAAACATCCACTCGGCCTTCCACGCCGGCGCCTTCCAACAAGTCCTCGACTTCGACACCTCCTCCTTCTCCTCCAGCAACGCCCTCCCCATCCGCGTCCTCCAACTGCGCTCCAAGATCGCCCTCGGCCAAGCCAAAGCCGTCTCCGCGGAACTCGCCAGCGAAAAGACACCAGATCTCATCGCCGTAAAGCTTCTCGCGGACTCAGAACAGGGCAAGGATGTCACATCACAAGCCAAGAAGTTGGCAGAGCAGCACGGACAAGAGAATCTGAGCGTGCAGTTGCTGGTGGGCATTGTGCTGGAGAAGGCGGGCGAAACGGAGGATGCGCTGGCGCTGTTGAGCAAGCACCAGGGTAGCTTGGATGCGTACGTCATACACATGAAGACGCGGTTGTTAGAAGGCTTCAAACTGACTACGTGCTAGTGTCGCGCTCATCGTGCAAATCCACCTCCAGCAGAACCGCACAGATCTCGCTCTCAAAGAAGCCCAGCGCGCACGGAAATGGGCTCAGGATAGCCTCCTCGTCAACATCGCTGAGTCGTGGGTCGGCATGCGAGAAGTAACTACCTGTTATTTGCCCATCACCTCAAACTACTAACCCTTACCCCAGGGCGGCGAAAAGTACCAATCCGCATTCTACGTCTTCGAAGAGCTCGCACAAACCAGCCAATCCCAGTCCCCGCACTCCCTCGTCGCACAAGCCGTATCGGAACTACACCTCGGTCGCTTACCTGAAGCCGAAGCCGCGCTGGAGCAGGCGATCGCTATCGACGGCGAATCGGCGGACACGCTAGCGAATCTTGTTGTGCTGAATACGTTGTTGGGGAAAGTGAAGGAGACGGACGAGTTGAAGGCCAGGCTGGCAAAGGTGGATGGCGGACATCGGGCGGTAAGGGATTGGAAAGAGAAGAAGGGCGAGTTTGGGAAGGCGGCGGCGAAGTATAGTCCGAAGTTTGAGGTCGCGTCGTAAGGAGAGAGAGGGGGAGAAAGCGGTTTGGAGGGATGCGGCCAGGTGCATACAGTACTTTGTGCCATTGCGAGAACGACATCGCTGGAGGAAGAGGCTTTCTGCTGGTGCGAGGCAAATACATCTCTGGCACTGGACACAAATCACAAATTGGTAACTCACAAACCTAGGTGTTGAAAAAGCATGCTACCTTGTCCAGGACTCATCACAGCAGTGGTATACGCCTTTCGCAAACCCCTCTCAGCCTAGATACTCAAACCGCAAGTACGAAATCTTTTGCCAAAGATCCTATCGATGTATGCCACGTTGAAAGCGGCTGAGTGAGGTGTGAAGCGTGCCAATTCTGCTTATTTGGGGGCCAAATTTAGCGTGCATGCTGCGCTGCGCAGCTGGGGGAAAATTGCCCCGAACAATTATTAATCAACAGACACTGGGTACAAGGCAGCCAACTGGTATCATTGTTACTGATATGACCAGGCTGTACAGCGTGGGGGCTGTGACGACAGCCTCGACTCTGCATTCGCTCGACGGCTTACGATCAGCACCATCTTGAGCCCCAGCCTTACCATGTGAAGCACACAAGGCTGAGATACGTAAACCGCTTATATCAACAGGTTTTCCATTCGAATTCTCAAATTCACCATCTTCAGCCTCGCACGAATTCTGCTCAACATGCAACAACCTGCGCCGAGCCTACCTTCGATAAGATCAGTCACGCCTTTCAGGGACGATTATGAAATGCAGAGTATAGCCTCGAGAAGATCCTCCGGTGCAAACTCTATTCCACCGAGTTTGTACTCTGTAGTCTCTGGTTCGATTAATGTAGCGAGTAATACGGCTACTGTCTCGCCGCCTTTGCAGCACAGTCCGACACAGCATAGTCTAACGTCACGTTTTGCGACCATACCAATAGTGAATACGGCTACGAACGCCACACCGAGTACGCCATTCATTACTCCCGCTGCGCCGACGGGACCTTCGTCCAGTACCGTTGCTGGAAGCTCCACCACATCGCCCAAGCCAGTACACAGATCATCCTGGCTAAAGAGATGGTGGTATCACGGCTGGGTAGCCGAGATCTGCAGCTGTTTCCTCGCCGTGGTATCGCTCGTGGCCATTGCACTAACGCTTCATTTCCGGCAGAACGATTTACTTCCACAATGGCCGCTTCACATCACTATCAACGCTCTGATTTCAGTGTTTGTAGTGCTACTGAAAGCGGGCATCGCTTTGCCGATTTCCGAAGGTTCGGTTCCAGCTGTTGAATATTATGCTGTGCGACTGGGCTGACGCGCATGCTAGGCATTAGCCAGCTGAAGTGGCAGTGGTTCCGGGACGATGCCCATAATTTGATCGATATGGAAGATTTCGACGCGGCTAGTCGTGATGCGTGGAACTCGCTTCTCTTTCTTTTCAAGCCTGATAGGGATGACAGGGTGAGGTCGTGGCGCGCACCGTGGAGGTCATTCGTGTCTGTCTTCAGACCACGCAGTCGGTTAGTGAAGATCTTTTCTAATGACTGTCGGGTCCTACTGACATACTATAGAAACCTTCGCAAGCATCTTGCGAAATTTGCTGCCTTGTTGGCTGTGCTTGCTTTCATTACGGATCCGTTCACGCAGCAAATCCTCGATTACGAAAGCTGTGCGCAGAAAGACACAGGTTTAATAGCAAAATTGTCCCGTACAAATGGATACACAAAACGTGGTGGCGCATTTACTCAGCGCGACTTTGTCATCGATGCGCCCATGTCTGTTGCAATCAACAGAGGCACAGTCGATCCGCCTGCCGATCCAGCGACATTGGTAACAAGCGATTGCAAATCAGGCAACTGTACCTTCGCGCCATTCTCCACAGTAGCGCTATGTCACAGCTGCAGAGAAGTCACGAACGAAATCCAAAACAACACTCGTTACTCCGCTAATGGTTTGCGATACACGAACTTCACCTTAGCCCTACCCAACACACCAAGTGGAAGAGCGCAAATGCTGTCCATTGGAGGAAACAACCCCGATCTAGAAGATTTCCGCATTATACAAGTGGCAATGAGTTTCAATGGACCAGCAATAGCGCCCGTGTCAATTGCAATCCTGATGAGCGGGCCGTTAATCAATGTCACCGAGAGTCCCTGGATACCCTCCGTCTCCGCCTTCAACTGCAGTCTCGCGCCATGCGTCAGGTCCTACAACTCCTCCATCACCAATTCCACCCTCGCAGAGCAGCAACTCTCACACGAGTACATCGGCCAGAACCAGCTCATCACCGGCGGCCTCCTCAATAACCCCGTAGACACCGCATTCATCCTAGCCAAAACCTCCACCTGGAGAAACGGCCGCCTGGAATCCTGCGACGCACGGGACCAAGAAGCACCAGGCTTCACGAAAGTCGCTGCCGCCAATATCGGCGCGGCGCCGGATACAATCCCTAGTAATAGGAATTACGCGGAAATTGCTCAGCGCTGGGTGCCAAATGACTGCGTATACACCTTCGGCCTCCCATCCCTACGCGCCATTTCATCAGAACTCTCGAAAACGCTAGACGACATTGACCTCGTTCAGCCTGTTGTTCGCGGCCTCCAGTTTCCGCGCCACCAACCCACCGTCGCGAGCGGCCCCATCGCCGCAACAAACATGTGGCTCAACGGCACCGCAAATCTCACGACGATGAACGCCTACATGGCTGGTCTAACAGACGTCATGACCGCCACGATCAGGAAGCAAGGATCCAGCGGGCCCGACGAATGGCAGGTAGGTCAAGAGTGGCGACAAGCGACATGCGTGCGTGTGCGCTGGGCGTGGTTCGCGTACCCTGTTGTGCTTGTCGGGCTGGCTATTGCGTTCCTGCTTGTATTGATATTGCAGAGTCCGGGGGGTGTGGCGCATAGGGGGTGGAAGTCGTCTAGTCTCGCGGTGCTGTTTGCGGGTGTGGATGGGGGGATTGGTGCAAGGATGGGGGGTGA
>Ga0265780_10008165_pt1 | contig 12742 bp, 11 predicted proteins | sample P1T30metagenome_FD_192432 | JGI IMG/M metagenome (GOLD analysis project Ga0265780, IMG submission 192432) | Plant litter microbial communities from East Loma Ridge, Irvine, California - P1 T30 | ecosystem: Environmental > Terrestrial > Plant litter > Unclassified | place: USA: California...
TGTACTTATTAAAGAATGTACATCTGCAACACTAATTGGTGAGGCTGTAGGATTTAACAAAATCATGAGCTAATTTATGGAGAAAGAGGTCATAATTAAACATAGCTTAACTGAAGAAACCCTTACTAAAGCAAGCATGAACATCATGTTGTTTGGGAGAGCAAAATTCTTTCTTATTCTTATTATAGGTGGATTAATCTTCAACACTATATTCAACATCTTTCTAAATGAAAATGATCTTGAAAACGATATGATAATCGCTTTAATCGCCGTTCCGGCAATTTTGTTGTTTCTTTTTTTTAAATTGAAAAAAGTTTTCAAAAAAAGTTTTCAGAATAATCGTCGCTATTTCACTAATTTAGTTTTTACTATAAACCAAACAGAATTTAAAACTGAGGAAGAGAATTTTACAAATTCACACAAATGGGAAAATCTCACTAAAATAAAAAGCACAAAAAAATGGCATCTTATTTATTTAAATAAAGTGCAGGCTACAATTATTGACAGAGCCCAACTTGACACCTTGCAGGAAAGCGAATTGAAAGAAATTTTTAATTCGATAAAAAATAAAATTAAAGTAGTTTAATTAAACTATGGAAAGCGTACAAGCCATAAAACAACGGTTCGAGATTATAGGGAATGACCCTAAGCTTAACCGTGCCGTAGAAAAAGCCATACAGGTCGCCCCTACTGATATTTCGGTATTGGTTACCGGGGAAAGTGGTGTTGGTAAAGAAAGTATTCCTAAAATAATACATGCCCTTTCGCATAGAAAGCACGGCAAATATATCGCTGTAAACTGTGGTGCAATTCCTGAAGGAACTATAGACAGTGAACTTTTTGGCCATGAAAAAGGGGCTTTTACCGGAGCTACAGGCACTCGTGAAGGTTATTTTGAAGTAGCTGACGGAGGTACTATTTTTCTTGACGAAGTAGGCGAATTACCTCTTACCACACAGGTAAGACTACTACGCGTGCTAGAGAACGGTGAATTTATTAAAGTAGGTTCATCTCAGGTTCAAAAAACAAATGTGCGTATTGTAGCTGCCACAAACGTAAATATGTTTGACGCTATTGAAAAAGGAAAATTCAGGGAAGATTTATATTATAGATTGAGTACTGTCGAAATTTCGCTGCCGCCATTGCGCGACCGAAAAGACGACATTCACCTTTTGTTCAGGAAATTCTCTTCAGACTTTGCCCATAAATATAAAATGCCGCCTATTAAGCTTGATGACGATGCTGTACATCTTCTGCTTAAATTCAGATGGGGAGGCAATATACGTCAGCTTCGTAATGTAGCTGAACAGATAAGTGTTCTTGAGGCGAATAGAAATATAACTCTTGCATCCCTGCGTTCGTATTTACCTGAAGAAGGCAGTAATCTTCCGGCCGTTATAAAAGACAAAAAACCGGAAAACGATTTTAGCAACGAAAGAGAAATACTATACAAGGTCTTGTTTGACATGAAAAGCGACCTTAATGATCTGAAAAAGCTTACCATGGAACTGATGCAAAATGGCAACACCTCTAAAGTACAGGAAACAAACAAAGGACTGATCCAAAAAATATATGGTTCGCAAAATGGTTCTGCCCATGAGTCTTTTGAAGAAATGCCCCGTACAGAAGTTTTTGCACATCAAAATGTTGCACGCCCAGAACCCCCTGTTATTGAAGAAGAGGAAGATGATGATGACGGACACTATCTTTTTGCTGAAACGGTTGAAGAGGAAGAAACTTTAAGGCTTGACGAAAAAGAAATTGAGCTTATTAAAAAAGCGCTGGAACGCAACAAAGGGAAGCGTAAGGCTGCTGCCGATGAGCTGGGCATATCTGAAAGGACTTTGTATCGAAAAATAAAACAATACGACCTATAGTTATTAGGTAACTATTATGAAACATTTAAAATTTATAATGGCTTTTGCCATACTCTTAACCATCATAGGATGCAGCATTAGCTACAACTTTACGGGATCAGGTAAGATTGATGCAAAAACCTTTCAAGTGAATTTTTTTCAGAATAGGGCTGATGTAATTGAGCCGGGCATAGATCGCCTGTTTACAAGAAGGCTTCAGGATCTTATACAAAACCAGACTAACCTGAGCATTACGAATTCTAATGGTGACCTTGTATATGAAGGTGAGATTACACAATACCGCATCTCCCCTATGACTGCTACTGCCGATCAGAAAGCAGCGCAGAACAGGCTGAGCATAACAGTAAATGTGAGGTTTACAAATAAGAAAAAAGCAGAGGACGATTTTGAAAAACCTTTTAGCTTTTACTATGATTTTCCTGGTACTGCATTGCCTACAGGCTCTACGCTTACTACTGCTCTTGAGGATATTTTTGAAAGGATAACTCAGGATATATTTAACGAATCGCTGGCAAAATGGTAAAATGAGTATTCAGTATTCAGTCGCAGTTGGCAGTTTCGCCACTCACTGAACACTGAACACTGAACACTGAAAAAACTGAACACAAAAGACTATACATACCTGCTTAACAAGCCTTACTCTTTAAATGAAAGGCAGACGGCCGAACTGGAATCTATCCTTTCGGAATTTCCGTTCCTGCAAAGTGCGCGCGCCATTTATTTAAAAGGGCTTTATAACCAGGATAGTTTTCGTTACAATACAGAGCTTAAGAAAACGGCTGCGTATACTACAGACCGTGCCATACTTTTCGATTTTATTACCTCTGAGCAATTTCAGAGTGTCGATAAGGACGCTTTTTCGCAACAGGAAATAGCAGTACAATCAATTACCGTTAACGATAGTGAACTTATAGATAATGAAAACACAGAACCTGAAACTATAATTGAGGTACAGGAAAATGTGAACAAACTTGAAGAATCTATAAAACGATCCATCAGTGCAGTTGAATATCCTGAATCTTTAAAACCAGTAGTGCCCGAGCCACTATCAACATCTACAACTGACAGGCTTGAAGAGTCTATTAAAAATTCTATTAAAGTTGTAGAAGACATAATTCCCAATAAAGAAGTACAGCAAGAAAAAATAACGCCCGCTGTGGACATTCTTTCTGCCGAACATACCAAAGAGAAGTTGGAAATTGGCAAACCTCTTGAATTTAGTAAAAACGAAACACACTCTTTTGCAGAATGGCTGCAACTTTCTAAACTCACCCCCATTAACAGGGATAATGAAGAGAAATCAGAGCCAATATCTGAAGAAAAAACATCAGGAGTTGACGATTCTATCAGTAAAAAAATGGAACTTATCGATAAATTTATTGAGGCAAATCCTAAGATAGCCCCGGTAAGGAGTATTACGCCAACCCCTGTAAATATTGAGAAAACTACACAAGACAACTCAATGTTAATGACCGAAACCTTAGCGAGGGTTTACCTTGAACAAAAAAAATACAGCAAAGCAATACAGGCATATGAAATTTTAATTTTGAAATATCCGGAAAAAAGTGTTTTCTTTGCAGACCGTATCTCAGATATAAAGATAATTCAACAAAATAATAACTTAAAGAACGATGCTTAACTTTTCAATTTTTCTGATACTTATAACAATAGTAAGCTTTTTGCTTGTAGTGGTGATTATGGTTCAAAACCCTAAAGGCGGAGGTCTTTCTTCATCTATTGGAGGTTCTCAAATGATGGGTGGCGTTCAGAAAACAACTGATTTTCTTGACAAGAGTACATGGACACTTGCTACTATATTAGTTGCACTTATATTGTTATCAAGCCTTAGCTTCTCTGCAATGGGAGACAGTGATTCTTTTATTGATGAATCTGCGGTACCGGCAGCACAAACACCGGCAGCTCCGGCAAACGGGACAGCTCAGCCAACAGGCGCTCCTGCACCAGCAGCGACGCCGGCGGCACAACCACAAAAGTAATTTCTTCGTAAATAACGATATTAAAAATGCCAGCATCTTTAAGCTGGCATTTTTTTTACCCTGAAACTTTGTCAGACTGTATGTAACTGGCACAATTTCTGAAAAACTGAAAACATCAATTTTAATAACAAATCAAATAAATATTACTAATATGGCTTTAAACATTAAACCCCTTTCAGACCGTGTACTTATAGAACCGGTAGCCGCAGAGACTCAAACTGCATCCGGAATCTTTATTCCTGATACTGCTAAAGAGAAACCACAAAAAGGTATTGTAGTAGCTGTAGGCAGTGGCACTAAAGATCATGACATGACAGTAAAAGTAGGTGACACTGTTCTTTATGGTAAATATGCAGGAACTGAATTGAAATTTGAAGGCAAGGATTATCTTATCATGAAAGAAGAAGAGATTTTTGCAGTAATCTAAATTGAGGGTAATTATTTAAAAAACATATAAAGAAAACACACAATGGCAAAAGAGATAAAATTTGATATAGAAGCACGCGATGGCTTAAAACGTGGTGTAGATGCACTGGCAAATGCTGTAAAAGTAACTTTAGGCCCTAAAGGCCGTAATGTAATTATCAGTAAATCATTTGGCGGCCCTACAGTAACTAAAGACGGTGTATCTGTAGCTAAAGAAATAGAACTTTCTGACACTCTTGAAAACATGGGTGCTCAGATGGTTAAAGAAGTTGCTTCTAAAACTAACGACCTTGCAGGAGACGGTACTACTACAGCGACTGTACTTGCACAGGCTATTGTTAAAGAAGGGCTTAAAAACGTTGCTGCGGGTGCAAACCCAATGGATCTTAAGCGTGGTATAGACAAAGCTGTTGAAGCTATCGTTGCAGATCTTGCAAAACAATCTAAAGAAGTAGGAAGCGCTACTGAGAAAATCAAACAAGTGGCTTCTATTTCTGCTAATAATGACGAAACTATTGGCGAACTTATCGCTACTGCTTTTGGTAAAGTAGGTAAAGAAGGTGTTATTACTGTAGAGGAAGCTAAAGGAACAGATACATATGTAGATGTTGTAGAAGGTATGCAGTTTGACAGAGGTTACCTTTCTGCTTACTTTGTTACAAATTCTGAAAAAATGGAGGCAGAACTTGAAAGGCCTTACATTTTATTATACGACAAAAAAGTATCTTCAATGAAAGATTTACTTCCGGTGCTTGAGCCGGTTGCACAATCCGGAAGACCTTTATTAATTATTGCTGAAGATGTAGACGGAGAAGCTCTTGCTACTCTTGTTGTAAATAAATTAAGGGGAGCACTTAAAATTGCTGCTGTTAAAGCTCCTGGCTTTGGCGACAGAAGAAAAGCACTTCTTGAAGATATCGCTATCCTTACAGGTGGTACTGTAATTGCAGAAGAAAGAGGTTTCACTCTTGAGAATGCTACCCTTGATATGCTTGGTACTTGTGAAAAAGTTACTATTGACAAAGACAATACTACACTTGTAAATGGTGCAGGCGATCAGGATAACATTAAAAACCGTGTTAACCAGATTAAAGCACAGATGGAAACTACAACATCTGACTATGATAGGGAAAAACTTCAGGAGAGACTTGCAAAACTTGCAGGTGGTGTTGCCGTACTTTATGTAGGTGCTGCATCTGAAGTGGAAATGAAAGAGAAAAAAGACCGTGTAGATGATGCACTTCATGCTACAAGAGCTGCTGTGGAAGAAGGTATCGTTGCCGGTGGTGGTGTTGCTTTACTTAGAGCTAAAGCTGTACTTTCATCTATTATTGCTGAAAATGCTGACGAAGCTACAGGTATCCAGATTGTAGCACGTGCTGTAGAGTCTCCGCTAAGAACTATTGTAGAGAATGCAGGCCTTGAAGGATCTGTAGTTGTTGCAAAAGTTGCTGAAGGTACTGGTGACTTTGGTTATAATGCTAAAACTGACGAGTATGTAGACATGCTTGCAGCTGGTATTATTGACCCTAAAAAAGTAACACGTGTTGCTCTTGAAAATGCAGCATCTGTAGCAGGTATGATACTTACCACAGAATGTGCACTTATAGACATTAAAGAAGATAACGCCGGCGGAATGCCAATGGGCGGCGGTATGCCGGGAATGATGTAATTCTCTTATTACCAGATATTTTAAAAGGAGCGCCTCAAAAGCGCTCCTTTTTTTTGCAACTTTAACATTTCTGTACGGTTTTCCGTAACCATATTAGGCCAGTTATGCATATTTTTATGGCGTAAATTTTGAAAGAAAATTTTTACCAACCAATTACCAACTTATGAACAGAATTATGCATGCCCTTTTGGCTATAAGTTCGCTACTTATGGTTAGCCACAAGACTTTTGCTCAACAGAGCAGAAATCAGGAAATTATTCAATCTGTAACCGATTATTTTTTCCTTGAACGTGAAAACATCCATGCGCATTTTGACAAAAATGTGTTTATAACCAACGAAAGCATATGGTTTAAAGGGTACGTTTTTCACAGAAAGAAAAACACTCCGTTTTTTACCACTGTAAACATCTATGCCTCTTTAATGGATGAAACCGGAAAAATTATAGAGACAAAACTTCTTTACGGAAACATAGGTAGCTTTGAAGGAGGTTTTAAACTAAGCAGCAATTTTAAATCAGGTAAATACTATATCCAGTTTTACACGAACTGGATGAATAATTTCTCTGAAGATGAATCATCTGTATATGAAATCGCTGTGATTAATCCTGAACAGGGTCCGGGAACAGCTCTTGGCAAGCCAAACCTTTCTAAAATAAATATTGAACTTACTCCTGAAGGAGGAACACTGCTTAGTGGTGTTGCTAATACAATTGGCATACATGTATCAGATTGCAATCATAATCCTTTACCTGTTACATCAGCAGACATTATAGATGCTTCGGGTAAGATCATAAAAAAAGTGCTCCTAAACAAACTGGGATATGGAAAAATAGATCTCCCTGCAGAAAACACTCAGGGATATAAGGCTGTTGTAATGCTAAACGATAAAAAATATGAAGAAACATTTCCTTTAGCACAATTAAAAGGCATAGCAATGGAAGTGAATAGTTATGCAATAGCAGACCAGACGCTTATTAAAATTCGCGCCAATAAGACTACATTAGATACTTATAATTCAAGGCCACTGTATATGCTTATACATCAGGATCAAAAATCTACGGTGCTGGAACTTACCCTTAATAATGGCAAGCCTGAACAGGTTATCCTTGTTCCTAACACAGATATTGCAGATGGTTTAAATACTATCCGAATTCTTGACAGTGATTTAAATCAGCTATCTGAAAGAATATTTTTTAAATATCCTAAATCTGTACTGACAAGCGAAGTAATTGCCAATGGGAAAACAGACAGCAGCTTAAAATATAAGGGAAAGGTAAACTATCCTAATATGAATATTAGCGTATCTGTATTGCCTGAAAATACTATAAGCTTTGATGATACAAACGATATTTACGGCTCGCTCATGCTTTTACCTTACCTGGATAATAAAAAGAAGGCATCAGGAAGACACTATTTTAAAACGCTTTCAAAAGGAAAAATGTATGAGCTTGACCTTTACTTAATGAGCCAGAAAAGCAAATACAAGTGGAATAATATACTTCATTATCCTCCGGGAAGTAATTACACCTTTGATATGGGAGTAACCCTTAAAGGAACACTACCTCCCGGGGCAGACCCTAAGTTAGCCAAGGTTAGATTATATTCATTAACATCGGGTATTGATGAGATAACAGATATCAATGAAAAGAATGAATTTTATTTTAATAATCTTGTAATTCCTGATTCAGCGTATGTAAGTTTTTCTCTTGTAAGAAGAGGAGTTGAACCAAAGTTATTATCTATTGCACCACAACTGACTAATATAGGCCGTAAGTTTAATAAGCCTTACAAGCCTGAGGTTTATTCTTATGCTCAGCAAACAACAGAAAAATCTCCGGAAGAGCCTAATGTTTTTAAAGAAGTTAATGAACTAAATGAAATTAAGCTTGAAGGTAAAACAACGCTTAAATATGCAAATACATTTGGTAATGGAAACCTGCATGCCTACAAAATAAGTGATGCCAATATATTTGGTACTGGAAGCCTGATACAATTTATTAAGACATATGGTGGCTTTTATGTTGACGACCACAACGGTGAACTCAAAATATACTCCCGAACCATCACCAGCATAAAAGGTGCACAAACAGGCCCTATAATTTACATTGACAATGTACAGCTCATTAATGATCTTACGTGGCTTACTAACATATACTTAGATGAGGTGGATGAGATCTATATGAGCAATACTGCTATTGTCCCTTCTGTACGTAATTATACAGGCGTTATAAAGATTTACCTTAGAAAAGGTGCAAAATCTAATCGCAGAGATAATACGCCACAAATTATGATTAAAAATAGTTTCGAAAAAATGATGCCTTTTGAAAATGTTACTTATAACTCTGTAGACGATAAAGGCTTTGAAAATTTTGGAGTAATAGACTGGCAGGCAAACATAATGACCAATGAAAACGGTGAATTTAACCTATCAATCCCTAAAATATCTTCTAAACCGCTAAAGGTACTTATAGAAGGATTTAGTGCCGATGGTAAACTGATTTCTGAAATAAAAACTATCAATTAACTAAAATAGCAAAGCCCCCAACGAAACAACGCTGGGGGCTTTTACATAACCAAATCTAAATCTAATTGAAAAACACCTGGTACTGTGCGACCACAGCACCCTTTCTTTCTATATTGTTTCCGGCAGTATTAAATACCGGACGGTTTTGATATGCTATAGTGAACTTAGAGGTTTGCCCAGCTAAAAACCAGTTGACACCTGCATCATAATATGTCATTGGGTCGTTTAATCTCTCATAATCGCCATACTGCATAGATACATAAGGCATCAATGTAGTTGCTCCAATAAGATTATCCTTAAACTTATACCCTGCCTGCATATAAGCGGCTGTACCTGTTCCAAACATTGGGAAAGCATTACCCGCCCCGTTAAGAATGGCTGTATTGTTATTTCCGTTAGCAGGATTCATAGGCCCTGAGTTACGGATGTAATTTTTACCATAATCAAAATGCGTAACATTTGCATACAGGCTTATCGCCTGCCCTTTACTACCCACAGGCGCATCGTAATAAACGTCTGCAGCCAGGTGAAGCATATTTGTACTTATGGTATCATTTGCCGCGCCTAAGTACCACATGGCATCCTTTTGATAAATAGCCCCAACACCTACATTGAACACATTTTTCTTACCTAAATAAGTGCCTGTACTGTAAGGCGTCATGTTTGACTCCTGATCATGAAACTGGTACATTACATAAGCGTTGTACTGCATTTTAGGCGGATTTGCCGAAAAAGCCGAATTTGTACCTATACCGTTAGCAGCATTATATCCTGCTGATTTTTGTATCGACATAGGCTGTGCCATAGACACACGATAATCCAGTTTACCCAGCTTACCTTTTATGAATACTGATAGTTTGCGACCAAACTGATCGGTTACATCATTTGTTGCTTCCTGGTATAACGGAAGGTCTATCCCCATTATATTACCTACGGAAGAAGATGCGTAACGCGATAAGCCATTCCAGCCGGAAATACCTATACCTGCTGATATCCTGGTTTTATCAATCGCATATTCTCCATAAGCATCGTGAACAAAAAAGCCAAGTTTTCTGTCGGCTATATTATTAAAGTTATTTTCACCAAACTGGCTGTACGCAAACACCCTGTCACTAAGTTGCCCGAAAAGCTGTATTCTGTATCGGCGAATGCCAATATCTGTACCGCTGCTTTTCTCAACACCATTTATAGTAGTACCGGGGTTATAATCTGCTGCACGAAGCCATGCCTGTGTCATAAACGTTAGTTTTACAAAATTGCTTCCATCTTCATTAAGGTAAAATTTTCTGTCTTTAAAGAAGCTGTTTTCTGCTTTTGCAGTAGGAACCGCCTGAGTTCCGGAATCATTTTGGGCATTAGAAATATGTGGCACCAGAAATGACAGTAGTACACACAAGGCTAATCCTCCTTTTAGATTTTTCATTATCGGTTTGTTATTGTTTTACTGATTTTGGCAAATATACTGCTTCATCATTTTAGCAACGCAATAACGTTTGATAATTTAAAAAAAGGAATACCGGCTTTGCAAACAGGCAGGATGCGTACCGGTATTCCGGGCAATTAACACAATTTTCGTTATTATATAAAAGGTATTATAATCATCTCGTGCAGCTTAGTCCTAATAATTTCCACACCTGCCTAATACAGTTTATCCTAACTAATATCAATAAACATTAAACAGAAACACATAGTAAGTTGTATGCTTTGCGCATAACTGTGGGCATTTGCAGCAGCAGAAAAAGTTTAGGATTATCTCATAAATGAGACCAATCTGTACAGGATATTATAATACCTGTATTATGCGAGATGAAATTTCCAATTGCAGTACAGGTCATAAAGTGAACTCCTGTAAATTTCAGGACGCATGTTAACGTCAGCAGATTGTTGCTGTCTCTGAAATTGAGCAATTGATTTTGAAGAAAAAGCACCAAAAAAAGCAAACTCTAAATCATCGGCGTCAAGACCTTTTTTTAACTGGTCAAAAAAACCTGATTCTGAATCGGTATCCGAGATGGCACTAAGATCCTGTTTTGATCCTGTTTCATGACGCTCCGTTTTTAATTTTGCAAATGTAACTGTAGCTATACCCGCAATGTTTTTAGCTAAACCTGCGTTCAGAAAAATAAATATCATCAAAAAGGAATAGAATCCTTTATTGCTGATTATCATATTTCTGATTATTTTCACCTGAGTTATTTTTTTGGTTTTACAAAGTTTATAAATTTTATAATACAAAAGTCATTCCAAATCATAAATTTTTAAAAAAAAATCCCGAAAACTAATTTTCGGGATTTTTTACATTTAAAGTCTCTCATACTGGCAGCAGGAATGAAGCTTATCATAATCTTCATTTTTTGCTTTTACCTTATCGGTATCGTGTCCTGCTTTTGCAATGGCAGCATGTACATCTGCAATGCTGGCTTTGTTTTCATCAACAATAAGCTTCATATCGTGGTTATCCTGGCTCCATACCGCCGATTTAACGCCCGGCACACTATACGCCGCCTTTTCTATTCTTTTCTTACAGATACCACAGTTACCATTTACAACTATTTCATGTTTAGCATTTTTACTTTTTTCATCTTTTTTATCCTGTGCCTGTACAGATAATCCCGCAAGGGTAACAAGCATTATTAAAATCAGTTTTTTCATTTTTTTATGTTTTAAATTTTTATCCTCACCCCAGCCCTCTCTAAAGGAGAAGTTTATTTTATTTTAAATCGTATTCCTGCATAATACATTTGCCCAAAAATTGGCGCGTATATAATAGAACTATCAAAATACTGGCCAAAAGGATCATCATTACCTAAAATAGCCTTTTTCTGTCTATAATTACCCAAATTCTCTGCACCTACATAGGCTTCAAAAACGCTTGAAAAAGTTCTTGTTATCTGCGTATTCATTAACGAAAATGAAGGCGAATAATTGCCCATTTGGTATTGCTCCGGGTTGCTCCCTGTATAAGGTAGGCGTTGTTTGCCCATCCAATTGTAGGTAAAGTCAAACTTCCATTGCTTACCACCTTCTACAATATGCGTTTCGTAAGCTATATTAGTAAAAAAACGGTGTTTTGCCTGTAGTGGCCTTGCTTCCATCCCAGTAGTATACTGTGTTTTGATATCGTAATATTTATAGGCCGTGCGGATATTAAAGTGCATCGTAATTTCATAGTTAAGTTCTAATTGAAGACTGTTGGCATACGACTTTCCATTAAGATTATAAAACAGTGCCTGCTGTGGCGATGCAAAAAGATCTACCACCGCCTGGTTCTGAAAATCAGTCCTGTAAAAATCGGCAACAAACTCGGTGTTTTTACCAAACACAGTAAAATTCTGAACAAAGCTTACACCGTAATTCCATGCAATTTCAGGATCTAATCCATATACTTTGCCGCCGCCGTTAATTACATTCAGCGTACGGGCACTACCAAAAAGCGATTGATTTTCAGCAAAAATATTTGCAGCCCTCTTACCTCTTCCGGCAGAAAACCTAAGCGTTCCTTTTTCCCATGGATTGTATCGCATGTGTAACCTTGGTGTAACAAATGCGCCAAGGCGGTTATGAACATCAAAACGGCCACCTAATACTAAGCTGAAATCATTGGCATTGTCGTACGTATATTCAAAAAAAGCACCTATAGAATTATCTATCCTGCTGTAATCTGTAGTGTTGACAAATTCGCCATAATTATCGTAGGTAAAGTTAATACCTGTGGCAAACTTATTCATCGTGTTATCAATTATAGAATTGAATATCAGGTTAGAATAAAGGCTTTTTTGATTGATATCATATGTTCTAAACCCAAAGTAAGAATCCTGCTTGTGCCAGTTGAAGGCTGTTTGTAAACCTATGCTTTGAAAAGGCATATCGGGAAACACGTAACCTAATTTTGCGGAAACATCCACCTTATCGGTATTGATCTCTGAGCCCCAGTGATGGGTTGTAAATTTATCCCTGTCAGGATTAAAATCAAGCTCACCGGTTTGTTTTTCATCACGCATGTAGCGGAAATTGATAAAGCTTACCCATCCTTTTTCGGCATCGGTATACTGCCAGCGGTTCATGATATTTACCTGCTTGCCCAGCGGATTATCAAGAAAACCGTCGTTGTTCATATCGTTCTTGCTTACACGTGTATTACCATGCAGGAATAAGCTACTGCTCCATTTATCAGACAGCTTTTTGTTGAAATGGGTATTCAGTTCAAAACGACTGTCGGTAGAACCATAAGCATTTAAAAAGAAAG
>Ga0265780_10008166_pt1 | contig 12741 bp, 9 predicted proteins | sample P1T30metagenome_FD_192432 | JGI IMG/M metagenome (GOLD analysis project Ga0265780, IMG submission 192432) | Plant litter microbial communities from East Loma Ridge, Irvine, California - P1 T30 | ecosystem: Environmental > Terrestrial > Plant litter > Unclassified | place: USA: California...
CGAAATATCGTTGATCCAATGCCAACGCTCGGAGCGTAAAGAAGCCAAGATTGAGCGTTTGGATAAGATCATTACCTCGGCAGTAAAGCAATCCATCAAAGCCTATCATCCGCAACTAAACAGCCTGCAGCCTTTTAGCAGGTTGGTAAGCCAGTACCACGAAGGACAAAAATTTATAGCGCATTGCCTGCCGGGCGAAGATAAGGTTAGCCTGGCCTCTAAATTAGCGCTGCACGGAAGCTGCCTTATCCTGATTGGCCCCGAAGGTGATTTTACCGAAAAAGAAATTAATGAAGCATTAGAAAACGGTTTTCAACCTATTACTTTAGGTGAAAGCCGCCTTCGCACCGAAACTGCAGCATTGGAAGCCTGTTTTGAGGTGAACTTTTTGAACAGGGTTTAACCATCTATTGCTGCTTCAACTCCTCTATAGTTTTGCCAATTTGGATGTCGTAAGCCTCTATTTGAGGTTTATAACTATTACTATCTTCTGCAACCGCTTTGTACATCAATTGATAACTCTTAAGTCGTAGTTGGCAATAATCTATAAGCTTTTTATTGCGCAGGTGCACTGGGTCGGGTAGGTTAAGAGAATCCACCTGGTTAACCAGCTCTATATTGGCATTCCAATAATACAGGCCACGCTCTTTTATTTCAAACAGGATATTCTCCTTACTGGTAGTTTTAGGAAGCGAAAATACTTCCAGCGCCATTGATTCCTGGTTGTAAAATATTTTCATCTTGCTATCATAAATTCCAATATCATCCTGCAACAATGCAACAATAATGGTAGACAATAATAGTATGAAAGCGGTTATTCCACCCAGGGTGAGGTAGTTTAAAGTCTTTCGCCCGGGCTTATTCAAGGAGGGTATGAAAGCATATCCTATCAGTAAGCCACTTACCAATCCACCAATATGCGCGGCATTGTCAATGCCATCTTTTAAGCCGTTTACTAAATTATAGCCCACAAAAACGCTAATGCTGGTTAACAGTGCTTTACGCATAGCTTTATCAATAAAGTTGCCTGTAAGCAAAGCCAAAAAAACGCCGTACAAGCCAAATATAGCCCCTGAAGCACCTGCGCCTACAGTATATGAATGCCAGCAAACACTCACTATACTGGCTGCAATGCCTGTACATAAGTACGCCACGGTGAATTTAAATGTGCCAATACGATGTTCGAGCAATAAGCCTACATAAGCCAGCGCATACATGTTAAGCAGTAAATGAAATATGCCTATGTGTAGAAAAATGTTAGTGAACAAACGCCAGCTTTCTCCCTGTACAATAAGCGGTTTAAAACTGGCGCCCCAATTGATCAGGCTCTCAGTATCGGGCGAGAGAATGTTAACCCCCGATAGAGCCATAAGGAAGAATATAACGATATTTATATTGATGATGATAGGCGTAGCTATGTACCCGCCTTGTGGAACGAACATGAAGAAAAAAGATTTGACTCCCTGAAAAGCTGTGTTAGGTTGCTGAAGAGAATCATCTTGGCTTGCTACAATAAAATCCTGATAGTTAGTAACCACAGCAGCAAGGTCATCTTCGCTTAATGATGAATGAATCTCATTAAATTCGTGCACAAACCTCTCAATAAACTTACGATTACGGTTGAAGTCGAACATCTCGCTGCCCAGGCTTTTGCTTACCAGTATAGCCTGCTCGGTGGTTAAGGTCAAATGGATCTCACTGTCTTTGCCAAATGCCGAGTTACCGGTATAAGCGGTGAAGCTAGTATTGCTTACATTGGTCGTTTCCCACCCCAGATTTTCTGCCGTTTTAAGTGCAATGGCCAGGTACTTTTCGGGCGAAAGCTCGTTTAATTCAACAACTTGTTCAAACTTAGGGATAAAGCCAAAGGCCATAGTGATAAAGAGTTTAGGGGTATATTTACCGCAACGGTTGTAGTTGTTAAGCGATAGTCAAGTATACCGAAATTTTTACTGAATATGTTTTAAAGGCATAAACTCTTTTATTAGCTTTAAACAAAGTTTATGGGGAAGATAAAATACGGCTTGTATACAGTACTGATTTGCTTTTTACTAAGCAGCTACCGCATTATGCCAACTTATACCTTGGCCAGGCTTAAGTATAATGGTGGGGGCGACTGGTACGGCGATAGGACGGCATTGCCCAACCTCATCAAGTTTTGTAATCAAACCCTTAAAACTAATTTTAAGCCCGAGGATGAAACCGTTGAGGCCGGCAGTGCCGAGCTATTCAATTATCCGTTTGTGTTCATGACAGGGCACGGCAACGTGATCTTTTCCGATCAGGATGTGCGTAACCTGCGCAAATATTTAACAGGCGGTGGCTTTTTGCATATTTGTGATAATTACGGGCTCGATAAATTTATTCGTCCGCAGATGAAAAGGATTTTTCCGGAACTCGATTTTGTGGAACTGCCCTTTAATCATCCCATTTATCATCAAAAATTTGATTTCCCTAACGGATTGCCAAAAATACATGAGCATGATAACAAGCGCCCGCAAGGGTATGGGCTTATTTACAAAGGCCGGTTGGTTTGCTTTTATGATGTGGAGTGCGATTTGGGTAATGGTTGGGAAGACGCAGGCACCTATGCAGGCGATAGTCCGGAAGTGCGTTTAAAAGCATTAAAAATGGGTGCTAATCTGGTACAATATGCGCTTACTCAATAATGCTTTTCGTAAAAGTTAACTCAAATGTAAGGTACCGTTAAATTCGGGGGTTTTAACGTAAAGCGCTAGTAATTAGCTATATTTGTATGTTTATCCCCTTACTATGCCCAAAAATTACTTAGCTGATATTAAGTTATGTGTTCTTACTGTATTGATAGCAACTGCTTTGTTTAGTTGCCGTAAGTATGACGAAACTGGAAAAACTACACCAGATACCACTAAAACAAATCCTCCAACGGGTACAACCCCTCCGCTTACCAATATTTCCACCGCAGCCATTATATCGGCTAAAATAGAACTGAAGAATAATTTAGGAAAAATTACGGAAGATATTACCTGTAGCATAAATTCAAAAGATGAGATCACCGCGGTACTCCCCAATGCCGATGATTCTAAAAAGCTGGTACTTACTTTTACTACAAGCACGGCAGGTACTACAGTAAAAAATAAAGACACTGTTTTGGTTAGCGGTGTAACGGCAACCACTTTTAATAAGGCAATTAACCTAATTACATTATCAACCGATGGCAGCACCAAAACTTATAAAGTAATGGTGAAAACCTTTACTGGTTTACCTATACTAAGGCTAACTACTTCGGGGCCGGTTATATCAAAAGATGATTATGTAAAAGGCAGTTTAAACGTAAACCCTAATTTGGAGTTCGAGCAGCCGGTAACTACTATTCCGTTGCAAATAAAAGGGAGGGGCAACTCTACCTGGGTATTGTATCCTAAAAAGCCATACCGTTTAAAATTTGATACCAAGACAGCTATGCTGGGCATGCCTTCTGCAAAGAATTGGGTGCTGTTGGCTAACTATAACGATAAATCGCTGATGCGTAACCGCCTGGCTTTGTTGTTAGGCCGCAGACTGGGGACCGATTTTACTTCAGACAGCCGCTTTGTAGAAGTATATATGAACGGCGATTATATTGGCAACTATTTGCTAACAGCGCAGGTAGAGGTTAACGAAAACCGGGTAAACATTACCGAACTAAAAGCAAATAACACTTCTGATGCTGATATTACCGGCGGTTATTTGTTGGAGCTTGATCAGAAAATGGATGCTACGTATTGGTTTAAAACCAAGCAAGGCTTGCCTTTTAGTATTAAATCGCCCGAAGACATTACGCCTCAGCAATTGAAATACATAAACGGTTATATGCAGGTTGCAGAGGATGCCCTGTTTGCTGCAAACGCAAACGACGCGGTAGATGGATATGCTAAGTATATTAATGTAGATTCGTTTTTAAAATGGTACCTGGTTGAAGAGATATTTCAAACTACCGACGCCCGCGATTTTAGCAGCATATTTTATTACAAAGACCGCAACGGCAAACTGGGCATGGGCCCTATATGGGATTTTGATACCAGTGCCGGTAACGTTGATTATGCGGAAACTAAAAATCCGGCAAGTTTCTGGTATATCAAGTACGGCAAGTGGTTTGAACGCTTATCTAAAGACCCTGCCTTTGTAGCCAAGGTAAAGCAGCGCTGGGCAAAAATTAAAGATAATGAAGTAAAGCAAATGTTTACAGATATTGACGAAACCGCAGCTTACCTCAAACTTTCGCAGCAACGCAATTTTGTACGCTGGCCTATCTTAAATACTTATGTATACCCTAACGCAGTAGTAACCGGTAGTTATGACAAAGAAGTAGATTACCTTAAATATTTTCTTAACCAACGGGTTAACTGGATGAATGCCAACATGGCTAACTGGTAAGAAGTAAGGCTACATAACAAAAAAGGATGCTATAAACAGTAACCTTTTTTGTTATTATTGATTATTATACCATATAATTATGCTTATGAAGGCAATACTTCGCTCCGTGATAATTACAGTATTGGCGGTGTCATGCACTTCAAATCCATCACCATCGGCTCGTGTATTAAAGCGCGACTCGCAACCCGCAAAAACGCCTCCTCATAAATCTAATTCTGTTAAAGCAAGCAATTCAATAATGCCGGCTATTGAGGGATTGTACAAGGCTGCAGCGTTAGAAGGCGAAGAAAGTGAACCTTGCGACTTAACCATAGAAATTAAGAAGGCAAACACCGGATACTTTTACACACTTACTTTACCCGGCCAGATTAAAAAGGGTGCGGTAACGATAGCTAAAAGCGACGATCCACAACAGTTTACCTGTATGTTAACCCTCGAAGGTATTAAGTGGGCTTCTTACGAGGGCAATATTTCGCAGCAAGATGAGGAGCATCCGGCTAAAGAGTTAGAGGTGCCGGTTGGTATTAGCATGGGCTATATCAATAATGAATTAACGTTTCAAAATGATGGCAATGCTATGAATGCTTATACGGTTTTGCAGGAGTGCGATCAAAAGTATGTTCGCCTGGTTAAGCAGTAATCGGGATGTATTTAAACGTCTACTAATTAAACATCCTGTAAACAAAAAGGTTCCTGCACAAGCGCGCAGGAACCTTTTTAATATAATATGAGTCCGCTTATTTTTTTGGCGAATAGGTTTTAGGCTTTTTAACGCTGAAATGCGATTTGCCGTTAGGATTGATCTCTGGTGCGCCCACCATACTCATAGCGCAACGGAAACCAACTTCGGCACTGGCTTCGCCTTGGTCCATAAAGCGGCGGGTGGCTGGGTTTAACCACATAGCGCGGTCGTTCCACGAACCTCCTTTAAATACTTTAGAATGGTCGTTCACTAAAGTGGTTATACCATAAAGGCTGTTATCAACCGAGTCGGCAAAGCCACGCTGATCGGCTTTAAACGGTTTACCTGCAATAGAAGCCGTAGTAGTACCTGCCGCAGGAGGTGTTGCCACAGCAGAGCTTTGACCTTGTTGTTGTGCTATAAACTCGTTCCAAGGAAGCTTTTTATTTGATTTAGCGGCATCTTTAATGGTACGGCCATATTTATCTTTAGCGTAAATGCCCTTTTCAGGATCGGCCAGGCGTTTGTTGGTGTACTCGTTACCACGGAAAGGGTTAAAATCTTCTACATCTTCAAACGTCATTTGGCGGTAGGTGTCACCGGTCCACTCGTTAACGTTGCCGGCCATATTGTACAAGCCAAAATCATTCGGTTCGTAAGAGCGTACAGGTGCTGTAATATCGGCCTTATCATTTAAAGATCCGCCTACACCCATGTTATCACCTTCGCCACGTTTAAAGTTAGCTAAAATAATACCGCGGGTACGTCTTTTAGGCGAGCGTACGCCCATGCCGTTCCATGGGTAAATTTTACCATCTTCAATATTTTCAAACTCGGTATTGCCAGCCAGGCCTAAAGCAGCATATTCCCATTCTGCTTCGGTAGGCAAGCGGTAGGCTGGTTTCAAAATACCGTCTTCCATTCGCACCGATCTTGTAGCTTTACCATTTGCACCGGCTTTAGCATTAGGGTTAAGATTCTTTATGGCGTTCTTGCCATCTTTACCATTGTACTGGTTATTCAGGTATATATCGGTATCGTAAGGCTGGTCAGAACCTTTGCCTGTTGCAGCAACTTCTTTCCAACTGGCCAAGCGGCCGGTTTCGCGCAAAATGTTTTCGTTAATTTGGTTGGTACGAAAAGTACAGTATTCCTGAACCTGTTCCCAGGTAACGCCTACAACAGGGTAATCCTGAAAAGCAGGGTGCCTTAGGTAATTATCTACATAAGGTTCGTTGTATGATAAAGGGCGCCGCCATACCAGGGTATCGGGCACGGCATTGTAATAAAGTTCTCTGTCGCAGGTATAAGTAATGCTGATGTAGTGCAGGTAATCGAGCCAGTCCTGGTTAGAAACTTCAGTTTCATCCATATAAAAAGAACCTATGGTTACCTTACGGCGCGTATTGTTATAATCAAATGTAACATCCTGATCGGCACTGCCGCCCAACACAAACGTACCACCCTCAATAGGTACCAAGCCCGGGCCGGGTGCAGGGTGCGTTTGTTTAAAGCGCATATAGCCGCCATTGTTCTTGTTATTGTAAACAACACCGGTTTTTTGCGACCGCATTGGTTTACTGCAACTGCTTAACAACAATCCCACACATCCCAATAGTAAAGCAGATTTAGTAAAATGCTTAATCATGTTTTTGAAAAAAATTAGAAAGTAAAAATACAAAATTTCTTTAAACAGTAAATCGTTTCAAGTTGATAAATATAAGTTTAGGTTCGGCATTTTACGTTAAACTAAGGAGTTATGTTACAAACATTTTAGTAAAAGTGGCCACTATAAATCCTGAGGAAAATATTTAATATGCAGTATTATATTTAATGCTTTTTTTGGAATATTAACAGCTAATTTGCAGTAATGAAATTTTGTACCTTCTACGCTGTATGTTTAAGCTGTTTACTTAGCCCTGTCATATTAATGGCGCAAGGAACAGCTGGTAGCACAGGAACTACTACAAATGGAAGCAGTAACAATGAAATTAATACGGCGGTTCCGTTTTTAACTGTTTCTCCCGATTCGCGTTCCGGCGCCATGGGAGATGCCGGTGTTGCTTTATCGCCCGATGTTAATGCCAATTATTGGAACCCCTCTAAGCTGGCCTTTATTGAGGGTAAAGATAATGCATCGTTATCCTACAGCCCGTGGCTGCGCAGGCTGGTATCTGACGTAAATTTGGCCTACCTGAGTTATGCGCATAAAATTGACGACCGTAATGCCATAGGTTTATCAATGCGGTACTTTAATCTGGGTAGCATTCAACTGGTAGATGCGGGACAAAATGACCAGGGGACTTATATACCTAACGAACTTTCAATAGATGGCTCATTTGCACGTAAGTTTGGTGATAATTTTTCATTAGGTTTAACCTTAAGATACATTCATTCTGGCATTTATAGTGGGCCATTGTATAACGGGCAGCAATCTAATGGTGCCAATGCAGTAGCAGCAGATGTATCGGCCTATTACCGTAAACCCACAACATTACTTGGTAGAGATGCTTTGCTGGCCTTTGGTATAAATTTCTCAAACCTGGGCACCAAACTCAATTATGTAACCGATACCCGGAAAGACTTTTTACCGGCCAATTTGCGCATTGGTGCTGCCAATACCTGGTATTTGGATAATTCGAGCCAATTAACTCTAACGCTTGATTTGAGTAAGCTGTTGGTACCAACGCCTGTTAGGGATGCCAATGGAGCAGTTTTAAGCAGCTACTACGACCAATCGGTGCCAGCAGGATTGTTTAAATCTTTTGGGGATGCACCTGGTGGTTTTAGCGAAGAGCTTAAAGAAATTAGCTATGGGGGAGGTGTTGAGTATGGCTACAACAAGCAGTTTTTTTTAAGAGGAGGCTATTTTTACGAGAATCCCTCAAAAGGCAACCGGCAGTACGGCACGCTTGGTGCCGGGTTTAAATATGACATTTTTAATCTCGATTTGGCTTACCTGGTAGCTACGCAAGAAAAAAGTCCGCTGGCTAATACCTTGCGTTTCACTTTGAGCGCTAACTTTGGCGGCAGATAATTATGAGTAAACTACGTGTAGGCTTTGGTTTTGATGTACACCAGCTAAAAGAAGAACATCCTTTTGTAATGGGCGGGGTAACCCTGCCGCACCACTCCGGTGCCTTTGGACACTCTGATGCCGATGTAATTGTACACGCCATTTGCGACGGATTGTTAGGCGCAGCCAACCTGCGTGATATTGGCTACCACTTTTCTAACACCGACGAACGCTGGCGCGGCATCAGCAGTTTGATATTACTGCAGCATGTTGTTGAATTATTAAAAGGGAAAGGCTGGAGCATAGGCAACATCGACGCCATGATATGCCTCGAAGCACCCAAGATAAATCCGCATATACCAGCCATGAAAGTGAAGATAGCAGATGCAGCTGGGATAAGCGAAGAAGACATCTCCATAAAAGCCACCACCAACGAGCAAATGGGCTTTATAGGCAGAGGAGAAGGGGTTGTAGCTTATGCAGTATGCTTAATAGAAAAATAACTACTTTAGCTTCAATTACTTAAACCTAAAGTTATGGAAGCCATTATTGAAAATGCCGGTATAATTGAAGCCAATTACCCCTCATTAGTTAGGAGGGTGCAATCTATATTTATTGATACAGTATTGATTATTTTGGCGATGGTTATTATATCGGCTGTTTTAAGTAATGTTCAAAACACACCCGACTGGGTGCGCATTGCCTTGTTCGTGTTTTTATTCTTTGCTTACGAACCTGTGTTTATGGCTTTCACCGCAGGTACTATAGGAAACCGCTTTATGGGTATACAGGTAAAGCAAGTGGCCGATGAAACTAAAAGGCCAACATTGTTCCAAGCGTATGTTCGCTTTGCTTTCAAGTTGTTTTTAGGCTGGCTTTCATTTGTCACCATGCACTTTAACCTACAAAGAAGAGCCATACATGACCTGGTAGGCAAAACGGTAATGCTGCAAAAGTAATTTTGTCCCTTATAGCCGGTCGCAACTGTTAGTCTAAATAAATCTTAATAAAAAGTAACCGTCATTTCGAGTGATAACGAGAAATGACAGGTACTCATGGAAAGACGGTTCCCATATTTCTAAACAGAATCTCCCCTACCGTTCGAGATGACAATTAAGTATAATTTATTTAATAAGACACTTAAGCATTTCTGATAGCTGCTTAAATGTCCCCTTCCTACTTAAGTCTAAAATCTTTCATTCCAAAGCATTATTCGGCTGCCTTTACATTGCCTGTACGCTTTAAATTGCCCCAGCCGCTATGCTGGCCTTTAACCGCACGGCGTAATGATTTGAAGAGGATGTAGTACATTAACTGGCGCCATACAAAACGCTGCGGAATGATGTAGATCAGTTTGCGGTAATCTTCTTTCTCCATCTTGAAGGCTATAACAGCTACGATCATATCAATCACGATAAAGGCCAGGTAAAAGGCAAATATCTTTTCAGGATGATCACTGAAAAAGCCGGCAATCATCATCAGATCGGCCAGTGGTGAAAACAAGGGCAGTATAATTTGAAAGATTAAAATGTTGGGCATCCCTACCATCCCAAAGAATTTGTATTTGCGGTTAAACAGGGCATCACGGTTTTTCCAAAAGCTTTGCATTACGCCAAAACTCCATCTAAAACGCTGTTTAAGCAACATGTCAATTGTTTCTGGCGCCTCGGTATAGGCAATGGCTTCGCCCGCGTTACGGATAATGTAGCCCAGTTTCAAAATGCGCATGGTTAAATCGCAATCTTCGGCCAGGGTATCGGTAGTAAAGCCGCCTGCTTTAAATATGGCGTCTTTGCGGAAAGCCCCAATGGCTCCCGGAACCACCGTAATGCTATTTAACAGATCGAATGCACGGCGGTCCATGTTTTGGGCGGTAATGTACTCTATAGACTGCCAGCGGGTAATCATATTAGTTTCGTTACCCACTTTTACGGTACCGGCAACGGCACCAATTTCATCATCGGTAAAGTAGGCCATCATGTGTATAATGGCATCATCTTTCAGCAGGGTATCGGCATCAATACAAACCACATAATCATACTGGGCCTGGGTAATACCAAAGTTTAGGGCTGATGCTTTACCACCGTTAGGTTTAGTTAAAATCTTAACCATAGGGTGGTTTTGGTAGGCCATATTTACCACCTCAAAGGTTTTATCCTTCGATCCATCATCTATAAACAGGATTTCCATATGCGGATATTCCAGTTTAAGCAAACTCTGAATGGTTTTTATGGCGGTTACCTCCTCGTTATAGGCAGGCACAATAATGCTTACGGGCGGCAAACCGGCTACGTCGATATTATGGTCGGGTGCCTTTTTGTTAAGCGAAAACTGCCTTACCGCCAATATACCAATCAAAATAATACGGCCTACAGCCAAAAATATGGCCGAAAGGAACAAGTATAAGATAAACCAGTTGCCGTAAAATAAGCCTGCGTTAAACCAGTCGTATAGTTGGCCGGTAACGCCGCTGTCGGCATCGTCTTTTACCGGCGGCATCAAGTCTATCTTGTTCTTGTGCAATACATTAGCAATAGTTACAAATTGGTATTTGTGTACTCCATCATAAGTATGCGTCTTAAAATATTCTATAATCCGGGGCAGGGCCTTAATGGTTTCCTCGCGGGTATCGCCCCCTGCATCGTGCAATAGCAGCATAGAACCATTTTTAGCTTGCGCTATAGTACGTGCCACTATGCTGTCGGCGGTTACACCGGGTTCCCAATCGTGCGGATCAATAAACTCGCCTATGTTAATGTAATTTTCCAGGCGACTTTGCGCTACGGGCAAAATTTCGGCAAGGGTTTGCGGTTCGGCATCGGCATTGAATGGTGCACGGAAAAGGATGGTGCTGTGCCCGGTTATACTTTCAATAAGCTTACGGGTGGCATTCAATTCCAGGCTTACCCGTTGCGGACTAATAAGCGAAATGTCAGGGTGAAAAAAGGTGTGGTTGCCAATTTCATAACCTTCATCATAAATGCGTCGCAGCAGCGGTATGTTTTTTTCAACCATAGAGCCCACCACGAAGAAGGAGGCCGGCACTTTTTCTTTCTTCAGAATATCGAGAATACGGGGGGTATAGCTGGGATCGGGACCATCATCAAACGTTAACACAATTTTGCCTGGTGCGTAACCATATCGTCTGATCACGTATTTCGTAGGCAGTTTAATGTAGTTTTGGTTGGTAATGGTAAAAGTTTTTGAATCGAATTTGACATCGATGTGCCCGGTATCGGGGGTGGTGATCAAATCCAGTACCTCGCCATCGCCGGCATAGTCAATACGGTTATTTAAACCTACCGAACCGAATTTTTTAAGATCTATACCGGTTTTTCGCAGCGAATCGGTAGAAAGGTTTTTTTGGAAGAACGACCATAGCCTTGGGTCTTCAAACCCTAAACGCCACAGGGCCACGCCACCGGTTGCCCAGTCATCGGCCATGCGGATGATGTTAAAATTGGTGGCGGCATCGGCAAAGTAAACATTATGCTTAATGGTATCGGTGCCTGTATAGCTATAACTTAAATTGGCCGATTCGGGGTTGTAAACAACTTTGGCCGCGTTTTCCTGAGCGGTACTTATGGCCTGCTGGTAACCTATAGGCTGACCAATTCTGTTTTCGCCCCAATCGTATCCACCTCCGGCAATGGTTAAAATAACCTTATTGCTGGGCACAGTAGTACATACCCTGTCTAACACTTCTTCAACCCAGTGCTGGTGCGAAATGTCGCCTGCATTGGTACCCTCATTATGCTGGTCTATAGCCATGATGAACAGGTAATCATTCACTTTTTGTAAAAAAGACAGGTTGTATGCCTCATCATCGGCAGCTACATTTTGAGTTACCAAAAAGCCCATCGGATGCAGTGTGTTATACAGTTCCTGTTCAAAAGCCACATAATCGCCCCGATCACGGTCTTGTATGTCCTCTAAACTCAGGTTAATACCTTTAAGCTTATATTTGGTTAAGTTGGCAGCAATGTTATTAACAAAAGCTGTACGCAGCTTCTTGTTGTGCATAATGCGCTTTACATCTTTAGTGTCAAAGCCGCCGGTGTTGTTAGTATAGTTAATGTAGTTGGTTAAAATAACCACCACAGGTTTTTTATAAGTTTTATTAATGTTTACCAACCCGGTATCCATTTTTACGGTGATGGTATCTTGATTGGGTGTTATAGAAAAACCATCGGTAACTACCATGTCTAACCTGCCAATGTGCTCTTGCAGCGAGTAATAGGCCTGTGGCTCCCAAGCGCGGTAAAACCCTGCATTTATGCGGTTGGCATTGTTTGGGTGCTTAAGCTGATGCTGGCGTAAAGCACGACGGGTTTCTTGTATACGGCTTTTTTCAACCGTAAAATCGCGGTATTGGGTTGATCGTTTTAGCTTGTTGATCTGATCGGTGGTCAGCTTTTTTTGAGTGGGAATAAGGTTGGGCAGGCTGGGGTACTGTTTTGATGAAACTGTAACAACAGCGGCTACAACGCCGCTTATTAACACTAGCAACAAAACACGGCTTAGCCACTTAAAGCTATTCCAACGTTTAGGATTATCGGCTTGAAAAATTTGTTTATTAGCCATTAGCGGTTAGTAGTTTCGGGGAACAAAACTAATGCTTTTAAATAATATGAGGTATTAGAAGGTA
>Ga0265780_10008168_pt1 | contig 12740 bp, 8 predicted proteins | sample P1T30metagenome_FD_192432 | JGI IMG/M metagenome (GOLD analysis project Ga0265780, IMG submission 192432) | Plant litter microbial communities from East Loma Ridge, Irvine, California - P1 T30 | ecosystem: Environmental > Terrestrial > Plant litter > Unclassified | place: USA: California...
CATGATGAATCTGACATGGTTTACATTAACTTTATGGAAATGATTTTGATGGATTTACAAAGCTCTTTCAAAGAAAAAAACAAGAAATAGAAATTGGCGAAGACAAAGGAAATGTAATAAAAAAAATTCCTACTGTGCTTGAGCAGGATACGAAATAGCTTTGGGGTGTGAGAAAATAGAAATATTATAAACAACGTCTTTTTTTGCAAAAATCAGGTAAAAAATTACTGACAAAACAATTCTGGCAAACCTTTTTCAATCAAAAAATCTCCCTATCTTTAAGCCCAATAAATATTAAATCGAAAAATAATGAAATCACTTTTTCTTACGTTGATGATGGTTCTTTCTTTAGGAACATTATCTGCACAAACCACTGAAGGTCAGATCACCTATAAAATGGAATTTTCCAGCGACAATCCGGATATGGCAATGGCTCTTCCAATGATGCAGGGTTCTACCATGGAGCTGTATTTTATGAAAGATAAATCTGCAGCAGATGTTGCTATGGGAAGCATTATGAAAATGAAAAGCGTAATGGATGCGAAAGCTGACAAAGGTATTATCCTGATGGATGTGATGGGTCAGCAAATTGCCAACAATATTGAATCTATATCAAAGACAAAAGTGGATACTGACAAAGTCGGAAAGCCCGTAAAAACATCAGAAACTAAAAAAATTCTTGGATTCAACTGCACCAAATATGTTGTAAAAGACCCTGCCGGCAAAAGTGAAGATTCTGTTTTGTGGGTTACAACGGACATCAAAACATCTTTAGCTGGACAAAAACAATTCACGAATGGTCTTGAAGGAGTTCCTTTAGAGTTTTCTACAATGCAGCAAGGGATGAGCGTGCATTTTGAAGCAACAGATTTCAAAAAAACTGTTGATCCTGCTATCTTCAGTACTGTAATTCCTGAAGGTTACAGAGTGATGACAGAAGAAGAAATAAAGAGAATGGGTGCTTAAGCTTTCATTTTTAACACATTATCATCAAAAAATACAATTTCCGGATTGTATTTTTTTTGTTTTAAAATATGTCGGACCACTGTAACCTAGGTATAAAAAGATGCTGAGAAGCACAGGCAAATGTTTAAAATCCCCCATAATTTCCATACCTTTAGCGTTCAATTTTTTCATCAGTGCCAGAGTTTTTGCAGGAAGACAGTCCGTTTCAGGTTTATTTATCATTCAAAAAATATTTGGATGTACTGGAGCATATCCGGTACAACGACAGGCTGGAATATCGGGTAAACTATGCCGAATCTGTGATTGAGAGCTTCAAAAAATTTCCTGAACTCCGCGAAGGTTCGCAGGATTTCAGTTTACTGACCAAACATCAGGAGTTAATCAGAATGCTTCTCGCAGACCTCTTCCCCACCGGCCTCACCAACAATGAAATTAAGGCTGCAAGCATTCCTTTTACCGACATCACTTTTAATTATACCGAGAGATTCAGGAAGATACTTTCAGATGCCGGCCATAATTTCACTCTTGAATTTCGGGATATGACGCAGGACGAGATGTATGTGCTTTCCTGCTGTATTATCGTACAGCTTTATTTCAAAAAGGATATCAAATTTACAATTCCTTTTTACTACGACATCCCCGATCAGCATGGAATTGTAAGACACTATAAAATTACGGTCAATTCAGATTTTTCAGAAATCATTCCTACAGACCAGAAAAACTTTCCTACAGACAGCGAGATAGAGATTCTTCTCGAAAATCTGGATGATGTAAGTCTATGGAAAAAGCATTTCCCACCCCAATCATGGATGCTCAAGGGCTTCAATATATTTTCTCTTGTAGACTGTACCTCAGAAGTTGCCCTTTCTGATCTGAAATCAACCATGATTCAGATCGATCCCGAAAATCCGTTGCCCAACGAAAATTTAAAGGAGATATTCAAATCATATTTTGAGGTTTCAGAGCTCAATTTTGGTCTGATGCTGATGGATCATCAACATCAGAAGCTGGAAAAACTGCCTATCTACGAAAATGTTTTCAGTAATTATCTTCTCGATTTCTGGATCAATCTCTATGATGAAAAACTACAGAAAACGGCCTTCCAAAACCTGAAGTATAATCCCAAACCTATCGTCATTTCCGATGTTGATCATTTTGATGATGATCTTAAAAACACACCCAACTTCTCTGTCTTAACCAAAAATAATATCAAAAGTTTTATGGTTATTCCCATTGTTCATGAAGGGGAAATTTTGGCTTTAATGGAATTTACTTCAGAAATTGCAGGCAGTTTTAACGGTTTGAAATTAAGAAAATTAGATTCCTTAAGTGATATTCTGGTTTTTTCACTCAACCGCTTCAAACATGAGAGAGACAACCAAATTGAAGCGATTATACAGCGGGAATATACAACGATACACAATTCTGTGATCTGGAAATTCAGGAATGAAGCCGAAAAATATTTTAATGCATCACTACAGCGAAAACTTTACACGCTGCGGGAAATAAGTTTCAAAAATCTGAGTCCGCTTTTTGGTGTTTCCGATATCCGCTCTTCTTCAGACAAACGGTTTCATCTCATGCTGAATGATCTCAATGACCAGATCGACTGTCTTCATCGGCTCTTCTCAGATTTGAATGTTTCTGAAAGTGAAAAGTATATTTTAGCACTCGATGTTTTTGAGAACGAACTCAACAATGATTTCAAAGCAGATACAGAACAGAGATTTCAGCATTTTCTAAGAGAAGAAATTCATCCTTTCCTGCAGGCACAACTGGAAATTACTTCTTTACAGATTATTAAAGATTACTTTGCAAAAGTTTATTCCGGTAACAGCCTATTCTATTCTAACCGCAGAAAACTGGATGAATCGATCACGTTGATCAACAGAAAAATCGCGGATATTTTAGATGAAAGTCAGGTAGAAGCGCAGGAAATCTATCCTCATTACTTCGAAAGATTCAAATCTGATGGTGTAGAGCATAATCTTTATATTGGGCAAAATCTAAATCCCTCAATAAAATACACATCAAAACTGCTCAGCGAATTGCGCTACTGGCAACTGAAAACCATCTGTAACATTGAATACGAGTTCGAAAACTTCAGCAGCCAACTTCCTGTTTCACTGGAAATTGCGTCGCTTATTTTTGTTTACAATGAAAGAATAGATATCCGTTTCCGTATGGATGAAAAAAGATTTGATGTAGACGGTGCCCACAACTCATTCTATGAAATCATTAAAAAACGCTTGGAAAAGGCTAAAATAAAAGATTCATCTGAACGAATTACCTGTCCGCGAAAAATTACCATTGTCTACTTTGGCATGGAAAATCAAAAAGAATATCTTGCTTACATCTCCAGACTCCAGAAAATTGGAATTCTGAAAAATGATGTAGAATTTTTGCGAGTTGAAGATCTACAGGGTGCTGCCGGACTTTTGGCCATGCGTGTTTCTTTGGCTTAAGTAAAAATAATTCATCATTCATCATTCTGCACAATGTAAAAAAGCATAGGCTGAATCTCTATCATATAAATTGCTAAGTTCAGTAAAACTCTGAAAGCTACGGAGCAAAGGCTACAGATTTATAAAAGCATATGCAAAAGAAAGCACCGAAATAATAATTCCTGCCATAAATATCTGATAGGTAATTGAAAGAAGCCTGTATTTTCTGTCCAGAACTTTGCCCAAAAAGTAAAGATCTTTCATCATCGAATCATAAATATAGGTTCTGTCCTGAATAAGATCACGCATTGAAGTCTGAAAATCTTCAAAAAGCATCTGATGGAAATTACCGAAAAACAGTAAGTTTACTTTTCTGTCGGCCACATCCTGTTTTGTAAAATTAGTCTTCGTCACATTCGGTTTTGTAGAAAGAATAGCGAAAATAATGGTCAGAACACTCGACAGCAAAAGAAGAAATGTTGGAATAATTAAATGTGTATTTTTCGGTGTATCCAGCTTTGGAACCAAAACAGAAAGACCCACTGAAATGATAATTGCATTTACAGAAAGCAGAATATTCGCTTTGCTGTCGGCAATATCACTCAGTCTTGTATGATTATTCAACGTAACTCTGAAAAGTGTGTCGACGCTGCGGTCAGATTTCTCATCTTTCTTATCTTCTTTTTTTTCAGTCTTATCTTTTTTAGGTTTACCTTCTTTTTCCAGTTTTTTCTCTATTTTTTTTATGTTTTTCTGTTTCAGAGGCTCCCAGTTTTCTTTGGCATAATCTGTAAAATATTGATGCTTATTTTTGAGGAAATCAATATTCATCTGGTTCCATTCATCTGTCGAAAAACAGGGTCCGCCGGTAAGTTCCCATTCTTTTCGCAGTGCTTCTGCAGATTCATTGTAAAATGGGCTCGCAAAATGACTGAAGTCTGCATCTTTCATGATCATCTCCACCCCATTTTGCGGTTGATGATATTTTTCTGTGGAAAGAATAAGTTTCTCAACTTCTTCAATATATTCATCAGAAAAATTATCTTTTTTAAGAAAATCTCTCATTAAAACAGCTCCTCTCGCCTCGTGTCCTTCAGCATTACAGTCTGTAAAGCCAACGTCATGAAACCAGAGAGCAAGAATGATTTTTTCTCTTTCAACTTCTGAAATTTCACTGTGTTTGATGATCTCTTCTGCCTTTTGTACGGCGAAAGAGGTGTGAATAAAATTATGGTAAAAGTAAACTGAAGATAACTTATCTTTGAATAAGCTTTCCACGTGATTTTTAGCCTTATCTAAAATATTCATTGCCGGTTTTTCTTAATGTAAATGTATGAATTTATCTTGTATTAAATCCCCAAAAAACAGCCGTCTCATAACCGGCCTTCTACTGACGTTTTTGATGATGTATTCCTGTGCAACGTACAAATTGCAGAAAGGAAAAGAGTTGCAGGAAATCTCTGTTTCTCAATCAAAAACCGAGAATGATTTTAAACTTTTCCTCATCGGGGACGCCGGAAACGCCAACGAAAAACAGGCTCAGCAAACGCTTGCTTTACTCAAAAACAAACTCGATTCTGCTGATAAAAACTCAATGCTGATTTTTCTGGGTGACAATATTTATCCTCTCGGAATGCCGAAACAGGGTGACAGAAATTATGATTCAGCCAGAGTTAAACTGGAAAATCAACTGGCAATTACAAAAAATTTTAAAGGTAAAACTCTCGTTATTCCCGGTAATCACGATTGGTATCACGGCTTGGAAGGTTTGAAGGCACAGGAAGACTTCGTGAAAAATTATCTGAATGATAAAAAATCTTTTTTACCCAAAAATTCATGCCCGATCGATGACATCAGTTTAAGTAAAGACATTAAACTCATCATCATCGATTCTGAATGGGCATTGATTGACTGGGACAAATATCCGGGAATCAACAAAGGTTGTGACATCAAAACTAAAGAAGATTTTTACAGAGAATTTAAAGATTTAATTACAAAAAATCAGGATAAAAGAATTATCGTAGCTGTGCATCATCCGGTTATCAGCTCCGGCGTTCATGCGGGGTTTAATTCTGCGAAATCGCATCTGTCTTCATTTCAGGGGAAATTGCCAGTTCCAGGAGTTGCCACTTTGATTAATACTTTGAGAAGCTCTTCGGGGGCAAGCATGGAAGACCTCAGCAACAGTCATTATGCTGAATTTGCAGGAAGAATTAAAAACATCGTTCAGGATAGAGAAAATGTGATTTTTGTTTCAGGTCATGATCACAATCTGCAGTATCATTCAGAAAAAAATTTAAGACAGATTATCAGTGGAGCGGGTTCGAAAACTGATCCCGTTACGATTGCCTCACAAAAAGATTTTTCCTTTGGTGGCAGCGGCTTTGCTGTTTTAAATTTAAGGAATAACCAAAGTGCAGATGTTGAATATTTTTCAACCAAAAATAATGACTTAAAAATGCTTGCAAATATTCAGGTGAAAAAACAGCCTGAAGAATTTATAAACAATTTTCCTGCGGAGCTCCCAACCTCTTTTAAAAGTGCTGTCTATTCGGAAAGCATGACCAAAAAGGCAAAATTCTACAGCTGGCTTTGGGGAAATCACTACCGGAGATACTACGCAACACCAATCACTAATGAGGTTGCAGATTTATCAACTTTAAACGGAGGCTATACGCCATTTCGTGAAGGTGGCGGAAATCAGTCGAACAGCTTGCGCTTACAATCTATTGACGGACAGGAATTTGTGATGCGCGGCGTAAAAAAAAATGCGATCAGATTTCTCAATAATCAGGGTTTCAAAAAAAACAGTTTTGGAAATGAGCTGTCAAACACTTTTCCTGAAAGATTTCTGATGGATTTTTATACTACAAGTCATCCTTTTACAGCATTTTCGGTGAATAATCTTGCGGATAAAATTGGCTTGTTCCACAGCAATCCAAAGTTATATTATGTTCCGAAACAAAAGCAGTTAGGTCATTTCAACCAAAATTACGGTGATGAAATGTACATGATTGAAGAGCGTTTTTCTTCTGATCCAAAAACTTTAGCTTCACTGGATAATGCTACTGATATTATTTCCACTTCAGATCTTATTAAAAATCTTCAGAAAAACAGCCATTATACTGTTGATCAGGATCTGTACATCCGTGCAAGACTTTTTGACATGCTTATCGGCGACTGGGACAGACACGAAGATCAATGGAAATGGGCAGAATATAAAAATGGCAACACTGTGTTTTACAAACCCATTCCGCGAGATCACGATCAGGCGTTCAGCAATTATGACGGTACAGCTTTTAAAGTAATTATGAATATTCCGATGATCCGTCACATGAAATCTTTCAGAGATGAAATAAAAAATGTGAAGTGGATGAATATGGAGCCCTACCCTCTGGATTTAATTATTCTCAAGGGCGCAGGCGAAAAACAGTGGCACGAGCAGGCAAGGTTTATTCAGGAAAATCTTACCGACAAAGATATAGATGAAGCTTTCAAAAACCTTCCGAAAGAAATTCAGGATGAGACCATTGCCGACATCCAAGGAAAACTAAAAGTAAGAAAAAAAGATCTGGATAAATATGCTACAGGTTATTCTTTTGTTTTAGTAGAAAAAGTACCGATTGCCGGTACGGTGAACAAAGATAAATTCGTCATTTCAAAAGAAATAAGCGGTTTGGTTACGGTAAAACAATACGAACTGAATGAGAAAAGTGAGGAAAAACTTGTTTTTGAAAAAACCTACAACGATACTTTAACCAAAGAAATCTGGGTGTACGGACTTGAAGATGATGACACTTACGAAGTTACGGGAGATGGAAAATCTAAAATCAAAATCCGCCTGATTGGTGGCTACAACCACGATGTTTACAGCGTTTCCAACGGCAGCAAAGTGAAAATCTACGATTTTAAATCACAGAAAAATACTTACAGAACCAAAGGAGCATCCAAGCATCTGACCAACGATTACGAAGCCAATACCTACAACTGGAAACATCCGAAATACAACTTTTTTGCAGGTTATCCTAATGCTGATTTTAATCCTGATGATGGGGTCATTCTGGGATTTGTGGCTAATTATACCGTCAACAATTTCATTCGTGATCCGTTTACTCAAAAGCATTCTTTGAGTGCCAATCTTTATACAGCTACCGGAGGATTTAATTTAGGTTATAAAGGCGTATTTAAAAAGGCCATTTTTGGCTGGGACGCCAATGTTGACGCTTACTACACCACTCCTCATTTTGCAAGAACCTTCTTCGGATTGTCGAATGACAGTGAATTTGATAAAGAGATCAGCAGAAATTACAACCGTGTGAGAATTTCACAGATCAGAGTTGCACCTTCAATTTCCAAAATGAGCTGGCTGAATCTTAAACATCAGTTTCAGTTGAGCTTTGAGCATTCTGAAGTGCAGAGAAATAACGACCGTTTTATAGCAATGTCGCCGGATGTGAATCCTGAAGTTTATAACGGACAGCAATTTGGCGGCGCCAACTATACTTTTAGTTTTAAAAATTCCGACAGCAAAGCCTTCCCTACTTTGGGAATGGAACTGATTTTAAATGCAGGCTGGAAAGCAAATCTTTCCCACTTCGACCAAAATTTCGTAGCCTATCAGGGGACGCTGAATCTGTTCAGGAAAATTGATAAAAACGGCAGGTTTGTATTTGCCAACTCAGCCAATGCAATGATCATCAATAATAACAATTTTGAATTCTATCAGGCAGCAAGTATCGGCGGTAAAAATGGAATGCGCGCCTACAGAAATGAAAGATTCTCCGGAAAATCCTATTTTGCAAACAGTGCAGAAGTACGCTGGGATTTTGGGCGTGTGAAAAACAGCATCGTTCCCGCCAATATGGGAATTTTAGTTGGCTACGACCTTGGTAGAGTATGGAATGACCACGAGATCTCAGATACTTGGCATCAGGGAGTGGGTGCCGGTTTCTGGCTGGGAATTCTTGATATGATTTCTGCAAGAGTAGATTATTTTATCGGCTCAGATGGCGGAAGAATCTCCGGTGGTGTGGGAATGAGTTTTTAGGTCGTTGACCTTTTTAATATTGAACGCTATACATCATGAAAAAGATTTATTCTTTATTTTTGATCCTATCATTAGTTGTTGGATGGTTTATTTACTGTGATTTAAAGTCACCTGAAAACCTCAAAACATCCGAAAAAAGTCACGAAATTAACAAAATACAACCTGAAATATTAACTTTCCATTTTCAGCCGGCACTGGACGAAAATACCGAGGTGATCATCAATTTTGATAAGAAGTATTTAGTTTTTCGAACAATGTATCCATTTTTTCCTGAGCCACCGCCGCCTCCAGGAAAAGATGGAAGACCAGGACCTTATACGAATCAAAGAAAATCTGTTAAACCTTATCTTGCTGATCTTTCGGATGATGATTTAACATATTTTAAAAATTTAATCAAATCACTCTCAACAAACGATTATAACAGAATTGAAGACGTTCACCTTGACGGAACTTCATATAATTTTGGAATTCTTTTTTCAAATAAGACTTTAAAAAATGGATTTATTGCACAAGATAAGACTGAAAATCAGAAAAAAATAATTATTGAGATTTTAAGGCTTTTACATAAAACAAATCCACATCAAAACAATCTTGAAATTTTGCAGTATTACAGCAGACACTGGTAATTAAAGATTAAATTTATAAACATTTCCGCCCTCTTTTTTATCCTTTTCGTCGGCAATCAGAACGGTTCTGTCGTCAAGAAAAACTACAGCTTCTTTTTGTGAATTGTGGTTTAGAGAAATTTCCTGAATTTTGGCTGAATTAAAATCATCAGGTGCAAATCCGGAAAGAATGTGAATATTTTTATGCGTCAAAAGTATAATCTGGTTTTTCGAATTAATCGAAGCAGAAGTAATAGCGGCTTCATTATAACCACCTTCAAGTTTTAATTTCCCAATTAATTTCGCTTCAAAATCGCCTTCTTTATTTGGAATCTGGAAAACAAGAAAACTTCCGTCAAAGCCTTTGCTCCGGTTCTTTGTAAAAAGATAAAAACTGCCGTCTTTTTCTACAAAAGCTTCGCAGTCGTAAAGCAAATTGGATTTTTTGGGCGGAAATTCGGTTTGCCCTTCATAATGAAACTTCGTGGTCTGAATCACTTGTGCGGATTTTTGAGTTTCACTTTTTAAATCCAGTTTCAGGATAGAGAGATTCTGTCTGTCGTTTTCATTATTCCCGAAATCACCGATGTAGATATTTCCTGTTTTATCTTTTGTAATATCTTCCCAGTCGTTGTTTTCGGTATTTTCAACCAAAACATCTGTGATAAGATTACCTTTTAAATCTAAACCGTACACCACATTTTTATTTCCCGCATCTTCAATCGCCCAGATGGTTTTCTTGTCTTGTGATATTGCCATTCCCGAAACTTCTTTCAGTTTTTTTGGAAGAGAAAATTCTGTTTTAAGTTGATCTGTAGCAGCAGATTCCGGCGTTTTAGGATTACAGCTTAAAAGAAATATGGCTAAAATATAAGTAAATTTCATAGGAATGTTTTTAACTTAAAAAATAATTCTTTTAAGCCTGATCAAATTTATTCCTTTTTACAGATTAAAAAAAGCCTTCAAAGAAAACTTTGAAGGCTGTAAGATAATTAATTTAAAGAATTATTCTGTAACTCTCTTTTTTCTTCCGTAGACAGCGGCAATACCAACGGCAGCCAGGACTAAAAGCGGAATATAATCATCAATAGGAGCCCCTGGAGCTGAAGGGAAATCTCCTTCTGCTTTTTCTGTTGAGCTATCATCCTGTTCTTCATAGACATATCTGTTATCACCCTGCGAAAATGCTAAACCTGATAAAAAGATTGTACTTATTATAAATATTTTTTTCATGATCTTAGTACGTTATTTTTTTAGAGTATTCTTTACCTGCTGATTTCGCTTTGATAATGTAGAAACCTTTAGAATCTAATGGAATTCTTACCAGTTGAGAAGCTGAATTTATTTGCTGAACCTTTCTTCCTGAAGCATCAAATACTTCAATGCTGTCGATAGTTTTGTTGTTTCTCGCATAGAAATCATTGCCATCTCGATAGATTTCAAATGAACCTTTTTGAGCTTCTGATGTAGAAAGTGTTCCTAATAAATACACTACTTCAAATCTGTCTGCAGTCTCACCTGCATTTACCGTGAAATTATAAGAAGTGTTCTGAAGGTTGGTATAAGTTCCCAACACTTTATCATGAAGATAAATCGCCTGTCCGTTGTTGAAGATTCCTGTTTTATTAGCTAAAGAAATCGTGTGTAACCCGTCAGTAAAATGCTTGCTCCCCAAAGGAACGACATCGGTGTTAACAAAATCTGTACGACCTTGAATGGCCAGTTTATCATCTAAAACCTTACTGTAAAATGCATCTGAACCAAGAGCAATTGCCTTTGAATCGAAACCGTCTAAAGCATTTATAGCTCCTTCACCGTAAGTAACTGCCAAAGTATTATTTGCAGAAAGCGGCGTTTTAAGTCTTAACCAATATTTGCCTTCTGAACTATTACTTCCATTTTTGTTTACGAAAGTTGCCGCAGCAGAATTTCTCATATCATTATTAAAAATAAGATCTGTTCCATTTATAGATTTTACGATAAAAGCCTGTGATGGATTTATCAGCGCCGGTGCATTCGTTAAATCTATATTATTTCCTGTACCATTGGTGATACTTTGTGCGGAGTTCCATGTTCCCGAACCATTTGCATTGAAAGTAGCGTAACCATAGTTTGATGAAGTTTGTCCTGTTTGGTTTGCTACAGGTGCACTTGTATTATCCCAAAAATATAAAGTTGGGCTGATATTTCCGTTATTTGCTGATAAGAATGAAGTAAGACTCAAGTTTGAAGGATAAGGATTTCCGACTAAATTATATCCAAAACTTGAATTAGACAACCCAACATTTACAGTTCCATTATTAGGTGCACCAGTAAAAACGGCAGAGCCACCAACTGGCATTAAGATAGAATAACCTTTACCAGAGTTGTTGGTAAAATTGCTAACGGCATCGTAATAATTTGTTGATGTATTGTATGTTGTCACATCTGTAGGCTGCGTTGTAAATGCAGTAAACATATTCTGATTTTGCACCGGTGAAGACCAGAATGCATATTTGCCAGCTACGTTGGTTGCGTAAGCTTTGTTTAATGTAAATGTAGCATTTGTACCTGCAGTGTAAGTGCTGGTAGTGCCGGTCTGAATTAAATTACCATTATCATTGACAACGATAGCACCATTGTTTGTGATGTTACCCGTAGTAACTGTTTGGTTTGCGTTAATATTTAATGTAAAACCACTGTTAACAGTTACAGATTGAGCTGTAAAAGATCCTGCTGTATAGTTGGCATTAATTATCGCAGGAGTACTTGCAGTAGGTGTTCCGTTATCCCATGAAGTTCCGTTCCAAGTTGGATTGCTTACAACTGGAAAGATATCATTCCATGTTTTCGCCACTCTAATGCCATCAACAATTTGTTTTTGAGATGCGCTATATTGTCTTAAAGCAATCGCACCTATAGCGGTAGGAGTACTACCTGTATAACTTTGATTAGCTGTTTGAGGTTCAGCAGTAGGCAAAGAATCCAAAACAAATAGATTAGTAGCTCCAGTAGTTACATTTCTTTTGATCACAACTAAATAAGTAATATTTGGGACAATGGTAACCAGTGGATTAGGTGCAGTCCCACTATCGCTAAGACCTATTCCAGTACCATTTGCGTTTACAAATAATCTTGCAGAAAAATTATTTGTATTAACAGGATTGGTCGAAAGATGAAGAAAATAATTCGCATTATTGGTTGAACCGGTTTGCAACATAAATGCTACATAAACAAATCCTGAACTCTGTGATGTAAATGTTCTGCTCACATCTTCTCCAGTATTATCAATATTTGCAGCACCTCCTACCCCTGAACCACTGTAACCCGCAAATGAAAGTCCTGTAGTGACATCTATTGAATTTTGTCCTGAACTATGATCATTCCATCCATTTGAAGTTAGAGATGATCCAATAGTGTAATTAAAGTCTTCTGTGAGAAGAACCTGCGCCGATCCCCACGTCGAGAAGGTGACCATCAAAACCGCCAGAGCTGTTTTTGGTAAAAATAAATTTTGTTTCATAAATTTAAACTTAATTGGTGACAAAAGTATAAGATTTATGAAAAGTAAATTTACTTTTAAAATTATATTTAAATTAATTATTTATTAAGGATTCACCGCGCTTTAGAATACTATTTTCAATAATTAGTAGGTGCTCTGAAAAAAATTCGAATTAGCTGAAGCCGTTCAGATTAACA
>Ga0265780_10008170_pt1 | contig 12738 bp, 16 predicted proteins | sample P1T30metagenome_FD_192432 | JGI IMG/M metagenome (GOLD analysis project Ga0265780, IMG submission 192432) | Plant litter microbial communities from East Loma Ridge, Irvine, California - P1 T30 | ecosystem: Environmental > Terrestrial > Plant litter > Unclassified | place: USA: California...
GGGTGGCTGGCGACAAGTACCCAAGCTTTCGCAGACTCGGTGCCGTGATGCGAAATTTGGATTTCCAGTACGCGGACAGATATCTCAACAATCTCATCAAAGGATCTCCAGCCGACAGGTTCGGGGTATTCGGCTCGAGTGGCTCAGATGCCGCGCCCCAATCGCGAGTACTTCTGTCGTTTTTTGCTTTATCCTTTCCTTTGCTTTTTGATGCCTTGTTGTCAGTCTCCTTTGCCAGCAAGCGCTTGCTCTGCGGACTCTCGTAGAGCTGAAGGCCCTTCTTGCCACTTTCTGTCCACTTGCCCTTCTTCCCCTTGGCATCGGATGTCGGTGTCTTCGAGGCCACAGGCTCTCTTCGCTTCGCTACTGCTCGGCTCGCTCCGTCGGGTACACCAGCATCGCGCCAGTATCGATGGATTTCGCCCCAGCAACCTGTAGAGAGGTTCTCTACCAGCGTCTTCTGCACCTCTTTGTCCTGGATCCATGCATTTCTGATGAGGTTGTGGAACATCAGGAACTGTACGTGCATGCAATGCGTCGCGTTCCTGACTTGGCGCTGTCTCTTTGAAGGCCCTTTCTTCCCATCTGTCCTCGCACTTGAATCGAATGCGTTCTTGGGCGCGGCCGAGAGCGTGAGCGAGATGCCGCCAGTGACGACTGGTGTAGGTCCATGATGGTTCTTCGTATGGTGTTGCCCTCCCAATGCGTCTTCCCAATCGTCGTCTGCGCTTTCTTCGCTGTCATGTCCCTCCTGCCCCTTTGCTTTGCCCTTGGCTTTGTTTGCGCTGTTCAATGGTACGTCCTCGAAGTCGTCTTCACTGCTTTCGGGCTCGGACAATTCGCTGTCGTCATCGTCTTGTTCGAGAAAGGCTTTGGTCTGCAAAAGTGTGCGCTTCACTCTGGGTGCCGTGTCCAAGGTCTGAAAGACGGTTTCTTTCGCGCGACGGGCATTCGGCTTACTGGCGCGAGTGCGCTTTGGTGGCGGCTCGGGCGCGGGCGAATCCGACTGCATTCGCTTCCGCGAGAGTACGGGTGGCATGGTGCCGCAATGGTTGCTACCGAAATGTAGGCGTTGTGTTAGTGTTGCTACAGTGAGTCGACGGAATTCACAATGGCTGGAGTGATGACGCAGATTCCCCTGCCAGATCCGATGGCGCGGGACGATCGATCTCGGGATCGCGCGCACTGGCCACGTTCGTCGCGTGTCGCGGATCACGCAGTCACGCAGTCACGCAGTCACGTTTTTCAACTTCCTCCATACGCCAGCAAGACGCATCCGTAAACTGCTTCCCTGCGTTCCAGCATTGTGACATCATCTCGTAAGATGCCGTCGCTCTAGACTGCAGTCCAGGTGTTCGGGAAGCAAGTCGGTCTGCATCACCTGGCACCTAGGTATTGCACACTCCGTCCTTCGTTGGTGTGGTCGGAAAGAGTGACCCGAGCTAGCATGTCTCCAAATATCTGACATCTAGATATCCAACTCTCACCCCTTATCAGAAGCTACGCATGCTGCCATCTCGCTTCCAAGGTTCTTCTCCATCTAACATCCTTGCCGTCGGAGAATTTCCCGCACTTCATAGTCCCCACCATATAAGCCTCGTCTGGTCTTCATTGTATACATTGTAGAATCCGCATCGTTTCCTATTTTTTTTACACTCTACGAGTTTTCCACAAAGCAAATTTGTCTTTCGTTCACACTCGCAATCTACAACGTCCTGGCCAAAGTGCGAACATGGCATCCCGACTCGATCAAGAAGGCTACGAGAAGAGTTTGAAAATGAAGCTTGAGGAGCTGGAAAGATGGTACATCGATACCAACCCCGAATCAGCTGCTATATTTAACGTAGCTACTTCCGTCATGCCTGGTGGAAACACACGCACTGTACTACACCACACACCCTTTCCGCTTGTCCTCGAATCTGGAAGAGGTACTATGGTGACTTCCAAAGATGGCAAAGAATACATAGACTTTGTTTCAGAGTACTCCGCTGCCATGTATGGTCATTCACATCCCAAGCTCCACGAAGCAATCAATGAAGCCATGCAAAGAGGCATGCAGCTCGGATCAGTCATCGGGAAGGAAGCAGAGTTCGCAAGCCTGATACAGAAACGATTTCCTTCGATGGAGCTCATGCGATTCACCAACTCTGGCACCGAGGCGACCACAATGGCGGTAGCTGCTGCGCTGGCATTCACGGGACGGAAAAAGGTACAGTCTCTCCCGTCGAGCGACATGAACACAGCTAGAATGTACTTTTAGTTACTCGTCTTCCGCAACGGCTATCATGGGAGCACGCTCAGTTTTGGCGACAGCTCCGGGCCCAACCTAAACCTGCCCCACGACATCATCATCGCGCCCTACAACAACATCGCCACCACCCAGCCCCTCCTCACCACATCCATCGGCGCAATCATCGTCGAGCCCCTCCAATCCGCCGGCGGCTGCATCCCTGGCACATACGAATTCCTGCAATTTCTGCGCGACGCAGCCTCAGCGTGTGGCGCCATACTCATCTTCGACGAAATCGTCACCTCGCGGCTCGATTACCATGGCATGCAAGGCTACTGGGACATCACGCCTGACATGACGACGCTGGGCAAGTACATTGGCGGCGGCTTCTCGTTTGGGTGTTTCGGTGGGCGCCGCGATATCATGGCGCAGTTTGATCCGCGCCACGCTGGACACTTGCCGCACTCTGGCACGTACAATAATAACGTGTTTACCATGCTAGCAGGCATAGCGGGCGCGAAACTCGTCACCGCGGAAGAGATTGCTAGGATAAATGCGCTGGGGGATCGGGCAAGGAAGGGTATACAGGATATCGCCGATGCCAGGGGAGGGTCTGGTTTTAAGGCGGTTGGGTTTGGGAGTGCGGTTGGCATGCAGATTCAAGGGAGTGCTGCGGGTGTGATGCGGGATGTGATTTATTTTCATTTACTTAGGCAGGGGATTGTTATTGCGAGGAGGGGTTTTCTCATGTTCAACCTCATGCATACGGACGAGCATGTTGATGCGTTTTTGAGCTGTTTTGCGAAGACGATGGAATACTGTGGGTCAACAAATACGACGGAAAGCGCCTAGGGTGCCTGAGCCTATTTGCAAGGCCTTAATCTCAGCATAACTGGGAATAACTGGGTATGCATCCGGGCTGGTAGATGCCTGTTGTCCTTCGTGACTTTCCGTCGTAGATGATAGCCTGAAGTGAAGGACGACGCCACGAGCCCTGTGTCAAAGTGTTACGCGCATTCTCCTTTGCGTTACCCTCAAGTACCCGCGGAGGCCTTCAATCAGCTATAAAAACTTGATTCGATGGTATCAATTTCGGAATCATGCACTGTCGTGGTTGCCTTGCGCCCCATGCCTCGCGTCGAATCTCGCGAGGCTGAGCCAACCGAGCGTCTGGGTCCAGAGGCCTTCCACTATCAGGCTGCGCCCTGCTACCCAATCGAATCCCAGATCACAACGCACTTGGTGTTGAAGTGCATGAGGCGCTGACACAAGGTTCATTTCACATGATAAAAATGGAAATGCGGAAGGCGGAATGTGCTGCCTTGGTGTGGGGATGACTCGGTGAAAAGCGACCGGGAAGCTGTGCACACAGGCTGAACAAGATGGGGAGCGGAGCATATCAGAGGCGCACCCCCGAGTAGTAGTACGGCTGCGAATTCTGGAGATTTCTACTTTTGTTGTCTGCGTTTCGAACTTTTTCACCTGAATCATATTGGCACACGTCGTTCTTGGCAAGTTCGTAACTCTGCCTCGCAGACTGACTGAACCAATTTCTGCTGCAGACGTCAGGACTCGCCGTACATTTGGTTAGAACTGATCTACAGTGCCGGTACCATGGCGTTCACCTCAAACCTATGGAGATCAAGAAGGGGTGCTTGTCGACGCGTCAGCACGTGACAAGAACAGCAGCGATGATCCAGGGAAAACCTGCCTTCTGAAAACATCAAACACACGGAATATTGCAAAAACGTCAAGACATTACGCTACGGAATACAAGACAAACAAAGTAATCGACGAGACGCATTCTTCTAAGTCATGCTTCTAGCTGAGCCGCAACTTCTGGATACCCCTCACGCGTCTCGAAATGGCTTGGTGCAAAACCGGCGCTTTTGTGCATCTTTGGATCACCGCGCGCCCGCCATCGCTTGTCACATCCGACACAACTAAACAGTTACACACTCCATTGCACTTTCATCACTGCTAACCATCAGAACTTACAAAAATGCAGATTCGAAATCGCGAAGGCCAATGCTATCATATGCAGCGTCATAGCACAGCCACTTTTTCCCCGTGACCTGAGGCTGCCAGGCGGCGGCCTCTCACTCCCTCAAGCTCACGCTGCGCACTCGAGCCATGCCCTCCCGCCCTACACCACATTTGTTTCCTACGCCTGCAATTATTGTTCTTCCCACCCAATCTCTATTGATCACTCCTGGTCAAACGCAATTCACTCGTCACACATAGTCTACTGACTTTGATCTTCTCGTCGCCAGTCACCACGGCGTCCTTAGGCAACCACACTGACAGATTGTACTATGTACATGCTGCTGCTGTGCGCTGTACTGTTATTTTTCCTGCTAGAGCCAGCTGCGGCAGCAAGTCCAATCATGGATCATTCCATGCCTGGCTTGTCATTCGAGCCAGCATTCTTCCCAGACCCAGAGGATATCCTGGATTCGCTATGTCAACACTGCGCGATACCATTCTACCAGTGTATCCATTCTATGGTAAATTCCCCTTGGATGGCCTAGCGATTCCCCTGCTAACAATCCCAGCCATATGCACCCTATGTCGCCGCGAAAATGCTCTACGAGCCGCAGACATTCTGCCCTCCACTTCCCGACGTTCACCAGATCGACACTGATTACACGGCCCTCATCGACTACGTAGCCCATGCACGTACTCAATCGCTCATGAACGAGAATGTACAATACATGAACACAAATGAGACGACGATTCAGCCAGCGACAGTGCAGGCGCACATCGAGGATATCTACACACCTGGCGATCGCCTGGACAAGACCAGCTCAAGGAAGGCACCGCACAGGCGGCAAGCACCTTGCCGTGGTGGATATTCTTGTAGCTACGAGGGATGTGAGAAGATCTTTGATCGCGCCTGCGAGCGGAAGTAAGTCTGGTTGGTTGAACATTTCCGCCCCCACAGAGCTTGGCAGTTTTTATCCTTGATGCCCTTCAGCACGCAGCTGATACCGGGGCTTGTGCAAGCTCTACCGTACTGCGCCTTGTAGTCACAAACTAACATGTACACTCAGTCGCCATCGTAAGACCCATCTTGGTAGTTGTGAGAGACCCCACCGATGTGACGTCTGCAACGAGGGCTTCTTGTACCCAAAGGACCTACATCGTCATCAGAAGAAGCACATCCAACATGCAGCAGCCAAAAATACGTTCTATTGCCAGGTCCGTGGATGTAACAACTTCGAAGGCTTCTCCCGTCGCGACAACCTTCTCCGACACCAACGAAGGCAACACCCGACTTTACTTGCCGCCACGTGACATCCTGTTGTGCACGCCTCTTCGCTGTGCATGCACAGACTGCATTCACATTCTTTCCAACTCTACATTACCTCGTCGTCTGGTGTAACGTCGGTCGAACACTTCACTCATTCCCTGGCCTCCGAATTTCATGTTTCATTGATACCCCACGCAAAAGTAACTAATATAGTAACGGCCTTCTCCTTGGGTTTCCTTTCCTTCCTATGGTTCAGAAAGAGGACATTTTCCGTTGTCATTCTTCCACGCAGCGAACGTAATACCCCTTACTCATCCATTTCTCTAAGTTCGTATCGCTGGCTTCGAGGCTTATAACCTAGAGTATCTCGTCATCTTTTCGCCAGCACTGTACAAAAGCAGTTCTTCTCCTTTTTCATGGACAATCACAGATTAAACGTCTTAGTCGTCTCACAGTTATTTGTATTCGTGCATCAAGGCTTGCATCGGGCTATCATAGTCTGCGATTGCGCAAGAGGGAAAGCATGATTAGATAGCTTCCGCAATTCATATCTCTTTCCCTACACCTTTACATGATTTTCTCGATCGGTCTGGTAAAGGTCCCGCGTGGTCTAAACCTGCCTGCCCCAGTGGTGAAATAATAGCACAGTGAAAGGCTTGGAGGCTCATTGTCACGTGCTCGTTGTACTATCCGCCTTGCGCTCATTGTATATTACACATTGGCCTTGCCTGTTACTTGCCAAATTCTTCCCCGATATCACCTACCCAACTCCTGACAACTCCAACTCCCCGGGCTAGTTTACATCATCACCCCAACCCAGATTTCGACTACCACGAGCGTGTGAGAAACCATGGCTCCAGTATTTCCTTACTCCGAGTACACCAAGTAAGTGCCCCAAACAGCCTCCTTTAAATCCAAAACACTGACATCTCCTAGCACCAGTGCCGGCGGGCCTATTACCTTCTACATCGGCCCCAAACCCAAATCCTCACGCTTCGACATCCACCACCTCCTCCTCTGCACCAACTCCCCGCTCTTCAACGACCCCGCCGGAGTCCCTAAAATCATAACCCGCCCCCTCCACCTGCCCACCACCGACCCCGCCGTCTTCCGCCTAATCTGCATATGGCTGTACGAGCGCATCCCACCCGCCGCCAAGACCCCTGATGACCTGCTGGTGCTGACGAAGATCTGGGTCGCGCTGAGCAAGCTCGGTATCTGGGAGAAGCAGAACACGCGCTAGGCATGGCGCTCATGCAGCCCGCAGTGTACACGTGCAGGATCGAGACGGTGCGGTGGGTATATGAGAACACGGCTCCCGTATCGAAACTGCGCGGGTATATCGTGGCTATCTTTTGCCAGCGCGGGGCGGCCATGACGCTCGAGACGTTCAGTCCTGAAGTCGAGAAACTGGGGGTTTTCAGGGATGCGGTGGGGTTCTTGAGGGTGTTGAATAGGGTGCGCGCGGGTAATCCGCAGGGCGTGGAGGGGTATGATTTCTGTGTGGAAGCTGATGTGGTGCATGTGTGGGATGCGAGGGATCCGAGTAGGGTTGTGGCGACGGTGGTGGTGGGTGCAGAGGGGGTGGATTGTAGTAGGATTAGGTATCCGTTGCCGAGCTTCTTGGTTTGGGGGGATAAGTGGGAAGATTTGCCGGATAGGCACTTCTTTGTCCATGAGAACGAGGCTTTCAAGGGGGGGAAGGAGGTGTTCAAGCAGCTGAGGAGGATGTGAAGCGTCTGGTTATAGACTGTTGTATAGCAGTCAAGGATAAGACGGTACAGGAGGGGATTATTTTAGACGGAAGGTATGATATGGCCTTCGCGGATTTGGTCGGAGCCATGGACATGGCCCAGTAACTAATACATCTAACCAGTATATGTACAGGACTGGAATTGCGAGTGGACTTAATCTGAATACGACTTTTTCGAAAGACCCACTCATTGATGTAATATACCGAGTTTGGGTCCTTCCCACATTCCATATGCCAAGTGATTTCAGTTTCGCTACATTAATTTTTTCCAACACCCTGATGACTCCGGCTCTCTCGCTCAAGTATCACAGCATCTTTTCCATAACCCAACAATTTCGTCCTCAGCCCCTCATCTACATCGACATCCATGAACCCAAATCTCCTCCAAAACACTGCAGTACCATATACACTCACAAGACAAGTACTCTCGTACCTCTCCGCAACTTTGATCAAAATCTCCATCGCTTCCCTCGCGCTTCCACGTCCATGATACGCAGGCAATATCGCAAGGTCGTGGATACAATACTGGTTCGCATCGCGGTCAATCTCGCCAAGTAAGCTGTCCAGCTCTGGAGGTTTGCGAGTTCTTATGGGATGTGATATAGCGTAGCCGACCAAGTCCCTACTGTTGCGATCCGTCAGTGCGAGACAGCCCTCTGGGAAGAGTCGCACGCGTTCAGCGAAGACTTCGGCGCGTTCTGGGAGGCCGGGATGGATTTGAAATGCGACTTGGATGAGGGAATTGATGTCTTTGAGCGTCAAGTCGCGCCATGTGGCGTTTCTTCCCATCGTCATCAGTCTATGGAGTGGTGTTGTTGGTGACTGGGAGGGAAGCTTAGGTCTGGATGTGGTGCCCCGCATCGATGTCCCCGCGTTCGCCCGTCCTTCAATTCCACATGCTTCAAGCTACCTTTTTCTCGAGCACGATTGAGCTACGAGGTTCTCTGCACAAGACTTGGTAGTTTTGACTCGCTCGAGCAACTTCCGGAATGTAGGATCTGAGCTGGTGGTTGCAACAAGAGCTCGGTAGCCATCTTACCGAACGTGCACCCCCACGCGTGCGCTAATTGCTTAGCGGGGTCTGTAGCGGGGCAACCCCTAGTCGCCAGAGTACGCAATTCTCCCGCCATCTGTAATGAACACAATCACGCCAACCAACATGGTGCTTCGCCTTGCTGGCACATCATTCTCCCGCGTGATTAGGCAAGGTTTTGTTGAGATGACAGGATGTTTCGCCGAAGCAAAAGCCGGGATGAAGGGGATACTTAATGAACCTCTCTCATGATTAGAGGACCGAAATTATCCCCTCCTTGTTCAGTGTCAGCAATCAAATCATCATGTCTTCCGGAAAGACTGTCACCCTCAACACTGGCCACAAGATCCCGTATGTCTCTATCAATGGCATTGATCATCTTCATTGTAATTCTGCTAATAACAATATCACAATAATAGTCAATTGGGCTACGGTACATGGCAAGCCGCACCTGGTGAGGTAGGCAACGGTGTCTATGAGGCACTCAAGATTGGATACAGGCATCTCGTAAGTGGACATGTCTTCATTTGAACTAACACGGCCAACCCAAGCTGAAAAAGCACCGTCCATGATCAGTGCCTTGTACTCGCAGATTGCTGACCTCATCCAACAGGATCTTGCGAAAATGTACGTAACAAGAACAACCTAACTATTAGATCATGTCTAGAGATATTCCATCTCGGTCGCAAAGAGAAGCATAATCCTGGAACGTTCAAGCGAGCGAGATGCGTTCGATACAACACGCTTTTCCGAAAACGGTAGCTGACTGGTTTTTCCACCAATTACAGCTACGAGAACCAGAAAGAAGTTGCTCAAGGCATCAAGCGTGCGTATAAGGACATTCCCGGCCTGAAGCGCGAGGACATCTTCATCACTTCCAAGCTTTGGAACACCCAGCACGATCCTGCCACCGTCGAAGCTGCGCTTGATGACACACTCGCTGAGCTTGAGCTCGAATGGCTTGATCTCTATCTTGTCCACTGGTCTGTCAACTTTGGGCCAGGCAAGGATCCGCACTCTGACTTGTTCCCTGCCGCGTCCGAGCCGAATGAGGTCAATATTGACAACTCGATCCCCAACAGCGAGACATGGAAAGCCATGAACAAGCTGCCGAAGAGTAAGGTCCGATCCGTCGGCGTGTCGAATTTCACCTACCATACCTTGAAAGCTCTAGTCGAGAAAACCGGTCTCGTACCTGCGGTCAATCAGATCGAGCGCCACCCCATCCTTCCCAGCAAGGAGCTCATCCAGTATGCCAAGGAGAAGAACATCCACATCACGGCCTACTCCGCATTCGGCAACAACTTCTTCGACATCCCACTTCTCATCACACGCCCCGAAGTCAAAGCCATTGCAGAAAAGAAGGGGGCTAGCCCAGCGCAGGTCATCTTGGCTTGGAGTCAGGTCGGCGGTCACTCCGTCATTCCCAAGTCGGTGACGCCATCCAGGATCGCCGAGAACTTCAAGGAGATTGAACTCTCCGAGGAAGACATCGCTGCTATTCAGAAGTTCTCTGATGAGCATCAGGGGCGCAGGCGGTACAATGTCCCATACACGGCGAACAAGCCACGATGGAGCGTCAATATTTTCGATGAGCCGGAGGAGCGCGATGCGCCCAACAGGATCATCATATGAATGTGAGCCTAGCTCAAGCACCATCATAGAAAGTTATATCGCCTCAATGTATCGAGTCGTCCCGATCGGCAATTGCCTGGATACATAGACCGAGGCCGTTGAAATGTTTATATCATGCATCTCTCAATTCCCCAAAAAGCTTTATTCCCATGAAATCTACACTTGTATGAAATGTTCGATATAACAAGATAATACTGCAAGAAGCAAGATTGAACGAGCGCTCATGAATTTTCCTCAGCCACTCCTCAGGTCCCATTGGAATGCGACGCTATTTAGCATGTTGTTCTCAGGCCATTTTGAATTTGCTGCGGAGCCCTTCAAAGCTGTAAGGCATGGCAGCGAACTGTGTATACATACCATCTCTACTGATGTACTTCTCCTTGCACATAAAACAAGTAGCGCAAAGATTCTGTCCCATAGCGTACTCACCCAGCCACAATCGTCCTGGCGCACGATAGAACATGGTAGCTATCTCGGTAAAGATGTCCGAAACAATGGAGCCTTGATTCAAGTGCTGCTCGGCATCGAAGAACGGCTCATCCATCATCCAGTCGTCATCGTTCTGTATAGGTACATTGAGGTTCTGACTCGACTGTTGGGCGCCTTGACTTTCGTGGTTCCTGAGTGCGCATTCGCTGGCGGCAATACGCGCTGGCTGAACAAGTCCAGATCCAAGAGCAGTGTAGTCATCGCCGCACCCATCACAGACTAATCTTGGATCGAAAACTTTAGGGGCTTCCCCCGAACGTCCTTTTGTACACGACACTGCTCTGAACATTGTATCAAGATCTCCGCCAAGATTTCCAACCACATACGTCAACTCTGATTGCAGGTTGTCTTCCAGATTCTCAATGCAGCTAAGTAACGCGTAACACCATTCTGGATAGAACGGTGCGCATGCTTTCATCCATTGGCTTCTTGTCATCTCCCTCTTGTCCGGAGCGAATCCATTCAACCAACCAAAAGAGCCGGCATTACAGATCCATGGCAAGAGTCGCCAACTACAAACTCGGAGTGTGAGCCACAAAGTTATCGCATTCAGTCGAGATTGGCATAGCTGCTCAGTATGGTAGTTTGATAGCTGAAGTATTCGTTTCAGAAACTCGTGTTATTGCTGATGTCTGACGACAGCCCTTATAGCATGTTGTAATCCATACCAGATGTTGCGCCCTGAGTCCAAGACATATGGCTCTGTTGCAGTTGTTTGAGCAAGCCAAGTAATGCTAGCTTGGAGAATTGGGACCCGTTCTTTTGCGTATGATCTCTTCAGCCATTCATGAATTTTCCAGCCTTCATCTTCGGGGTTCCCAATTTCGATGCAATCCGAAAAGAGGCGAAGTATCGGGATCTTGATCTCAGCACATTTTGCTGCGGCATAATACACAAATATCCCAATTGGAGACCTACGGCTGTTAATCAAGTTCTGGGGAACAACAATTCAAGACCTACCGGATGGATGGGATTGGACCCTGATATACCAAAGCAGTCTTGTCAGCTCCTTCTCGAATCAGCATTGCGCAAAGCTCTACGTGGCCTCCTTTCGCGGCAAACTACCACGATTTTGTCAGAAATGGCGTTCAGTGATGTTTTGACACACTGCGGTGAATATGACCTACATGTAAAGGCTTCCATCCATTCGGAGAAGTATCGTGAACGCTCGCTCTCCTCTCCCACAGAAGCCTTTTGACATCTTCGCTGTTTCCTGCCTCGCAATACCTGAAAATTTCGGAATCCTCAGGAACAGCCCGAGCCAATATACAACATCTCGACAAAGAAAGCTTACGCCTCTTTGCCATAGTGAGCTCCAAGACTTGGACCATGCCTCGCTCGTATAGCCATTTAGGGGGGGTAGAAGACCATTGGCGTAACTGACTCTGATCGGAGAAAAATGCTTGTGATACTCCCAGATTTTATGACATCCGAAGACGATCGCACATTACCAATACACGTCTTTGAACGAATAGACCCGCTGTACCCCGCTATGTATTCGTCTCGGGCCAGGAACTCGTCCTGTATCAGCTTCGGAGTAGATGTAGCTTGTCCGAGTGTGCGCAGCATGAGCTCGTGCACACCCTCGCCATGCAGAGAATCCTTGATGCTGTTTTTCAGTGGTTGTGTCGATGATGTCTTTCGCGATGTGTGCTTTTCAATGCGTCCACTCTCGATCTTAGGCAGTGCTTGCGAGTGAACGCTATAAAATAGTTTCGTGATCATGTATACAGGTAGGGTGCACAAAGAAAGAGGTACTAACAATTGCTGCAGCATAGCTATCATCAGCGTCGATTTCGTTTCACTTAGGGCCTCTCGAAACCTTTTGACATGTTTGCTGCGTGTTGTAGCTTTCAAGGAGGTCCAGGCGCGCTTTTTGCGCAAGGGTGATTGTAGGTCGGCGCCAACAGCCTCGATGATATAAGTCAGATCCTTGCACATTGTTAGGATAATCGATAACAAAGGCTGTTGGAACGCTACAGCTACTTGGAGGCGACAATGACTCAAGCCTTTGCTCACACCGTCGTCTGCGGCCTGCGTCCCACATTCGATCTTTTCGATGACGGATATAAGATACGCCAGTTCTTTTCTGACTGCATTTGTCTCTCACCGAAGGTTCTGGATAGCCTCCCGGAAGTCAAGAAGCTTTTTCAGGGCTAGCTACGGAGACAACGGCATTGCCTAGACATAATTAGTCAAAGTCGGTCATTTATGACTTCGGAATATACCACTTGCTGCAACGGCGAGACCCTCCATGGCTTTAGGACTTAGCCTTTGACGAGGGATGATCACATGAATAGATAGTCGAGATGATGTGCCGGCAATCCATCGGCCCTTGTGCTTGG
>Ga0265780_10008172_pt1 | contig 12737 bp, 9 predicted proteins | sample P1T30metagenome_FD_192432 | JGI IMG/M metagenome (GOLD analysis project Ga0265780, IMG submission 192432) | Plant litter microbial communities from East Loma Ridge, Irvine, California - P1 T30 | ecosystem: Environmental > Terrestrial > Plant litter > Unclassified | place: USA: California...
GATCTTGTAGGCCTTGCCGCCGATGCGGGCCAGCGCCTCTTCCACGCCTTCGAAGCGACCGACCGACAGGCCGAACTGCTTGCGGATGCGGGCGTAGGCACCGGTGATGACCGCACCGGCCTTGGCGCCGCCGCTGCCGGTGGAGGGCAGGGTGATCGAGCGGCCCACGGCCAGGCATTCGTTGAGCATGTTCCAGCCCTTGCCGGCCATCGCCGCACCGCCGATCAGCTGGGTCAGCGGGATGAACACGTCCTTGCCCTTGATCGGGCCGTTCTGGAACGGCGAGTTCAGCGGGAAGTGGCGACGGCCGACTTCCACACCGGCGGTCTCGCGCGGCAGCAGGCCCAGAGTGATGCCGATGTCGCGCGTTTCACCGATCAGCTGGTCCGGATCGTACATGCGGAACGCCAGGCCGATCAGCGTGGCCACCGGGGCCAGCGTGATGTAGCGCTTGTCGAAGGTCAGCTTGACGCCGAGCACACGCTCGCCGTTCCACTCGCCGTGGCAGACGATGCCGTAATCAGGAATGGAGGTGGCATCGGAGCCGGCGAACGGGCCGGTCAGGCCGAAGCAGGGCACTTCGCGGCCATCGGCCAGGCGCGGCAGGTACTGGTCCTTCTGCTCCTGGGTGCCGTAATGGTTGAGCAGCTCACCCGGGCCCAGCGAGTTGGGCACACCGACGGTGGAGCTGACCACCGAAGACACCGAGGCCAGCTTCTGGATCACCTTGTGGTGGGCCAGCGCGCTGAAGCCCAGGCCGCCGTACTGCTTGGGAATGATCATGCCGAAGAAGCGGTTCTTCTTGATGAAGGCCCACATTTCCGGCGGCAGGTCGGCGTGGACGTGGGTGATTTCCCAGTCGTTGACCATCTTGCACAGTTCTTCCACCGGACCATCCATGAAGGCCTGTTCTTCGGCGGTGAGCTGCGGCTTGGGATAGTTCAGCAGGATGTTCCAGTCCGGATCACCGGTGAACAGCTCGCCTTCGAAACCGACCGAACCGGTTTCCAGGGCGATCCGCTCGGTCTGCGACAACGGCGGCAGCACCTTGCGGAACACCTTCATCATCGGCGCGGTCAGCAGCGGCTTGCGGATGAAGGGCAGCAGCAACGGGACGGCGATCACCGCCACGATGGCGGCCGCGACGAGGGTGGCGGTCTGGCTGATGTAGGGCACGAACCAGCACGCGGCCAACAGGGCCACGCTGATGATCGTCCAGGTGATCAGGCGCATGCGGTGATAGGCCGCGAATGCACTTGCCAGCAACAGGGCAAGGAAGGGAAGAACGATGCTCATGAGCGTACTCCGGTGACGTGCTCGGGTTCGGCGGACGATGTTGCGGCCAGGGCCGGGGGCAACACGTCCAGGTAGTTCAACACAGTAGCGGTAAAGGCGTCGTTGTCATCGCCGGCCAGCATGTGCGTGGCCTGCGGCAGCTGTACGTGGCGGGCATGCGGGGCCAGTGCGAGGAAATCGGCGATGGTGCCGGCGTTGACCAGCTCGCTGCGGCCGCCACTGACCAGCAGCAGGGGGCACTTCACCTTGCGTGCGGCATCGGCCAATGCATCCTGGTGCTGTTCGCTGTCGCGCGCCAGTTCGGCCACCAGCCGCGGATCCCAGTGCCATCGCCAGCGGCCATGGCCATCCTCGCGCAGCAGCGCACGCAGGGAATCTTCGGACTTGCGCGGACGATGTGGCAGGTAGGCCGCGATCACGTCGGCGGCCTCGGCCAGTGACGCGAAGCCCTGCGGGTGGGCGGTCATGAAGCTGAGGATGCGCTCCACCCCGGCGGTGTCCCAGCGCGGGGTGATGTCCACCAGCACCATCGCCGAGAACAGGCCGGGCCAGCGCGATTCGGCCAGCAGCCCGAACAGGCCGCCCATCGAGGCGGCAACCAGCACCGGTGGGCGCGACTGCTCGCCGGCCAGCACGATCAGGTCATCGGCGAACTGATCGCCGTGGTAGGGCAGGTCAGCTGGATTCCAGTCGGAATCGCCATGGCCGCGCGCGTCGTAGGCAAGGGTCTGGAAGCCATGGCTGGCCAGGGCGCGGGCCGAGGCATTCCAGGCGTGTCGGGTCTGGCCGAAGCCGTGTGCGAACAGGATCGGCCCGCGGCGCCCGGCGCTGTCGACCGTGGCCGCCAGCACCGCGCCATGCGCCGCGTCCAGGCGCAGGGAGGGCAACAGAGCGGGAGTAGGGGATGTGACCATACCGAATAGTATGGAGCGCTTCGGTTCGATGTCAATACTGTCACGTATGGTGCGTTGCAACGGGAGGCCGGATCCCGCTTAACGTCTTTATATACATAGGCATACTGCAACGAACCCCGGCGTATGGTTAAATCAGCAGATGAGCGAATCCGAAACTCCCGCCGGCGAACCGCGCGCCGGCCGCAACAGCCGCCTGAGCGCCGAAGACTGGGCCCAGGCCGCCCTCGACCTGATTGCAGAGCAAGGCGTGAGCGCCGTCGCGGTGGAGCCGTTGGCGCGCCGCCTTGGCGTGACCAAGGGCAGCTTCTACTGGCATTTCCCGTCGCGCGATGCCCTGTTGCAGGCCGCGCTGGAGCGCTGGGAACTGTTCGAGCAGGAACAGGTCTTCGGCAGCCTGGAAGAGGTGCCGGACCCGCGCGTGCGCCTGCGCCAGTTGTTCCAGGTGGTGGCGCACGAAGTGCAGCCGCACATCATCTACAGCGAACTGTTGAAGGCGCTGGACCATCCCATGGTGCGCCCGGTGATAGACCGTGTATCGCAGCGGCGCATGGACTACCTGATCGCCTCGTTCCGCCAGGCCGGCCTGAGCTCGACCGATGCCCGGCACCGCGCGCGGCTGGCGTATGCGGCCTATGTCGGTTTCCTGCAGTTGTCACTGCAGCTGCAGCAGCCCAAGCAGGCGCGCGAGGACTTCGAGGCCTATGTGGAGCATGTGATCGAGACGTTGATCCCGGGCTGATCACAGCCGCTTGGATGAAGAAGAAGCCGCTGCGAAGCGGCTTTTTTCGTGCTTGCGTGCTGGAGGAACCACTGCCCCGCATAAAGCAACGGCCCCTTTCGGGGCCGTTGTTTCAGACGTTGTTGATCAGTGGATCGATCAGAACTTCTGGTTGTACTTCAGGTAGATGAAACGACCGATGTCCCAGCCGCCGTAGTACGCGAAGTTGGAGTTCTGCTGCGAGAAGAACAGCGGACCCACCTTGTTGAACACGTTGTTGGCACCGACGGAGATGTTGGCGTTCCACGGCGCTGCATAGGACACCTGCAGATCGTGGAAGGTCACACTGCCGGTTTCGTTCATCGGCGTGATGGTGCCCTGGGTTTCCGGAGCCTGGAAGTCCGGCAGGCTGCAGCGATCATCGAAGTAGCAGTCTTCCTTGGTGCCGGAGTAGTAACGCAGGCCCCAGTTGACCGACCAGTCGTTCAGCGTCCAGCCCAGGTTGAAGTTCGACCGCACGCGGAAGGTGCTGCCGTAACCGTTGGCCTGGCTCGGGATGACCTCGGCGTCGTTGGTTGCCTTGGTCTCGTACTTGCCCACGTAGGTGGTTGCCCACTTGGCGGTCAGCCGGCCGAAATCGGTATCCAGGCCGTAGCCGATATCGACGTCGAAGCCTTCGGTTTCGGTGTAACCGGCATTGCGGTTGCCGTACACCAGGTCGCCGACGATGAAGCCGTTGTTCGGGTCACGGGTGAACTGCGAGCAGCGCGATTCGACCAGGCCGATGTAGCAGTCTTCCAGGATCTGGTTCGGGCTGTCCGTGACGATGGTGTCGTCGATGCGGATGCTCCACCAGTCAACACCGACGGTCAGGCCGCTGACGTAGCTCGGGCTGTAGACGAAGCCGACGGTCTTGGACTCCGACATTTCCGGGGTCAGGTTCGGATTGGAGCCGGCGGTGAACGGAACCGGGGTCTGGTCAGCGACGCTGGCGGTCGGGACGAAACCCTGGCGCAGCTGGCGGTAATTCGCCGGAACGTCAGCCAGGCAGCGGGCCGAGCCACGAGCAGAACCATAGATGCTGTCGCAGACGTCGGCGAAGCCGGTGGTGAAGGTCTGCGAGGTGCCACCGTACAGGTCACCGATGGTCGGGGCGCGGAAGCCCTCGGCATAGGTGGCACGGAGCAGCAGGTCGTCGATCGGACGCCACTTCAGGCCGAACTTGTTGTTGGTGGTATCGCCGAAGGTGTTGAAGTCGGAGTAGCGGGTAGCCACGTCCAGCGTCAGTTCCTTGGCGAACGGCAGGTCAGCCAGGATCGGGATGTTCAGTTCCAGGAAGAACTCGTCAACCGAATAGGCGCCGGAGGTCGGGCCGGATGCCAGGTTGGTCGATTCACCCGACTGTGCAATGGCGTCCGGGTTGAACGCGCCGTCTTCCTTGCGGTATTCGTAACCCACCGCGAAGCCGAGGTCGCCAGCCGGCAGCGGGACGATGGTGCCCGACAGGTTGGCGAAGTAGTTGTTGGTGGTGGTCTTGCCGGTCGAATGCTCTTCGCGGAACAGGTAGTTCTGCACGTTCGGATCGGCCAGCGAGTACTGCTCGCCGCCTGCGCCGTAACCAGCATACGGGTTCCACGGGGTGCAGCCGGCGATCACGTTGCCCGGGGTGCCGCAGACGATCTGGCCTTGGGCGTTCTGGAACGACGGACCCACTGCGTTACGCAGCGACGGGATGTGGAAGTTGCCGTTGTTGGTGATGTTCGACTGGTTTTCGTTGAACAGGTAGCCCACGTCCCAGTTGAAGTAACGGTCACCGATTTCAAACGCACCTTCCAGGCCGGCGGTGAAGCGCCAGGTGGTCAGGTCGCTGTCGGTGGTACGCGGAACTTCCCAGCCACGACGACGGAAGTCGACGTTGTTGGTCTGGCTGACCAGCGGCAGACCATTGGCACCGACCACTCCGGCGACGTCGGCCTGGTACAGGTCGGCATTGCCGTTCGGGTTGAAGTAGCTGCCGTTGCTGACGAAGGTGCGGCTGCCGTCGGCATTGGTGCGGTAGACGGCACCGGCCATCGGCGTACCGGTGGCGGACGACTGCAGCGGGTAACCGGCGATCTGGCGGTTCGACTCACGCTTGGTGTAGGACAGGTCACTGGTGAAGCGGACGTTGTCGGTGATGTCGTAGTTGGTGTTGACGTACAGCGAACGACGTTCCAGCGGGGTCAGCAGGTGCATCTGGTCGGACGACTTGCTGACGTCGGTGGCGCTCTGCGGGTGGAAGTCACCGGCACCGATGGCATCGCTGCCCTGGTTGGCGACCGACCATGCGGCAGTACGACGGACCGGTGCACCTGCGGCGTTCAGGACCAGCGCGCCTGCGGCGTTGCGGTTGAACTGGTTCGCCAGGCGGTTGTAGTTGCCATACTGGCCCACGGTCGTGGTCGAGAACTCCGGATAGCCCGGGTAGGTGTCATCGGAGAAGAAGCGGTCGCGTGCCCAGACGGCCTCTTCCTTGTGGTACTCGGCACCGACGGTGACCGAACCACGATCACCGGAGAAGCCGACCATGAAATCGGCGGTTTCCTTCTTGCCGTCGCCTTCGCTGTACTGGCCGGTGTAGAAGTTGGCTTCAGCACCGTCGAAGTTCTTGCGGGTGATGATGTTGATCACGCCCGCCATGGCGTCCGAACCGTAGATCGACGAGGCGCCGTCCTTCAGCACGTCGATGCGCTCGACGACGACGGTCGGGATGGTCGACACGTCCTGGAAGCCGTCCGGGGAAATGCCCAGGCGCTTGCCGTTGACCAGCACCAGCGTACGCTGCGGACCCAGGTTGCGCAGGTCGATGTACTGACCGCCGGCTTCCTGGTTGGAGGTCAGCGGCGAAGCGCGGCTGAACGACGGGCTGCCCGCGGCGGAGATGTTCTGCAGGATGTCCGCGACCGAGCTGAAGCCCTGGTTCTGGATGTCCTGGCGCGAAATCGTCAGCACCGGCTGGGCGGTTTCGACGTCGACCTGACGGATGCGCGAACCGGTGACCGAAATGCGGTCCAGGTTGGTGGTGCCGGAGGTTTCCTGCGCGACGGCGGCGCCGGTGCCTGCAGCGCTGGTGATCAGCGCGATGACGACGGCGTCACGCAGTTTATTGCTGTTGCGGTTCATTGGGCTCTCTCTCCAAGTGGACTTGGTAGCTACGTGGTGTGGCCCGCGACGAAAGCGAATGGCGCTTCCAAAAATCGCTGGGCTGATCCCGATACTACTTCCGTCTTTTCGAAAATTAAAGCTTTGTTAATGATTCGCGTGATTTTGGTGAAATTCGGCAAACCCGTTCAGCTGGCGCCCAAACGAAAACGCCCCGGAATTCGGGGCGTCTTCAAAAATAATTGAACTGAATCAGGCGTTTACAGATCCTGCTCGTAACGCACGTACGGAACCGTGCCGTCATCGTTGCTCTCATTGCGTGGTGAGAACGGGTTCTTGCCCCGGCTCACGACGTTCTCCGCACCGACCGTCAACTGCCCAGACCACGGCGTACGCCATGTCAAGCCGACCCCCAGGCCTTCCCATTTGCCGGGCTGGCCGGGCACATCGACCACCCGTCCGATGATGTTGCCGCTGAAGTTCCCATAGCCTGCGCCGATGCTGATGCTCTTGCTGTCCCAGCGGTCCACGATCGAGGGCGCCGCGTCGGCCAACGGCACCAGGCGCGCTTTCGCGTAGGTGCCGCCGATGGATACGAAACCTTCGCGCCCGATGTTCTTCTGGCCGAACACGGTGAGATCGTTCTGTTCAGCACGCAGCGAGGGCGACTTGTTCGGTCCTGCCAGCCAAGCCGGCAGGGTGTCGCGGCCAGCGCCGGCGGTCAGCCCCACGCGTCCACCGGCGCGGTTGAACGCGGCGGTGGCGCTGAATCGGCGTGACAGCGTGTCTTCGTCATCGCCCAGGCTGGCCAGCATGCAATGACTGGCAAGCCCGCTGATGCTGGTGCCGCGGCTGCTGTTGCACAGCAGTCCCAGCGAATCGCCGGAGGACAGGCCGAAGGCCGCATCCAACGAGCTGCGCCCGAAATGCCAGCGCGCCCCGGCCATCTGTTCGCCGGTAGGCTCCAGATACAGCAGGGCTTCGACCTTGCCGCTGCCTTTGTTCCAGACCGGGATGACCGTGCGGGTGTCCTTGGCCTGCGCATGCGCGCCCGTGACCGTCCCGAGGGCGATCAGCAGGGCAAGTGGCAGGCGCAGGAAGTTCGGCATGGGTCCAATCAGACAGTCAGATGCAGGGCAAGTTCCCGCAGAGGCGGGAACTCGAGACTAGGCTGTTTATGATTCTTTAACAAGTCGTTGTCCTCCCCAGAACACGAACTCGCGAAGATGGTCGGCATGCTGGGGCGGAAACGGTTACTGCAGCCGCTCAGGGGCCGGCACGGAAGCTCCGGCACCGTGGAACAGTATCCCGAATTCCGTCAACGGAAAGTGATACTCCCGTCCGCAGAATTCGCATTTCACATCAACCGATCCGGTTGCTTCCGCCGCTGCACGGGCTTCTTCTTCGCCCAGCGACTGCAGCATGGCCTCCACCCGCTCGCGCGAGCATGAGCAGGCAAAGCGCAGCGGCTTGTCGCCCATCGCCTCCGGCTGTTCTTCATGGAACAGCCGGCGTACCAGCTCCTCGGCCGGCGTGGCCAGCAGCTCGGCCTTGCCCAGCGTCTCGAACAGGGCGCTGGTGCGGGTCCAGCCGTCGGCATCGCCCTCTTCCCCCGGCAGCTTCTGCAGCAGCAGGCCTGCGGCGCTCTGTCCGTCCGCGGCGAGCAGCAACCGGGTGGGCAGCTGTTCGGACTGGCGGAAATAGTCCTCGAACGCCTCATCAAGGCTGGCTGCAGTGAGTCCGACCAGGCTCTGGTAGCGCTGCGGTTCGCGCGGGTCCAGGCCGGGGTTTTCGATGGTGATGGCAAGCACGGCATCATCGCCCAGCGCGGTCAGCTCACGCGGCGCATCCTCGCCGTCGGCCACCCGCGCAATGCCGCGCAGGGTGCCGGCGGCAGTACATTCGGCGAAGAGCGTGCGCAGTGCGCTGCTGCTGCGCAGCTGGATGGACAGCCGCCCGTCGACCTTGGTGTGTCCGGTGAACAGCGCTGCGGCCACCGTGGCCTCGCCCAGCAGGCCAGCGGCTACGGCCGGGTAGTCGCCGCGCGAGAGGATCTCCTGCCAGGTGTCCTGCAGGCGCACGTGTACGCCACGAACGCCGGCATCGGGGAGCAGGAAGCGGAACAGGGAGTCGGTGTGGTCGGCCATGGATTCGGGGCCGCGCGTATATAAGGGAGGGGGCTTGCCGGATAATGTGCCGACAACCGTTTGAAAGAAGAGTGAGCCATCAATGGGGCCAGGGGACCAGAACCACAAGGTAGAGGCTGTCGCGGCAAGGCCGCGCTGGCGCTGGCGGCGTCTGCTCTGGCTGCCGGTGCTGCTGGCGGCGTTCAGCGTGCTGCAGGTGCTGGTGCTGCGGTTCATCGATCCGCCGCTTTCCACGGTGATGGTCTGGCGCTACGGCCAAGCGCTGGGTCAGGGCGACTGGAAGTACCGCCTGCACCACCAGTGGCGCGACCTCGGGCAGATGGCGCCCAGCCTGCCGATTTCACTGGTGGCCGCAGAAGACCAGCGCTTCCCGCTGCACAACGGCTTCGACCTGCAGGCGATCGAGAAAGCGCGTGACCACAATGCGCGCGGTGGCCGGGTGCGCGGTGCCAGCACGATCAGCCAGCAGGTGGCCAAGAACCTGTTCCTGTGGCAGGGCCGCAGCTGGCTGCGCAAGGGCCTGGAGGTCTGGTACACGCTGCTGATCGAAACGTTCTGGCCGAAACACCGGATCCTGGAAATGTACGCCAACATCGCCGAGTTCGGCGACGGCATCTACGGCGCGCAGGCGGCATCGCGGCAGTTCTGGAACAAGGACGCGTCGGCTTTGACCCCTGGCGAGAGTGCGCGGCTGGCGGCGGTGCTGCCGGCGCCGCGACGCTACGACGCTGCCCGGCCGGGCCCTTACGTACAGCGCAGGGCGAACTGGATCCAGCGCCAGGCGCGCCAACTGGGTGGCGGCGGGTATCTGCAGGATGACTGAGTACAATCCTGCGATGCGCCCAGAACCACTGACCGTCGTCGTCGCCGCCTACAACGAAGAAGAGGCCTTGCCGAACCTGCACGAGCGGGTGTCGGCAGTGTTCGCCGGCCTGGCCGACGTCGACGGCCGCATGCTGTACGTGGATGATGGAAGCAGCGATCGGACCTGGCAGGTGATCTGCGAGCTGGCGCGCCAGGATGCGCGGGTTTCGGCGCTGCGGCTGTCGCGCAACTTCGGCAAGGAAGCCGCGTTGACTGCCGGGCTGGACCAGGTACGCGAAGGTGCGGCCATGATCCTGGATGCCGACTGCCAGGACCCGCCGGAGTTGATTCCGGAATTCGTCGCGCGCTGGCGCGAAGGCTACGACAACGTATACGGCACGCGCTTGGCCCGCGCCGGGGAAAGCTGGACCAAGCGGGCCACGGCCAACATGTTCTATCGGGTGATCGGCCGCCTTTCGCCCACCCCGATCCCCGCCGACACCGGCGATTTCCGCCTGTTGTCATCACGCGCGCTGCGGGCGCTGGGCGAGCTTCGCGAACGCCACCGCTTCATGAAAGGCCTGTTCAGCTGGGTCGGCTACAAGCGCATCGCAGTGCCCTACCAGCGCCATGCGCGGGTGATGGGCTCAAGCAAGTTCAGCCTGTGGCGGCTGTGGAATTTCGCGCTGGAAGGCATCACCAGCTTTTCCACCGTGCCGCTGCGGGCAGCAACCTATCTGGGATTGCTGACCGCTGCAGGCGCGTTCGTGTTCGCCATGGGCGTGGTGCTGAAGGCGGCGCTGTATGGCGACCGCGTCGCCGGCTGGCCGACGATGATGGCCGTGATCCTGTTCCTGGGTGGGGTGCAGTTGATCGCGCTGGGGCTGATCGGCGAGTACCTGGGCCGGCTCTATGAAGAGTCAAAGCAGCGCCCGCTGTACCTGCTTGACACCTGCATCGCCCCGGGCGTGGCAGACTCCGGGGAGCAACCCACCCTTGGAGGGCAGGCAGATGACCACGGTTCGGCAATTGTTGGACGGCAAGTCTCCTGAAGTGCATGCGGTCAGGCCGGATACGGCGGTGATCGAAGCGATCCGGCTGATGGCGGAAAAAAGCATCGGCGCGGTACTGGTGATGGATGGCCCGGTGCTGGCCGGCATCCTTTCCGAGCGTGATTACGCCCGGAAGATCGTGCTGCGGGACCGCTCCTCGCGCGATACGCAGGTAGAAGAAATCATGACCGCCAAGCTGGTGACCGTCGCACCTACGGCGCACGTGGCGCATTGCCTGCAGATGGTCACCGATCACCGCATCCGCCATCTACCGGTCGTGGAAAACGGCAAGGTGTTGGGGGTGATCTCCATCGGTGACCTGGTCAAGGCGGTGATCGATGCACAGGCGCAGGAGCTTGAACAGCTGCAGCAGTACATCGTGGCCGGGTGAGGCCTGGTGGGTTTGGCGGCCAGCGGCCGTCACTACCCTCACTTGGCGTACTTGCCGCCGCAGTCGCTGTCCTTGCCCGGACCGGGTTCGAAGGTCGCCAGCAAGGCGGCCGGCGGGGCGATGCTGCCCAGTGCCAGCGCGATCGCGCCGCGCAGCCCGAGTGCCTTGAAGTCCGGCCGGAATCCGGGATCCTTGAAGGTGCCACTGATCCGCAGCGGCGAGCGCAGCGCCAGGATGCTGATGTCCTTCGGACGCGGCTTCAGCAGCAGGTCCATCTGCTCGTTCTTCAGGTTGACCGTGCCTTCGCCGATGATCAGCGTGTCGGTGGTGTCCACCGCCAGCGCCCGGCTGTCCATCAGCCCATCCTTTACCCCGAAGTCGGCGAAGGCGCAGCGCAGCGGTATCTGTTTGTCGCCGGTGAACAGGAATTTCAGGGATTCGGCAACATCCAGCCCGGCCAGTTCCATGATCAGGTTGCCGACATGGCCCTTGCCCATGCCGACTGCCACGGTGCCGTCGCTGCTGCCCAGCATGGCGGCGATCGAGTTGCCGTTGCCGGTGAGGTCGATTTCCCCGCCGATGCCGCCAGAGGCCTGTTCGGCCAGCTTGGCATCCGGGAACAGCCGGCCAAGCTGCACGCGGCGCACGCTGGCCTTGAGGGACGTGGCGATCTGCGGGCGGCGCGCGTCCATCCGGACGGTGCTGCGGATGTCGCCGCCGGCCACGCCGAAGTTCAGCGGTTCCAGCCGCAACAGGCCGTCATCGAGGAAAAGGTGCGCGTCCATGTCGTCCAGCGGCAGGCTGGGCGCGTTGATCCGCTGGGCCCGCAACCGCACGTCGGCGTCCATCGAGCGAAGCTTGCCAAGGTTGTAAGGCGTGTCGGGCAGGATGGTCGGCTTGGCGGCCAGCCGTGCCGCTTCCGCTTTCTGTTCGGCGTTGGCGGTCTCTTCGCCGCCGGTCTTCGGGGGTGCGCCGACAAAACCAGCGAGATCATCGAAGTCCAGCCGCTTGGACACCAGATTGGCGGTCAGGCGCGGTCGCTCGCCACCGACCTCTACCTTCACATCGCCGCCGAGGTCACTGTCGCCGACCGTGCCGTTGAACTTCTGGTATTGCCAGACCTGATGGTCCCGACTCAACTGGCCGTCCAGGCGATACGGCGGGGTGGAGGGCAGGGCGATGCCCAGCAGGGGATACAGGTCTTCCATATCCTGTCCACTCAACCGGAACTGCAGTTTGAACGTCTGGAACTGGAACGGGTTGATCAGGGTGCCGCTGGCCACGGCGTGGGTCGCGCCGGCCCGGCCATCCAGATGGATCCGGAACGGATGCCCGCTGTTGGTCAGTTCCAGCGGGGATTCGGTATTGCCATTCAAGGTGAACGCATTGCCCTGCCAAGAGCCCTTGCCGCTGACCAGCAGCGGCGGTGCGGCATGGGCTTGTTTCGGCTCGCCACTGCGCACTGCGACCTGGATATTGGTACGGCCGCGCTCATCCAGGAACTGCAGGCGGCCGTCGTCGATATGCAGCCGACGCAACTGCAGCGGTTCGCCCCCGCTGCTTTCGCCCATGAAGTCCCAATTGCCGGCCTGATCGGCCTTGGGCGCCGTCTGCAGCAGCGCATCCGGGCGGGTCAGGCGGATTTCCGGCAGCTGCACGCTGCCCCGCAGCAGCGGCCACACCCGCACGTCGATTTCCACGCGATCCGCGCTGGCCATCTTCGGCTGTTTGGCCCAGTCGGCATTGGCGAAGGTGATCGAGTCGGCGCGGATCGTGGTCACCCGTCCGAGGTCCACATCCAGGTTTCCGATCTGCAAAGCACGTCCGGTCTTTGCCTGCACCACACGTTCCACCGGCCCCTTGAACCAGTTCCAGTCCCACAAGGCGATCAGCAGCAGGATCGCGGCGAGCAGGAACACCAGCACGGCGAGCCAGCGTTGCCCCCGCTTGGTGGTCGGACGGCGCGGGCGCCAGCGGGAGGTACGTGCAGCGGCAGCGGGCGGGATGTCATTCACGCGGGCATGGTTGCCCGTTCATCGTGCACGCGGTGCGAAGCAGGCATTCGGATGGCGTGCAGGGGAGGGCGTCGAACGGGTGGGACCCCCTCGCGGGTGGCTGTTGTTTGAAGCCGAAGCTGGGGTTGGGCCGGTCGGGTGGGGCTGGTCGGGGGACGGCAAAAACTGCATCCATGCGGGCCTCGTTTCGCGCCATCCATGGCGCTCAACGCCCCCCCCCCACCCCCCCCCCCCGGGCCCCCCGGCCGAGTAAGGGGGG
>Ga0265780_10008173_pt1 | contig 12736 bp, 12 predicted proteins | sample P1T30metagenome_FD_192432 | JGI IMG/M metagenome (GOLD analysis project Ga0265780, IMG submission 192432) | Plant litter microbial communities from East Loma Ridge, Irvine, California - P1 T30 | ecosystem: Environmental > Terrestrial > Plant litter > Unclassified | place: USA: California...
CCACGGCGTCGCCGGTGGCCGGCACGTTGGCCGCCGGCGCGCTGGAGGCGCTGGCGGTGGCCACTTCGCGCTTGATGGTGTCGTAGGTTGCATGCGGCGGCGTGGCCTGGCAGCCGGCCAGGAACACGGCGACGGCGCCGCAGATGACGCTGGTGGTGAATGGGCTGGTAAAGCGGGTGCGTTTTTTCATCGTCATGTTCGTTTGGTCAGTCCACACGGACGCGCTCGACGCGGCCCGCCGCCGGCGCGCCGGCCGGCGCATTCAGTTTCAGCACGCGACGTTCGGTCCCGCGCACCAGTTCGACTTCGTTGGGGGTCATGCGCGCCACGCGCGCGCCCTTCCAGGTATCGCCCAGCCGCACGGTCTCGCCGTCGATCACGGCCACGTGGCGGCCGCCCGGCTGGCGCGCGATCAGGATCGATTGCAGCTGCGGCCCGCTGGCCACCGGCGCCGCGGCGCGCGCGGCCGGGCCGCCCGGCAGCAAAAAGGCGGGCGGACGGGTCGGGTCGCGCAGGGCTTGCGCGGCGGCCGGCAGGCAGCCGGCGGCCATGCTCGAGAAGGCAAGCGCGATCATCCAGGCGCGCTTCACAGTTTCATCCATTTGCGGTCCAGGCTCAGGGTGTACAGGGTCAGCGTCAGGCGCGAGGCCGGCCAGGTTTCCGCTTCCAGCTGGGCGCGGCCCCAGAACAGCTGGGTCGGCAAGCCTTCGAGCGCATTCATGTAGGCGATCATGTCGAGGTAGTTGCCGCGCACCGTGATTTCCACGCCGTGGCGATACAGCAGCTCGGCGGTGCCGGGCGTGGCATTCGCAGGCGCGGCGGCTGCCGCCGGTGCGGCCGGAGGTGCAGGCACGGCGTCCGTCCCTGCAGCTGTGCCGGCGGCGCGGCGGCCCGCTTCGAGCACCGATTCCGCCGGCAGCGTGCGCACCGACACCAGGGTCAGGCGGCCGTTGGCGCGCAGGATGCTGTCGAGCAGCGGCGCCATGCGCTCGGGCGCAACCAGGCCGTTCTGCATCGCGCGCAGCTGCACGCTGAGTTCCTCGGTTTCCTTGCGTACGCTGGCCAGGCGCGCACGCACCGCCGCGTCCGGGTCAGTCTGGGCCGCTTCCACGCGCGCGCGGATTTCGTTATCGATGCCCTCGATGTTGTTGTTCTGCTGGCTGATCTGGGCGTTCAACTGATCCTGCTTGCGCAGCTGCGGCCCGAGCGCGAAGAAATGCGTCAGGAAGACGATGGCGGCGGCGCAGGCCGCGAACACCATGATGCGCTCGCGCAGGCTCAGGGCGTCGATGCGCGCCGCCAGTTTTATCCATTGCTGTTTCATGTGCGCGGCGCCTCGGGGTTCGATTGCAGGCTGAATTCGACATACGGCGCGGGTCCGCCTTCAACAGGCGCCTGCTGTACCGCCGCCGCCGCTGCCCCGGCTCCAGCGGCCGGCGTGCGCTCGCCTTCGGAAATCTGCAGGCTGCCGAAGGCCTTGCCCTGCATCGCCGGTTCCCGCGTCAGGCGCGTCAGGAAGCCCGGCACGCTTTCCGGATCGAGGGCGCGGCCGCGCACGCCGATCTCGGTGCCAGCCCCGCTGATGGTGAGCCCGGTCAGCCACAGGCCATCCACATGCTGGCGCGCCAGCGCGCGGAAGTATTCGGCGTAGCCGCGTGTGTTGCCCAGCTCCCCGCCCTGCAGGACGCCCGACACTTCACGCAGCGCGCCCAGCTGGCGCTCGGCTTCCGCCACCGCGCTGGCCAGCGCCGGGTCTTTCTGGCGCGGCGGGAATTCGGCGTTCACCGCCGTCAGGCGCGCCTGGCGTGCCTGCAGCTGGGCGGCGCCGGCATCGGCTTGCTTCTGCAGGCTGGCGACGCGCGCGTTGGCATACAGGCCCATCGCCGCCACGCCGAGCACCAGCACGCCCAGGGCCTGCGCCATGGTGCGGGCCGAGAAGATCTTCTTTTGCTGCAGGAAGATCGGATTGAACAGATTGATCTGCTGGCTCACAGCACCGTCTCCTCATGGCGCAGGGCCGCGCCCAGCGGCACCAGGAAGCGCTGCTGCAAGTTCTTGTCGGCCAGCTCGGGCGCGCGCGCGAAATCGAAGAGCGCGGCCAGGTCGAGGGTATCGACCGGCATGTACAGGTTGCTCGACAGATATTCCTCGAGGCCGGTGATGCTGGACGGCGCCAGCACCAGCTTGGCCACGCTGACAAACGAATACTGGCGCTCGAAGTTGTCGAGCGAGCGTTGCAGTTCGAGCGTGACGCGGTCGAAGCCGGCGTGCTTGCGGTCGTGGTCGGCGTCGAGCAATTGGTCGAGCGAGATGTCGATGCGGCGCGTCAGGTACAGCTCGCCCTTGTACGACACGGTCAGCAGGCCGCCGTCCTCACCGAAGGACAGCATGGCCACGCCGCGCCCCGGCGGCTCGACCAGCTTGGCGATATTCCGCTGCGCCATTTCGGGAATGTCGATCACTGCCATGTCGATCTTCGCGCCGCTGAACAGTTTCTGGCGGCCTTCGATGATGCTGTTGCGCGCCGCGATGGCGAACATCGAATGCTGGGCGCGGGTAGCGGCGCCCGCGTCCACCGGCAGATCGAGCACGTCGATGGTGGCGTCGTCGATGTGGAAGTCGAGCATGTCCTTCAGGCGCCAGCGCACGGCGGTCTTCAGTTCGTCGGCGGCCACGTTGGGCGCGTCGACCGTCAGCATCTGGTATTCGCCGGCGGCGAGCACGGTACTGCACTGGTAGGCGTTCGCGTGCAGTTCACGGCCCAGCTTTTCCAGCAGTTCCGGCGTCGGCTTACCCGGGTAGAACACCGCCTGGCGCACCTGCGGACGGATGTCCGGCGCGGTCTGCATGCTCACGGCGGCAATGCCGTCGCGCTGCAGGCTGATCGCCAGCCACCCTTCTCTTTTCTTTGCTCTTCTAAAAAAACGCATGCCGGTCCGGTTCGATGTTGATACTGCCCTGAGGTTTCGCCGAAACGCTCTCCACTAAAGGCTTGATTATATTCAAGTACGGAAACAAAGCGATACAAATAATGGCCGTCCCGCTCTTGAAACGGCCCTATTTTCGTTGCAACCGCATCAATACACTTCGCGCAGGTAGATCATCGGGGTGCGCGTGGCGCCGAAGTTGACGCGTCCGCGCGTGCCCGGCAGCCAGGGCGGGCCGTCGACCTGGACCCAGACGCTGCCGGCGCGGCCGGCGCCGGGCGCGGCCAGCCTGTACACGCCGCGGCCGCCGCTCAGGCTCATGGTGCCGGGCGTGCCCGCCTTGACGATCGCCGCATCGCAGTTGGCCGCCCCCATGTCGCCGCTCGCGGGCTCGGCCTTGCCGCTGGCCTTCAAGTCGCGGCGGCAGGCCGTGAAGGTAGAGGCCGGGGTGAACGTGGTATCCGGCGACTGCGCATGGTTGATCCAGGCCTTGCCGTCCCAGTACTGGGCCTGCACCGGCACCGAGGTCTGCTGGGTATTCGTGCCCTGCAAGCTGCCGACGTTCAGGCGGCCGTTGACGATCATGATGCCGTCCTCGACCGAATCGTCGGGATTCGTGCGCAGCGACGACACGATCGCGGTGGCGCCGCCGGGCATGTTCTCTTCCGAGCTCGCGCGCAGGTAGATCGGCGTCGGCGCGGTCACGGCCGCGCCCGCCGCCGCCGTCACGCTGTAGGCGTCCGGCAGCTTGTACTGGAAATTGCCCTCCATGACGCCGGCTGCCAGCACCAGCTTTTGCTCCGGCGAGGTGGCGCCTTTGCCGGGCGCCACCAGGGAACTCAGGGTGATGGGGCGGTGCCAGGCCGCATAGGCGTTGTAGTTCGGCAGTTCCTCGCCGCGCGCGTTGTAGGCCTCGACCTCGACTTCGAAAGGCTGGCCGGAGTAGGCCGCGCCGCTGAGGCTGGCGTCGCAGTTGAGCGCATCCGTGCAAGCGAAAGGCGGCTCGATGCCGGTCGTGTAATAGGCCGGATAGAAACGGCCGACCGTCTCGGTCTTGCCGCCCACCGGCGTACCGGTGGCCAGGTAGTCGGCCAGCGAGGGCGTCAGGTTGATGATGCCGACGTCGCTGTAGTTGAGCTTCATGGCCACGCCGCCCGTGCCCTTCGCCTTGTTGCCGGTGGCGAGCGTGCCCGCGTTCGGCATCAGCCCGGCCACGGCGGGCAGCGGCGCCGAACCGATGGCGATGTCGGGCAGCGTGGTCTCGTTGCCGAAGTTCGGGGCAAAGCTGCCGTCGCTCAGCACCGCGCCGACGATGGCGGTAAAGTCCTCGCCCGCCTTGGCAAAGCCGACGCCGGCCGCCGTGGTCGCCCCCGCATTCACCACGCCATCGGCGCTGGTGATGCCCCTGAAGGCCAGCGAGGTCGGCATCGAGGTAAAGGTGTTCGACGAGGCCACCCGGCCGTTTGCCAGCAGATTGAGCCCGATGGCGCCGACGTCGCCATAGCTGAAGGCGGTCTGCGACACCGCCGTCGATGCCTTGCCGGCGGCAAACGCCATGTTGGTACTGCTCGACCAGGCCCTGGTCTCGCTCGCCGCCGGCGCCACGCCGTTCGCCGTGCAGGGCTGCAGCGCGACGCCGGCATAGGTGGTCTTGACGCTGGGGTCGCCGCTCGAGCGGGCCGGGTTCTGGCAGGTCAGGCTGAACTGCATCGGCACGTTGGTGGCCTTGCCGCTGTCCAGCGCCACCGCCTTGTTATTGCTGACCGCGGTGATGTAGATATTGGCGGGGGTATTCGCGCCGCCATACATGTTGGCGCTGTACAGCGGGCAGGCCGAACTGCCGACCGTGGCGCCCGGCGCGCATTCCCTGGCGGTGAACACGTAGCCCGCATTCGTCACCGGCGCGGCCGTGCCGGTGGCCGTATCCGTCACCGTGTTGTTGGCCGTGTTGTTGTCCGAGGTGCCGGTCACGGTGGCGGTATTCGTCAGCGAGCCGGCCTGGTTGACGGTGGCGTTGATGGTCAGCGCCGGCGCGCTGGCGTTCGGCGCGATCGCCGTCCTGTAGGTGCAGGTCACCACCTGGCCGTTTTGCGCGCAGGTCCAGCCGGTGCCGCTGCTGCCGCTGTAGCTCATCCCCGCCGGCAGCGTATCGGTCACGGTGATCGGGCCCGCCTCGGTGTAGGGACCATTGTTCTTCACCGTCAGCGAGTAGCTGGCGGTCTGCCCCACCTGCAGCGCGCCGCCGCGCGTCATCGAGAGCGACAGATCCGACACCGGCAGGGTCGGCACCACCAGGATCTCGGCGTTCAGCAGCACCAGATCCTGGCCGGTGCGGTAGGTGGTGGTGACGGTGGGCGCGTAGAAGATCCACTGCACCACTTCGGTGTCGTAGGCGTCGAAGTCGATGCCGTAGGAGTAGGAGTCGCGGTTGATGTTGCTCTTCGAATTGAACTGGTTGCCGGACGGGTTCATGTCGTCGGTCAGCTCGTTGCCTTCGAAGATCAGGCTTTCGCCGGAGGCCAGCAGGGTCGAATCGCCTTCCCAGGTGATGTGGCCGACGCGCGCCTTTTCGCGGGTCGGCAGCCAGGGCGAGGGCCAGCGGAAGTTGGTGGCGGTCAGCGTGAATTCGCTGTTCTGCAGGTAGCGGAAGCCTTCGTAAAGATTCAGGATGCGCTCGGCCTCGTTCGGGTGCGAGTACACCACCAGCAGCGAAAAGCCGCCCAGCACCGCCTGCGAGGCGCACCAGGGGCTGCCGGTGGAAACCGTGAGCCCCGAGAAGTTATAGGTGCCCGCGCCCTTGGCCTTGACGATGCTGGTGACGTCGGCCGCGCCGCCGAAATAATTCATGCCGTTGCCGACCGTGGTCGACGAATACTTGCGCGTGGCATTGACCGTCGTGCTCTGGAAGGTGACGGTGTTGTCGGCGGTGTTGCCCGAACCGGCCCAGTACAGCTGCGCCGACAAGACGGTGGCGCCGCTCGGCAGGCTCAGGGTGGCGGTGCGGTTGGTGGTCGAGGAATACACCGAGCAGGCGTTCGAGCCATTGCTGGCGCTGCGGATCGTCACCTGGGTGCCGGTGAAATTCACGGCGCCGTTGAAGGTCTGGGTCAGTGCGATGGCGGTGTCGGCCCAGGCCGGCGTGGCCAGGCCCAGCAGCATGGCCAGCAAAGCGAGCGCATGCGCCAGAGCATGCGCGAGATGCAGGCGCACGGCGCTCACAGCTGCACCTCGATCACGCGCTCGACGTAGTCGGGACCGCGCACGGCGTTGACGCAGGTGGCCGCGGGCGTGGTGCAGGACACGGCGCGGATGGTCCAGCGCGCCAGGTCGATGTCGGGATTGCTGGACACCGGATTGGTCACCTGGGTGCAGGTCACGGACACGGCAAAGCCGGCCAGCACCGAGTCGGCCGGCAGCGCGAAGTTGCCGTTGCAGTCGGCGCCGCCGGCGCGCCGGAACAGGCCCCACTCGATGCCCGAGCGCGCCGCCTGGTAGGCGCGCGCGCCCTGCTCGTCCAGAGCGCTTGACTGGCGCTGGGTGGTAAATACCGAGACCAGGGCGGTGGCCAGGCCGGCCAGCACCACCAGCAGGAAGATCGCGGTCACGAGGCCGGCGCCGCCAGTGCGCGCCGGGCGCCGCGTAGAGGAAAGAAAGGAGCGCTGCATCATGGCGTATTGTCGACGTGAACCTGGTGCACCAGGCGCACGGAATCGGCGAGATTGCGGGTGCGCAGCGACAGGGTCAGCACCACCAGGCCGGCGCGCGTGGCGGCGACGCTGTCGCTGCGGAAGACGTTGGCGCAGGTGGTGACGCGCGCCGCCAGCATCGCCGCTTGCGCGCCGACCGGCGGCACGGCCATCGCCGGCGTGGTGTTGTAGCCCCAGTAGCGGCGGATCTGGAAGCCGCCGCCCGCCGCCGCTTCGCACACGTACGACACCGGCCCGGTCACCACCTGGAAGCGCCCGTCCGGCGAGGGCATCGGGACCGGCTGCGCCGCAAAGCGGTTGGCCTGCAGCGTGATCGTCGGCGCCACGGCATTCGCTGCAGCGCCCGCGGTCACGACCGACATGGTCGGGCTCGGATTCTCGTAGGCGTCGGCGCCGGGCAGGCCGAGGTTGAAGATGGCGATGCGGTCGCCCGCGTTGATCGGTCCGTTCAGGCGGCCGACCACGGTAAAGCTCAGCGCCGCCGGATTGGTGAACGACAGCGGGGTCCCGCTCGCGCCTTCGTCCTCCTCGGCCAGGTAGCGGCCGCCGCCGCTGGTCATCAGGAATTCGATCGCGCTGCCGGCCGCGTTGGTGCGCACGCTGTTCGGCAGCGCCAGGCGGATGTCGCGCGCCATGCGGCGCAGCGCCAGGTCGGCTTCGTCGCTCGCCTCGGCGCGGGCCACGGTATCGACATAGCCCTGCACCGGCGCGCGGATGAAGACCGCGACGATGGCGCCGAGGATGCCGATGATGACGATCACCATGATCGCTTCGACCAGGGTGAAGCCGCGCTCGGCGCCGGCAGGCAGGCGCGGCGTCACTGGAACCCCGGGCGCGCGTAGCGCGTGCGGTAGGTGTCGAGCACCACCGGCGCGTCGCCGCCGAAGGCGACGCTCACGCGGATGCGCAAGACGTCGGTGTTCGCGGCGCTGCCGGCGGCGCCGATGCCGCCCAGCACGGCGGGCGAGACGGTGAGCGTGGCGGTGTAGCCGGCCACGCCGACCGGCTGGCCGGTGACGTCGAGCAGCACGCCGGCGGCATTGTTGAAGGCATTGGTCGCCACGTTCGCCTGGGTCACGTAGTCGTTGACGTTGTCGAAGGGGCGCGGGTTGACCGGCTCGGGCGCCGCCTGGCCCCAGTTCTCGCGCACCGCGCACAGGGTGGGATCGGTCTGGGTATCGAAGTCGGCGGAGCTGGGGTCGCACAGCGTGAAGCCGGCCGAGCGCACTTCCTCGACCAGGCCTTCGGCGATCATCAGGGCCTGCTTGCGGCGCAAGGGGTCGGCGCTGCCGGCGGTGGTGATGCGCATCACGGCCATGATGCTGGCCAGCGCCACCGAGACGATCACGATGAACATGATCAGCTCGATCATGGTCACGCCGCGCTGGCGGCGCATGCGCGCCGCCTCAGAACACATAGCCGGTCTCCGGGGCGACGCTGACGGTGCGGGTATTGCCGCTACCGGCCAGGGTCACGCTCAGGCCGCCGAAGGTCGCGGCATTGATATCGAAGGGCTGGCCGAGGGCATTGAAGCCGAAGGCGGTGATGGCGCGGTTGGCGGTGCCGGTGACGTTGTTGGGGCGGCCTTCGCACATCCAGGTGCGCGCATTGCAGGCGGCGCGGGTGGCGGCGGAATCGCTGTTCTGGCCACCGGGGGCGCGGACCTGGTTGGCCGCGGCGCAGTTGGCTTCGTTGGCGAAGCAGAGGGCGGCGCTGTTCGGGCCGAGGATGACGAAGACGTTGCGGTGCTGGGCAATCGCGGTCTTCTGGCCGTAGCGCAGGATGGTGCGCAACTGTTCGGTTGCCGTTTCGGTGTCGTACACCGTACGGTCGAAAAAACGCGTGATCGCCAGCGCCGACAGGATGCCGACGAGGACGATCACGATGATGAGTTCCACCATGGTGAACCCATGGCGGCCGGCGAACCGGCGGCCGGCGGACCGGCGGCCACCGGACCGGCGGCGGCACTGCAGGCGGCCGTGGCTGGAAGCGCAGTTCGGGTGGGAATGCACGCCAGCCACGTCGCCCTGTCAGATTACTGGCAGTTCTCGGCTTTGGCGTCGGTGCCCAGCGCGATGGTCGGGACCGTATTTGCGGTGGTTGCCGGGGTGTAGGTCAGGAAGCACTTGACCGACGTCGCGGTGTCCTTGATGTTGTTCGGGATGATCGCGATCGAACCGGCAGCAACCAGCGGACGGGTCGCGGTGGCGGCGCCTGCGGTCAGTGCAGTGTAGTCCTGGCTCAGGCCGGCGGCTTGCAGCAGGGCGTCCTTGGCGTCGGTACCAGCGGTGTCGACGATTGCCGGGTAGCCCGAATTCATGTTCATCTGCACGGTGACGCCTTCGACGCTCTGAGTGGCGGCCGGGGTCACCAGGAAGCGGCCGTGGGTCATGGCGGCAGTTGCGCTCAGGGCGCCACGTGCGGCGTTCAGGCTGGCAACACGTGCATCGCCGCTCAGGTTGGTGAAGCGTGGCAGTGCGGTAGCAGCAAGGATACCCAGGATGACGATCACGACGATCAGTTCGATCAGGGTGAAGCCGCCTTGGGCCGATTTGATGCTCTTGTTCATGTACGTTTTCTCCGATGTTAAAAAAGTTGCGGGGCGAACCGCTCAGTTGGTTGTAGCGACCGGCTGGCTGTCGATTTCTGCCAGCACCAGGCCTTCGGTGACCTCGCTCCGTATTTCTGGTTTAACCGGATTGGGCACGCGAAGCCATTCTACCTTGAACCTGAGAAATTTCGGTGTTTCAGCAGAAAAACTTTTATAGGAGGCCGACAGGTAAACCAGGGTCGAATTCCCCTTATCGAAATACCAATTCCCCTTCGGAAGTTCGGTTTCGTTGGGAGAATAATATTCACCAAGGTAGTTTTTTGGTCGATCTGCCAACCAAACCATGGGGTTTTCTTGTGCGACTGCCAACAAAGCACCCTGCCCGCCCTGCGCCGCAGCGCGCGCCGAGCGCACCGCAAGGGCTGTCCGAAGCGAACTGATGAGTTGTTTCGCCGCAACGTATTCGGACTCGCCGACATAGGGAACGAGGCGTGTCAGCAACACGCCCGTCACCAGGGTCAGCACGATGGCCGCCACGGCCAGCTCGAACAGCGCGAAACCGCGCGCCCGGCGTAGCGCGACGCCCGTCATTGCCGGTGCAGGGCCGCCTGGCCCAGGTCCCAGATCGGCAGGAAGATCCCGAGCGCCATGATCAGCACCATCACGCCGAGGAAGACGATCAGGATCGGCTCGATCTGGGCCGACAGGGTCTTCAGTTCGTAGTCGACTTCGCGCTCGTACATCAGCGCGATCTCGTCCATCAGATCGTCGAGCGAACCGGTCTCCTCGCCCACCGCGATCATCTGCAGCACGATGGGCGTGAACACGTTGGCGGCGGTGGAGGTGCGCAGGATGCTTTCTCCGCGCTCGACGCCGTCGCGCATCTGCTCGATGCGCGCGGCCAGGTAGGCGTTGTCGGCGGTCTGCGACACCACGGTCAGGGCCTGCACCACCGGCACGCCCGAGCGCATCGACAGCGCGAAGCTGCGCGCAAAGCGCGACATCGTCGACTTGAGGATGATCTTGCCGGCGATCGGCAGGCGCAGCTTGTAGCGGTCCCAGTCGTAGCGGCCCTTGGCCGAGCCGACCCAGGAGCGGAAGCCGAAGAAGGCGCCGACGGCAATCGCCAGCATCAGCGGCCAGTAGTCGAGCGTGAAGCGCGAGGTCGTCATCAGGATGCGCGTCATGAAGGGCAGCTCGGTGTGCAGGCTTTCGAACACCTTGGCAAAGGCCGGGATCACGAACACGTTGACGATGACCATGGCGATGACCATGGCGATGATCACGAAGCTCGGGTAGCGCAGCGCCGTCTTGACGCGGTCCTTCATGTCGCGGTCGAACTCGAGGTGGTCGAACAGGCGCAGGAACACGTCTTCCAGGCGCCCGGTCATCTCGCCCACGCGCACCATCGACAGGTAGAAGGTCGTGAAGGCCTCCGGATGGCGGCGCATGGCGGCCGAGAGTTCGCGGCCCGAGTCGAGCGACTCGCGCAAATCCTTGATCACGCGCCCGAAGGCGGGGCTGGTGGCCGATTCCTGCAGGCCGGCCAGGCCGCGCATGATCGGCACGCCGGATTTCAGCAGGGTGTGCATCTGGCGGCTGAACAGCTGCACGTCCATCGAGCGCACCGGCTTTTCGCGCAGCCTGGCCCACAGGGTGGTGGGCGCGCCGCTGTTACCTGACAAGCTGCCGCTTGTCACCTTGCGTGTGGTGACGGCGATCTCGACCGGCGTGATGCCGGTGCCGAACAGCTGGTCGGCCACCGCGCCGGAGTCAGGGGCTTCCAGCACGCCCTGCATCAGTTCGCCGCGCGCGTTGCGGCCCTTGTAGGCAAAGAACGGCACCTCAATCCTCCAGCTGGTTACTGATGCGCATCGCCTCGGCAATTGTGGTGCGGCCCTGGACCGCCAGCGCCACGCCATGGCGGCGCAGCGTCTCGCCGCCCATCTCGGCATGCGCCACTTTCAGGAAGTGTGCCGGATCCGGGTGATTCGCGGCGTCGGTCACGGCGCGCGTCATCTCCAGCAGTTCGTAGACGCCGGTACGTCCCCGGTAGCCGGTGCCGTTGCAGTGCGGGCAGCCTTTACCGTGGTGGAACTGGGCCTGTTCGGCGAAGTCGCCGAGTTCAGGGCGCAGCCAGGTGCGCTCGGCCGGCGTTGGAGAATACGGGGTGCTGCAGCTCTCGCAGATCACGCGCACCAGGCGCTGGGCCAGCACGGCCTGCAGCGAGCCGCCCACCATGTAGCGGGGCACGCCCATGTCCATCAGGCGCAGCGGCGTGCTGGCGGCGTCATTGGTGTGCAGGGTGGACAACACCAGGTGGCCGGTCATGGCGGCGCGCAGGCCGATCTGGGCGGTTTCCTGGTCACGCATCTCGCCGACCAGCACGATGTCCGGGTCCTGGCGCAGGGCCGAGCGCAGCACGCGCGCAAAGGAGAGTTCGATCTTCTCGTTCACCTGCACCTGGTTGATGCCTTGCAGGCGGTACTCGACCGGGTCCTCGACGGTGATCAGCTTTTTCTCGACGGAGTTCAGCTCGGCCAGCGCGCTGTACAGGGTCGTGGTCTTGCCGCTGCCGGTAGGGCCGGTCACCAGCACCAGGCCGTTCGGGCGCTGCACCACGGCGCGGAAGCGCTCCAGCATCTTGCGCGGCATGCCGATCGACTCCAGGCGCAGGGTATTGCCGGCCTGGTTCAGCAGACGCATGACCACCGATTCGCCGTACTGGGTCGGCATGGTCGAGATACGCACGTCGATGCGCTGGTTCTTCACTTTCACGGCAAAGCGGCCGTCCTGGGGCAGGCGCTTTTCCGAGATGTCGAGGTCGGCCATCAGCTTCAGACGCAGCGCCAGCGGCGTGGCGACGCGCAGGTCGGCCTCGGTCTGCAGGTGCAGCACGCCGTCAATGCGGAAGCGGATCTGCAGGCGCCCGTCCTGCGGCTCGATGTGGATGTCGGAGGCGCGCACCTGGGCGGCATCGTCGAACACCGACTGCAGGAGTTTTACCACCGGCGCTTCTTCCAGGCCGGTGTTGGCGGTCATGGCGCCGAAGTCGACGAAGGTCTCGGCCACGTCGGCCTCGACCTCGCGCGCGAAGTCGCTGATCTCGCCGGTGCGGCGGTAGATGCGGTCGATCGTGTGCAGGACTTCGGTCTCGTTGACCACGGCCAGCTCCACGCCTTTTTTGAGCAGGCGCGCGATCTCGTCGTAGGCAAACAAATCGGTGGGGTCGGACACGCCGACCAGCACCGTATTCGGGCGGTCTTCCAGCACCAGCGCGCGGAAGCGGCGCGCGGCAGTTTCCGGCAGCAGGCGCACCAGCTGGTCGCTGATGTTGTAGAACTTCAGGTTGATGTAGGGGATGTCCAGCTGGCGCGCCAATGCGCCCGAGATCTGCTCCTCGGTCACGAAGCCGTTCTCGACAAACACCCGGCCCAGCTTGCGCCCGGTGCGCTTCTGGTCGGCCAGCGCCTGGTTCAACTGCTCTTCCGACAACAGCTTTTGCTGGATCAGCACTTCACCGAGTCGAATCTTTTCCGGCCTTGCCATGT
>Ga0265780_10008175_pt1 | contig 12735 bp, 10 predicted proteins | sample P1T30metagenome_FD_192432 | JGI IMG/M metagenome (GOLD analysis project Ga0265780, IMG submission 192432) | Plant litter microbial communities from East Loma Ridge, Irvine, California - P1 T30 | ecosystem: Environmental > Terrestrial > Plant litter > Unclassified | place: USA: California...
TTCGATTGCATCACTTCGCGCGGATCGCCGTCCGCCACCAGCGTGCCGTTGTGCAGCACGACGATGCGGTCGGCCAGCTGGCGCACCACGTCCATCTTGTGCTCGACCAGCAGCACGGTCTTGTCGCTTTCCTGCTTCACCTGGCGGATCAGGTCGAGCACCACGGGCACCTCGTCCACGCTCATGCCGGCCGTGGGTTCGTCGAACATCATCACGGACGGCTCGAGCGCCAGCAGGATCGCCACTTCGAGCTTGCGCTGGTCGCCGTGCGACAGGGCGCCCACGAACATGTCGCGCCGGGCCATCAGGGCAACCCGCTCCAGGTAGTGCTCGGCGCGCGCGATCAGCTCCTTGTGGCTCGACCAGATCGAGAAGAAGTTCAGGCCCATGCCGGCGCGGCTCTGCACCGCCAGGCGCACGTTCTCGACCACGGTCAGGTGCGGGAACAGGTTGGTCAGCTGGAAGGCGCGGCCCAGCCCCAAGCGCGTGCGGCGCGCGGCGCCATCGCGGGTGATGTCGCGCCCGTGCAGCGCGACCTTGCCGCTCGTTGCCGCCAGCTGGCCCGAGACCAGGTTGAAATAGGTGGTCTTGCCAGCGCCGTTGGGGCCGACGATCACGGTCAGGGTGCCGGGGTAGAAGTCCGCCGTCACCGCGTTCACCGCGACGTGGCCGCCGAAGCGGATGGTCAGGTCGCGGGTCGACAGCGCCGGCTGGCGCGCATCGATAGTGGGGGCAAGCGCCGTCATGTCAGCGCTTGTTCTTCACCGGCAGCGGCATTTCGCTGGCCGGGATTTCGCGCACCAGCTCCAGCAGGTCCCATTCGCTCTTCTGGTCCTTCTTGATGCGGAAGTGGTACATCGGCTGGATTGCCTGGTGGTCCTCCTTGCGGAAGGTCATCAATCCCTTCGGGGTTTCGAAGCTCATGCCCTCCATCGCCGCCACCATCTTGTCGCCATTGCCGTCCGGGACCTTGGAGAGCGCCGCCACCACCGCGCCCGCCGCCGCCATGCCGCCGGCGGTGAACATGTCGGGCGGGGCCTTGAAGCGCCTGGTGTGCTCCTTGACGAACCAGTCGTTCATCTTGTTCTTCGGGAAGTCGTAGTAGTAATAGATCGTGCCCTGGGTGCCGGCGAAGTTCTTCCAGGTCTTCATCACCGGCAGGATGTTGCCGCCCGGGGAAAGCACGATGCCATGGCGTTCCGGCCGGAGGTCGGCGATCTTGTTCATCGGATTGGGGCCGGCCCAGACGATCTGCAGGATGCGCGGCTGCGGCTTGTCCTTGAGCGCGTCGAACAGGCGCTGCGAGGATGCGGTGAAGTCGGTCGTCGCCAGTGGCGCGTACTCTTCATGCACCACCTTGGCGCCGCTGCCGGTCGCCGCCAGCGCTTCCTTGCCGGCCTTGATCGCATCGCGCCCGAAGGCATAGTCCTGGGTCAGGAAGCCGATGCTGCCGCCCTTCAGGGTGCTGGCGGCGGCCAATGCGTCCTGCATCGAGCTGCGCGCGGTGCGGAAGATGTACTTGTTCCACTTGTCGCCGGTGATGGCGTCGGCCACCGCCGGTTCGATGATCAGGACCTTCTTGTATTCCTTGGCCACCGGCAGCATCGCCAGCGCCGAGCCGGATGACGTGGTGCCGACGGCGATGTCGACCCGGTCGTCGCCATAGGCCTCGGCCAGCAGGGTGCGACCCAGGTCTGGCTTGCTTTGGTCGTCCTTGACGATCACCTTGATCTTGCGGCCGTTGATGGCCATGGTGCCATTGGTCAGGTATTCGAGGCCGAGCATGAAGCCTGCCTCGGTCTCGCGCGCATACGATTCCATGATGCCGGTCTTGCCGGCAATGAGGGCGACCTTGTAGTCCTTGCCCTGGGCCAGCGCGCCGGGGGCGGCGCCGGCCGCGAAGGCGAAGGCCAGGGAGAAGGCGAGGGGTTTGATCAGATGCTGCATATATGTGTCTCCTTGTTTTATTCAAGGGATCCGCGCCAGGAAAGCGCTGATCGCCTCGAAGGCTTCCGGTTCGGTGAGCATCGGCGCGTGGCCAACGTTCGGCACTTCGGTATAGGCCAGGCTGGGGGCCGCCTTGCGCATCCAGGCCGCCTGTTCGGCTTCGACCAGGTCGGACAGCGCGCCCCGGATCATCAGGGTGGGGCGATGCCGTGTCAGGCGCCGGAAGGCCATGCGCAAGGCCAGCGAGGTTGGAGGAAGTCTACCGTTTTGCAGGCTGTGGGCGATACCGGGATCGTAGCGGGCGCACAACAGACCGTCGTCGCGTTGTTCGAACGCGCGCTGGGCCCACTTGTTCCATTCGGTGTCCGGATTGGCGGGGAAGGCGCAGGCATTGATGTCGCGTACATAGCAGGTTGCCTCGTCCCAGTTGGCAAAGGTGGCCGGCTTGCCGACGTAGCCGGCGATTCGTTCGAGTCCGCGCGGGGACAGCACCGGGCCGATGTCGTTCAACACCGCCCCGGCCACCAGGTCGAGGCGCTGGGTGGCCAGCGTCATCGTGATCAGGCCGCCCATCGAGGTGCCGATGAAGACGGCGCGCGCGATGCCCAGCGCATGCATCAGGGCCACCACGTCGGCGGCGTACACCATCGGCGTGTAGTTGGCCGGGTTCGGGTCGCGCGCCGAGTGGCCGCGGCCGCGCACGTCGATCGCCAGCACGCGGCGTCCCAGGCTGGCCACCTGCGGGGCCAGTTCATCGAAGTCGAGCGAGTTGCGGGTGAGGCCGTGGATGCAGATCACGGGGAGGCGTGCAGGGCCGCCGGCGCCGTGGTAGTCGCGTGCGTAGAGGGCGAGGCCGTCGCTGCTGTTGTAGGTGATGGGGGAGCTGGTTGGCACGCGGCGGTTCCTGTTCAGTGTTCGATTTTTCTGACGTTTGCGACGTTGGTGAAGAAATTGGGTCCCCGCCTTCGCGGGGACGACGTTCAGGTGCTAGCTCTTAGAAGCGCAACTCCAGCGTCGCCGACACTGTGCGCGGGTTGCCGTAGAAGGCGGTGACGGTGCCTTCGTTGCCCAGGGTCGGGAACAGGTAGCCGGCGGTCTTGTAGTGCTCGTCGCCCAGGTTCTTGCCGTGCAGGCCGGCGCGCACCTTGCCATCTTGACGGGTCCAGACGATCGATGCATCCCAGATCCGGTACGACTCCTGGTCGAGGATCGACGGCGTCTCGAACTGGGCGGTGGCGCCCTTGTACGAATAGCTGCCGATCAGCGAGATGCGGCCGTTGTGGCCCATCAGCGGCAGCGGAATGTCGTAGTTGGCGCGCAGGTTGGCCGAGTTCTTCGGCGTGTTCTGGAAGATGCGCTGGTCGGCCACGTTCACGCCCGCCACGAGGTATTCCTTGTACTGGGCGTCGATGTAGCTGTACATGCCGGCGATCATGAAGTTGGGCGTGATGTTGGCCACCGCCTCCAGTTCGGCGCCCTTGATCTCGGCCTTGCCGGCATTGGTGGTCACGCCGGCGAAGCTGTCGTCGCGGCCGTCGCCGTTGGTGTCGACCGCGATCGAGCCAGGAATCTGCACGTCCTGGTAGTCGCTGTAGAACAGGGCGGCATTGGTGGTGATGCGTCCGCCGTTGAAGGCCGACTTGAGGCCCAGCTCATAGGTCTCGATGGTCTCGGGCGCATAGCCGGCGCGGGCGACGTCGAGGGGGATGCGGGTGCCGACCACGTTCAGGCGCGGATCGAAGCCGCCGCCCTTGAAGCCTTCGGAATACGAGGCGTAGACGTTATGGGCGGGATTCATCTTCCAGTTGATGGCCACGCGCGGGGTGAATTTCTTGTCTTCGCGTTCCAGCAGGCCGCCGCGCAGGTCGGTGTCGGTGCGGAACAGGATCGCGGCGGGGTTGCCCATGTCGGGGGTGCCGGCCAGGCCGAAGTAGATCTGGCGCAGGACGTCGGCTTCGCGCTTGTCGACCGTGTAGCGGCCACCCAGCGACAGGCTCAGGGTGTCGGTGAGGTTGTAGCTGCCGTCGAAGTAGGCGGCCCAGGCGCGGGTGTCGATGTCGCCCATGGTGTAGGTGGACGTCGGCACGGCGCCGGCCAGGATGGTATCGAATTTGTTGAAGGCGTTGGCGTCCATATAGTAGACGCCGGCCACGCCCTGCAGGCGCGGGCCGTTGTAGCTGACCTGGAACTCCTGGCTGAACTGGCGGTTGGTGTACAGCGCCGGCACTTCCATGTCGACCACCGGCAAGGCGTCGAAGTCGATCGGCGCATACGATTTGTCGCGGCGGGCGGCGGTGATCGATTTCACGCTCCACTCGCTATTGAGCACGTATTCGATGGTGGCCGAGCCGCCGTAGGCGCGCACTTCCTGGTCGTGGCCGAGGGCCTTGGTCAGGTTGCCCTGCGTGTCGAACACGTCCGGCAGGATTGGCGCCCCACTGGTGCGGCCATTGATCAGTCGATGGCCGTTCTTGGGATTGGAGTCGTCTTGCGTGAAGTCGCCGGCCAGGCGGATGAACAGGTCCTGGTTGGGCGTGAACTCGGCCGACACGCGGCCGGCGGTGACGTCCTTGTCGTAGTTGCCCTTGCCTGTAAACAGGTTGTCGCCGAAGCCGTCGCGCTTGAAGCGGGCGACGGTGGCGCCCACGCGGGCGGTGTCGGTCAGCGGCGTGCTGGCGGTGATCACGGCTTCCTTCTGGCCGTACTCGCCGACGGTGGCGCGCACCCGTACGTCGCGTTGCGGCCCGAGTTTGCGGGTCACGTACTTGACGGCGCCGCCGATGGTGTTGCGGCCGTACAGCGTGCCCTGCGGGCCGCGCAGCACCTCGATGCGTTCGACGTCGTAGATGTCGGCCACCGCGGCCTGCGGGCGGGCCAGGTAGATGTCGTCGATATAGATGCCGACGCCGGATTCGAAGCCGGCCAGCGGGTCGGCCTGGCCGACGCCGCGGATGAAGGCGGTGAGCGTGCTGTTGGTGGCGCGCGACGCCTTGAGGGTGGTGTTCGGCAGCGCCAGGGCCAGGGCGGTCACGTCGGGCACGGCCTGCTTGGACAGCTGGTCGGCGCTGAACGCGGTGACCGAGACCGGGACGTCCTGCAGGGTCTCTTCGCGCCGGCGCGCGGTGACGACCACCTTCGAGACGTTTTCCTCCGTTGAAGCCGCTGGCGCGCCGCCGGCATCCTGGGCCTGGGCCATCCCCACCGATCCGCCGGACAGCACCAGCAGGGCGGCGGCGGACTGGTTCAGCAGCTTCATCTTCTTCCTGGTCAGACGCATTCTAGTCTCCTCATTTTTGGTATGGCATGCAATCGAGCATGCGTGCGATCGAGCGCATGCCAACCAGTGTGCCAAGGTCGGGTTTGGTTGAATAGTCAACAATCGCCCACCCCGTTGTGCATGAATGCACAGCCCGCGCGCCGGAATTCGTGGTGAGCTTTCCTAGGGACAGATGCGGCATTGCACCATTTATGTGCCACTGCAGACATCGTCGGTAAATTGCTTGCAGAGGGAATGTGCACGAGCGCACAATGTGTCATCTTGATATCTGACAAGCGATCTCATGAATACGCTCCCGGAGTGGACGGACTTAAGATTTTTTCTCGAGCTGGCCCGCGCCGGCACCCTGTCGGGCGCCTCGCGCCGCCTCGACGTCGAGCACACGACCGTCGCACGCCGTATCGACCGGCTCGAGACCCAGCTCGGCGCGACCCTGTTCGACCGCTCGCGCGAGGGTTACGAGCTGACCGAAGTCGGCCTGGCGCTGCTGCCGCATGCCGAGGCGATGGAAGGGGCGGCGCTGGCGGCGGCCGAGCAGATCGGCGGCGCCGAAGTGGCGGCCCATGGCGTGGTGCGGCTCGGGGTGCCCGAAGTATTCGGGGTGAAGGTGGTGGCGCCGCTGCTGGTCGGCCTGCTGGACCAGCACCCGGACCTGCAGATCGACTTGCTGGCTCTGCCGCGCTTCGCCAACCTGGCCAACCGCGAGGCCGATCTGGGCGTGATGCTCGATCCGCCCACCACCGGCCGCTACGTGGTCACGCGCCTGGCCTCGTTCCGCTTCTACCTGTACGCGTCGCCCGCCTACCTGGCGCGCCATCCGACCATCCGCACCCAGGCCGATCTGGCGCGCCACGACTTCGTCGACTACGTGCAGGACCGCCTGGCCAGCCGCGAGCTGTCGTACCTGAACGAGCTGGGTTTCACGCCGCGCCGGCGCATGTGCTGCTCGGGCATGACGGCGCAGATCGAGGCGGCGTCGCTGGGCATGGGCCTCATGATGGCGCCGCCCTATGCGGTGCCGGACGATGGCCGGCTGGTGCCGGTGCTGCCGGGCTTTTCGGCCGAGCGCTCGTTCTGGCTGGCGGCGCCGACCGACCTGTATCGCCTGCGCCGCGTGAAGGTGGTGTGGGACGTGCTGCGCGAGTATGCCGACAGCTCTCCCGGCCTGTTCGTCCAGGATGGCATGCAGCCCGCATTGGCGCCACATTGAAGAGCGCGGTATCCTCGCAGGGTTCACATTTGTAAAGGCAACCATGCGCAGCCAGATCAGCGACGACATCACCTTCCGCAAGCTCGAGATCCTGCTGGCCTATATGGAGGGCGGCAACCTGAACGCCGCCGCACGCATGCTCGACATCAGCGCGGTGAGCGTGCACCGCGCGCTGCATTCGCTCGAGGAAGGCATGAGCTGTCAGCTGTTCAGCCTGCAAGGCCGCAACCTGATCCCGAATGAGGCCGCCCAGGTGCTGGCCGAGGTGAGCCGCGAAGTGGTCAAGCTGATGGCCGACGGGATCGCCGCCACGCGCTCGGCGGCCGGCTATTCGGCCGACCATCTCAGGATCGGCTCGCTGTACTCGCTGACCACCGGGGCGATCCCCGAGGTCATCATCGGCATCAAGCTGAGGAAGCAGGAAATCGAGACCGAGCTGGTGCTGGGCTCGAACGCCGAGCTGCTGCATAAACTGAAGCAGAACGCGATCGACGCGGCGCTGATGGGCATGCCCGACCCCGACCCCGAGATCGAATCGATCCCGCTGTTCGAGGATGAGGTGTTCTTCGCCGCGCCGGCCGGTTCGCCCTACGCGGCTCTGCCCGAAGTCGACCTGCGCGCCTGCGCGGCCGAGAAATTCGTATGCCTGAAGGATGGCTTCGTGACCCTCACGGGCTTCCAGGAAGCCTTCCGCATCGCCGGCTATGCACCGACCATCGTCACCCGCGTAGGCGACATCTTCTCGCTGATGAACCTGGTGGCGGCCGGCATCGGCTACACCTTGCTGCCGGGCCGGGTGCGCAATGCCTTCGGCGACAAGGTGCAGCTGATCCCCCTGAAAGCCGACTACCACATGCAGCAGACCATCGGCCTGAGCTTCCTGCGGGTACGCGAACGCGACCCCAATCTGCTGGCGCTGGCGGCCGTGTGCCGCATGCTCAAGCACAGGACCGCCTGATACCGCAGCGCAGCATCCGGGCAGACTTCCAGGTCGACAGTTTCGCTGACAGTAAACGTTGCCGACCGAGCGTAATTGATCTCCGATCCAATCGCGGTTAACTTGGCGTCACGAACAGCATAATTAAAGAGCATGGTCCGGCCCGCCGCAGCTTTTCGAGGGTGGCGCACGGTACGGAGCATGTATTGGAGACGTACCACCCGCGGTCAACCGGTTGGAGCCGGCGCCGCACCTCGAAGGAGCTTTGCCGTGTCCTCTCATGTCATTGCAATCTGCGTGCTGGCGCTGATGTTCATCGTCGCCACCGCCATGCCCATCAATATGGGTGTCATCGCCTTCGTCGGCGCCTTCCTCGTCGGCACCCTGGTCGCCGGCATGGAAACCAAGACCATCATGTCCGGCTACCCGGCCGAACTGTTCCTGACCCTGGTCGGCATCACCTTCCTGTTCGCCCAGGCCCAGAACAACGGCACCATCGACTGGCTGGTACGGCTCGCGGTGCGCGCCGTCGGCGGTCGCATCGCAGCCATCCCGTGGGTGATGTTCTTCATCACCGCCTTGCTCACCTCGGTGGGCGCGGTCAGCCCGGCGGCGGTGGCGATCATCGCGCCGATCGCGCTCGGCTTCGCGGCCAAGTACAAGATCAATCCCCTGATGATGGGCCTCTTGGTGATCCATGGCGCCCAGGGCGGCGGCTTCTCGCCGATCAGCATCTATGGCGGTATCACCAACAAGGTCGTGATGGAAGCGGGGCTGCCGATCTCTCCGCTGACCACCGCCTTCACCAGCCTGGGCGTGAACCTTGCAGTGTCGGTGCTGCTGTTCTTCGTCTTCGGCGGCGCCAAGCTGATGCGCCAGCAGGTTCCGAAGGCCGAGCGCTCGGGCAAGGGGCTTCCGGTTTCGCCTTTCGGTCCGCCGGTGGCGGTGGCGGCGCAAGGCCCGCAGATCTATGGCGATGCCGAGAATGAATCGGCCAGCGAGGAGCGCCTGACGAAGGAACGTTCGAGCGCCGCCGTCGGCGCCGTGGGCGCCACTGGCTCGGGCAGCGCCGCCGGCCATGCCGCCGTCGACCTGGACGAAGGCCCGACCTTCCACCAGATGTTCACGGTGGCCGGCCTGGTCGCATTGGCCGTGCTGACCCTGCTGTACAAGCTCGACATCGGCTTCGTCGCCATCACCATCGGCCTGTTGATCTCGATCCTGTCGCCGCAGGTGCAGAAACGCGCCATCGGCCAGGTGTCGTGGCCCGAGATCATGCTGATCGTCGGCGTGTCGACCTATGTCGGCGTGATGCAGAAGATGGGCACCATCACCTGGGTCGGCGACAGCGCCGCCAGCCTGGCTTCGCCGCTGACCGTGGCCTTGCTGCTGCTGTTCGTCGGCGCCATCGTCTCGGCCTTCGCTTCCTCGACCGCCGTGCTGGGTTCCCTGATCCCGCTGGCGGTGCCGTTCCTGGCTTCCGGCACCGGGGTCGACCCGATCGGCTTCATCGCCGCCATGGCGGTCGCGTCGACCATCGTCGACGTCAGCCCGTTCTCGACCAATGGCGCGCTCGTCCTGGCCAGCGCCCAGGGCATCGACCGCGACGTCTTCCTGCGGCAGCTGATGATCTATGGCGGCATCGTCACCCTGGTGGCGCCGGTCGTGCTGTGGGTGCTGTTCGTGGTGTTCTAAAGTCGCAATAACAGGAAATCACATGAATCATAGTGAATCACAGGCTGACCTTCGCTGGACCACCCAGCAACGCAACCGCGGCGATCGCCTGGCACGGGTCCAGGCGGCGCTCGGCGGGGCGCTGGACGGCAAGATCGTCCAGGCCGCGCACATCGTCGACTTGCTCAATGCCGTGCTGGAGCCGGGCGACCGGGTCTGCCTGGAAGGGAACAACCAGAAGCAGGCCGATTTCCTGGGCAAGGCATTGACCCGCGTCGACACCGGCCGCGTGCATGACTTGCACATGCTGCTGTCGGTGCTGTCGCTGCCCGAGCACCTGGACGTCTTCGACAAGGGAATCGCCTCGAAGCTGGACTTCTCGTTCTCCGGGCCGCAGGCTGGCCGCCTGGCCAAGCTGGCGCAAGCCGGCAAGCTCAATATCGGCGCGATCCACACTTACCTGGAGCTGTTCGCGCGCTACTTCATCGACCTCACGCCGCGCGTGGCGCTGGTGGCGGCCGAGATGGCCGACCGCGAGGGCAATCTGTACACCGGCCCGAACACCGAGGACACGCCGGCCATCGCCGAGGCGACCGCCTTCAAGAGCGGCATCGTGATCGCCCAGGTCAACCGGATCGTCGACAAGCTGCCGCGGGTCGACATCCCGGGCGACTGGGTCGGCTACGTGGTGCAGTCTCCGACGCCGTACTACATCGAGCCCCTGTTTACACGCGATCCGGCCCAGATCTCGGAGATCCAGGTCTTGATGGCGATGATGGCGATCAAGGGCATCTATGCCGAGTACGAGATCGAGCGCCTGAACCACGGCATCGGTTTCGACACCGCCGCCATCGAGCTGCTGCTGCCGACCTATGCGGCCAGTCTCGGGCTGAAAGGGAAGATCGCGCGCCACTGGGCGCTGAATCCGCACCCGGCCCTGATCCCGGCGATCGAAGCCGGCTTCGTGGAATCGGTGCATTCCTTCGGCTCCGAACTGGGCATGGAAAAATACATCAGCGCGCGGCCGGACGTGTTCTTCGTCGGACCGGACGGCTCGATGCGCAGCAACCGCGCCTTCTCCCAGGCGGCGGGCCACTATGCCTGCGATATGTTCATCGGCTCGACCCTGCAGATCGACTTGCAGGGCAATTCGTCGACCGCGACCCTGGGCCGCATCGCCGGTTTCGGCGGCGCGCCGAATATGGGCGCCGATGCGCGCGGCCGGCGCCATCCAAGCAAGGCCTGGCTCAAGGCGGGCGAGCAGGCGCGCGCGGGCCGCAATGTGATCCCGCGCGGGCAGAAGCTGGTGGTGCAGATGGTCGAGACCTTCCGCGAGCACATGGCGCCGGCGTTTGTCGAAAAACTCGACGCATGGCAGTTGGCCGAGCAGGCGAATATGGCGATCCCGCCGGTGATGATCTATGGCGACGACGTGACCCACATTCTGACCGAAGAGGGCATCGCCAACCTGCTGCTGTGCCGCACCGAGGAAGAGCGCGAGCAGGCGATCCGCGGCGTGGCCGGCTACACGCCGGTGGGCATGGCGCGCGACAAGCGCATGGTCGAGAACCTGCGCGACCGCGGCATTGTCCAGCGCCCCGAAGACCTTGGCATCGACAAACGGATGGCGACCCGCGACCTGCTGGCCGCCAAGAACATGAAGGGCCTGGTGCGCGCATCCGGCGGCCTGTACGATCCGCCGAAGCGCTTCAGGAACTGGTGAGGAAACAATCATGGAAACGTTGAAATACCGTTTCGAGCAGGGCAGACGTTCGCTGGCCGGCATGCCGCAGCTGGTGGGCGTGGTCGGCTCGGGCAATCTCGAGGTATTGATTGAGCCGTCACCCTTGCAGGGCGCGTGCGAGATCGAGGTGCGCACCGCGGCCGTCGGCTTCGGCGCCACCTGGCAGGCCGTGATGGCCGATTTTCACGATCGCTGGAGTCTCGCCGACGCGCGCATCAGCATCAACGATATGGGCGCCACGCCGGCCGTGGTCAGCCTGCGGCTGGACCAGGCGGTGGAGTCGCTCACCGGAGGGCAACCATGAGCAGCTACCAGGAGTTGACGGCGCGCCAGCGCATTCCGGCGATGTTCGACGCCGGCAGTTTCGAGGAATTCCTGCCGCCGAGCGAGCGGGTGGCGAGCCCGCACCTGGCCCAGCTCGACGCGCCCGTCTCGTTCGACGACGGCGTCGTCGTCGGCCGCGGCAAGCTCGATGGCAAGCTGGTGTTCGGCGCCGCGCAAGAGGGCGGATTCATGGGCGGCGCGGTGGGCGAGGTCCACGGCGCCAAGCTGGTGGGCATGCTGCGCCGCGCGATCGACGAGAATGCGCACGCGGTACTGCTGCTGCTGGAATCGGGCGGGGTGCGCCTGCATGAGGCCAATGCCGGCCTGATCGCGGTGTCGGAAGTGATGCGCGCCATGCTCGACGTGCGCGCGGCCGGCATCCCGGTGGTGGCGGTGGTGGGCGGCGCCAATGGCTGCTTCGGCGGCATGGGCATCGCGGCGCGCTGCGCCAACACCGTCATCATGTCCGAGGAGGGGCGCCTGGCCATGTCGGGCCCCGAGGTGATCGAGACCGCCAACGGCGTCGAAGAATTCGATTCGCGCGACCGCGCGCTGGTGTGGCGCACCACGGGCGGCAAGCACCGCTACCTGCTGGGCGATTGCCAGGTGCTGGTGGCGGACGAGTCGGACGCCTTCCGCGCCGCGGCCATCGCGGCGATCGCCGAGCTGCGTGGCGGCGAAGTGCGCCTGACGCTGGAGGGCTTGCTGGCCGAGCAGGCCATGCTGGCGCGGCGCCTGCAAGATACGGAAGGGCTGCAGGAACCGATGGACGTGTGGAAGCAGCTCGGCGTGCCGGAGCCGGCCAGGGTGCCGATGCTGGAAGCCGACGCCTTCCTCGACATGGTGGCGCAATACCGCGCCACAACGGGAGCACCATGATGGATTGGCAGCTACTTACGACCCAGCTTTTCCCCGGCGGTCACGACATCGTCGAACGCGATAATTTTTTATCCGGCACGGCGCAGGTCGACGGCCAGCCGGTCGCGGTGATCGGCACCACCGGCCACACGCCGATCGGCATCGAGATCGCGCTGGCACAGGCGCAGGCGATCCTCAAGACGGTGCAGGAGCATCCGGGACGGCCGATCCTGATCCTGGTCGACACGCAAGGCCAGCGCCTGCGCCACCGCGACGAGATGTTGGGCATCAATAGCTATATGGCCCACCTGGGCAAGTGCGTCGACCTGGCGCGCCGCCAGGGCCATACCGTGATCGGGCTGGTGTACGACCAGGCGCTGTCGGGCGGTTTCATCACCAGCGGCCTGATCGCGAGCGCCTGCTACGCATTGCCGCAGTCGACCATCCGGGTGATGGGCCTGCCGGCGATGGCGCGCATCACCAAGGTGCCCGAGGAACGCCTGACCGAGCTGGCCCGGGACAATCCGGTATTCGCGCCGGGGCCGGAAAACTACCTGCGCATGGGCGGCCTGCACGGCATCTGGGAAGGCGATCTCGCCGGGCAGCTGGTGCGCGCGCTGGGCGATGCGACGGATGAAGACCGGCGCATGGCGCTGGGCCTGGAGCGGGGCGGACGCCTGCTGGCGCAGCCGGTCGCCGAAGCGGTGCGGAGCGGCGGCCATGTTCGCGCGGCATGACCTGGTCTGGCTGACACGCCGCGGCTG
>Ga0265780_10008176_pt1 | contig 12735 bp, 14 predicted proteins | sample P1T30metagenome_FD_192432 | JGI IMG/M metagenome (GOLD analysis project Ga0265780, IMG submission 192432) | Plant litter microbial communities from East Loma Ridge, Irvine, California - P1 T30 | ecosystem: Environmental > Terrestrial > Plant litter > Unclassified | place: USA: California...
CGGCGGTGGTCGTTGGAGCTAATCATATAAAACATACAATGCCGAATGAGATTGCTCATTCGGCATTTTTTACTTATTGCCGGCATATTGTCTTTTGGCTAATCACAGCCTATTCTCTCTAAAGTCTATACTCAAATAGACTGATCTTAACCCGGAATAATCCGGTGTTTAATTCTTTTTGCCAAAAATTCTCAACTTTTTACAGCCGGTAATGGACTGTTCTTTTATCAAAAGCCGCATTTTAATATTGTATTAAGGTAAATTATTTCCTTGTGCATTAGTGAGTTGTTAAAAATATGTTAGGTTGCTTAAACCATCATTATTTGAGAGCGTCTTATTCATATAACAACAATGCAAAAGCATTATTAGTAAATTTAAAAGAATACGACCATGAAACGGATTACATTTTTAGCAGCACTTATAGTATCATTAATGAGTTTCAGCGCAGCCAAAGCGCAGGTAAGCGGACACATTGGTATAAACATTGGCAGTCCCGGTTATTATAGCGGCCCGGTTTATCGCGAACCAAGGCGTGTAGTAGTGGTTGAACGCCCGGTTTATCGCCGCTATCCGGTTAGAGAAGTGTATTACAATCGTCCGGTAGTGGTTCGTAGAGGTTATTACGCGCCACGTCCGGTTGTTCATTACCGTCATCATGGCCATGGCCGCGGCAGATGGTAATACAGCCATAAAATATAGAGCCCTTTAGTTTTCTAAAGGGCTTTTTTATGTTTAATTAAAGGGAATTGTCTGGTTAAACTTTTTATATATTTATCAGCATTTCCAATAACTATGGTATTACGCCCATACAATAACTTAAATATCGGAATCATCGTCTTATTGACTTTGATATTGGTAGTAGGTGGTCCTTATCTACTCAGCCATATTACGTCAGTTAATCACAATGTTATAGCTAATGGTTTGCTGGCCGATATGCTGGTTACTTTCCCTGCGGTTTATTACTTCTTAATTATACGCCCGCTTAAATTGCGTGTGTGGAACCTGTTGCTGGTTATAACCTGTTGCTGCGGTGTAGCCTACCTTATATTGCCGCCACAGCAACAACAGTATGTTATCCAGGTGCGTAAACTCTCTGTTTTGGCAGAACTGGGGGTATTTATATATGCGCTTTCGAAAATAAATAAGATTCGTGCAGAATACCGCCGCTTGCAGGCCAAACTACCTGATACGGCTCATAATTTACAGCAAAGCATTACTACGGTGTTAGGCAACCAATTAGCTATCCGTATGCTGGCTTCTGAGCTTACGGTTTTGCGTTTCGGCTTATTGTGCTGGCGAAAGGTTGTTATAATACCGCCGGGAGCGAGGCGGTTTTCTACCCACCGCAATTCGGGGTATGTGGCTTTATTTAGTGTTATGCTTTTTGTAATGCTGGTAGAGGTATTTGCCATTCATTTACTGTTGGCACATTACAGCACTTTAGCTGCCGTTATAGTGAGTGCAATAAGTGTTTACGGAATAATATTCCTGGTGGCCGATCTGTCGGCTGTGATAAAAAGCCCGGTGCTTATCATCAAGGATCAATTATTGCTGCGTACAGGTATGCGCTGGCGACTGCTTACATCGCCGGATAATATTGAGGCTATTATTAAACTTAAAAGTGACTTTGAGTCAGATGAAAGCTGTTTTAAGGGGGCCATCATAAAAAGTAGCGCCAATGTGCATGTTAAATTTAAAGACCCCGTTACAGTAAGCCGCTTATACCGCAGCCCTATACTTATTACAAATCTTATGATGAGCATAGATAAGCCGGAGGCCTTTATAGCTGCGTTGCCAGTAACGTAATTGTGCTTTTCATAGCAAATTATTTACCTTAGCCAGCATTAAAATTTCAAGCTACTATGAAGAAATATCTTTTAATAAGCGCCATTACTCTGGCTACTGCGTTTAGCGCCTGCCAACCCTCAGGCAAAAATAATCAAGCCACAACCGAAAGTAAGGACAGTACAACCGTTGCACTTACCGATACTGCCAAGGTTTATAATGCTTATTTGCAGGTAAAAGACAACCTGGTAAATACGGATGGTAAAGCTGCTCAACAGTCTGCCGATGTATTAGCAAAAAACCTCAGCAATATTAAAGGCTGTACCGAGGCCGAAGAGTTGGCTAAGAGAATTGCAGCTACAGATGATGTTAAATCACAGCGCATTTTATTTTTGCAGGTAAGCCAGGATATTATTCCGCTGGTAAAGGGAATGAAAAGCCCCAAAGCACCTATTTACGTAGCTTATTGCCCAATGGCTAACGAGGGTAAAGGCGGCTATTGGTTAACAGCTCAAAAAGAAATTAAGAATCCGTACTATGGCAAAGACATGCTGGAGTGCGGTGAAATAAAGGAAGAGATCAAATAAACCATTAATTACAGCTTTTACCTTATGATATACTGCCATGACATAGCAAACAATTAGCTGTTAATTGCATTAAACTAAGGTAATTTTTTAAGTGATAAAACTAATCCGCAACCATGATTAATGGCATATTTATTTACATTTGCTGCGGATACAACTAATTATTTCTATGTCGGAGACAGCACAACTAAAAATCGGTGATAAAACTTATGATTTGCCTGTTATAGAAGGAACAGAAAACGAAAAAGCACTGGATATATCCAAACTTCGCGATCTAACCGGCTATATAACTTTAGATATCGGTTACAAAAATACAGGTGCCACCAAAAGTGCCATCACCTTTTTAGATGGAGAGCTGGGTATATTAAAATATCGTGGCTATCCGATTGAGCAGCTTGCCGAGAAATCAACCTTTATTGAAGTTGCCTACCTGCTTATTTATGGTGAGTTGCCTACTACCGAGCAGTTAGAAAAGTTTCAGTTCGAAATTAACCGCCACACACTGGTACATGAAGACATGAAGAAGTTTTTTGATGGTTTTCCATCAAAATCTCACCCTATGGGTCAGTTATCGTCTTTAATTGGTGCTTTGGCTGCATTTAACCCCGAGTCGTTAGAGCCTGGATTAAGTGCGGAGATTGTTGATTTGGAAATTCACAAGCTTATTGCCAAAATGAGCACGATCGTATCGTGGATCTTCAAAAAATCATTAGGCCACCCGGTTAACTATCCTAAAAACAAGTTCGATTACGTTACTAATTTCATGTACATGACCTTTAGTCAGCCTACTGAACAGTACGAAATTAACCCGGTAGTTATTAGCGCCATGAACAAGTTGCTTATTCTTCATGCTGATCACGAGCAAAATTGCTCGGCTTCTACCGTTCGAATAGTAGGTTCATCGGATGCTAACCTTTATGCTTCTATATCGGCAGGTATATCAGCTTTGTGGGGACCACTACATGGCGGTGCTAACCAAGCGGTTATAGAAATGCTGGAAAAGATTAAGGCCGATGGAGGTGATACTGATAAATGGATCAATAAAGCGAAAGACAAAAATGATTCGTTCCGCCTGATGGGCTTTGGTCACCGCGTTTATAAAAACTTTGACCCCCGTGCCAAGATCATTAAAAAGGCTTGCGACGACATATTAGAAAACCTGGGAGTAAACGATGAGGTTCTTGAAATTGCCAAACGCCTGGAAGAAGTAGCCCTGAAAGATCCATATTTTGTGGAGCGTAAATTGTACCCTAATGTTGATTTTTACTCAGGTATCATTTATCGTGCTTTAGGTTTCCCAACAGATATGTTTACGGTTTTATTTGCCTTAGGCCGCTTGCCGGGATGGATTGCCCAATGGAAAGAAATGAAAGAAAACAAAGAGCCTATTGGCCGCCCGCGCCAAATTTATACTGGTGCCACTGATAAAGATTACAATGATATTAGCAGCCGCTAAACGGAATTAATAAATCACAAAAAAGGGCCGATAGTTTTAACTATCAGCCCTTTTTGTTTGGTAACTTCAGCAAATTAAATTCATGTATAAAAACAGCAATAAGTGCATAGCTTATGGCTGTTACAGGAAGCTGTTATTTATTTCAGCTTCACAAAATATAACCTATTACGGTCTACCGATTTGGTGAGCGGAAGCGTTTTAACTGCAAAGCCGCTGGCGCCGTTATCTACTACACCAAAGTCGTCATCGTTTGAGATCACTAAAATGTTGCCTGGTAATATGGCCAGTCCTTCAGCCTTATCATGCGGGTAAACAGCTGGCAGATCTTTTAATAAATCCAGCACCAGTGTTTTGGTAACCGGCGTTATACCTGCGGTTTGCAGTCCGGTAGCATTATTTAACTCTTCCACAGTTTTACCGCCGAAAAGTTTACCTGTAGCACCGTTTGCTGCATCAGAAATATCGGTAGCTGCACTCAAATCAATTTTAAATACCCTTTTAAATGCCGCCGGATTGTTAGCATCGCCGCCAAAAAGCCCATCGCGCTCAATGGTTAAAAAAGTAGTACTGTTAACAGCCACAATATCACTTACCCCTGTTAAGGTGGTATTATCCATCAAATACACATATTGTTTGGTAGCACCGGTGGCAATATCAAAGGTAAGTATGCGCAGCACTACAGAACTTGCAACCGCTGCCTTGCTTGGGTTATACATGGGCGATTGCATCATGCCTACCAGCGTTTTACCATCGGGCGTAATGGCTAAACCTTCCATACCACGGTTAGCCCTGCGGTTGGCAAAAACAGCAGGTAGTTTACGCCCACCGGTACCGCTTCCGAAGGGATTTATGCGTTCAATGGTACGGCCTGTGGAATCAAAGTGGGTAATGTGCGGACCGTACTCATCGCTTACCCAAAAAGTACCATCGGCTGCCAGTACTAAGCCTTCCGAATCAATACCGTCGGCACTTGGGGTTAATATGTTGCCGTTAAGGTCGTAAGCAGTTTCGCCCGAGGCACCCATGCCCACCGGGTTAGGTAAACCGTTGAGATTGCCGCCCGCCGAATTTTTGAGCAATATGGTTTGCTCTAAAACCAATTTACCATCTTTAAGCCTGAATTTGCCTATTTGCGGTGTGAAATCGGGCTTGCCTATAATGATAGAGTTAGCCACTTGTCCGGCCACGTTCGAGCCCCTGTCTGTCAGCATGTAAAATACATCGGGCGAATTTGGGTCGGCTGCTACGGCAGAGCCAAAGCCGCCGTTATACACTTTAACGCCTGCGGCGGTAGTAAACAGTATCGCAGGGTCGGCAGCTTCTGCCATGTCTGGGTAGGTAAAAGTAGAAGATTCGTTATGATCTTTTTTGCAGCCCGTAGCAGCAATCATGGAGAACATCAGCGCGTTCAGTAGAACTTTTTTCATGTAATTGGAAAATGGTTAATTCTACAAAAGACGGCTATAGTTGTAAATCTGCCGTTAACTTAAAAACAACTCTGTTACCCTAAATTGTAAATCCTGTCTAACCAGTATGTTTTTTGGCAAGGCTATTGCTTAATGCGCATAGCGTAAGAAAGGATTATGGAAACCGAACAAGAGCAACAAGAAACTACACCACAACATACGGTAAGCCCTCAGGTGCAAATATTAGACGAGTATTTTAATATACCCGAACTGCAAACACAGCGCCGGGTATGGCTTTATTTACCTGCCGATTATGACCATACCGATAAGCACTATCCTGTTATTTATATGCACGATGGCCAAAACCTGTTTGACCAGTATACCGCCAGCCACCAGGAATGGGGTGTAGATGAGGTGATGGATGAGCACTTTCAACATAATGCCTGTATAATTGTAGCCGTAGATCATGGTGAGGAAAGTCGTATAAACGAATATAACCCCTATAATTCAGAAGAGCATGGCGATGGCAGGGGCAATGCGTATACTCAGTTTTTGGTTGATACACTAAAGCCTTTTATAGATTCAAACTACCGCACTCAAGCTGATGCCCGCCATACTGCCATTGCGGGTAGCTCTATGGGCGGGTTAATAACCGCCTATGCAGCATTAAAAAATCCCGACGTATTTGGCAACGCAGGGATTTTTTCTCCCGCATTTTGGATCGCTAAAGATATTTATGCCTTTGCACTTGAACAGGAAGCACTGGCCAATTCACGCTTCTACTTTGTTTGCGGCGATGCTGAAAGTGATGATATGGTGGGTGATATGCAGGGCATGGCCGAAATTGTTAAAGGCAAGGTAGCTAATGAAGAACAGGTAGCGCTACAAATTATACCTGGGGCCGGGCACAACGAGCAGCAATGGCATGATACCTTCCCCGCCTTTTATGAGTGGTTATTGCAAGGCTTTTGATATTCAATTACCGCACAACCTATTGTTTTGCAATGATCTGTAATGTCTTTGTGTCTTTTACGCCATTAAAAAACTTCTGCAAAACTTGTTCAAATACCACATTTGGGTTGGAGGTAAGCGAAAACAGCGTCATGCACGAATGTAGCTTCATATCATCAGGGCTACCAAATACACTATAGGCATCGTTATTTTGCAGTTGAAGCAAGGTAGTGCTGATCTCTATTAACCTTTTACCTAAAACAGGATGATCAAGATAAGCTTCTGCCTCATTTATATCTTTAATGGCATAAACGCGGGCAAACTCGCTATTTCCCAGGCCCTGTATCTGCGGAAAAATATACCACATCCAATGTGTGCGTTTTTTACCGTTCTTAATTTCGGCTAAAGCATCGGCGTAATTGTTGGCCTGTGCTTCTGTGAACCGTGTTAAACTGTTATTTGAGTTCATGTGTATTTTAAGTGCTATGTCTTAATCATTCCTTCATGCCATCACATCAGTAGCATACGCGCTTACAGCTATTAAACTTATCTTTACAAGTAATATTCCGAAATTGCATTATTATAATCTTTCTCATTTACTACAAGGGTTTTAAAGATCGCTTATTATTATATTTAGCAGCAAGTCATGATTAAGTTTTATAAGAACTATAAAGGTATCATCTGGTTGCTTGTCGGCATAGTTTGCGGTAGCATTGCCGGAGTAATTTTGGGTAAAAAAGTAGAGGTGCTTAAACCCATCGGCGATATATTTTTGAACCTTTTATTTACAGCCGTTATACCGTTGGTCTTCTTCGCCATTGCATCGGCTATTGCGGGCTTAGAGCCGGGTAAAAAGCTAAGCCGTATTATGGGTATAATGTGCCTGGTGTTTTTAGGGACGGTATTAGTAGCCGCTTGCTTAACTATTTTGGCCGTGTGGATTTTCCCGATTCATGAACAGCTTACTGGTGCTAAACTTACAGAAAGCATCAACCCACAGCCTATAGGCAATCAAATTACAGCACTGTTTACCACAGGCGAGTTCTATGAACTGCTGTCGCGCAAAAGCATGCTGGCCATGATCATCTTCTCAGTTATTATTGGCTTTGCTGCGTTGCAAAGCGGCGAAAAAGGTGCAGTATTTACGCGGTTTTTGCATAGTGGTAACGAGGTGTTTAAACAGGTGTTTATTATCATCATGAAGCTTGGTCCGGTGGGTTTGGGTGCTTATTTTGCTTACCAGGTGGGCGTGTTCGGGCCTCAATTGTTTGGCGCCTATGCCCGGTCTTTAGGGTTGTATTATGCTACAGGTGCCTTTTACTTTATATTTATATTTAGTGCTTATGCGTTTATAGCGGGTGGTGTAAAAGGCGTAAGAAAATACTGGCGCAATAATATCATCCCATCGGCAACGGCCGTGGGTACCTGCAGCAGTATAGCCACCATACCCGCTAATATGGATGCCGCCAAAAAAATAGGTATTCCTGATGTTATTGCCAATGTGACCATCCCGCTGGGGGGCACTTTGCATAAGGATGGGTCGAGCATATCATCTATCATAAAGATGGCGGTTGTATTTGCACTCTTTGGTAAAAGCTTTAATAGTGCCGATGTGATTTTACTGGCTTTGGGGATGACGGTATTGGTAAGTGTAGTGGAAGGTGGTATACCTAATGGAGGTTATGTAGGCGAATTATTGTTTATAGCAGCTTACGGTTTCCCACCCGAAGCATTGCCCCCGGCCATGATTATAGGTACACTGGTTGACCCAATGGCTACGCTGCTAAACTCTACCGGTGATACCGTGGCCGCGATGATGATTACGCGCTTTACCGAGGGGCGGGGCTGGATGGAGATAGAGGAGCAGAGTTTGGAGAGCGAAGTTTCGGAGTAGGGTTATTTAATAATCTCTTGTAACATTTTTGCATTAAATATAGCCGATGCGCCTATATCATTGTTAAAGTAGATATAAGCCTGTTTAGCTTTTGTGGCCTCTACCGTTTTGGCAAATGCCTGCAATTCACCACTGCTATAGGCCGAACTGTAAAGCTGCTGGTTACCATGCATGCGGTAATAGAGGGTGGGTGTATTTTGTATTACATCGACGGGTAGGGTGGGATGACTCATGCCGCAAAAACTTATATTGCGTTTAGCCAATTCATCATAAACATCGGGCCTCCACCAGCTTTCATGGCGCATTTCAACTACATTGTTAAAAGAGGAGTCAAGGCTTCTTAAAATCTTTTCCAATCTTTCATTGCTGTAAATAAAATTGGGTGGCATCTGGAAAAGTATTGGCCCAAGTTTTTCTTGTAAACCTTTTGTTACCACCTCATAAAGTTCATTTACCCTGTCCTGAACGTTATTAAACTTGTTATAATGGGTAATACCCCGGTAAGCCTTCACAGCAAAGGTGAATCCTGGTGCACTATCTGCATACCATTTTTGCAGTGAGGTTATTTTAGGAAAATTATAAAACGTAACGTTAAGCTCAAGCGTATCAAAATGCTGGCAGTAATGGGCAAACCACTTGGTTTGTGGTAAGCCCTGAGGGTAAAATACTTCTTTCCAATGCCGGTAATGAAAGCCTGAACAGCCTATATGCCATTTCATTTAGCGCGGACTTTGCTTTTTATTTCGCTTAACCAGTGCATAAAGCGCCAGCGCCAGCAATCCGGCAATAGATGCGGCCAGTACCGGGTTAAATGGCTCTGGAGGTATATATTGTACGCCACGCTTGTTAGCTTTTGCCGGCTCTTTTACATAACGGCCTTGGCTGGGTATGGCCACTTGCTCAAAATGGCTTACCAGGTATGCTAATCCGTCGGTTAATTCTTGCCCATACATAGGTTTGCCGTGGCCTGTGGCAGCAATAGCAGGTTGCAGGATTTGTAAAGCTTTAACAGAGGCCGCTGAAGCAACCCAATCTATAGTAAAATACTTTGGTGGTCCTGAAATTTCCTTTTTTTGCGCTGCTACCGAAAATGCTGATTCCTGCCTGGTGGTTACAAAGGCATCGCCTGCAATGATTAATTTATCGCGCTGGCGCCACAAGCTAACGTGACCGGGAGAATGGCCGGGGGTAAAAATGTACCGCCATTCGGGTAAAAAAGGCAAACTGCCGTTCTCGGGCAATACATGTACGTTTATACCTAAGTTGATAGGGTTTTTAGGATAAAATAAGGATAATGCACTCATTAATCCGCCGCCTACCGTAGGGTCGGGAGGCGGATAAGATGAGCGGTCGGTAACATAAGGTAGCTCCAGAGTATGCACATAAACTGGGACATCCCAAGTTTTCAACAACTTTTTAAGTGTGCCAATATGGTCAAAATGCCCGTGTGTTAGTATGATTGCCTCGGGTGGATTGTTAGGTCCAAATAAATCTGCCGCCATGCTTTCTATATTCTTCGAAAAGCCTTTAAGGCCGGCATCAATTAATACCCAATTTTTATGGTTGCCTGTGGCAATCATAAAAATATTTACAAATACTATTTTCATGCCCCATACACCCGGTGCAACTTCAAAGTAGTCTTTCTGATTGGACGATGCTTTTTTAACCATGTTGTATGTTTTTATTTCATTGTTTAACAAAAAAAGGAAAACGCAGGTTTTAAACTGATGTAAATAACTTGGGTATGTTATGGTAAGGCCGATTACATGAATAATATATTTAAAGAAATATTTAATACCTTTATATATCAACAAACTGAATATGAAAGTATTGACATTATGTGCAGCTGCTATGCTGTTTTCAGTAGTTACTTATGCACAGCAGAGTGCTATTAAACCTGCAGCAGCAGGGGTTACTTACGGCAAAACCGTGACACGTGATAAAGCCATTAGCTTAGCCAGCCTGAACCAGGAATTGAAAAAAGACACCGTTTATACTGGCAAAATTGCCGGTGAAGTAACCGAAGTTTGTACCAAGAAAGGTTGCTTCATGAAATTGAAACAAGCCAATGGTGAAGATGTGATGGTGCGCTTTAAAGACTACGCGTATTTTATGCCGCAAAATATTGTAGGTAAAAAAGTGGTAATTGAAGGTGTGGCCAGGGTAAGTGAAACATCAGTGGAGCGTTTACGCCATTATGCTGCCGATGCCGGTAAAAGCCAAAAAGAAATAGCTAAAATTAGCAAAACTAAAAAAGACGTTACCATTATGGCCGATGGCGTACTGGTAACAGAGTAATTAGAGACAAGAAGCAATAGCCAAGAGATAAGATAAAAGCCGCAGATATTAAATTATCTGCGGCTTTCTTATAAAATTATTTCTTGTCTCTTGGCTCTTGCTTCTTGTTTCTGTCTTTTTACTCGTTCACGCCGTACAAGTAAGGTTGCATTTTAGCACAGGAGCAGTTAACAGTATCTTGCAGGCCCAGCTTGCCTAAAAAGTACTGATAAAATTTCATGCGGTCTTTCATGCTGTAATTGTTTTCGCTTTTGTTGCATTCAACTTCGCCATTAATAATATTAATGGTCATACCAAAGCCGGGTGCACGTCCTTTTGCCTTATCGCTTGCTTTTGGCTGCCATACGCCAATCATCACATCGTGGGCCGACGGTTTGTGGGTTTGTGGCATCATCCAAAAGTAGATAGCCGTTTTAAAGGCTAATATAGAATCGGTTTCTACCAGGTCAGGGTTATTAAGCAGTATCTTGTCATCGCCTAAAATGCAATCGCCTGCATAGCCGTAATTGCCATTATAGCTCAATTGTACAGGTCCGCGACCGTAATATTTTTTACCTTGCACAGCAGGGTACTCATCATTTTCGGCCACATAAGGCGATGAAGTGTTTTTTTCATGAACAAACATTAAGCCATCGGTGAAGGTATCATCAGTGCCGCCGCGGGTTTCGTGAGCAATGTTGGCAAAAAAAGCAGCCAGTTCTTTCTTGTTGGTGAGTGCCTCTTTTTCACTGCAAAACTTTCCAAAATCTACCTGGAAGCTACTATCGGGTTTAGCTTTAGCCCATGCTTCATTCCAATCGGCATCCTGGCGTACAATGCTGACCTTACCGGTACTTTTATAGGTACGGACTATTTGGTATACAGATACCGCCCGGCGTGTCACTGTAATCTTTATTTGGCTTAATTGATGAATGGCCTTGATGAATGACTGGTAAGTGTAAAACTTATTACGTTGAGGAAACAACTCATTGAACATTTTTTCGCTGATGAGGCTGGCTGCAGTAGCCGGTGCCTTTGTGTGTTGTGGCTTAACTAATGGCTTGGTACTACTGCCTGCATTGCCGCAACTAAAGCTTAACAACATTAAGGTACTAATCACTATAATTGCAATTTTGCTATAGGTAGGCAGCTGTTTTACCAAAAAAGTGGTTATCATTAGAAGTGTCAATTAAAAGCGTAAACATTAATAATTATTCACAATGCATCAAATCATTATGAAAAATTATTTAATTGCATAGGATATGAAGATATATACTAAAACCGGCGATAAAGGTTTGACTTCGCTTATTGGCGGCAGCCGGGTACCTAAGTACCATATCCGTATTGAGAGCTACGGTACTGTTGATGAATTAAACTCATACTTGGGTTTAATTGCCTGCCAGGAAATATCAGTGCATGATCAACAAATTTTAAAACAAATACAGGATAGGCTGTTTACCATAGGTGCCTCTTTAGCTGCTGATCCGGATAAGCAAGCAACTGTGCTGCCGGATATAAAGCAGCAAGACATTGAACTGCTTGAGGCCGAGATGGATGATATGGACAAGCAGTTGCCTACGTTAAAGCATTTTATACTGCCGGGCGGTAGCAATGCGGTTTCATTCTGCCACCTGGCCAGATGTGTTTGCAGGCGGGCCGAGCGTATAACTGTACAATTAGCACACGATAGTAGCGTTGATGAGAAAGTTATTGTATATTTAAACAGGTTGAGCGATTACCTGTTTATGTTAGCACGGAAAATAGGGCAGGAGCAGCACCTGGAAGAAAGTAAATGGATACCCAGATTGTGAAAAATAATTTGACAAACCATTTAAAAATATTATATTTTTGCGAAAATTGATAATTAACCCAACAATAAAATTATAACATATGTACTGGACTCTTGAATTGGCTTCACATCTGGAAGATGCACCATGGCCTGCTACTAAAGATGAACTGATTGATTATGCTATCCGTTCGGGTGCACCTGTAGAAGTTATAGAAAACTTACAGGCCTTGGAAGATGATGGCGAACCTTATGAAAATATTGAAGAAATATGGCCTGATTATCCTACAAAGGATGATTTCTTCTTTAATGAAGACGAGTATTAAAATAAAAAAACCTGCTAAATGCAGGTTTTTTTATTTTGTAACAACATTTTGGAATAGTAATGGTTATGTAAATATTAAACACATTTATCTAACTAAAAACATTTAAAAATTAACGTTATGAGAGGCATATTGTATCTAATTGCTGTAGTATTAGTCGTATTATGGGTAGTAGGATTTCTATTCCATGGACTGGGTTCATTTGGTGATGGTGGTATCATTCACGTATTGCTGGTTATCGCTATTATAGCTTTATTATTAGGCGTTATACGA
>Ga0265780_10008177_pt1 | contig 12734 bp, 17 predicted proteins | sample P1T30metagenome_FD_192432 | JGI IMG/M metagenome (GOLD analysis project Ga0265780, IMG submission 192432) | Plant litter microbial communities from East Loma Ridge, Irvine, California - P1 T30 | ecosystem: Environmental > Terrestrial > Plant litter > Unclassified | place: USA: California...
GAATACGTTTAGCGGCTTTCCAAGCGATGTAAACGGCTCTTCTAGCGGCGGCGGTAGTGTAACTCCCTTCGGGTCTGAGAGTTGATGTCCTTTGAAGAGTTATACGACTGCTTTCTTTTCCTTTATACTACCCGAGTGATAATCACGTAAGTGATAGTGCAGATTCTTGATAGTAAATTGATGTGTCCGGCAGATCAATACGGCGTAGTTCTCGTGCTATTCCAGATGTTCGTATGCATTATCAACTACTATCTTCTGTCTCCTAAGCGTCTCATGTTTTTCATTTATGTTCCTATGATCTTGCGGGATAGCCGTGTCTTACGGGATGTTCGAAGTAGCGGTTGCGACTATAGTAGCGCGTTCGGCGTTCGCTAAAGCGGGTATAGCTATCGCTAATACTAAGCCGGGTAGATAACTTGACAATAGTGCATATAGTGAGTACGGGACCCTAAAAATACTCTTAGCTAATTCAAAAGCGTTCAGAGATGAGATATATATTTGTTTTGTATCGTGGTAACGCGTAGAACGCGTGGACACGGGGGTCGAGTCCAGCTAGTCGAGTCCTGTCGGTTTGAAGCCGTGCACGACCGCGCCTTACCTAAAACAGTAAGCGCTAAGCGCGAGTCCAGCTGAACTCGAGGCCTCATATTGGTTAGGTTAGGCAAAGTCGTGTCGCTGGGCTCGGAAGCTTCAAAGCTCAAAGTTGATGACCAGGTTGCGGGACTCATTTGGGGCGGTAAGCTTGTCTCGTAGGATCACACCTTTGGATCGACTAATTCCAATTTCAGGCGAGGTGAAAGGTCTCGGTGCCTATAGCGAGTACACGTTGGCGGACGATGCAATCTCATTCAAGGTGCCCGCGTCCATCCCTCTAGCGGAGGCGGCGACGGTTCCTCTTGCTGCTACCACAGCGTGGCTCGCACTCTTCTCGAAAGGCTCATTGAGTATCCCGCGTTTGAGCGAAGAGCAAAATGTGCTGATCTGGGGCGGTAGCTGTAAGCATTACCCGTACCGATTTTCGATACCTCATCCGCTGACCATCAGGCAGCAAGCGTCGGACAATATGCCATCCAGCTCGCTAAATTCCAAGGCTTGAAGGTCTTCACGACTTGCAGCCCTAAGAACAACGACCTTGTTAAGCATCGTGGAGCAGACCATGTCTTTAATTACCGTGATGAAGATGTCGCAAGCCAGATCAAAGCCGCTGCACCAGACCTTACATATGTGTTCGACACGATCGGCTCCCTCGAGTCCTCTGCAATGTCTAGCAGTGCCGTAAGCGGCAAAGGCAAGCTCTGCACTGTGCGCCCAGGAAAAGCGAATACCGATAAAGTGGCGAAAGATGTTGAGGTTACGGATGTCTTGGTTTGGACTGCGTTCCTAAAGGACCATCGCTACGGCGACCTCCACTGGCCGGTAAGATATGCCTGTTTTATGCGGTGTTTCTATCAGTGGTGCTAATGAATCCCACAGGCGTCGAAAGATGACCACCTGCTGGCGAAAGAGCTATTCGACGATCTGCCACAGCTGTTGGAGGACAAGAAGCTCGTACCGAATCGCGTCATCGAGCTCCAAGGTCTCGACAAAGTGCCGAGGGGATTCGAGATGTACCGCAAGGCTGACTACTCGGCTCAGAAACTTGTTTACAAGGTTTAGATACTCGGATGAAAATGTCAGCTGTTAGCAGTCGGACGAATCCAAACTCAACGTTGCTTTGTGGTGCTCAAGATAATGTTGTCACGGCTACCACCAAGCCCATTATCGCTCATTCTCCTACAACGCCTAGCTACAACCTTCGCCGACTAATATCGTGTGCTGATATGTCTTCCATAGAATGCTTAGCTGTCAAGGGGCGAGGCTCAGCCTGGCCTTGCAATCGACAGTGAAGATGCATCTGTGATAATCACTGTCCTCTCGGTCGGCCTATATGACTGTACTAACCCTTTGGATAGGAAGACACCTATCCGAAGCGCTCTCCTGGTGCAGTTGCACAACCTATTTGTGGGCTCGCAGACGGAATGATTAGGAATCTGGTGGTGGGTGAAGATGCTAATCTCATCTGGGTCTTATCAGCAGTTAGTAGCTGACTTGTTTAAGAGAATATACTGCTTAAGGGTTTGGGTTAGGGTAGGCATGTTTGCTCGCTTTTTCCGCGAAGCCGCAGTCATGCACAAGCTTGAACATACGATCAAGGATGAGGCCAAGCGATGGCTGAGTAATGATGGCTCCATAACCGGTAGCGGCCGAGGACTTGCAAAGAGGCACCTGGCCGCAAGAAAGAGCGCCGCAAAACGCATCCGTCGCATGCGAATCAAGGACTCGTACTTAGAGCACCATGGAACCGACTTCAAGGACGAACATTTCGACGAAAAGGAAGAATGCAACGCCCTAGTACAAGCCGAACGATTGCAGGACAGCAGTTTCTTTGCCGACTTCCCGGATTGCACAGAAAGCCCCGAAGAAAGACTCGCCGCAAAGTCGATTGCAGATTATTGGCAATCGTTGGGAGGTATAGATTTCACGCCAGACACCACAGACTATGGAGCCATCAAGGTCGAAGACGTTTTCGCGCGTCGTGCTGTTGAGAGATTGGTGTACCCGAGGTCCGAGTCCGATGGTACCGACGATGAGATGGACTACGACACCATGGTTGACATCTACTATGGTGCCATCCCGCCTTACGAAGGGCCCTGGTTCGACGAATGGGGAAATAAGCTCGATGAAGAAGGTAACCAGCTAGATGAGTATGGGAACTGGCTGGAGGCCAGCGAGGAAGGTGACGAAGAGGAGGCGGCTGAAAATTTATATCAATCGGCACACCGTCCTCATCTCAAGGTCGAGGAATCTCATGAATGGGGTGGATTGAGTGATTGGGAAGAGCATGACCAGACTTGGTAGCAAGTCTGACTCGATTGACATCGATGAGGTATGAAGGAACGGAGATCGCATGATCCTGACATTTAGAGGAAGCGTCAGTAGGGACTGGCCCCGGCATCCGATCTGCTCTAGAATCCGCTTCGAGCTGCGTTCTATACATAACGCGTAATCACCAGATCGCATGTCTCGAAAAGAGCACGGCTAGAACGCAAGAACTACTAGTTCATTCCCGCCTCTTTCCAAAGTCCGACATACCACGCTGTTCGAGAACACCCGCAGTCATGCAAACCCAACAACGAACCCCCGTCTGCCCTTACATTCCCCCAGAGACCAGGCACCGTGTCTTCTTCCAGAATACCTCTTCCGACACACTCTGGCACGCGGGCCGTCAGGTCAGCCTGACGTAGCGCCACGAAGATCCCAAAAGTCTTTGCGAAGGCATACCTCGAGAACCCAGCCATGGTGCAAACCCACTCCGCGAACATCCGTGTACTGATATCGTGAGCGGAGATCTCATCGAAGTACAAGAAGGAATGCTTAACTACATTTTTGATGTTGTGTTGAGCTTCATACTGCTCTCTTCGTATTTTGAGACAAAATGTCAGATACGCTCTTGTCAGAAGAACTGTGTATTTAAATTTACGAGATGCAGATGGAGCGGCCTACCATACTGCCCAGGTTGTCGCAGTTGGTGTGGATAGTGGGGTTCCAAGAAGTCAGTCGAAGGAAGGAGAATGTTTCGCCTTGTGTAAGGTCGGAACAAGTTTGATTCGCTTCCACGGTATGCAACGTGCAAGTTGACTCCACACGAAGGTCTAAACCTGCTCTTGGAGTTGTGCAGTTGTAATCGAGAGCGTTGGCCGCGATGAGGCGGTCTGTGGCAATCGAATTTGACTGACAGGTGTCTCCCTCTCCGGCGGTGTAAGTGTTACCTGTACATTTCGGCATTGACGAGGCTGTTGCTGCCCTGGAAAAGGTGTGGGAATCGAATACGAATTCTTGCAGACTCGGATGGCGCTCACGGGGTTGAGGATGTCGGTGTATAGGTGTAGGTGTACGACGACGCCGGGACACCACACGAAGACAAGAGGGAGGAGAATGGAGAAGTTTGGATCCTCTAGCGCCCATACTGGCTATCGAGCATAGTAGCACCATAACTCAGAGCACATTTGGAGCATGCATCCACACTGCCACCGCGGATGGCGGGTAGGCAGATTTCCCCCCTGTGACAATATCAGCTCCCGAGTCTCAACTACGCACTTGCTCGACTGTGTTGCCGTACTCATCTTGCAGGCAAGAGGTGTGGTATGCCCAAACCAATGGATCAGCGATAGAAGGACAGGTCTGAAGATGACCATTGGCGTACATTGATACGTCGTGTCACCGCAGCTCGAGTCCACATTCCGTTTAAACGTCTGTTGATCCATTGGAGTCAGCCTCTTCTCTCCTTGGACCTCTCGTGTACTAACCTGCAGTGAAGAAAGACAATCGGGTTGGCAGTAGTCCGAAAGGGTCAAGACATCTGAAAGCCTGCCAGAGCCTAGCGAGTCTGCTCTGATCAAACCACCTGAGCAGGTCAGATTGTGAGACAGAGCGTTTATGCAGGACCCTGGAATGGTATCGGGAAGATCATCGGGGCTAGCCCAGATGTCATAGCCGTAGACAACATTGCCGAGCGTGAGAAGTAAAGAGATGTATCGTGCCATTATGTTCGAATGGACGTCTGTAGATTGGCCGACACGAACTTGTCGAGGATGTCCTCAAGTTCTTCCTACACTCATGTTTGTCCAGATATATGACCGACAGCGGCGACGGCAGGTGAGTGGCATTCAACGCTGCGAGGCGCTGAACCGCTCAGCCGCTTCGGACTCAGAGGTCATGTTGAGCTTGACCTGACACATGGCGCGATGGCGAGATGGTTCGCTTACCTTACTCGTGTACAGTATAGGCTGATCCTTTTTGAAGAGAGCCGAGTTCCGCGCCGTTCCTGGTGCATAGTCGGCCCGCTGCCGTGTGCTGTGACGGAGATCATTGGAGATCATTGGAGATCATTCTGTCAACTTCAATTCCATCCGGCCTAATCTACTCTCAATCATGGCTCTTGTCCCACGGATCCCATGGGGCTCACTACCACTAGAACTCTATGTACTATCACAATGGATCAGTCAGAGTCTCATAACCGATGATCTTAGCAAGCGCAGACGCCAGCTTGCACAACAATTTACCGCGATTGGACCTTCCGGCCGCTTCGTATGTAATGTAGTCGTTACAGATGCGGTTGCACGAGAGTTTCCTTCTGACGTGCAACAGGAGCTCCAAGTCGCCCACATGGCCGGCCAATTCGACCCTGAACTACTACCGCCTCAGGCAGATTGGGAGAGCATCCTCGCACCGTTACGTACAGAATTCCAACCCAAGCTTGCCTCACCATGTTCCTTTTTACCTAATGGTGGACATTGCTAGGGCATCATATGGCTACGGACTTGTTACCACGAAGACTCCGACCAAGCGCACCAAAGATTGCTAGATAGGCTGAATTGGGACCAAGCTCTCGAATTAGAAGAGCTTATCCTAGATGATGTAGCGCTCTACGACTACGGCGATGACTGGCGTCGCATCTTTGAAGTCGTACCTGAACGGTTGTTAGAAGAATTGCTAGATGATAAGCGCTTGAGAGACGCGCCCGAAATTCGCGAGGCGCCCGTTCGAGAAGAGCAGCACAAACTGAACATCAAGGGAGTAGCTGACGCTGAGGCTTTGCGGGAAGCGACTGTGCGCCTTCATTATCACGCTGTTCGTAAGTACCTTTTCGTGGCAGATACGACGGCGCTGGACACTGGGAAAGTGCTTGTTGCCTTCTTTGATGACTGTGGGCGGGTGGTGCGGCAATCGCGCATGGAGCCTGAATTCGGTGAAGGGCTGGCTGGCGCATGGGCAAATTGGTCGCTCGATGAGATGGACGAGCTCTCCGAGGCAGAGATAGGCCCCGATTATCTCCCTGGAGGGCCATGTGGTCCTCCATACACGACTTAGATAGACAGCAGCCCGGAGCGCGCGACGACTTGCACAAGGTTGCCAGCCAAGCGTGCGAGCGCAAAACGCAACAGTCGTTCGTCGGATTGCGGGTAGAACAGTTCTCTGGGTAGTGACGTTCGCCTGGACGCATTCAATGGCATGCTCGTTACTCCAGGCTGTCGAACAGCTCTTTGTCATGGCGCGTGGTTCAGATTTCTCCAGCGCGATCCTATCTCCAGGCAGGGCAGCAGGCGCATCACGTGATCAGAGCCATTGCAGTGGTCCCGGATTGCAGTAACGGCGAGCATGCTTGATAAATCTCCTCACTGCAAGACCGTCGAGCTCCCCAACGGCGCGTACCGCAGCGTCCTTGTGTCATCCAGGAGTGGGAGAAAACAATTTCAAGTACTGTTCAAGATAGAAGTTGGCTATTTCCCTAATGCCTCCGGCATGTAATATTTTCGGCTTGAATGCTATTCCGATCGCCGGAGCTATGCCTCCAGCACATCCGGCGGTTTCACATACATGTCCACAAGTGAATCGGGGTTGCTTAGCTCGGCGTAGAATCGCGGGACCAAGTCCTGATAATGCACTATCATCCAGCCTATGTTCTCCTCGGTGCAGCCGTCGATTTCAGGGAACTCTTCTATGCAGTCCTCGAAGCTCTCCAGAGGAAGATCCATCGCTAAGTGGTCAATCTTGTCCTGTTCTCGTGCGGCGGCTGCTGCTTCGGGGTCCCAGTCTGCCTCGACCACGTTCACCCAAGCAGTGCTCTCGCGCGACTCGGCCTCGGGCGAAAGGATGCTCTGGAGGGCAGCCTCGTCGATCTGTACGCAGAACCTGTATCTCGTCGCCCTGGTGCTGAAGACCGGGTCTGAATCGCTGCCTTGTCTCTCAGCCTCCTTTTGTGTATCCTGCTCTTCACCATATACGTGCTCCCTCTATGTCTTGAAGTGCCGGCGTACAAGCTCTGCACCTGCACTGTCGAATTCGCTCGCCTTGTCGAACACAGTGATTTTGAAGCGACTCTCGTCAAGCAGCTCCAGCGCGTGGTAGCATTCCATCGACTCTCGAAAGGACGCGCGCAGACGGTCGAGACATGTTGCCCACGCAGCGTCATCGCCGTAGGTGCAGCGGTATACGGTGGCCCCAAAAACTGTGTCCGTCTTCGCGCAGCTGTTCTTCGAGGGCGGTCGGCGGTATTGAGGAAGCTGTCGCCACGAGCAACACCATAGTCAGCGGACCAGACACTGGATGCCAAGTCGTGGTTCGATGGGTGCGGTAGAAGGCCCTCGGGCTCCTGTATTTCGGCCGGTGTTAAACGCGAACGTCGAAAGACGGGCTCGTAGCGACGGTTGTTGAAGATTTGGCGATATGCCAGAGGTTGCAAAACGCTCGAAGGTACTAGGACACGTCGGTAAGACAATAGTCTAGCGGTATGCAAACTGCGAAGCATAAAGCAGGAACGATCGAGAGAATAGCTTCAGAAAGAAGTGTTAGTAGAGAGCGGCGCAGGCATCCGATCTGCTTTAGAATCCGCTTCTTCAGATCAGCCTAACGTAGCACCACGAAGATTCCGAAAGTCTTTGCGAAGAAATACCTTACTCCGAGCCCAACTAGTATGCCTTTCTAAATGCAAGAAAAGCGCTGCTTTGAAAAAGACAATCAAGCTGTATCTCGGCGGCGGCGGTCCTGTAGCAGCGGGTGGCGAAGAACGGTAGGTGAGGACGACCTCACCTCCCGCCCTACCAGATCTGGATCAAGTCGACGGCAGAAGGCGCTGAACTTTCAAGTATGCAACTGGAGAACCTCCAGGCGGTGCGGACAGAGATCGGGTACATAACTAGTTTCATGAGAGAACTGAGAAAGTCAACTTAGTACTGACATCTCGATTGATTGATTACCAAAACAGAGGGTCTGATTGCCTTGATTGCTAATTACCTTGATTGTTAGCAACCCTGGAGACAGGAGCCTCATATACACGGTGCGCCGAAGATGCAATCACAGCATGGCTCGACCTTCGTATGAATTAACAGGCTCGGCACGACACGCCGCCGTCGAGACGCAATCCGACTCTCACCACATGAAGCGCTGCACATTCCCCGGCTCCTGCTCCCACTCGAAGCCCCTGCACAAGAACAGCCACATCGTCCCCGCATTCACCACCCCAAACCAAACCGTCTCCAACCACAATCTCTTATCATGCTGGGTCCACAACCTAGCCAGCAAAGTGACAGGCTGAGCGGCGTCAGCTCTGGGTGTACGCTGGGGTTGCGACAGCGGCAGATGGAGGCGGAAGAAGACCCAGGGCAGGATGAAGTAGCGCGGCTCCACGAGCGGGGCGCTGATGAGCGTCAGCGAAGTCGTCGCCAACCAGATGATCAGGAAGGAAGTGTTGGCCGACTGCGTGGTGTCCGGGAGAGGGAGGAGGCGGCGAGGCGAGCCGCGAGAAGCCGTGTTCGCGGCTTGTTCGCGCGAAGGCTTCGGGTCCGCGGGGCCGCTCGGTTTGGTGCGGTCCTGGGGCGCAGAGCCCAGGGCTTGGATTGACAGCCAGGCGCAGGCGATGTAGGCCGGTGTCGCGGCGTAGCGGATCCACCACTTGCGGCGAAGGAGCCTGAAGACGTAGAAGACGGAGTGGCGGTTGTCGGCCAGGGTGAAGGGGTGAACGATTGTGTTGAAGCGGACGGCGAGCAGGGCGATGGAGATGAAGAAGGCGAAGACCAGGATCCGTGGGAGCAGGGGGCGGCGCTTGAAGAGGAGGAAGTGTTCGAGGTTGGCGAGCTGGGGGAGTTGGGCGAGGAAGGTAAGGGGGACGCGGATTAGGTGTTGATAGGCGAAGGGCCAGCTGAAAAAGACGAGGTAGGGCCAGAGGTAAAGGAGCTGGGGCGTGTGGATTGCTGGGACATGGTTGGACTTGTCGCCCAGGACGACGCCGCCGTTGACGAAGACGAAGGCGACGAATGCGGCGAGGAGGGCGATAAAAGGCTCCAGGGTGCGGATGACCTGCAGGAGGCGTTGCGGCTGTGTTGCGAGTTTGACGGCACATGCGGCGATCGATACGATAGCTTTGGCATAGTCTGCGAGTCTTGTAAGCTGGTGTTCGTAACGCAGTAACTTTGAGCAAACAGACCCTCCATAGACGCATCCCTCACCGGAGGATCATACAAGACATCCATCTTCCAGCTAGTCCTAGCAACATTGGACATGGTGTCTCCGAAGCCCTTGCTCTTGTTGTACATGGACTCCTTGACGAGCTCGTGCCCTTGATCCAGCTCTCGCAGCACGACGGCAGCAGCTGGAAAGACGGCCACCCAGAAGATATTTGTTTGGCGGAAAGTCAAGCTCACAAGACCGAGCACGAACAAACGCAGATGCCACCAGATTTGCTTGGTGGCATTCTTGTCCGAAGCCTGCTCGTCCGAACATATCAGAGGGTAAAAGCACAACATGACCGAGAGCGTCGAAGCGACATCTGTGTAGTAGAGCGCCGAGAAGAAGAACAGAGGCGGCATGAGAGCAACATTCAACGCGCTGTGCGCAGCAGCAAAGGTACCAGAGCCGGCCTCTCGACCGCCGCCCATGCGTTGGGAGAAGATCTTTTCGACAATCCACGCCAAGGCGATCATACAGACGACATTGGTGGCTCTGACTCCGCCAACGTCGCAGCCGAAGATAGGTTGGAGGACATAGGTGATCAAGTAGAGGCCAGGTGGCGTTGTGAGTTTGGGATCCCAGGTGGTGAAGTCGTTGTTGCAGTATCGTTGTGCTTGCGGGATGTGAAAGACCTCGTCCTAAGAGAAGGAGGGAATGAGATGAGAAAAGGCGCTCCTACCATATATATATGTATATATACATTCGATTCGGGGCAGGACATACAAGATATGGCTCCGGGACGATCTGTTCTACCTGACGAGCCCACCATGAGAGCGGGATGCCCAGGAGGATGTAGCTGCGTGCAAGGAAGCTGGCCATGACGGTAGCATGCACTTGACGTGCAGAAGGGGGCGTGGTTGGACGGCAAACGGGGTCAATATTGATCGCCTGATGTTCGACATGTAAGTGAAAGATGTGATGCCAGGATGATGGTTTAGTCTGAAGTTGAAAGGTCTCTGATTGGCCGTTCAATATTGAATTTACGACCGCGACGCGGGGCAGGCGCGTCAATAGGTAGGTATCAAATTGAAGTGAATTCAAGTGTCTAGAAAGATTACCTGACTTACGTAGCTGTCAATTGCTTTACATCGACACGGCAGGCGCATGTCAATGCCACATACCAACAACAACACCACAACATGGCCCTCCCTCTCCCACCCGGCCTCACGCCCTCAGAAGTCGGCTTCCTCGCGGAAATGGAGCTCGTGACAGTAATCCCCCGCCAGCGTCTCGAAAGCCTGGAGCTCTTGGGAGTGAGTAGTCGCCAAAGTCCAGCCTGAACAGAACCCTCGCAGTAGTAAGCCAACAGGCGCGCCCAATCCGTCCCATCCACACTAACGCAACAATCTCTCCCAGGGCCCAACCGCACCCTTAACACCACCCTTCCCCACCCCCCTCCCCCTCTGGCTGGCCCTACTGCTCAAACGCCAACGCCGCGCCAACATCAGACCCCCCGCCTGGCTGAACCCGACCTCCCTCACCACGATCCTAGACTTCGAGACCGCCGAGACCACAGCCGCGGTCTTCTCGCCTTCACCAGTCCTCCCCCCACCCACGACCGCCGGCTTCCACTCGCCGGACGAAGAGAATGTGTATCTCTCCCACGATACGCTGGAGCTGTCGACGCCCTTTTTGAAAGACACGCACACTGCCCAAGCGCAAGCGAATGCTCTCCCTTACCACTGGCTTGAGCTGAGTCATTTGCTGCTCACGCATGCGGCGGATGATGTTGACGAGGCGGATACGGTGAGGAGGTTGCTGAGGGATTTGAGGGAGGTGAGGATGAGTAAGTTGAGGAAAGGCTTTAGGGTGTTGGAGGGAGGGGCTGGGCTGCAGATTAATGGGGTGGGGGGCATGGAGGTTGCGGAGGTAAGGGGGTTTGTTGTTGGGGTTGTGGATGGGTTGAGGTATGTTTTTCTTTGCGAATTTTGTGCTTGCTTGCTTGCATTGCTGGCTGAGCATGCTGGTCTGCTGATTGGGATGTGCTGACTTGAATACTTGCAGGAAGATCGGCCGCTCGAGAGAAGAGGCCAGACGAGAACGTGAAGCTGATGAGCAGGAGAATGGGTTTGGGAGTAGTGCCAACCCGAACTATGATGACGACGACGACATGCAATTATAATGTACATTTTCCATTTTTGGCTTCCAACCGTCTGTCTCCTTTTCTATGGTTACAATGTGATGTATCGTATACACGGCTGGCCAACTTCAATCCCCAGCTTGCGGCATCCGGCAAATGTAAGTTCACGGAGAGTAGTCGTCTCATCAATGTTCGCTGTCGACAGATCGTGGACAGCCTCCGTGACTTTGTTGTTTCTGATCCGAGACAGAAATCTCAATCGCAGACATGCTTTCCTCGCCGCATCTCTTCGTCAACCTCCCCACAACAACTCTTTCTCCCGGGTAGATAGATCTTCGTGAAACCACTGTTCCATTTCCATCCCACTTCCATCCCCTCTACGCAGCAGGTGCCTTCTCCGTAGTCTCCCTCAGCGACTCCGTAACAGCAGGAGGCCACTTCGCATCCGGCCAAGGCTTCTTGATCGCATCCTGCAGCTTAACAATGCAGTTCTTGGGCCCAGGCACAGCGCCGTGCACCACCACAATCCCGTTCTCCTTGTCGACCTTCATGACCCTCAAATTCGGCACAGTAGCCTGCTCGCCTCCCATGCGACCCGGCATCTTCTTGCCAGGCAAGACTCTGCTACCCGTGCCCTGTCCACCACCAGACGAACCCATCAGACGATGCGCAAGCGAGTTACCGTGCGAGGCGGGCTGACCGCTGAAGTTCCACCTCTTCATACCACCCTCGAAACCCATTCCCCTGCGGTTGGCGCGCGCATCAATGAACTGGCCCTCGATGAACAGATCCGCAGTAATCGCCGAACCAACCGGCGGCAAGCCCTCCTCAGTCTTGACCCTGAACTCCGCCAAATGCCTGCTAAGCGGCACGCCATTGGCAGCGAAATGCCCTCTCTCGGGCCTCGTGACATTCCTCGCTTCTTTCGCTCCAGCGCCGACTTGCACCGCCCAATATCCGTGCACGTCGCGGCGCTTGTGGCTCACCACCTGGCACCTATCCAGCTGCAGGACGGTGCAGGGCGTGCGCTTGGCGGTTTCCGGGTCGTAGAGGGCGGTCATGCCCTTTTTGATGGCGAGGGCGCCGGTGCGCAGGGGCAGGACGTGTTCTTTGCGCTCGAAGGCGGCGGTGTGTGAGGCGCCTAGAACTGGGAGGGAGGGCGAGGCATTGAAGCGGCTGGGTTTGGGGATCGGTTTGAGGATGGAGCGGATTGTGCGGGTTTGCGTTGTTGGGAGCGAGGGGCAGAGGAAGCGCGGTGGGAGTGCGAAGAGCCGGGGGGTGGGCTGACGGGGCGGCATTGTTGTGTGTTGTTGTGTGGTGGTTGCCGTCGTGCCGTCAAACAATCGATGAAGTCGCTGTCCGTCTGGGTGCGCGCTCGCGCTGGACTGAACGGGCGGCGGGCAAAAGACCTGGCCCGGCCGAGAAATCTGGCACGGCTGTTATCAGATCTTGACTGCCAGTCATCAATCGTTTGTGAGCTTCCATACAGACTTCCAATTTCTCTCAGCTGCATCAAAAGGAGATATCAAAGTAACAACAAAAGAAAAGACTCTTGACAACAACAGTCATACCTCGCTTGACAACATTTTCATCAGAGATTTAAATCACC
>Ga0265780_10008178_pt1 | contig 12734 bp, 18 predicted proteins | sample P1T30metagenome_FD_192432 | JGI IMG/M metagenome (GOLD analysis project Ga0265780, IMG submission 192432) | Plant litter microbial communities from East Loma Ridge, Irvine, California - P1 T30 | ecosystem: Environmental > Terrestrial > Plant litter > Unclassified | place: USA: California...
AGGAAGGGTGGAGTCGGGGGGAGGGGGAGGTGGAGGTGGTGCACCAAGGTGTGTTGTGGGAAGTAGAGAGGGTATGTTGTGTGTTTTGAGCGAGGGCAGGCTAGCTTGGCCTTCCACGTCCCACGCGCCAAAATCGCACTTCGAGGCTGGCAGAGCGCAACAGTGCACGCCCCACAGGCGCGTATGGAAACTTACCTAAGAGAACCCCGGGCCCCAACGCGTAAAATGCGACGGTGATGCACGGCGAGTGGCGGGCAAGCTTCGGATGTTGCGTAAAGCAGACTGTGGAAAGTGCAGCGTAGTGAATGCGAGAAGACTGTGTTTTGATGGGGGGGGGGAGGAAAGAGGGCGCAGACACACGTTGTTGCTGGGACATCGCGCCTGCTGCACCTAGCAAGGAAGGCGCAACCTTGGTCCCACTAGCCCATTTCCGGCCAGTCTGACAAGGGCTAGCCACTTGTGGCATCGTTGTCTGAGAATTATTCGTGACATGCCCGGCACCGGCAGCAGCTGCACGCCAACCCGCCGAAGCTCATTGCCCGCCATTGAAGCATCCAAAGGCTCCCGGGGGCTCATCACGACACAATGTTGCAGCCGCGGATATGTCGGTTCCAGCCCTCGCGTCTGGGTAGGGCACTACTGTGTGCCCGCACCTATGCCCAAGCCATTGATATCCAACCTCCGCCATCGATACAGCCTACGGTTGCTGCGGACACGGCCGTCCTGAAACAAGAGGGATCGCGAAAAGAAAAGTTTATCCCGTTGCGGACGTACAAGCCCAGGACTCCCGGACTGCGTCATCTCAAGCGGCCCGTAAACGACCACTTGTGGAAAGGGCGACCGTACCTCAGTCTCACGATTGCGCGGAAAGGACAGCACCTCGGAGGCAGGAACAACACAGGAAGGGTCACAGTGAGGCATAGAGGTGGCGGACACAAGCGGAGAATACGCATTGTTGATTACAAGCGGTACCTGCCCGGCAAGCATGTTGTGGACAGGATAGAGTATGATCCCAACCGGAGCGCTCATCTGGCCCTCGTCACCCGCCTGGCTACTGGCGAGAAGTCGTACATTGTTGCTGCAGACGGAATGCGAGCCGGCGATGTAGTAGAGAGCTACAGGACCGGTATCCCCAAGGAGCTGATTGCCAGCATGGGCGGCGGAATTGATCCTGGTATGCTGGCCGCAAAGACAGCAGCGCGCGGCAACTGTCTCCCCATCCACATGGTGCCACTTGGTTCCCAAGTCTTCAATGTCGGCTCTAAGAACCAGGGTGGAGGTGTGTTTTGCCGTAGTGCGGGCACGTATGCCATCATCGTCAACAAGGAAGAAGTCGAAAAGGGCGACAACACAGCCATCAGGCATGTCATCATTCGGCTACAGAGCGGTGAGATTCGCAAGGTCAGCGCAAATGCATGCTGTACCATTGGTGTTGCAAGCAACCCACAGGCACACTTTACATCTCTCGGAAAGGCTGGACGCTCACGGTGGCTGGGAAGGCGACCCGAAGTCCGTGGTCTCGCCATGAACGCAGGTCAGTACTCAGACGAGCTCCATGATAGTTCGCAGTGTGCTAACACTTCGCAGCCGATCATCCCCACGGTGGTGGTCGTGGCAAATCAAAGGGCAATGTCCATCCTGTCAGTCCCTGGGGAACTCCAGCAAAGGGAGGCTACAAGACGAGGCACAAGAGAAACAAACACACCTTCCTCGTTCAAGACCGACCGCGTAACCAAGGAAAGCGCAGGTCCAAGTAGATTAAACATATATGTATCATATCATGCTGTACCCAAATGCCATGATTGCATGATACCTGCCTATCAATATACGTGAGCAGGCTAGTCCTGCTCACTCGAGATGGTCAAACACTGAGGCACGTCTGTCTGGAGCAGCAATCAGGGTCCGCGTGAATAGTGTTTCGGCAATTTCTCGGTTGCATTTGACCCTGGGCATGTTCGCCTATGCTTAATCTATGACGCCATTCACCTTGCTGCACTCCCAACGCCGTCCAGAGTGGCTGTGTACCTTGCTGAATGACAATCATCGTCACTGTCATCCGACGCGGCTGGGCCTTGGGTTAGGGTTGGCTGCACGTGATGTCGTTGGGCAACTTGAGCCGAAAATATATTTAGGCTGTATTAAGTGATGATACCATGATCTGAATTGCGACTAATAGTGCCTAATTGAAACGAGATATTGCACGTAGATCGGTCGCATCTTCATCTGTCTTGGGCTAGAACAAAGCCCCACATTTGCAGATGGTGAATGTGACATGTCTGGAGCACCCAGGCCTACAATGAGCTCTGCTTGCAGGCAACATGTTGAAGGCAGAATACCCCAATGTGTCGGAGGCTTAACGTCAGCCACGAGCGCATCAGGGCTGCCTATCTAGGTAAGTAGTCCGATCAAAACTATCGGAAGTTTCCTTGCGGTGATCCCGACATTCGGGAGATGGATGTGCAAGTATTGGTCCCAAGGCTTCGCGTTCCAGTCATGCATCACAACGCTCAAGCCTCATTGCACCACACGCTACGGATGGCCGGCCTTGCAGATAGAGGCACTGCATAGTCCAGCTATGTTCTCGTAGACATGCAGTCTCAGAGTTTGGTGCCTAGCAGCTTGCCGCGCCACTCGCACGCGTACGTACGTACCGAATAATGACTATTCACATGTGCTCAACATCTCTTTATCCTGCAACGATACCCTAGGCATAAGCCACCGTGGTACCGCCGATGTGACCCAGAGCTCCACAATCGTACCAGAAGTAGTGTGTGTGTGTGTGTCTTAAGCCTCCCCATTCCGTTCAAGCTGTGCTTACGCGGGGGATTCTGTGATCCACGGCGCATTTGCGATACCTCCCGAACAACCTCGTCCTATAACCCGCAGCTATGCCATCCCCCGAGAGTGAGTCTCCAGACGAAACTTTCTTCAACGACCTATCTCAACAGGCACCGGGAGCGAATACTACGGGTGGCCAGGAAACACAGCAAGACGGCGTCAACAGGGCAAAGCGGATTGCCTGTGTTGTGTGTAGAAAGAGGAAACTGCGATGCGACGGCGCACGACCAAGCTGCTCGACGTGTAAACGATTGTCCCACGACTGCGCCTACGACGAGGTTAGGAAGAGAAGTGGGCCTAAGCGTGGCTATGTCAAGTTGCTCGAACAACGGCTAGGTAGGTTGTCGCATGCAAGTCCTTTGGGAGAGTGTACTGATGCCTAGTCTCTAGAACAAGTCGAGACGCTTCTCAAGAACCAGGATACACCCGATTCGAGCGGAGACACAACGCGCCCAAACCCCGCCTCCGCATACGTCGCGAATACCCTGAACAATGCTGTACCAAGTCCCGGACACGTCCCAACTCCGACCGGCAATCCCCAGGCAGGAGCCCGGACAGCAAGTGAGCTGGGCGCGGATCCGCTTCACAATGCTCGAGCAAACGGAAGCAGCGCAAGGCCAGAGGGCTCATGGGAGATGATCAGACTCGGATTAGAGGAGCCCCTGCCACCTCAAGAGATCATGGATGATTTGTACAGAAGACTTGACATGCGACGTTGTGAATTTACTGACACATGGCAGATATCACATCTATTTCACCAAAATCCACCTCACAATGCCCATCTTGCATAAACCACGTTTCTTCGCTGCTTTGAATTTAGCCCCCCACATGCGACCGCCAGTATGCCTGCGATATATCATGTGGACCCTCGCGGCTTCCATCACGGACAAATACGATGGGTTACAGGAGCATTTCTACCAGCGCTCGAGAAAGTACGCACAAATGGATGAGATGCGAGGCCATGGAGAATCTACCATGAACCTTGCCCATTGCCAGTCATGGATCTTGACCGGCACGTACGAGTTCAAGCAAATGTACTTTCCAAGGGCCTGGTTATCTGTCGGTAGGGCTATACGGTTCGCTCAGATGTTGCAGCTTCATCGCCTGGACGGAGTCAGCCTCGACGTGAAGCAATGCCTACCTCCACCCAAAGACTGGACCGAGCGGGAAGAGCGTCGAAGAACATTCTGGATGGCTTTCTGCATAGATCGGTATGCCAGTATCGGCACGGGCTGGCCAATGACTATTGATGAGCGAGACGTGAGTCGCGCTTTACGTCGTATTGGACACATCCATATTGACTTTGATAACAGATCATGACAAACTTACCGGCAAGCGAGGAAGCATTCGAGAAGAGCAAAGAGATGTCGACAGGATCACTGGATCAGGTTCTCGACCACAACGGTGAGGCAGACCTTCAATCTATGGGCGGTACCGTCTTTACAGCGGCCATGTTTGGTCGCAATCTACTTCATTTACATCGGCCCGCGCCTGACGACAATGATGGTGACATCAACGGCGGTTACTGGAATCGACATCGCCACATTGAGCAGATACTTCTCCAAACATTGCTAGGCCTACCCGATCACCTACGGCTACCCTATGGCCTCACAGATCCCAACGTCGTCTTCGCGAACATGTGCTTACACACTTCGGCAATATGTCTTCATCAAGCAGCCATTTTCAAAGCCGACAAGCACCATTTACCAGCCAGTGTTGGCAACGAGAGCAAAATCCGGTGTCTAACCGCAGCCGCCGAGATAGCATCGATAATGCGAATGATTAGTCACATGGATCTGGGCGTAGTGAGTAGACTCAGAGAAAAAAACAGTGTTTCAACGTAAACTAACGAAAGTAGATGAATCCCTTCATTGCCTTTTGCGTGTATGTGGCAGCACGAGTATTCGCCCAATATCTCATGACGCGACCCAATGATCAGCAGATCAAATCCTCGTTACGGTTTCTATTACAAGCTATGCAAGCCCTTCGCCGAAAGAACCCACTTACCGAGTCTTTCCTAGCGCAGTTGAATGTCGACCTCGAGACAGCTGGCATCCAGGGCCTGCAGCAGAAACAGTACACGCCGTCTAAGCCCAAACTCAATCAGATTCCAGTGGCCATTCAGGATATGACTGAGAGTATTGGGTGTCATTTCCAGGGGCCGGGTAAAATGCTCGCCAGGTAAGTGTAGTCGTACTTGCCCCTTCAGCCTGAAGAATTCAATGCTGACTCCCTTAGCTATAAAGCACCAACGGACCAAAGCGAGAAACCAAATGCGACTGCCCTTGACACGTTTGGAAATGGCAATCCAAGAACACAACCGGGGCTGAGCAAAACGCAGTACGCAAACGCCACTTCGGGCCCACCATTTCATCTCCACAATATCAACAGCATCAACATGAGTGTGCAAAACACGGCTTTTTTGTCTACCCAGGTCCCCTCAAACACCGGATTCGTCCGTACAGGATCTCAGGATTACACAGCGACAGGAGTAGCATTCCGTGACAGAAATGAGATGGACTTGTCCGGAGGCACCGATCACACCAGCTCTGCAACACTAAGCTCCAAGTCAAGAGGCAGTTCGACATCACAATCCCCATACTCACCCAGCCAATCATACGAACACAACGTTCCATACCGAGCGTCACCAAAGCTGGCATACTCTGTTTCGGCGTCCGGTGCCGCCACAGGGATTGCAGATTTCGCGTCTGCCAACGAGCCGTTTGTTGTTAACAACTCGAGCTCTTTGGGCAACACGGGCAACGATGCCTATGACGACAGCTTCATGATGGGCAACGAATGGGACTACATGGGTGTGAATGTTGGAACAGGGCTGACACCGATGGTTAACACGTCTTGGGATGCGGCATTGGAGACTGTGACCATGGGGTGGGATTCTGTTGGCCCTGTACACGAGGAACAGACGCAGACGTCTGTAGTACGATGAGAAGTGTGGAGTTTGTGCGGACAAGAAGATGACTACGTTGTGATTGGTGTAGAGCAGGATACCCACTTTCGCTTTGGCTTGGTTGTAAAAGGACTGGCGTGTTGGGACGGACATTTACCGGCTTTGCCAGTACCATGGTACGGCGTTTGGCTGCATCACGGCGTGCTGTTGAAGCATGTCATGAGTGCGGGGAGCCATTGTTAATCGATTTCTAGATGGCTCCAGATCGGAAGTCAGTGTTGGATTGCTTTTTTCTATGCGTTGTAGACAGGCAGGGAAATGGCTCTCGGCAGCATTGATCAACGTGGATACAACTGCAAAAGTACATGGTGGCTCAATATTACCACTGCGACCTGGACTCTCTGGTGATCAACACGCTGACGATCCGGGGATAATGCGGCTGATGCAGGGATCCGTCCATAGGAGCGGTCAGGACGTCACACCCTCAGTTCCCACAGCAACAAGCCAATAGAAACAGACTACGTGCAAGACCCCAACCACATCACGACCGCTTTCTCCAAAGCTCAGTGGTACACTTATTCCTTCAATTCTGCCAGCATCGTTTTCTATCCCTGTTTCCCTAATTTCCTCGATTCAAGACGACCCCACTTTTCGTTCGCAGCCTGCAATCCATCCTCGGTGCAAACAGAGCAGTAAACACCGACACGGGCGAGGCGCATTCCACATGTTCACGTCAAAGGAAAGGGACGGTGCTTCGTCGCCGGGGCCTGGAGCCTACTATTCCCCCTCCCAAATGAGTGAGCAGCACATGTTTGCATTCTAGCACCCCGTACTGACCGCGACCCATGTAGAGAGTTATCTGCAAGACCTCCGCACCAACCGCCCCGCTCGGCCTACTGGAGCCCGCCCTGCACCCGCACATTTCAACACATGGTCGAACAGAGCGAGTAATCGCATGTCGGATTCGCACACGGTAGCCACGCTGCAGCGCACCTTTGCAGAGCCCGCCGCCGACGCCGACGCCCGACCCGCTTCCTCGCACGAACCCAAGCGACACAGCCGGACGCCGTCGAAGCTGAGTATAGACGAGGTAGTCAAGGGCCCTGGAAGGCCGGTTGTACAACCACCGCGCGGGCGCAACACATCGAGGTCCTCCTCACCATCACGCATCTCGAGCGTGCAATACCGCGAACGCGAACAGCGCCAGGTGGAGCAGGACGAAGCCCGAGCCATACGCGTCGCCATGGAGGACTTGGATCTTGCGCAGGAGGAAAAGTTGTTCGAGGCGGCACGGGACGAGGCCGCCGAGTTGGTTTGGAAGCATTGCAATCCACAGGCTGCCGAGAATAACCCAAATGCACCGTATTCCTATCCGGGCCTGGCAAAAAAGGGCAGCGCGCCCAGGAGTCGGAGCGTCGAACCGAAGGACCAGGATCTTCAGCGGGCCAATTCCAAACTGCGCAAGCGACATTCGATGAGCAGTGCTGCTTCAGGGAGCAGGAGTAGCAGCCTACAGAGCAATGGGCAAGGAGGCAGTACGGATACATCAGCCTCTAACAAAACATCATCATCTACCAAGGGCAAAAAGGACGAGTCGCCAGCACTCGCCAAAGCCATTTCCGATCTCCCCGACTTCAAGCAGCGGCGAAGAAGCAGCGGACCGCGCCGTACGACGAGCGGAAGCCTCTTCCAGAACCCGAACGATCAGATATACGAAGAGCCCGAGGAAGAAGCACCGTCCGCACCTGCACCTAAGCCTGCCATCACCGCCACCGCTGAACCTCCAAAAGCTGATAAGCTACCGCTGGGCATAAGACGCAATCCTTTTATGCGCTTCCAGTCAATCAAGGGCAATCCCATGATGAGATCCAACACCGACCCCACCATGGCCTCCAAACGATTAGACCGCTATGAGATACAGAAGAACCCTCCCACACAGTCACGCAACGCAGCCTACACGCTGAACTCTGGCGAAGCAAAGCCTGCCGAGCCTGCTAAAGCAGACGTTGAGAATGTTCCCGAGGTGAAGATGAAGGATGGCAAAGAGATCAGAAGCGACGAGCTCCGTGCTGCCACTGGGTTTCGTTTGAAGGACCGCAGTCCGAAGCTGCCCACGCCCACTGCCGTCTCAGACGCCCCAGGGCGGCCTATTGTCTCCTTTAAGAAGGATTGGAACATCATCGAATTGAAAGAAGAAGTATCTGCTATACCCGAGCTAACGCCACGGCCCCTGAATCCAATCAAGTCTGGGCCACCGCCACTCGAGCACGCTGCAACAGCGCCTGTTGTACCTACCATTAGTCTGGCACCGGATGTGCCTACACGGTCCACAACTCCAAGACCACCCGCAAGCGCAGACACCAATAAATCGTCCGTTTTAGCACCGGAGATACCCAATCGAAGCACCACACCGAGGCCAACTACGCCATCCACTCGCAATGCTGCCCCGACCTCGTGGATAGGCAGGCAAGCTAAGCCTGTTATCAATATTTACGAGGATCCTCCATCCCCGGCTCCGACGAGGCCACTACCGCTCATCAGTTCCCTGAGGAAAGCAAACATACCAACTCGTCCTTCTGCATCACCGGTACCTACCATCAACGTCTCCGAGTCCTCTTCTACGCGTTCTCGGACCACGCCAGCACCACCTATTCCATCCATCTCAGTCTCTGAGACACCTTCGATTTCAGTCAATGGCCAAACCAACCGAAGGTCCAATACTCCATCAGCGGTTGCCACGCCACCCACCCCAAGTATATCGGTCAGTGAGTCGCCAGCGAGCCGGGGGACAAGAGGTAGTGCTCCTATGATTCCGAGTATCTCTGTAAACGAAACACCTGCGCTGAGAAGAGGCGTGACTGCGCCGTCCATCAACGTAACCCCTGATGTCCCAACCATTTCTGTCAACCAGTCACCAGCACCAACGCGAGGACGCCACAGCAACACCCCTTCGGTATCCGTCACGCCAGCGATTAGCATAAACGCACCTAGCGGCTTCGGACCGGCTGCATCTACACGACCACTACCAATCCCAAATGCCCACAACAAGTCCCATAGCTTCAACGGCACCCCTGCCAATCGTGGTGGCCATTGGACACCAACCACGGTCCGTACGGGTGCTCTATGTACCCAATGTGCCCTGCCAATCGCAGGCCGTATTGTGTCTGCAGGTGGATCACGCTTCCACCCTGAATGCTTCGCCTGCTATCAATGTGGTGAGCATCTCGAATGCGTAGCCTTCTATCCCGAACCCTCGAACAAGCACGCCGAGCGCGTTCATCGGATACGCGCCCGCCTATCCGGTCAAGACATACCCTATCTCCCCTCGCATGCTACAGCCGATGACATGGCACGCCTCGAGCACGATGATGGCACCGACGAATCCCCACGTTTCTATTGCCATCTCGACTTCCACGAGCTCTTCTCCCCTCGATGCAAGAGTTGCAAGACACCTATTGAAGGTGAGGTCATTGTGGCATGTGGTGCGGAGTGGCATGCTGGCCACTTCTTCTGCGCCCAGTGCGGTGATCCGTTTGATAGCAGTACGCCTTTTGTGGAGAAGGACGGGTATGCATGGTGTGTAAACTGCCATACCCATCGGTACAGCACGAAATGCAAGGGATGCAGGAAGCCGGTAACAGACACGGTTGTCAAAGCACTTGGGGCGGAGTGGCATGTTGGGTGCTTTGTGTGTGTGGTAAGTTTTTCTTCTTCTCCCGTTCCTGCTTTTGCTACTCCCTTGTATCTGCAAAATTGGAAACAATTAGCTAACGAGACTTTGTTTTAGTTGTGCTCTGGTCCCTTTCAGGATGGACGCTACTTTTTGCGAGGCGAGAGTGAGGATCCGGTTTGCGTGCGGTGTGAAGAGAGGAGGTTGAAGGCTTGATTTGGTCCTCTCAGCCGGGATTTGAGACAGTGGAGTTGATATACTACATCATCGCCTTGCTTTATTTGACACGTCCTGTTCTTGATAGCATTTGTTGCTTTTTTTTTAATCGCACCGCATAGTTGACCAAGCAAGCATACTCATCATTTCAGGGCGATTGGCGTAGTTTGTTTGGTTTGGTTTAGGCATTTTGGGACAAACATGGGCAAGCAAAAGGCGTTGTTGTATATAGGCGTTGAAGGAGGAAGACCAAATCAAAACAAAACAAACAAGTGGTAGTCTTGCGTCGCTGGAGAAGGAAGAACATGTTTTGAAGTGGTAATATATAATAGTATTTCGGTACTTTATCAATCCAGCCTGCTGCTGCTGCTACTACTACTATTGCTGATTCTTCCTCAATCCATCTTGCACTTCCCCCAAGTAGCTCAGCTCAAACCACTCTTTCCCCACTATCCACCCAACCAAAATACCGTCGCCATTGACACAGTCGAACCCTAGGTAGCATAGTGTCATTTTTCTTGAACTATACACACCTTTACTTTCCTTTGTCCATTTCTCCCCCTTTTTACATACACATTGTCGGTCAGCGGTCAGCTCCTCATCCCTTTGCTCTTACTGTGTCTCTCTCTTTCTCTCCTTTCCTCAGCGATGGCCATCTCACACCTACTCGTATTAAAACCCAGGAACAAAACTAAAATAACTAAAAAATAAATAGAAGAATGAAACCAAAGGTATCATAAAGCAAACTGGCCATTTCATCATTCCCCCTTGCTCCTCCACCTTTACCCCAAATTGGGTCGAAAGCAAGGAAACCCCAAACTAGAACAATGAGAATTAGACAAAAACAGAAACAAGAACAACAACAAGAACAAGAATAAGCAAACGCACTATTACTCCTACTGTGGGTATTATGACCTTGCGCCGTATGTGTGGGTGTGTTGAGAGTTCTAGTCAACGCAGATCCAAGATATGCTTATATCGTTTCCAGGTGCTTTGTCGCCTCCTGGCTAGCAGGTTCACAGGGCCCGGAGGGATTTCTCTGCACCACATGCGCTGTTCGCATGGTGGGTGGGTGGTGTACAAGGAAGTCCAGAGGTATAGCTTGCGCGCAGTCTGCCACGTGACTTGCATGCAAGATTTCAAGGATATCACACTCCCAGATGGTCCAGATAAATCTGCACACACACACATCCGCTGATACATCTTTATTCTGTGTCCGGCGCAGATTTCTCCTTGCTAACGTGGCAGTCTTGCTGACTTGGCGTCCCACTGTGATTGTGAATATGTTCGGAATAGGGCTCTTCCGATTGATAGTATCATGACAGGTACAGCACTTCACTCGATCAGCGGTTTTCGTTTGCCTTGTACAATCGACATGCCCAGCGCCCGTAGGCCTTCCGGGTCAGTAGCTCGAACGATTGTACTAGCGGGCAGCATAGGATTGTCTGGTGTGACGTGTGCGGCGTCCTTGGCGGCCTGTTCGATAGCCTCCATTTCCTCTTTGCAGCCAGCGTGGTCGAAGGGGCATACAACGATAGGCTGACGGAGCAGAATATCTCTCGCTGATGACATTTGCGCCTGCTTACTGTCAGCAAAAGGCCTGAAGAATGACAAGCAGACTCAGCTTACTTTGACTGTAAGGTAATACTCAATCTTGTACAGGGTGCCAGTCGTGGTGAAACCATTGACAGCGTACATGGGAAACTCTTTTTGGCCTCGCGGTATAATACCTGCGCTGTCCCGTAGATCTTTTGCGGGAAAGACCAGTCCAAGGTTGGTGAAGTAGCCGGCTTCGGGCATCTTGACGCCAACGGCCTGCGTCGTCTTGGCCAAGGTTTTGACTTTGCGTGTCGGCTCATCTCCCTCGTGGTTGAAGATGATTTCCTCGTCTATGCCGACGGTGATCTTTTGGATAGTGACCTTTCTCGCCTTGTTCAGCCAGTCTGGGTTCGGGCTTAGCTTGATGTACACGGAAACTGGGTCAAGTGGGCCGTAGCTCCATCGCGGCAGGCTTATGCCAAGGGTAACGAGATGGTCAGTCACTCGTTCGGCGCTCTCTGGCCGGTTGTACATGCCGAAGGTGGAGAGGGTATCGTATCGTTGTATGGGCACGGCAAACGGGTGCTTCTTCTGCTCTTGCGGGCCCTGCTGCACCGTCACGACAAGTTCGTAGAAAGTCTCAGCGGTCCGACTTGGTAGCTGTAAGCTGGCAGGCGGAACCCTCCTTGCTACCTCCTCACCGCCGCGGCCATAGGGTATGAAGATGACAAAGGGCAGGTCCATGCATAGTATGCTCTCGAACTCGCGTCCAGGCGAACATCGGTACAGAAGCATCTCCTTGCCGACAATGTCGGTGATCTCCTTGCGCGGGGCGGCCAGGTGCTTCTTTGTGACCGAATCGGCGGAGGGGTGGATCGTCTCGCGGCGGTGCAATGCAATGGTGACGAGCGAGACATTGACGGGCGCGGAGATGCCAGCCTTGGGGCGGATCTCGACCTTGCCTTCTATTCGAGGCTGTGGCATGTCAGCATTGGCCAGATAGCTTCACGGGCGGGGAGGGAGCGCGTCACATGGCGGCCCCGAGTATCGACTTTGGCGGGGTTGCTAGAGGAGGGCCTAGTAGCTGAGTAGTGAATTGGAGGCACGTACGAGGGTTGCTGAAATGCCCGGGTAGCCAACCAGGAAGTTGCTATTTGGCGGTCCCGAGACGCGAACAAAGGCGGACATGTTCGTCTCTCACAGCGCAGGCCTGTGATGGCAGCCGGCGCTGCATGGGCGTGAAATGGGGGGGTTTCCGTCGGCGGTCGTCTGGGTCCGATGGCGCGTTGGAGGGTGCGGCGTGGTGCGCCGGGCAACGATGGGGTGCAGTGCGTAGAGCTAGGTAGTCTCCCGAACAGCCAACGGTGGGGTCGCGATGGTGTCGCCGTCAAACACGTCTGAACCGGCGGGGCTCTGGGGCGGCAGTGAAGCCGGTAGCTGCGCGGCGGGCCGTGCTGCGAGGTATATACGAGTGGCTAGGTGTAGTGGGTGCAGCGCGGGAATGCGGTAGTAGTGGATTGCCTTCCGACAATCGTAGGGCTGGCGCTCGAGCGGAACCTGGAC